>Ga0075015_100000583_pt1 | contig 12838 bp, 8 predicted proteins | sample AleBraG_ABR_2013_FD_71476 | JGI IMG/M metagenome (GOLD analysis project Ga0075015, IMG submission 71476) | Freshwater sediment microbial communities in response to fracking from Pennsylvania, USA - Alex Branch Run_MetaG_ABR_2013 | ecosystem: Environmental > Aquatic > Freshwater > Creek >...
GCACGAGCGCGCCCGCGGCGTCTGCCTGGTACTGCGGCGCGATGCCTCGCAGCGATTCTGGTCCTGCCTGGTTTACGTGGCTCGTGAACGCCTCGACAACGACAGTTTTCGCCGGTTGGCGGACCTGCTGCGCCGCGCGCTGAGCGGTGACCAGGTGGACTCATCGTTGGCGGTGGGCGATGCGCCCCTGGCGCAACTGCACATCGTGGTGCACACCGCCGTACCGGTCCGCGGCAGATCGAGCGCCGGTACGATTGACGCGCGCCAACTGGAGCGTGACCTGAATGCCGCCTTGGTGACCTGGCGGGATCGACTGCGCAGCGCCCTGCTCCAGCAGCACGATGAAATGGTCGCCGCCAGGCTCGAGCGCCGTTTCGCCCGCAGTTTCCCAGTTGCATACCAGCACGATGTGCCGCCCGAATTGGCGGTGCAGGACATTGCGGATTTGGAAGAGGCCTACGGCACGGAGTCCAAGGCGGGCGCTGCCGGCGGTGGCGCCAAGAGTGTGGATCGCTTGCGTCTGTATCTGCCCGAGCAACGGCTGACCCACCGCTTGCACTTGCGCTTGCTGCGCGGCGGGGAGCCCTTGCCCATATCAGACGCATTGCCGATTCTGGAAAACTTCGGCTTGCGCGTCATTGCCGAGCGGCCTTATCAGCTCCACGTGCCGCAGGCCGGCACCGTCTGGCTGCAGGACTTCGAGCTGGAGCATCACGGTGAACCGCCGCAGGAGCTTAAGTCGCTCGAGGCACAGATCGCCAGTGCCTTTCCGGCCATACTCGCTGGTACTCTGGACAATGACGGTTTCCATCGGCTCATCGTCAGCGCCGGACTCACCATCGCCCAGATCCGCGTGCTGCGCGCCGCTTGCCGCTACCTGTTGCAGACCGGTATGCCATTCAGCCAGAGCTATGTGGAGCGCGCCCTGGGTGCGCACCCGCGCCTGGCGCGCGAGCTGTGGACTCTGTTTGACCGCAGGCTCAATCCGGCTGCGGGCGAGCGCTCGGGCAAACGCGAGGCCGCCCGCTGCGAACAGCGTCTTCGCCACGCCATCGCCGAGATTCGCAATCCCGACGAGGATCGGATCCTACGCGCCTACCTGGCCTTGATCCTGGCCACCCTGCGCACCAACTACTACTGTGACGGTGCCGAGGAGCGGCCGCTGGCGCTGAAGCTGGATCCGGCCGAAATTCCCGGACTCCCTGAGCCGCGGCCCGCGTTTGAAATTTTCGTGCATGGCACGCGCGTGGAAGGTGTCCACATGCGCCGCGGCCCCATTGCCCGCGGCGGCATTCGCTGGTCCGAGCGCCCGGAGGATTTCCGCACCGAGATACTGGGATTGATGAAGGCTCAGCACGTCAAGAATACTTTGATCGTGCCCGTGGGCGCCAAGGGCGGGTTCGTCGCCCGACGCCTGCGCGCCGAAGGCCCGCCGGAATTCCGTGGCAGCGAGGTATTGAGCTGTTACCAGGCCTTCATTCGCTGCCTGCTCGAGATCACGGACAACATCGTGGCCGGAAAGATCGTCGCGCCTCCTCAGGTGCGTCGCCGTGACGGCGATGATCCGTACCTGGTCGTGGCCGCCGACAAGGGCACCGCCAGCTTCTCGGATGTGGCCAACACCTTGTCGGCCGAATGCGGCTTTTGGTTGGGCGACGCCTTCGCCTCCGGCGGCTCGGACGGGTACGATCACAAGAAGATGGGTATCACCGCACGCGGCGCCTGGGAGTGCGTCAAACGTCACTTCCGTGAGGTGGGCCTCGATATCATGCGCCAGCCCTTCACCGTCGCCGGCATCGGCGACATGTCCGGGGATGTGTTTGGCAACGGCATGCTGCTCTCGCCCCACATTCAATTGCTGGCGGCGTTTGACCATCGGCATATCTTCATCGATCCCGAGCCCGACGCGCGCCGCGCCCTGCGCGAACGGGCGCGTCTGTTCGCCCTGCCCCGCTCGAGCTGGGCCGACTACCGGAGCGAAGCCATCTCGGCCGGCGGCGGCGTCTATGAACGCTCGCAAAAGAGTATTGTGCTCACGCCCAAGGCCCGGGATCTGCTCGGCCTGGCCGGCGAGCGCGCCGCTCCGCTCGAGGTGATTCGCGCCATTCTCACCCTCAAAGTCGACCTGCTCTGGAATGGCGGCATCGGCACCTATGTCAAGGCCAGCGACGAGCGCAACAGCGAAATCGGTGATCGCGCCAATGACGCGCTGCGCATCAACGGCAATGAGCTCAAGGCGCGGGTGCTGGGCGAAGGGGGGAACCTCGGCTGTTCGCAGCGCGGCCGCATCGAATATGCGCAGCACGGCGGCCGACTCAATACGGATTTCGTCGACAACTCCGCCGGCGTGAACACCTCCGACATCGAAGTGAACCTGAAGATCATGCTCGCCGGCGCCAGCGGCGGCCCGGCGCCCACGGGCGCCCGGCGCCGACGTCTGTTGGCCAGCGTAACGGACGAAGTGGCCGCCCAGGTGCTGCGCAACAACTACCTGCAAAGCCAGGCTATCAGCCTGCTGGAGCGGCGCAGCGCGGCGGACCTGGCCGATCACCAGCAGTTCATACGCGCTTTGGAGCGAGGTGGCGAACTGGATCGCACGCTGGAGTACTTGCCCAGCGATACCGAGATTGAAGAGCGTATGGCGCAGGGGCGCGGTTTGACCCGGCCCGAACTGGCTTTGCTGCTGGCGTACGGAAAGATTTCCATGAATCACGCGCTCAGCAGCGCTGATATTGCCGACGATGCGTACCTGTCCAGCGAATTGCAACGCTACTTCCCGCGCCATTGGCGCGTGCGCTTCGCCCAGCGCATCGCCCATCACCGCCTGCGCGCCCCACTGATCGTGACGGCCACCACCAACAGCATACTCAATCGCATGGATCCGGGTTTTGCCATGCGCATGTCAGCGCAGACTGGCGCCGACATCAGCACCGTCGCTCGCGCCTACACCACCGCGCGCGACAGCGCGGGGTTGCGCGAACTTTGGTCGATGATCGAGGCCCTCGACGAGCGCCTTATGGCGCAGGTGCAGTACGATGCCTTGCTGGCCACCCGTGACTACGTCGAGCAGCTCACCCGCCGACTCCTCCTGGCGCAGGCTGGCCGGGCGCTGACCGACATCGGCGCGGCCGTGGCGCGACTCAGCCCGGCTTTTCAAGCAGTGCGGGAACTGCTCCCCGCGGCCCTACCCGGCATCGCCTCCCAACGCTTTCAGTCGGAGTATGCGCAGCACGTGGCCAGTGGTCTGCCCGACGCGTTGGCCACCTGGCTGGCGGCGCTGCCGGCGCTACGTGCCACCCCCGACCTGGTGGAGGTCGCGCGCACGAGCGGCAAGGCCCTGACGCTGGTAGCCCACCAATATTTTCGCACCGCGGCCGCACTGGGCATTGACTGGCTGGGCGAGGCTATTCGTGCGCTCGAAACCCGCGGCTCCTGGCAGATCGTGGCGCGCGAACGCCTCTATACCGCCTGCCTCGATGGCCAACGCAATCTGTGCGCGCGCGCACTGCGCGAGCGAGCCGGAGCGGATGCCGCCCTGCAGCGCTGGTGCGAGCGACTGGGCGCCCCCGGCCAGCAATGGCAAATGACCCTGCGCGACTTGCGCGCCAGCGCCGCCCCGGATCTGGCCGCCCTCATGGCCGGCGCCGAGGCGCTGCGCAATCTGGCCCAGTCCTGACCACTACGAGGAACCGCCGTGCCTGGAAAATTGATACTGGTCCGTCACGGACAGAGCATCTGGAATGTCGAAAATCTGTTCACCGGCTGGACCGATGTGGATCTGTCCGCTGCCGGCATCGAGGAGGCCCGTCAGGCGGGCGGCGAGATCGCGCGCGCAGGTCTCGTGCCGGACCTGGTGTTCACCTCGGTGCTCACACGGGCCATTCGCACCCAGTGGTTGATACTGGAGGAACTGAAATTACTGTGGCTGCCGGTGGAACGTCACTGGCGTCTGAATGAGCGGCACTACGGCGCGCTGCAGGGACTGAACAAAGCGCAAACCGTCGCGCAGCACGGCGAGGCGCAGGTGAAGATCTGGCGGCGCAGCTACGATGTGCCACCGCCTCCCCTGACACTGGACGATCCGCGCCATCCCCGCTTTGATCGCCGCTACGCACAGGTTCCGCCCGGCGATCTGCCGGCCACCGAATCGCTCCAGAGCACCCTGGCGCGGGTGCTGCCCTATTGGGAAGAGCGCATCGCCCCACCGCTCCGCGCCGGCCTCAATGTCATGGTAGTCGCCCACGGCAACAGCCTGCGTGCGCTGGTCAAGATGCTCGATCAAATGACGGAAAACGCCATTATCGAATTGAACATCCCCACAGGAATACCGCTACTGTACGAACTGGACGCAGCGCTGCGGCCGTTATCCAGTCGGTACCTGGGCGATGCCGCGGCTATCGCGGCAGCAGCCGATGCGGTGGCCAGGCAGACTGAGCGGCGTTGAGGTTGATTGACGTTTAGGCGGTAACTCCTGATCGCGGTGTCATCTCGTACGTACCAGTCGCGAGATCTACGCGCAACGCCTTGACGATAGGCTCGGGGCGCACTTCGCGCCCCTCTCGCACCAACCGGATGAGGCGGTGACGCGCGAGCAGTTGCAGGGAGCGAGAGATATTGGACTGCGCCCGACCGCTCAGCGTCACCAATTCGGTCACGCTCGCCGGATGTTCTCGCAACAGTAGGCCTAATAACTCAAGCGCCTCGCGCGACAGCGCCGCGAACAGCGATGCGGCGGGGAGCGGCGCAGCAATTCGCTTGCCGCGGGCCACCGCGCGCATTTCCTCCCGCAATTCAGTCAACGATTTGCGTGTCATCGTTAGAGTCCTCCATGTCGCCATCCTCTAAATCTAGCTCAATCTCGTCTGCCTCGAACTCGAACGCCACATCCTCTTGCTTGCACGCCTGTTCAACTGCGCCGAAGAAGTCGCAGAGCAACTCATCCGCACTTCGAAACTCATAAGCCACAAGCTCGGTCGGACGCCGGAAGCGGTGCCTATGATCATAGGTCTGTGACCGCGGTCCACCGTGCGCGTTGTCGAACCCGAGTAGCCGTGACCCATCCACATCGTGCAACGTAAACGCATACTTGATGCCGTGCGGCCGCGTCGAACTCATCATCACTTCTGCAATACGAAATCGGACGCTCCAGCCATTGACGAGCCAGTAACGTCGACGGTCGTAGTCCAAAAGCCGGCCCATCGCCTCATCAACCATACCATAATATATCATAAGTCGATATATCTAGAAAGCGCAGGTGATGCCGTGCGTCTTCTGCGGAGGCCTAGTTCGGGACAGTTTCTGCCGCGCGTGGAGCGTGTCTGGCTCGCGCCCGCGCCGCCGCGGCCCGCGGCCGGCTCACACGTTGCGCCGGTATTGCCCGCCAACGGCATACAGGGCATGGGAAATCTGCCCCAGCGAGCAGCATTTGACCGCACCCATCAGCTCCTCGAACACATTCCCCCCACCGGCGGCCACCTGCTGCAGGCGCGCCAGCGCCGGAGCGGTATGCGCTGCATGCGTGCGTTGAAAATGCTGCACATTCGCCACCTGCGCCGCCTGTTCCGCGTCGCTGGAACGACTCAGCGCCGGCTTACCGCGCGCTTGCCCCCCGCCTGATTCAGGCAGAAAGGTGTTGACGCCGATGAGCGGCAACGAGCCATCGTGCTTTTTGTGCTCGTAGTACAGGCTCTCCTCCTGAATCTTGCCCCGTTGGTACATCGTTTCCATCGCACCGAGCACGCCGCCTCGCTCGGCCATGGCGTCGAACTCCCGGTACACCGCCTCCTCCACCAGATCCGTCAGGTATTCGATCAAATACGAGCCCTGCCATGGATTCTGATTCTGGTTCAGACCCAACTCACGATTGATGATCAGCTGTATGGCCACCGCCCGGCGCACGCTCTCCTCGGTGGGTGTGGTCAGGGCCTCATCGTAAGCATTGGTGTGGAGCGAATTGCAATTGTCGAACAGGGCATACAGGGCCTGCAGTGTCGTGCGGATGTCGTTGAACTGAATCTCCTGGGCGTGAAGCGAGCGGCCGGAAGTCTGCACGTGATACTTGAGCATCTGACTGCGCGGATCGGCGCGATACAGATCACGCATGGCCCGCGCCCAAATGCGCCGCGCGACGCGACCGATGACGGCGTACTCCGGATCCATGCCGTTGGAGAAGAAGAACGACAGGTTCGGCGCGAACTCATCGATATTCATGCCGCGCGCGCGGTAGTACTCGACAATGGTGAAGCCGTTGGCAAGCGTGAAGGCCAACTGGCTGAGCGGATTGGCGCCCGCCTCGGCAATGTGGTAGCCGGAAATCGACACTGAATAGAAGTTGCGCACCTTGCGGTCGATGAAGTACTGCTGCATATCGCCCATCATCCGCAGCGCAAATTCCGTGGAGAAGATGCAGGTGTTTTGCGCCTGATCTTCCTTGAGGATGTCGGCCTGCACGGTGCCGCGTACGCGCCTCAGCGTCTCGTCCTTGATGCGCTGGTAGGTGGCCGCGGCCACCAATTGATCGCCGCTCAATCCCAACAAGGCCAGGCCCAACCCGTCGTGCCCCTCGGGCAACGCCCCTTGGTAGGCACAGGGCGTAACCGCATCAAGCGCCTCTGCACGCGCGGCCGCGTGCAACGCCGCGATCCGCGCTTGCGCCTCTTCCCAGCGCCCCTCGGCCCGTAAATGGCGTTCCACCTGCTGATCAATGGCCGTGTTCAAGAACATGGCCAGCAGAATCGGCGCCGGCCCATTGATGGTCATGGACACGGATGTGGTCGCAGCACTCAAATCGAAGCCCGAGTACAGCTTCTTCATGTCGTCCAGGCTGGCGATGGACACACCCGAATTGCCCACGCGCCCGTAGATGTCGGGCCGGGTGTCCGGATCCTCACCGTACAACGTGGTCGAATCGAAGGCCGTGGAAAGGCGTGTGGCCGCGTGCCCACGGGCCAGGTAATGGAAGCGACGGTTGGTGCGCTCCGGTCCGCCTTCACCTGCGAACATACGCAGCGGATCCTCCTCAGTGCGTCGGTACGGGTACACTCCGGCCGTGTAGGGAAAACGCCCGGGGAAATTTTCAGTCAGCAGGAACTTCAGCTGCTCGCCCCACGCCCGGCAGGTGGGCGCCGCGAGCTTCGGGATCTTCGAACGACTGAGCGTCTGAGTGTAGTTCTCCCCGTGCAACGACTGGCCGCGCACCTGGTAGCTGTATTGATCGGCCTGCACCTGGCTCACTAACTGTGGAAAGCGCTTCAACTCCTGTAGCGCCTCATCCCCGACCGCCTGCAACGCGTCATTGTAGGCCCGGCGCAGAGTGCGCCGGGAGTCATCGCCCGCGGGATCGCTTAAGGCTGCGGCGGGAAAGGGCTCGAGCGCGGTGGGCAACAGCGGGTCATGGAGTGAGTGCAGCGCCTCAAACAACCCCTGGGCGCGCTGCGCGGACTCTGCCGCCGCCAGACTCTCGGCGCGGGCCCGCCGCCCGTTGGCCGCAATCTCCGCCAGGTAGCGACTGCGCGCCGCGGGAATCAGTGCTTCGCGCCCACCCGGAGCCGCAGGGCCAGGCGACGTGACCTGCCAGCCCTTGGCCGACCAGCGGCCGCCCGCCTCAAGACGGGCGCACAGCTGTGAAAACAGGCGATTGACACCGGGATCATTGAAACGACTGGCAATGGTTGGAAATACCGGCAAGTCTTCGTCCGCGATCCGACCGGCCTGCGGATGATTCCGTCGCCACTGCTTGCGCACGTCGCGCAGGGCGTCCTCGGCGCCGCGTTTTTCAAACTTGTTGATGGCGATCAAATCTGCGAAATCGAGCATGTCGATTTTTTCCAGCTGGCTGGCGGCGCCGAACTCGCTGGTCATCACGTACAGGGGAATGTCCACCAGGTCCGCAATTTCGGAATCGGACTGTCCGGTGCCGGCGGTCTCCACTACGATAAGATCGAAGCCCGCCCACTCCATCAGCCCGATGACATCCTTGAGCACTGCACTGGTGGCCAGATTCCGGCGACGGGTGGCCAGCGAGCGCATGAAGATCTGCTCGGAGGCCAGTGAATTCATGCGGATGCGATCCCCCAGCAGCGCGCCGCCGGAGCGGCGTCGGGTGGGATCCATGGCCACCACCGCGATGCGCTTGGCGGGGAACTGACGCACGAAACGCTGCAGCAGTTCGTCGTTCAGACTGGACTTGCCGGCTCCACCGGTACCCGTCAGGCCGATGACCGGCGTGCGCCGGGGCGCCTGAGCGATGGCGCGGCGAATCTGCGTGCCCCGCACGTCGCCGGGCGGCGCGGTTTCCAGTACCGAAATGGTCTGCGCCAGATGAAACGGCCGCAGCGGACTCACGGGTCCGAAAACGTAGGGGGCCGGGGCGCCGCGCCGCACCCGCTCGATGACATCCTCGATCATGCCATCCAACCCCAAGCGGCGCCCATCCTCCGGGGTGTAGATCTTTTCGACCCCGTAGGCCTCCAGCGCCTCCACCTCGTCGGGCGAAATGGTGCCACCCCCGCCGATCACCACGCGGATATGGCCAACACCCTGTTCGCGCAGGCAATCGAGCAGGTAGCGGAAGTATTCGTTGTGCCCGCCCTGATAGGAGGACACCGCGATGGCGTCGGCATCCTCCTGAACCGCGGCCCGGACGATATCCGCAACGCTCCGGTTGTGACCCAGATGGATGACTTCGGCGCCATGCGCCTGCAGGAGCCGCCGAATCATATTGATCGCGGCATCGTGCCCGTCGAACAACGAGGCGGCCGTGACGAAGCGGAGCGGCGGTGCCGCTACTGCGCTGCCCGACTCTGCGTCAGCGACTTGTTCGGCCTGCCCCATGAGCCCACCCCGGCGCCATCCTACCCAGTCGTACAACACTACTCGCCGGTAGTATTAGCGTCAACCGGGCAGCTCGTCCGGGCAGCTCGTCCTACAGATCGCTGAGCGAATTGGGCAACCGCTTGGGCTGCAATCCACACTCCCGTGATTCGGCGCTCTCCCACCACCAGCGGCCGGCACGACTGTCCTGCCCGGGCTCGATGGCCCGCGTACACGGTTCGCACCCGATGCTGGGGTAGCCCTGGTCATGCAACGGGTTGTAGGGGAGCTTATTGCCGCGGATGTAGCCCCAGATATCGCTGTCGGTCCATTCCAACAACGGGTTGATCTGGTGGATCTGGTAGCGCGCGTCCCACTCCAGCGGCTGGCTGGTGGCGCGCGCCGCGGACTGCTCGTGTCGCACACCCGTTACCCAGGCCTGGTAGCCGGCAATGGCCCGCTTGAAGGGCTCCACTTTGCGAATATTGCAGCAGCGCTGGCGCTGCTCGAGCCCATCATAAAATCCGTTGATACCGTGGTCGGCCACAAAATTCTGCACCGACAGGGCTTCGGGAAACATGACGCGAATGGGCCGCTGGTAGCGCCGACTGACACGATCGAGCAACTGGCGCGTGAGTTCCGGCAGACGTCCGGTATCGACGGTGAACACATCGATCTGCGGCACCTGGGTGAAAATCAGGTCCATCAGCACGATGGCCTCGGCCCCCAGACTGCTGGCGTAGACCACGCGGCCATGTGCCCGGACCGCTTCCTGCAACAGCGCGATGGCAGCGGCCGGCTTGGGAGGGATATTCGTCATGCCCCTATCTTCCTCCGGCTTCTTATAACTTTGAGGTATGAGTATCGATACCGGCTTTGAGTAGAATCCTACTTACCGGTAACATGTGCCCGATGCCGTTCATCACCGACACCAGCGCCGAGGGAACTGCCGCCCAGGCCGCTTCGCCCTGGCCCGCGCGCCGGGTGCGCACGCGGGACCGCGACGCGAAACGCGAAGCGGTGATCAAAGCCGCGGCACGCGCCTTTCGCGAACATGGTTTCCACAACACCTCCATCGATGACATCGCGCGCGCTCTTAACGTCACCAAACCCACTGTTTATTACTATGTGGCCAACAAAGAGCAGCTGCTGTTTGCGTGCTTCGTGGCGGGGCTCGATCGCATCCGCATGGCTCTGAACCAGGCGGGTAGACCCAAGGGCGTGGCCCTCGAGCGACTGCGCGGGGTGGTTAGTGGCTACGCGCAGGCTATCGCCTCGGAATACGGCTGGTGCATGGTGCGCGCTGAGGATCAGGATTTGAGTCCCGCCATGGGCGCCAAGATCAAAGCGCTAAAATCCGAGATCGACCAGGGTATCCGCCGCTTGCTGCGCGAGGGCGAGAGCGACGGTTCTATCCAATGTGCCAATCCCAAGATGACCGCCTTTGCCCTGGCCGGCGCGCTCAATTGGATTGCTCATTGGTATCGGCACGACCAGTCCATGAGCCCGCGTGAGGTGGCGCTGGCTTTTGAGACCATCTTTCTAGACGGACTGAAACCCAGGGACGCAGGGCCCTTGCGCTCAGCCCGGCGCGTGCCCACGGCGCGCTCGGCGCGCTCCACCCGTGCACTACAGCGATCTCGAGGCGCTTGATATGTCAACTACGCAGGGGCGATGTCTGTGTGGCGCGGTGGAGTATGAGGTGGAGGGGCCGCTCCGCCCGGTGGTTTACTGCCACTGCCGCATGTGCCGACGAACCAGCGGTCATTTTGTGGCAGCGACCGCCTGTGCGGTCGCAACTCTGCGTATAAAGAGCGCCAAGGGCTTGCGCTGGTACGCCTCGTCGGCGGAGGCCGAACGCGGCTTTTGCGCCGTATGCGGCTCCAATCTGTTCTGGCGACCCGCCTCCGGCACGCACGTGTCCATCATGGCCGGGACACTCGACACCACGGCCGGTCTGGACAGCGCAGCGCATATATTTGTGGGTGCAAAGGGTGATTACTACGAATTGAATGACGAGCTGCCCAAACACCGCGCGGGCGCCGTGCTGATCCCGATACCGACCCGCTCGCGTGCAAAAAGTGGCTTGAGCACATCGATAAAAGGCATCGCTGCGAAAAAGCGGGCGCGCGTGCCGGCAACAGCGCACGCGGGCAAGTCGCGGCGCTAGAATACCGCCGTGCGCCGCTCGTCGGCGCCCAGCGGCGCCTGACAGCGCCCCGACGCGGGAGCACCAGTTGAGCAGGGAACGAATTGATCGCAGGTGGCTGCCGCTCAACGCGCTGCGCGCCTTTGAAGCGGTGGCCAAGCACGGGAGCTTTACGGGAGCGGCGCATGCGCTGCGCATTTCGCAGAGCGCGCTCTCGCGCCACGTCATCTCAATTGAGCGGCTCATCGGTGTGCAGCTGTTCGATCGCCGACCCCACGCGCTGGTGCTGACCAAGGCCGGTCAGCACTTGCTGCCCACGGTGGTCAAGTCCTTCGACCGCCTCGAATACTCCCTCGATGAGATTCGCTCTTCCGGCGCCCCGACGCTGCGCACCTTGCGCGTGCAGATGCCGCCGAGCTTTGCCGTGCAGTTGGCGGTGCCCATTCTGCGCGACTTCCGCCGCGCCAATGCCGAAGTGGAGATCGACCTGGTCAGCCCGTACGGCGTGGGCCCGCCGCCCAGCGACGTGGACGTCGCGGTGGTGTATTCCAAACCGACAGTGACTGAATTTGTCTCCGACCTGCTGTGGCCGGTGAAGCTCAGCATTGTGTGCCACCCGGAGCTCGCCGCGCGTCATGCCGGCAAGGATCTGGGCGCCTTTATCCGCGACAATGAACTGATCCACGTGCGCATCGCCGATCTGCCACGCCATCACGTCTGGGCGCAGTTATCGCGCCAATCCAATCTCAGTCAAATCCATTATGAGCGCGGGCTGGTCTTCGACACGGCCTTGCTGGCGGCGCAATACGCCCTGAGCGGCGAAGGTCTGGCGCTGCTGGATGTCAATTTGTTTGCCGAGGATTTGCGCGCCGGACGGTTGGTGCAGCCGTTCAATGTTTCGCTCGATGATGGCTACGGCTATTACCTGATCACGCAACCTGAGTCCCTGAGCGATACGGCGGTGGCGCTGTTTCGCAGCTGGTTGATCGAGCACTTCGGGCCCAAGTCGAACCCCGAGGCGATCCCCGAGACCTCCGGATTGCGTCTGGCGGTCTCCAATGAATGAGCGCACCGAGCGGCGCCCAAGCCGTCGACCCGCCAATGCGGCGGCGGCCGTCAAGCCGGTGGACCGTTCTCGCAGCTACCGCCACATGGTCAATCCCTTCGAGCCGCTCAAAGTCTTTTCGGACGATCAGGTGGCTTCGATCCACAACACCGCGCTGACGATTCTGGAAGAGCACGGTTTACGGGTGCTCCCGGCCGATGCGCGCCAGGTATATGCCCGCGGCGGCGCCATGGTCGATGAGTCGACCTTGATGGTGCGCATGGATCGGGGCATGGTGGCAGCCGCGCTGGCCACCGCACCGCGCGAGATCACACTGCACGCCAAGGATCCCGAGCGGCACCAGCCCATCTTCGGACGCCACGTGGTGTTCGCCCCCACCTCCGGTCCGCCCAACATCATGGATACGAAGGGCGGCCGGCGCGCCGGTACCTTTACCGATTTCTGCAACCTCATGAAGCTGTGCCAGAACTACGAAGTGATTCAGGTGTTGGGCGGCGGCGTCGAACCCCAGGATGTGCCGGTACAGTTCCGGCATCTGGAAACCACTCGGGCCATGTTGACCCTCACCGACAAGATCCCCAAGTTCTATTCGCGCGGCTCGCCGCAGATTGCGGACAATTTCGAGTTGGTGCGCATTGCGTATGGCCTGAGCCCGGAGGAATTCCAGGCACGGCCCTATTGTTGCACCGTCATCAACACCAATTCGCCGCGCCAGCTGGACATTCCGATGGCCAACGGCATCATGGAATTTGCCGCCGCCGGACAGGTGCTGATCATCACCCCGTTTACGCTGGCCGGCGCCATGGCGCCGG
>Ga0075015_100000584_pt1 | contig 12827 bp, 8 predicted proteins | sample AleBraG_ABR_2013_FD_71476 | JGI IMG/M metagenome (GOLD analysis project Ga0075015, IMG submission 71476) | Freshwater sediment microbial communities in response to fracking from Pennsylvania, USA - Alex Branch Run_MetaG_ABR_2013 | ecosystem: Environmental > Aquatic > Freshwater > Creek >...
CCCGACATGCCGATGCGCACCACGCCCGTGCGTACCGCCTCCTGACCACCCGCCCAGCCGCTGCCGCGCCCCGTGCCCGCCGACCCCTTCGTCCACCTCCACGTCGCCTCCGGCTACTCGCTGCGCCACGGTGCGAGCAGCCCGGCGGCGCTCGTGGAGCGCGCGGCCGGGCTCGGCCAGGACGCGCTCGCCCTCACCGACCGCGACGGCCTCTACGGCGCGGTCCGCTTCGTGCTCGCGTGCCGCGACGCTGGCATCGCGCCGATCCTCGGCCTCGATCTCGCGGTGCACCCGGTGCTCGGCGAGGGCGGGTCCGGCCCTGTCGGGGCGCGGGTACGCCGTACCCCGGCCGGTCGTCTCGGGTCGGGACCCACCCTCGCCGAGCGGACGGCCGGTCCGGGCGCGGCGGCAGCGCCCGTGCCCGCGCGGCGCACCCCAGCGCGCGGCGGCAGCGAGGTCGACCCGCGCCACCCGCGGGTGGTGCTGCTCGCCCGCGGCCGCACCGGCTGGGCGTCGCTGTGCCGGCTGGTGTCCGCGGCCCACCTCGGCCTGCGTCCGGACCTCGCGGTGACCGCGTCCGGCCTCGCCCTGCCCGCCGGTCCCGACCCGCGTGCGCTCGACCCCCGCGGCCCTGCGCCCGAGGTGCGTCGCGGGGCGCCGGTCACCGCGCTCGAGGTCGTCGCCGAGCACGCCGACGGCCTCGTCCTGCTGCTCGGCCCGGAGTCCGAGGTGGGTCGCGCGCTGGCCGGCCGCCGTCCCGACCTCGCCGAGGCCGCGCTCGCCCCGTGGCGCGCGGTGTTCGGGCGCCGGCTCGCGATCGAGGTGGTGAGCCACCGCGCCCGCGACTCCGGGCTCGCGGTCAGCGACCTCTCGGGCGCGCCGTCGCGCGGCCTGCCCTACTCCTCGGTGTCCGCCGCACGTGCGCTGGCCTTCGCGCGCAGCCACGACCTGCCGGCGGTGCTCACCAACGCCGTGCGCCACGCCACCCGCGACCAGGCACCGGTCGTCGACGTCCTCGACGCGATCCGCCGGCTCGTGCCGATCGACTCCCGCCACCTCGACCGCGCCAACGGCGAGGGCTACCTCGCCGAGGGTGCGCACATGGAACGGGTCGCGCAGGAGGTGGTGCACCTGTCCGGCGTCACCGGTGCGGGGGAGCGTCGCGAGGTGGCGCGGCTGCTCGCCGACACCCGGGCGCTGGCCGAGGCCTGCCGCCTCGACCCGGTCGCCGACCTCGGCATCGGCGAGGTCCACGTGCCCGAGCTCGACCTCCTGCTGCCGGCACGCACCGTGGGGCGCAGCAGCCTCGTGCGCGACCGCGGTCCGGCCGCGCTGGCCGCCGAGGCGCTCGAGGCCGACTGCCACCTGCGCGCCCGCTGCGACGCTGCGCTCACCGCCTACGTCGACCGTGCGCGGCGCTCGTCGCACGAGGTGCGCGAGCGCCTCGACGCCGAGCTCGCCACCATCGCCGCGCTCGGCTTCGCCGGCTACTTCCTCACCGTGGGCGAGGTGGTCGACCTCATCAGGGGGATGGACGTCCGGGTCGCGGCGCGCGGATCGGGCGCGGGCAGCCTGGTCAACCACCTGCTCGGCATCTCCGGCGTCGACCCGCTCGCGCACGGCCTGGTGATGGAGCGGTTCCTCTCACCGCTGCGCCGTGCGCTGCCCGACATCGACGTCGACGTCGAGTCCGCGCGCCGCACCGAGGTCTACGAACGCATCCTCGAGCGCTTCGGTGGCGAGCGCTGCGCGTGCGTCTCGATGCGCGACACCTACCGCGTGCGCCATGCGGTGCGCGACGTCGGCGCTGCGCTCGGCATGCCGCCCGGCGAGATCGACGCGTTCGCGAAGGCCTTCCCGCACATCCGCGCACGCGACGCGAGGCAGGCCCTCGACGAGCTCCCCGAGCTGCGGTCCTCGGGCCTCGGGAGGCTCGCCGCGCGTGGTGAGCTCGACGGCTTCCTCACCCTCGTCGAGGCGCTCGACGGCCTGCCCCGCCACATCGCCCTGCACCCCTGCGGCGTTCTGCTCTCCGACACCACGCTGCTCGACCGCACCCCGGTCGAGGCCAGCTGGATGGGCTTCCCGATGAGCCAGTTCGACAAGGACGACGTTGAGGAGCTCGGGCTGCTCAAGCTCGACGTCCTCGGCATCCGCATGCAGTCGTCGATGGCCTACGCCCTCACCGAGATCGAGCGCGTCGACGGCGTCGGCGTCGACCTCGACGCCGTGCCGCTCGACGATCCCGCCACCTATGCGCTGGTGAGGTCGGCGCACACCCTCGGCTGCTTCCAGATCGAGTCGCCCGGCCAGCGCGAGCTCGTCGGGAAGTTCGCGCCCGAGACCTTCGACGACCTCATCACCGACATCTCGCTGTTTCGTCCCGGACCGGTGAAGTCCGACATGGTCACGCCGTTCCTGCGGGCGCGGCAGGGCTGGAACGACCCGGTCTACCTCCATCCCGACCTGCGTCCGGCGCTCGAGGAGACCTACGGCGTCGTCGTCTTCCACGAGCAGGTGCTGCGCATCGTCGCGGTGATGACCGGCTGCAGCCTGGCCGAGGCCGACGAGGTGCGGCGCAGCCTCGGCTCGCCCGACACCCAGCCGGAGGTGCGCGCGTGGTTCTACCCCGCGGCCCGTGCCCGCGGCTACGACCTTGTGACGATCGAGCGGGTCTGGGAGGTGCTGCGGGCGTTCGCGTCCTTCGGGTTCTGCAAGGCGCACGCCGCCGCGTTCGCTCTTCCGACCTACCACTCGGCCTGGCTCAAGACCCACCACCCGGCGGCGTTCCTCGCCGGCGTCCTCACCCACGACCCGGGGATGTACCCGAAGCGGCTCATCCTCGACGACGCCCGCAACCTCGGCATCGCGATCCTCGGCCTCGACGTCAACACCTCCGAGGGCACCTACGTCGTCGAGCGCGTCTCGCCCTTCGACGAGCCGCCGCCGGAGATCCTCGAGGAGCGTCCACGGCGCCCCAGCGACGTACCCGGCCTGCCCGACGGGTCGGCCTACGGCATCCGGCTCTCGCTCGCCGACGTCAAGGGCATCAACGCCGCGGAGGTCGAGCGCATCGTGGCCGGGCGTCCCTACGGTTCGCTGTCGGACTTCTGGCACCGCGCGCGGGTCGCGCGCCCGGTCGTGGAGCGGCTCGTGGTCGCGGGTGCCTTCGACTCCCTCTACGGCATCGGCCTGTCCAGCCCGGTGCGCCGTCGCGGCCGGGTGACGCGCCGCGACCTGCTGCTCCAGGTCGCCGACCTCGACCGCCACGCCCGCGCCACCACCCGGGCCGCCCGCGCGTCGGCCCCGCGCGGGCGCCGGTCGATGCCGCTGGGCACCGGCCCGCTCGGGTCGGCCACCCTCGACCTCGGCACCGACACGGTCGCGGCGGCGCGCCGCCAGGCGCAGGGACCGGCCACGGCCACGTCGGCCGCCGACCTCGACGTCCAGCTCGCCCTCGACCTCGGCGATGCGCCCGGTGAGGTCGCCGCGAGCGGGCTGCCGGAGATGACCGACGCCGAGCGGGTCCGCGCCGAGCTCGAGGTGCTCGGCCTCGACGCGAGCCGTCACGTCGTCGACTTCTACACCCCCCTCCTCGAGGCGCTCGGCGTCACCCGCTCGCGCGACCTGCTGCGCCGTCGCAACTCCGCCGAGATCCTCGTCGCGGGCGTCAAGGTCGCCACCCAGACCCCACCGGTGCGCTCCGGTCGTCGCGTCGTGTTCCTCACCCTCGACGACGCCACCGGACCGGTCGACGCCACCTTCTTCGAGGACGTCCAGGGCCCCTACGCCGCCACCGTGTTCGGCTCGTGGCTGCTGCTGGTGCGCGGCCTCGTCCGCCGCACCGGCCCGCGCGGCATCTCCCTGCGTGCCACCGGTGCCTGGGAGCTCGGGGTCGTCCACGACAGGTGGCGTCGGGGCGGGCTGCCCGCGGTGGCCGCGCTCCTCGACGCCGACACCGGCACGCTCGCCGAGGGCGACGACGGCGCGATCGCCGGTCGGGCCGGCAGCCGCTCGAGTCGCCCGGTGATGAGCCCGCCGCCCGCGGCGGCACCCGGGGGCTACGCTGCCCCCCTGTCGGGCGAGGGCGAGCGCGGCGGCCCGGGCGCGGGCGGCATGGGTCAGCGCGGCAGCGACCTCGCGGGGGCGGAGCGGGCCGAGCGGGCGCGTCGGGTCCTCGTGCACGCGAGCGGGTTCCGGCAGTCGCCGTACGCCGATATCAAGCCGCAGGGCGTCGACGCCGCCGACACCCGCGGCCAGGCGGCCGAGTCCGAGAAGAGGAAGGAGCCACCGAGCAAGCTGTGGCACTCCAGTCCCGGCAGCTCCGGATGGTGAGCATCCCGCCCCGGGCCAGGCGCCCGCACCCGTCCCGGCGGCGTGGGCACGGCGCCGCGTCGGTGGCAGGGCGGATGATGTCCCCGTGAGCCGCAGCCAGATCACCCGCGGGGCGCGCCTGACCCAGGCCGACCTCGCGCCGCACGGCCACGGCCTGCGCGAGGACGACGGCTGCCCGATCCTGCACGTCGACATGGACGCCTTCTACGCGTCCTGTGAGCTGCGCTCGCGCCCCGATCTCGTCGGCCTCCCGATGATCGTCGGCGGCGACGGTTCGCGCGGGGTCGTCACGGCGGCCACCTACGAGGCCCGCAGGTACGGCATCCACTCCGCCATGGCGATGTCGCGCGCGAAGCGGCTCTGCCCCGACGTGGTCATCCTCCCGCCGAACTTCGCGCTCTACACCGAGGTCTCCGCGGGCGTCATGGCCGTCTTCCGCGACCTCACCCCGCTCGTCGAGCCGCTCAGCCTCGACGAGGCGTTCCTCGACGTCTCCGGCGCGATCCGCCGGATGGGACCGCCGGCCGTCATCGCCGAGGACATCCGCTCCCGCGTCCACGACGAGCAGGGCATCACCTGCTCGGTCGGCGTCGCCTCGACGAAGTTCGTCGCGAAGCTCGCCTCCACCAACGCCAAGCCCGACGGCCTGCTCGTCGTCCCGGCCGACCGCGTCGTGTCGTTCCTGCACCCGCTCCCCGTCGGTGCGCTGTGGGGCGTGGGGGACAAGACCGAGGAGGCGCTGCTGCGCCTGGGCCTGACCACCGTCGGCGACATCGCGCACACGCCCGTCGACACCCTCGTCCGGGCGCTGGGCCAGGTCTCCGGCACCCACCTCGCCGCGCTGGCCTGGGGCCGCGACCCGCGCCCCGTCGAGGTGCCCGAGGCCGAGAAGAGCATCGGCAACGAGGAGACCTTCCCGCGCGACGTCGATGACCCCGAGGTGATCCGGCGTGAGCTGCTGCGGCTCTCGGAGAAGGTCGCCTCGCGGCTGCGCCAGCAGGGCTACGCCGGGCGCACGGTCGTGATCAAGGTCCGGTTCGCCGACTTCACGACGATCTCGCGGTCGAAGACCCTCCGCTCCCCCACCGACGTCGGCCGGGAGATCTACGAGACCGCGAGCGCCCTGTTCGACGCCCTGGGGCTCCAGCGCGCCCGGCTCCGGCTCGTCGGAGTCCGGGCCGAGGGCCTCGTCGACGCCGATGGCGCACCCCGGCAGATGCTCCTCGACGAACCGGAGCTCGGCTGGCGGGAGGCCGAGCAGGCCGTCGACCGGGCCAGCGCCCGGTTCGGCCGTGGCTCGGTGCGCCCGGCCCGGCTCCTGGGCACCGGCGACGGTGACGGTTTCGGCGGCGCCCCGGTCGCGCCGCGGCCGCGCGGCTGACGGGAACCCCCCGGTCGTGCGGGACGTTGAGCCGACAGGTCCCGCGGCCAGGATCGTTCAGACCGGGGTCGCGGCGGCCGATGGAACTCAAGCGAGGACACGGCATGACGACGACATGGGGCGTCCGGGTTTCCTGATCGCCGTTCGCTGCCTATCCTCGTCTTAGGACCGGTGTCCGCCGGTCGTGGACCACGAGGAGGAGTTGTGCCGCTCTCCGAGCACGAGCAGCGACTGCTCGAGCAGATGGAGCGGGCCCTCTACGCCGAGGACCCGAAGTTCGCCTCGAGCCTGCGCTCCGCCGGTCCGCGTCCGGGCGGCCGTCGCAAAGCGGCCGTGGGCGTGCTCAGCGCGCTCGTCGGTGTCGGGCTGCTCATCACTGGCGCGGCCACCTCCCTCGTCGCCGTCGGTGTGGCCGGCTTCCTCGCGATGCTGCTCGGCACCTTCCTGGTCATCACGACCCTTCGGGCCCAGCCCGAGTCGGCGTCGGCGCCCGCGGCTAAGCCCGCCGCGAAGCCGAAGAAGGCCGGGTTCATGGACCGGGTCGAGGAGCGCTTCCGCAAGCGTCGCGACGGCGACGACCTCTAGACCCCCTAGCGCACGGCCGCGGACCTCCGTCCGCGGCCGTCGTCATGTCCTGGGGTGCGCCGCCGCGCGCCCGGTCGATCGGTCCGCCGGGAGGGTCCTCAGCCGCGGCGCAGCGACGGCGGCAGCAGGGCCGCCCGCACCCGCGTCGAGCGGTCCACCCGGGTCAGCAGCGCGGTGCGCACGGTGCTGACGTCGTCGGCGAGGCCCTCGGTCGTGGGTGGCACCGGGGCGTAGCGGGAACGCTCAATGAGGCGTCCGACACGGGTGGCGGCGTCGGCGTCCGTGCCGGTGAGGTGCTCGCGTTCGATGACGCGCGCGACCGCCTGCCGTGGCGTGCGGGCGTCGGACCAGTCGATCCCGAGGTCGCGCGCGGTGTCGTGCAGCTCCTCCCACGCGTCCTCGGCCGAGGCCGTGGCCGACAGACGGCGACGGCGACGCAGCCACCGCACCACCGCCGGGACAGCGGCGAGCACGACGCCGACGACGAGCAGCGCGAGCAGCAGTCGCACCCGCCAGGCGTCCGGGGCCGCGTCGGCCGCCGGCCCGTCGACGGAGGTGGCCCCGGGGCTGTCCTCAAGGAGCCGGCCGCGCAGCTTGCTGCCGCTCACGGCGGACGCCGACGGCACGGGTGTCCGCCCACCAGGGGAGGTCGGCGTCGGCAGGGCGATCGAGTAGTCCGGTACCTGGACGGTCCCGCCGCCGTCGGCGGCCGTGCGCGGCGTGGGCTCGAAGGGCACCCAGCCGACGTTCTTGAAGAACAGCTCGGGCCAGGCGTGGGCGTCCTTGCCCTGGACGACCCAGCTGGTCGGGCCTTCCTTCGTTCCTTGTGTGTAGCCGACGACGACCCGGGCGGGGATGCCCAGCGACTGCGCCATCAGCGCCATCGCCGCCGCGAATTGCTGGCAGTAGCCGGACTTGTCGCGCAGGAACGACTCGAGGGCCGAGGACGACTGGTCGGTGCCCGCCGCGGTGGAGTACCGGAAACTCTTGCGGAAGTACTGCTCGAGCAGCACGGCCTGCTCGTAGGGCGTGCTGCCCTGGGCGCTCACCTGCGCCGCCAGCGCGGCGACGTCGGGCGGCAGGGTCGAGGCGTTGCGCACCGACTCGGTGTCGGCGCCGCTGAGCGACGGTGAGGCCTGCAGTTGGGTCGGCGTCGGCTTCGCGTCGAGGGCCTGGACCTGCCAGGTCGCGTTCCCGGTGTCGGAGTCCAGGCTGAAGATCGTGCCGGTCGTCTCGTCGACGTACCAGTCGCCGGGCAGGCTCTTGATCCGGGTCGCGTGCGCGGGGACGGGGACGTGGGAGTCCTTGAACGCGGTCGAGGTGAACGAGTACAGCGAGGACACCCCCCCGGTGTCGTTGCCGAAGTCGACGGGGAGGGTGAGGTCGTCGGTGATGCGGTTCTGGGACGTCGGGACGAACGTCGGCGCCGACCAGCGCTCACCGGAGTACTGCGTCAGCACCACCACCCGCAGGTAGCCGGGGTCGGGGTTGTCGGTCGTGTAGCGGAACATCGTCGTGTCGCTGAGCTTGAGCAGGTCCCGCTTCAGCGACACGAACGGGTCGAGGCCCGACTGCCCGGGGTCCACACCCGTGCCAGGCCCGTCACCCACCCCCGTGCCGTGACGGCCGAGGACGTCGTCGGCCAGGCTCGGGACGAGGATCGGCAGTGCGATGGCGGCGAGGATCGCGACCGCGCCGAGGCGCAGTGCGGCCGAGGACAGGCCCGACATCGCGGAGTAGTCGCCACCTCGTCCCGAACGGCGCAGCACGCGTCCCCAGCTCGCCAGGCCCACGCGCTCGTCGCTGATGAGCAGCACCATCCACGCGACCGCGACCGCGGCGAACGACCACCAGGGTGCACCGTCGGCGAGCACCAACGCGGGGACGACGTAGACCGCCATGAGCGCCAGGCCGGCGACGACCGGCATCCGCAGGTTGACCTGCAGGACGAACACGACGATGGCGACGCAGCCGATGCCGATCGCGGTGACGGCCGAGACGCCGGGGGAGTAGGGGACCGGCGGCGCGAACCGGTCGACCTCGCCCATGCCGGTGGACAGCACTGCCCGCAGCTCGGTCATGGCGTCGATCGTGGGGACGAAGCCGAGCGGGGCGTCGCTGGTGAAGCGTGCGACGAGGATCGAGAACAGCGCGACGACCTGGGCGATCGGGACGAGGAAGAGCGGCAGCCTGGCCCACGTCGCGACGCCGCCGACCACCACCACGACAAGCACCGTGAGCAACGTCGCGCCGAACCAGCTGCCGCTGTCGAAGAGCGGACCGAGCGCCAGCGACGCCAGCACGACGGCGACGCCGCTCGCGATCGCGGGGCCCAGCACGCCGCTGGTGGACACGCGGTTGGTCGCCGTCGTCGGCGGAGGGGCCGAGGTGCTCGGGGCGATCCGGGTGGCGGTCATCGTGCGCCGCCCGCCGTGACGCCGCTGCGCGCGAGACCACGCCACGCCTGGGCGAGATCGGTCTGGGGGCCGCACAGGACCACCCGCCACCCGGCCGCGGACAGCAACGCCGCCGCCCTCGTCGAGCGGCCGTCCTCCGGGGTCGTGGAGCGCGAGGCCCAGCCTGCGGTGTCGAGCACGAGGGCCAGGGCGCTCGCGTTGCCGCTGCGCAGCGACGCGATGGACTCGGCGTGGTCGGGGTCGAGGTCGCCGAGCACGGCGACGAGCAGGCCGTCGCGGACGCGGGCCTTGGCCGCGGCGTCGCGCACGCCCGGCGCCACGCCCTCGGTGAGCCCGACCGTGGCGAAGACGTCGAGCAGCGGACCCTCGGCCTCGGCGCCCGACAGCGACTCGGACGTCGCGGCCCCGGCCCGCAGCCAGCTGCCGTCGGCGTCGACGACACGGACGGCGTAGCCGCGGCGGGCCAGGTGGCAGGCCATGCTCGCCGCGGCGGACACCGCCCATTCGAACGACGACGCCGGGCCCTCACCGCGGTGGGCGACCGCACGGGTGTCGAGGAACACGGTCGCGCGGGTGCGCCAGGGGTGCTCCTCGCGCCGCACCATCAGCTCGCCGCTGCGTGCGGTCGACTTCCAGTGCACGCGGCGCAGCTCGTCCCCGGTGCGGTACTCGCGCGGGATGACGTCGTCCTCGCCGGCGGAGGCCACCGCACGGGCCCGGGCCTCGCCGAGCCCGGACCAGTCGCCGCCCACCGGGATGGCGGGCAGCGCCACGATGGCCGGCACGACGGTGAGGGTGTCGGTCGTGGTGAACTGCCGGGTCGCGCGGCAGAAGCCGAACGGGTCGACGAGCTGCACCGCGACCGGGCCGATCGTGTAGCGGCCGCGCAGCGCACCGCGCAGCTCGTAGCGCACGTCGCGGCGAGCACCGGACTCGAGGCGGTCGATGACGAAGCGCTGCGCTCGGCCGAGCTGCCAGGGCACGGCGTCCTCGACGAGGAGCAGGCCGCTGGGCAGTCGCGAGACGTTCTCGACGCGGACGACGCTCGTCGCGGGCTGGTCGACGCTGACGCGGGTCGGACGCAGGCCGCGGGCGGACGCGAGGCGGTAGCGCGTGCGGGCGACGAGGAGCGCCGAGAGCATCGGCAGCACGAGCAGGAGGATGCCGACGCGCAGCAGGTCGCGCTGCCCCAAGACCAGCGACACCGCGATGCCGGCGAGCCCGAGGACGGCGACGAGCCTGCCTCGCGGGGTCAGCTGGCGGAGTGCGGCGCGCACGACCGGGCCTCGCGTCACACGCGCGCGGACGCGGGGACCGGGACGCGTCGCACGATGTCGGCGATCACGGACTCGGTGGTGCGCCCGGCGATCTGCGCGTCAGCGGTGAGGATGAGCCGGTGCGCGAGCACGGACGGCGCGAGGGCCTGGATGTCGTCGGGCAGCACGTGGTCCCGGGCGTCGAGCGCGGCGGCCGCCTTGGCGGCGCGGACGAGGTGCAGGGTCGCGCGCGGCGACGCGCCGAGGCGGATGTCGGGGTGCTGGCGGGTGGCGTTGGACAGGTCGACGGCGTACTGCCGCACGGCCTCGGCCACGTGGATGAGCCGGACGACCTCGACGAGGCGGCGCACGAGCGCGGCGTCGGCGACCGCGGTGACGTCGTCGAGCGGGCTGGCGTGCGCGTGCCCGGCGAGCATGTCCATCTCCGACCGGGTGTCGGGGTAGCCCATCGAGACGCGGGCCATGAACCGGTCGCGCTGGGCCTCCGGGAGGGGGTAGGTGCCCTCCATCTCGACCGGGTTCTGGGTCGCCATCACCATGAACGGTGACGGGAGCTCGTAGGTGGTGCCGTCGACGGTGACCTGCTGCTCCTCCATCGCCTCGAGCAGCGCGGACTGCGTCTTGGGCGAGGCCCGGTTGATCTCGTCGCCGAGCACGATGTTGGCGAACACGGCTCCGGGCCGGAACTCGAAGTCGCGTGACTCCTGGTTGAACACGCTGACGCCCGTGACGTCGCCCGGGAGCAGGTCGGGGGTGAACTGGATGCGCCGCACCGTGCAGTCGAGGGACTTCGCGAGGGTCTTGGCGAGCATCGTCTTGCCCACGCCGGGGACGTCCTCGATGAGCAGGTGTCCCTCGGCGAGCAGCACCGTGAGGGCCGTGCGCACCACGTCGGACTTCCCCTCGATCACCGTCTCGACGGACTCCCGGATCCGAGCCGCGGTCTGCACCAGGTCGCTGACGTCGCTCGAGGGTGCCGAGCCGGACGGGTCGGTCGTCACGCGTTCTCCTCGAGGTCGACACTGGTCCGACGGCGATTGTCCCCCGGATCCGCCGGATCGCGCAGGCGTACCTCGCCGTGTGCCTGAGACGTAGGTGGGGGCGTCCCGGTTCACCCGAACAAGGACATTGTGCGTCCCCCGTGCTCAGGCCGCGACCGGCACGAGCCGCTGGGCGTCGTCGAACATGGCTCCCTGCGCCATCCGGGCCGTGACCAGGGCCGAGACCGCCCACGCCGCGAGCAGCATGTACATGACGATGATCTGGTAGCGGATCGCCTGGAGCGGGTCGACCCCGGCGATGATCAGACCGGTCATGGTGCCGGGCAGTGAGATCAGCCCGACCACGCGGGTCGAGTCGACCGTGGGGATGAGCGCCGTGCGCACCGCGGTGCGCATCTCCCGGGCGAACGCCTGGTGCGCTGGCAGGCCGAGGCTGAGCGCGGCTTCCACGGCGGGACGGTTGTCGATTGCCGACCGGCGCAGCGAGGACAGGGTCAGCGACGCCGCCTGCATCGACCCGCTCACGACCATGCCGCCGATCGGGATGAGCACCTGTGGCTGGGTCGAGATGACACCGCCGACGACGAGCACACCGAGCGTGGACGCCGTACCCACGAGGATGCCGACGAGCGCGGAGCGGTAGGCGCGCGGGATGCCCTGACCGCGTCGGCGCGACTCGTTGGCGGCCACGAACGTCATCGCGAGCACCCAGGCCAGGGCGCCGGCGAGGCCGGCGTGCGCGAACAGCCAGGCGAGCACCGCCCCGATGGCGACGAGCTGCACGAGCGCGCGCAGCGCCGCGACGACGATCTCGCGCGAGATGCCGAGCCGTTGCCAGGAGGCGATGGCGACGGCGACGAGGACGAGCAGGCCGGAGACCGCGACCGCGGCCCAGCTGGGGATCGTCGTCATGGCTGCTCCGGGGTGAGGTCGGTCGGGTGGTCGTGGGGCAGGTGCGCGTCGCCGTGGCGGCGCAGGTCGTCGACCTCGTGGACGTGTCCGTCGGTCGGCGGGTTGAGCAGCTCGTGCTCGAGGTCGAGACTCGACGCCGGGCCTCGCGCGGTGACCCGGCCGTCGTGCAGGACGCGGATGTCGTCGGCGACGCGCCCTGCGCGCAGGACGTCGTGGCTCACGAGCACGACCGCGAGGCCGCTGGCGACCAGCGATCGGATGACGGTGTCCACGGCGTCGGCGCTGCGCGGGTCGAGCGCCGAGGTCGGCTCGTCGAGCAGCAGCACCTCCGGGTCCACCGCGAGCGCTCGGGCGAGGCACAGCCGTTGGAGCTCACCGCCGGACAGGCTGCCCGGATCCCGCCCGAGGTGGTCGTCGGGATCCAGCGAGACCCGCTCCAGGAGCCGTCGCACGTCGTCGTCGGTGAGCTGCGGTGCCGCGACGCGCACCTCGTCCGAGACGTCGCTCGTGAGGGCGACCGGGCGCTGCGCCACGAGCACGGCGCGGCGGCGCAGCTCCAGGACGTCGAGGTCGCGCACGTCGGTCCCGCGGAACAGGACGCGCCCGGACGTCGGCTCGGCGAGCCGGTTGAGCAACCGCAGCAGGGTGGACTTGCCCGACCCGCTGGGTCCCGCGACCGCCGTGGCGACGCCGTCGTGCAGGTGCTCGTTGACGTCGTCGAGGATCGCCCGCCCGTCGATGACGAGCGAGACCTGCTCCAGGGTGAACAGCTCGCGTCGCTCCACGTGCACAACCTAGGCGTCCCGGGCAGGGACCACCCGCCGGATGCGGTGGCGGGAGGGGCCCTCACTACGCTCGAGAGACCTGAGGACGTAGAGCGAGAGAGGCGGTTGGCCATGACCGTGCACCCGGCACAGCT
>Ga0075015_100000586_pt1 | contig 12790 bp, 12 predicted proteins | sample AleBraG_ABR_2013_FD_71476 | JGI IMG/M metagenome (GOLD analysis project Ga0075015, IMG submission 71476) | Freshwater sediment microbial communities in response to fracking from Pennsylvania, USA - Alex Branch Run_MetaG_ABR_2013 | ecosystem: Environmental > Aquatic > Freshwater > Creek >...
CCCGAAGAGCTCACCGGCTGGTGCCGTGCGCGGGTGCTTCGCCCTGCCGATGGTCACCTGTCGTTTCGTCACTTGAGGATGGGGCGCGGCCACTCAGTCGCGATCCCGGCCCTTCAGGCCGTGAGTCGACTGGCTTTGACGGTACGTCCGGGCAGGTCAGGCACCCGTGTGTCACGACGCCCTCGCGCGGCAGCAACACCAGCGGATCGAAACGAAAGTGGGCCCACGTGCCACCCCGGGGCGAAGGTCTGACGTCGCTGGGCGGGTCGGGGGTCGCTCGGGCTAGCTCAGGGGCCAGGCGTGGACAGGCTGGTTGTCGTGCATCAGGGCTGCGTACTCGCGGGTCATCGCCCGAAGGGCGTCGATCCGGGTCGCACCCGCCTTCTCCAACCGGTGCACCCGCTCGGTCTGCCAGACGGCGCCGTTGCGGCCGCTGATACAGCGCGCCTCGATGACGCCCAGCAAACGGTCACGCACCGTAGGGTCGACCCCTGATCGTTCGAGTCCCTCGTGCGCCATCGGAAGCAGACGGCGAAGAACCAGCTCGGTCACCGGCACCTCCCCGTAGCCGGGCCAGAAGACCGGGGCCTCGATGCCTCGGGTCGCTCCGGCAGTGAAGTTGTCGGCGGCGGCCTGGAACGACATCTGCGACCAGACCGGCCGTTCACTGTCGGTCAGGACCCGCAAGGCCCCGTAGTACAGGGCCGCGTTGGCCATGATGTCGACCACACTCGGTCCCGCGGGCAGCACCCGGTTCTCCACCCGCAGATGGGGTCGGCCGGCAACCACGTCGTAGACGGGTCGGTTCCACCGGTACACCGTTCCGTTGTGCAGCCGCAGCTCCGACAGTGCCGGGGTGCCGCCCGCCTCCAGCACGGCCTGCGGATCCTCGTCGCCGACCACCGGAAGCAGCGCCGGGAAGTAGCGCAGGTTCTCCTCGAACAAGTCGAACACGTTGGTCACGAACCGTTCGCCGAACCAGACCCTCGGCCGGACGCCCTGGGCCTTCAGCTCCACCGAGCGGGTGTCCGTGGCCTGGGTGAACACCGCGATCCGGCTCTCCCGCCACAGCTCGCGCCCCAGGAAGTACGGCGAGTTCGCGGCCACTGCCACCTGCACCCCAGCCAGGCACTGCGCCGCGTTCCAGGTGTTCGCGAAGTCCGCAGGGCTGACCTGAAGGTGCAGCTGGACGCTGGTGCATGCCGCCTCCGGGGCGATGGTGTCGGCGTAAGTGTCCAGGTCCTCCACTCCCTGGATGGACAGGTGCAGGTCCTCCCCTCGTGCCGCGAGGATCTGCTGGTCCAGCAGCGCATACCGCGGGTTGTGGGTGATGGCGTCGTGGGTGACGTGCTCGTCGCGCAGGGTTGGCAGGATGCCGACCATGACCAGTCCGGCGCCGGCAGCGTTCGCTTTGGCTTGAGCGGCGTTCAGTTGGTCGCGGATGTCACGCTCAAGCTCAGCGAGTGAGTCCGCGGCCAGCGGCCTCGGCCGCACATTGATCTCCAGGTTGAACTGACCGAGCTCGGTCTGGAAGTCCGGGTCGTCGATCAGCGCCAGCACCTCGGCGTTGCTCATGGACGGGTCGCCGTCGGAGTCGACAAGGTTCAGCTCGATCTCCATGCCGGTCATCGGCGACTCGAAGACGAACATGTCGGCGACAAGCATCCGGGCGAACACGTCCAGGCACCGATGGACTTTCTCCCGGTATCGCTGGCGGTCTTCCCGGCTGAAGACAGTCGCCGCCACCTTCTCGCCCATGGCCGGGACCCTAGTCCCGTCGTGGGACCAGGGTGAGCACGATCGTCATCTCCGCGCAGACGCTGCCATCTTGCTCACGGCGGAAGACCACGTGGTTGGCCCACTGAGGTGTAGTGCCAGCGACGAGCTCAGCCTCGATCTCGGCGGCCGGGCGCAGCATGCGCGCCTCGGCCGTCACGGCACTGCGCGCAAGCTTGCTCCAGGTGATCTCGCCTCTGACGGCCAGCGGCACCAACCGGTCCAGCCAGTGCTGGAAGTTCTCGACCATCAAGGTGGCTGCGGCTGTCTCTCCGAGGGTGAAGATCGCGCCGGCGTGCGGACCGCCCATGTGGTTGCGGGCGAGGACAAGGTCGGGCTGCCGTAGCACTGCGTGCTCACGGTCGATGGCCAGCACCTCGATGCCCAAGGTGCTCACGATGGGCGCGGTTGACTGGATCTTGGCCGACGCCTCCACCAAGGCGGCGGCCGGGGCGGGCCCGGGAGGCGGTTGGGTCATTGCCGCACCCTAGCCGGCCTCCGCCGGCGGCGGGCCGGAGGGATCCAGACCTGAGACAGGGTCGGCATTCCGAGCTAGAAGAGGCACAGGCGCCGACCCGGACCTCACACGGTCAACGGATCAGCCTGCGCCTGGACCCGACCCACCGGTGGCGACGCCGGCGCCGAGGACCTCGAACGGTCGACGAGCCTTGAGCGTGGGCTCCCCGGGGAGTCTGCGGCCCCCGGTTTCTCACCTGGCCCGAGTGCACCCACACGACCGACAGGCGTGCCAACATCAGGTGACACCGGGGCGCACCCCAGTGCCGCGCCATTTCCGAGGAGCAGCCATGTCCAACAAGAACTCATCGGCGCTTGTCGGCTCCTACGACACCGTCGATCAGGCGTCCGCGGACGCAGAAGCCGTTGTGGACGCGCATCGCCGCGGAAACGTGGGCCATGTCGAGATAGCGGTGGTGTCCCGCGACGAGATCGGCAAGCTGACCTGGAACCAGCACGAGCGCCTCGGCGGCATCCATCTGTCCCACGCGCCCACCGAAGAACTCGTGCGGCTGTCCGACCACCTCGGCGCCAACAGCGTGACCCTGCTCGTGATCGGTTCCTCCGACGACTCCGCCGTCATCGAACAGACCGCGACCCGGGCCCGCGAGCGAACCACCCAAGTGATCGAGCACCTGTCGATGGCCGAGGGCTTCTTCTCCGACAGCTACGGGGCCCCACCCGAGGAGGACACCGGCTTCGAAGACGGGTCGGTCGGCCACCTAGGGGTCTGAACCTCATCACGCCGCGCGTCTGCGGGCAACCGCGCTCGCGACGAGTGTCAGTGCAGGCGGCTAGCGTGGGGGCCGTGGACGTGCGCCCTTTCGCCGTAGTCGACCTCGATGGCGTGGTGGCCGACGTGCGACACCGGCTTCATCACCTGCAGGCCAGCCCCAAGAACTGGGACGGGTTCTTCGCCGCGGCCAGCCAGGACGAGGTGCTGCCCGAGGGGCGCGCCGTCGTCGACGAGCTCGTCGCCACTGGGCACCAGCTGGTGTGGCTGACCGGGCGCCCTGAGCGGTGCCGGGCCGCAACGACAGCGTGGCTGGCCGGCACCGGGCTGCCGGCCGGGGAGTTGTTCATGCGTGGCCACGGCGACCGGCGTCCGGCTCGGATGACGAAGCTGGCAGTGCTGTCCGACCTCGCGGCGCGCGGCACCGTCGCCGTGGTCGTCGACGATGACGACGCGGTCGTCAAGGCGGTGCGGGCCGCCGGGTTCGAGGTGCTGCACGCCGAGTGGATGCACGGCGCGCCGAGTTTGTTCGACGTACTGAACCGAGCCCAGGAGGGCGAGGGCCGCACCTAGACGCCGCCACCTACCAGGAGGGGACATGGCTTCGACGCAGGCAGCAGGGACCGAGCAGGACCCGTGGGTTCTGACCACGCCGCCGGGGACCTCGAAGTACACGATGTACCGGGACGAGCAGGCCGATCCCCCTCAGCTGGTGTGCCAGGTCGGGACCACGCGGTTGACCTACGACCTGCGGGCCATCGACGACTTGCACACCATGCTCACCGAGGTCGGCGACTGGGTTCCGCTCGGCGCAGCTGACGAGCAGAAGCCAGCTAAGGAAGGAACCGTCGAGGCGTTCGGTCGAGCGCAGGACAACCCTGTGGGGGGCTGGTACGGCCTGCGCAAGGGCTACCGGGGCCGGTTCGGGATGTACTTGCCGCCGCTGCTGGAAGCTCTTGGCCTCGCAGAGGTGGAGCACGAGCCCCGCAACAACCGGATGCGGGCACTATGACCGTGGGGGGCGCTCAGGCCAGTGCGTCGACCGCGGCGGCGAACACCGCCGGGGCCTTGGCGGCGGCCGGCACCAGCACCGAGCGCAATGGCCGGTGCTGAGCCGCGAACAGGACGGCCTGGGTGAGGCGGCGGGACCGCCGTGAGACCTTGACCCAGGCCCGCTCGTAGCCGTCAGGGTCGCCGGCGGCCAGGCAGGTCACCGCGGCCTGCGCCTGCGCCAGGCCAACCGAGATGCCTTCGCCGGTCAGGGCGTCGACGTATCCGGCGGCGTCACCGACCAGCAGCACGCGACCGGCGACCCGCCGTGACGAGCCCTGCCCGAGCGGGCCGGCGCCGCGGACCGCGGACACCGGGCGGGCACCGGCGAGCCTGGCCGCAAGCACCGGGAATTGTTGCAGCCACTGCTCGAACGTGACCCCGCGCACCCCGGTCAGCACGGCGACACCGACCATCGAGTCGCTTACCGGGGTCACGTACGCCTCGGCGTCGTCGGCCCAGTGCACTTGCACCAGATCGGTCCAGGGGGCGAGCTCGAAGTGGCGGCGCAGCCCGTAGCGGGGCCGCCCCGTCGGTGGACAGTCCAGGCCGAGCTCACGGCGGACCGGCGAGTGCAGCCCGTCAGCGGCGACCAGCCAGTGGGCCCGGTGCCCGGCGGCCTGGACATAGCCACCGAGCTGGCGAACGTCGTGGACCGCCCCGGGGATGCGGTGCACCCCCGCGGCGTCTGCGGCTGCGGCCATCATCTGGTGCAGCTCGGTGCGCCGCACCCCCAGGCCCGGTCCGCCGCTGAACGCAGCGCGCGCACACCGCCCGCTGCCCGCGTCCACGTAGGCGATCCCGTAAAAGGGCCGGCCGGCGGGCTCTACCCCGAGGCGGTGCAGCGCCGCCACCGCCGCGGGCATGAGGCCTTCGCCGCACGCCTTGTCCACCGGGTCGTTGCGGGGCTCCACGACCGCCACCTCGAAGCCGGCGCGGGCGGCCATCAGCGCGGTGGCCAGCCCGACGGGGCCGGCGCCGGCGACCAGGACGTCAACGTCGACCTGGGGCCCCAGCCGGCTCATCCGCGGGCCGCAGTGGCCAGTGCGCGGTTCTCACACCGAAGTCGCACCGTCAGCAGCCAGGCGTTCAGCACCGTGAACACGGTCGCAGTCACCCAGGCTGTGTGCACCAAGGGCAGGGCGACGCCCTCAGCGACGACCGCGACATAGTTCGGGTGCCTCAGGAACCGGTACGGCCCAGTGGTCACCAGCGCCAGCCCGGGAACGACGATGACGCGGGTGTTCCAGCGCACCCCCAGCGTCGCGATGCACCACCACCTCAAGGCCTGCGCGGCGGCGACCACGGCGAGCATCGTCCAGCCGAGCACGGGGATCCACGGCCGATGTGCGACCGCGACCTCGACCAGCGCCCCGGCGAGCAGTGCGGTGTGCAGGACGACCATGGGCGGGTAGTGCCCCCGCCCGGTCTCGATCCCGCCTCGGTCCAGCGCCCAGGCGGCGTGCCGAAGCGACAGCCGCAGCTCGGCGACCCGCTCCAGCGCCACCGCGGCGATCAGGACGACGTACCAGCCGAAGCTGGTCACGGTCTCGGCCTGACGGTCACCATCGCAGCAGCACCAGCTCGGCGCAGAATCCCGGGCCCATCGCCATCAGCACCGCCGGCGCGCCGGTGCCGGTCGCCGAGTGGGCCATGGTGTCGCGCAGCACGTGCAGAACCGATCCGGACGACAGGTTCCCGATGGCGGCCAGCGACCGCCAGGTCACGTCCAGGGCACCATCGGGCAGCGCCAGTGCCCGCGTCATCGCCTCGAGGACCTTAGGGCCGCCGGGGTGGGCGATCCAGTGCCGCACGTCGGCCAAGTCCAGTGACCCGCCTGGCGCGGCGCCGAGGAACTCTTTGACGTCCTGGCCCAGGTTCGCCTCCACAACGTCGGCGACGCTCGCCGACAGCACTATCCGAAAACCGCTGCCGCCGATGTCCCACCCCATCACCCGCTCGGTGTCGGGGTAGAACCGGGACCTGGTCGCCACCACAGTCGGGCCGGCCAGCCCCATCGACCTGGCGCGTCGCTCCCCCACCAGGACGACCGCCGCGGCGCCGTCGCCGAACAGCCCGGACGCGACCAGGTTCGCAGTAGAGGCATCGTCCTTCTGGACCGTCAGCGAGCACAGCTCCACGGACAGCAGGACGGCAACGTCATCGGGGTGGCCGACCAGGTAGTCGTGCAGGCGCGCGATCCCCGCGGCGCCGGCCACGCATCCGAGGCCGAACACGGGGATGCGCCGCACGTCCGGTCGAAGCCCCAGCCGCGGCACGAGTCGGGCGTCCAGGCTCGGTGCGGCCACCCCGGTCACGGTGACCGACATCACCAGGTCGACCTCGTCGGCGCGGATCCCCGCCGCTTCCAGCGCCTGGGTGAACGCGGCTTGCGCGAGTTGCACTCCGACGCGAAGGAATGCGTCGTTGGCGGCAGTGAACCCGTCGAGTTCGGCGTAGGCGTCCAACGGCAGAGCCAGGTGCCGGGTCTGCACCCCGGAGGCCTCGTGGAAACGCTCGAGCAGTCCCCTGCGGGCAGGGTCCGGGACGACCAGGGCTCCGAACGCTCGGGTGATGTCCGACTGCGGATACAGGTGGGGGCCGAGCGCGCTGCCGACGGCAGCGATCCGCGTCACCTGCTCTCCGGACTCATCTGCGCATCGTCGCACGCCCCGGGCGAGGGCGCGTCCCGCCGACCACCGGCCCGGACCTAGATCGACCTAGATCGCGGCTGGGGTCCGGCCGGCCAGGATGTCGGCCAGCATGGACGCGTCGATGTTGCCGCCGGTGCACACCACCGCGACCCGCCGCCCGACCAGGGGCCTGCGCTCTGACAGGGCGCCGGCCAAGGCGATCGCCCCGGCAGGCTCGGCCAGGTTGTGGGTGGTGTCCAGCATCAGGGCGACTGCGGCGGCAGCCGCGTCTTCGCTGACCTGCAGGACCCGCGACGCCCCGGCGTTGATCGTCGCGACCGCCACCGGGTCCGGGATCCTGCAGGCGACCCCATCGACGAAGGTCGCCGCGGACTCGGTGCCGACCACCCGTCCGGCCTCGAACGAAAGGGCGGTCGCCGGCGCCCGCTCGCTGACGACCCCGACGATCTCGGTCCGCAGCCCCATCAGGTCACGGACGCCGATCAGAGCACAGATCCCCGAACCCATGCCCACCGGCACGTAGACCACATCGAGGTCCGCGACGGCCTCGAAGAGCTCGCGGCCGTAGGTGGCCACTCCCAGGACCAGGTCGGGGTGGAACGGTGGGACGGCCTCCAGCCCACGCTCGGCGGCGATCAGCGTCGAGTGCTCGCGCGCGGCCTGGAAGTCGTGGCCGGCAACGATCACTTCGGCGCCGAATCCGCGCATCGCCGCGTTCTTGCCCGGGCTGTTGCCCTCGGGGACCACGATGACCGCGCGCAGGCCGCGGGCGCGGGCGGCGAACGCCAGGCTCTGGCCGTGGTTGCCGCGGGTCGCGGAGACGATCCCGGACACCTGTGGCCGGTGGGTCACCAGCCGGTCGGCGTAGACGAGTCCGCCGCGGACCTTGAACGCGCCGGTGGGGGTGTGGTTCTCGTGCTTGACCCACACCTGCGCACCGACCGCCGAAGCGAGCAGCGGCCAGCAGTAGGCCGGGGTGGGGGCGACCCATCGCCGCACCAGAGCGGTCGCGTAGTCCAGGTCTTGGGACGTGAGCCCCTTGGCGGCGTTCACTGGGCGACGACCTGTCGGCTTGGGGCCACTGTGCGACCTTACCGGCGCCGCGAGCCCCACCCACCGAGCTCGCGGGCCGGTCGCCGCGGCGGGGCTGCAGCCCGCGTCGGTGCCGGAGCTGACCCTGCCGAGCCGGCCGGGCCGACCGGTTCAGCCCTTGACGATGCGGTCGAGCACGAAGGAGCCGGGGGCAGCCTCGATCTCGGGGCTGAGCTCGCTGCCCAGCCGCTGGTCCGCAGCGTGCTCTGGGCCGGATCGTTCACGCACCCACTGGGCCCATGGCTCCCACCAGCTCCCGGTGTGCTGGGTGGCTCCATCCAGCCACGACTGCGGGTCTGCTCCGATCTTGCCACCCGCGTAGTAGCTGGCCTTGGGGTTTCCGGGTGGGTTGACCAGGCTGGCGATGTGCCCGGCGTTGCTCAGCACGAAGGTGCTCTCGCCGGACAGCCTGGTCGTGGTGCGGTAGCAGCCTGTCCATGGGGTCAGGTGGTCGGAGATCGCCCCGGTGACGAATGTGGGGACCTTGATCTGTGCCAGGTCGACCGGTGAGCCCAGGACGGTGAGCGCGCCGGGACGGCAGATGGCGTTGTTGCGGAACAGGTCGAGGAACTGATGGTGCAGCCTGGCCGGAAGATTGGTGCCGTCCACGCTCCAGGCGAGGATGTCGAACACCGGTGGGTTGTTGCCCAGCAGCCAGTTGTTGACGACGTAGTTGAAGATCAGGTCATCGGGGCGCATCAGGCTGAAGACTGTGCTGAACGACCGGGCGGTGATCACGCCCTTGCGGCTCGATGACCGGCCAGCCATCTCCAGGAGCCGAGGTGAGGAGAACGCACCTAGCGGCGCCGGCTCGTCGAAGTCGAGCAGGGTCACCCCGTAGGAGGCGCTGTGGATCCTTGACGTCCCGGTGGCCGCTTCGTGGTTGAGCACAGTTGTCTGCAGGATGCCTCCTGCGCAGAAGCCGAGTGTGTTCACGTCGGGCGAGCCGGTGATCTCGGTGACGACGTCGATCGCCTCGACGATCTGGCCCGCGTAGGTGTCCAGGTCCCACTCGGACTGCTCCGGACCTGGGTTGAACCAGCTCATGAGGAACACCGTCAGCCCTTGGCTGACGGCGTACTCGACGAAGCTGCGCCCGGGGCGAAGGTCCAGAAAGTAGTACCGGCCGATGGGTGGCGGGATCACCAGCAGTGGGCGGGCGTGCACCGTGGGCGTCGTCGGCGCGTACTGGATGATCTCGGCCACCGGCCCGCGATGCACCACCGCGCCTGGCGTGACTGCTAGATCCACTCCCACCGTGAAGGCGCCACGATCGGTCTGTGACGGCATACCACCGTTGTGGCGCACATCGGAGGCGAAGTTGCCCAGACCGCGACCCAGGCTGCGCCCGAAGGTGTCGAACGCCCGCTTCAGGGCCGCCGGGTTGCCGGGCAGGTAGTTGGTCGGTGCCAGGGCACTGGTAAGGACGCTCACCGAGAACCGGGCCCGCTCGACGTCGTGCCAGTGCTTGCCGCCGGCCTCGAGCTCGTCGACCAGATGCTTCATCGCCTCCGCCAGGGCGAAATAGCCCTGCCCCCACCGACGGTAGAGCGGGCTGTCCTGCCACGCTGGGTCGGCGAATCGCTTGTCCCGCGGGGGTGGCGTGAAGCTGTCCGTACCCTTCACGATGCCAGCCAGATCGCCGGCTAGACCCGTGAGCTCACGCACCGCCGGCCCCGGCTGCAGGAACGCCCTGCCGACCCCCCTGGCCATCCCCCACAGTGACGAGGTGCCCACGGCCTCACCGGCCTGCACCGAGTCGACGAGATCATCGTCGACTTCCAGGGAGTCGACTGCCGGCAGCTGCGCGCGGGTCGTGGCCACGTGGTCTCCTCGCTCATGGAGAGGGATGCCTGCCAGGTAGCCGCCCCGTTTCGGGGCCGCGTCACCCCGATTGTGCCAGTTACTTGATATAATCTCCAGTTAGGTGATTTCGTGTGTGCCTGGGCCGCGGGGGGTGGCAGCACGGCGAGCATCATCAGCCGGGATGGGTCTTCGCTTCGACCGACAGGATCGCCATGCTGCTGTACACCGGCTACGAGCTCAACCGCAGGGCGGGCGCACCTGTTGCGGCGGCCTTGGGCCTGTCCGCGAAGCTGATCCGCTCGCTGCCGGACCAGGTCAGTGAGCTTTCGGGGGTTCGCGGGGTGTGGGCGGCGTTCGAGGTGCTCTCTCGCGCCCGCGCCAGCCACATCCGGCCGCCGTTCGCGATCAGCTCGGTGTTCCTGGACGGGCGCGAGGTCGCAGTGCAGGAACGGTCGTCGCCGATGAGCCCGTTCGCGACGATGATCCACTTTGCGAAGCCGTCCAGAGAGGCGGCCCAGCCGAAGGTCCTCGTGGTGGGCCCGCTGTCGGGGCACTTCACCACGCTCATCCGCCCGACGATCCGCACCCTGCTCGCCGAGCACGACGTGCATGTCCTGGACTGGCTGAACGCGCGCGACGTCCCGGCAGGCCACGGCGCTTTCGGCCTGGACGACTACGTGGAGCACGTGATGGACGCCGTGCGCGCCCTCGGTCCCGACACGCACGTCGTTGCGGTGTGCCAGCCGGCGGTGCCGGTCCTTACCGCGGTGTCGGTGCTCGCTGCCATCGGGGACGTCCAGCCGGCAACCCTGACTCTCATCGCGGGCCCCATCGACACCCGGGTGAACCCCAACAAGATCAACGATCTCGCTAACTCCAAGCCGCTGTCGTACTTCGAGCGTCGTGTGATCGGTGCCGTGCCAGCCTGCTACGCCGGCGCTGGGCGGCGGGTGTATCCCGGGTTCGTCCAGCTCGCTGCCTTCATGTCGATGAACCCCCGTCGTCACATCGACGCCTACGTCGGCATGTATCGCAGCCTGGTCATCGGCGACACCGACCGGGCCGAGTCGACGCAGCGCTTCTACGACGAGTACGGGGCGGTGATGGACGTGCACGCCGACTTCTACCTCGAGACGGTCGACCAAATCTTCCAGCGCAACCTCCTGGCCCGCGGCGACGCCACCTGGCGGGGGGAGCCGGTCGACCCCAGCGCGATCCGTCGCACCGCCCTGCTGACCATCGAGGGTGCCAACGACGACCTGTGCTCCCCGGGCCAGACGCACGCCGCGCACCGGCTGTGCACCGCGGTCCCAGATCAGCACAAGGTCCACCACCTGCAGCCGGGTGTCGGACACTACGGCGTCTTCAGCGGCAGCCGCTGGGAGGCCGAGGTGTACCCGATCATCCGAGACTTCATCGCAGCGCACGAAACAGCTCTCGCGGGATGAGCCGCCTGCTCGTCGACCTGGCGCGCAGGCACGCGGTCGGTGACCTGACCCGGCGCACGGCGCGTCGCACACCGCACAAGCTCGCGCTGGTCGACGGGGACCAGCGGCTGACCTACGCCGAGCTTGACTCCCTCGTCGACCGTGCCGCGGCGGCGCTGGCAGACGCCGGCCTTGTCCACGGTGACCGGCTCGCTCTGCTCAGTCACAACTGCTGGCAGTTCGTTGTGCTGTCCTTCGCGACGGCGCGGCTCGGGGTGATCCTCGTGCCGGTGAACTTCATGCTCGGCGCCGACGAGATCACCTTCATCCTTGACCACAGCGGGGCGTCCGCGTTCGTTGTGGAGGACGCGCTCGTGCCGGTCGCGGAGCTGGCTGTGGCCGCCTCGGCGGGCGCGGTGAGCACCCTCGCGGTCCTTTCGCTGCACGGTGGCGACGCGCCGGCCTCCTGGGTCGATGCGCAGACCTGGTTTCAGCACCAGGGACACGTCCGGGACGTCGTGGTAGCCGACGACGACCCGATCCGGCTCATGTACACCTCAGGTACCGAGTCGCGGCCCAAAGGGGCGCTGCTGTCGAGCCGCTCGCTGATGTGGCAGTACGTCAGCTGCGTGGTCGACGGCGGAATGTCGTCCGACGACGTCGAGCTGCACACGCTCCCGCTGTACCACTGTGCGCAGCTTGACTGCTTCCTCGGTCCGGACGTCTATCTGGGCGCCACCAGCATCCTGCTGCCCGGCCCGGACCCGGAGACGATCCTGCGGACCATCCAGGCTGAGCGCGTCACGAAGTTCTTCGCCCCGCCGACTGTGTGGATCTCGCTGCTGCGCTCGCCGCAGTTCGACGCGACCGACCTGTCGACGCTGCGCAAGGGCTACTACGGTGCCTCGGCGATGCCGCTGGAGATCCTGCGCGAGATCCAGTCACGGCTTCCAGAGGTCCGGCTGTGGAACTTCTACGGCCAGACCGAGATGGCGCCGCTGGCCACGATCCTCGGGCCCGACGAGCAGCAAACCCACGCTGGCTCCGCAGGGCGGGCCTGCCTCAATGTCGAGACGCTCGTGGTCGACGAGGACGACCGGCCGGTCGAGGTGGGCGTGGTGGGCGAGATCGTTCACCGCAGCCCGCAGGCGACACTGGGCTACTACCGCGACCCGGACAAGACCGCGGAGGCGTTTCGCGACGGCTGGTTCCACTCCGGCGACCTTGGTCGCCTCGACGCCGAAGGTCGGCTGGCTGTCGTCGACCGGAAGAAGGACGTGATCAAGACGGGCGGCGAGAACGTCGCCAGCCGAGAGGTCGAAGAGGTGATCTACCTGCTGGACGGGGTCCGCGAAGTCGCCGTCTTCGGGGTTCCTGACCCACTGTGGGTCGAGGCTGTCACCGCGGTCGTGGTGCTCAAGGAGGGGGTGACGCTCACCGGGGACGACGTGATCGCCCACGTGCGCCGCTCGCTGGCGGGGTTCAAGACGCCGAAGACGGTGCTGATCGCCGACGCCCTGCCGAAGAACCCGAGCGGCAAAATCCTCAAGCGCCAGCTGCGAGAGGAGTACGCAGCGACGGCCACGGCCCCGCGACCCTGACCCGCGGGCAGCCGCGGGACCACGTTGATCCAGCAGCGCACGGTGGCCGCGGTCCGCGCGGCGCGGACCGACAGTTCCTTGTCGCCAGTGGTGGCCGGGCGTACCGTTGCTCATGTTCGGCGAAGCCATTCCAGA
>Ga0075015_100000587_pt1 | contig 12786 bp, 11 predicted proteins | sample AleBraG_ABR_2013_FD_71476 | JGI IMG/M metagenome (GOLD analysis project Ga0075015, IMG submission 71476) | Freshwater sediment microbial communities in response to fracking from Pennsylvania, USA - Alex Branch Run_MetaG_ABR_2013 | ecosystem: Environmental > Aquatic > Freshwater > Creek >...
GGCGGGATCCGGAGGAACGACTGCCTACAGTGACGAAGGATCTCCGGGTGTAGATGCTGCTGCTGGGATTGCGGTGCCGCGGTCACCACCACCAGGTCCACTGAGGCGGCGTCGTCAGCAGACGCCCTGGAACTAAGGACGGCGAACCGGCGCCTGGGACATCCCGCCGGCCCTGACCGCGCACTGCGCCTGCAGCCGCCGGCCGGGTAGCCGGTAGCGGAGGTGACGCGCTGTCGTCAGGAGAGTCACCGGCTTCGGTCGCACCCTTCCGTGCCCGGCACCTCGCGCCGTCGCCTGCCGTATCCTGCACGACGGACACGCTGACAGCGTCGGTGCCCTTCGGGCGAGCGTGCTGCCTGGAACCGCGACCACACTGGGGGCCTGGTGAGAGCCGACGTCGCTGAGGCCGAGGACTCGGTCGCCTCGACTCTTGGTGGCCCACGCGACGCCCGCACGTCGCGGCTGGTCGCGACTTTCAACGGTGCTCGGTTGGCTGTTGCTCACGCCTGGCCGGCGCTGCTCGGGTATCTGGCGACACGGATCCTGGGCGTCGCGGTCCTGGCGTGGTGGGCCGCCAGCCGTGGCGAATCGGTCTGGAACCGACTCTTCAGTTTCGACTCGAACTGGTACGCGATCGTGGCACAACGCGGCTACGACGAGGCGATCCCTGCTTGGACTCGGGAGTACCTGGGCCACAGCGATCTCGCGTTCTTCCCGCTCTACCCCATGCTGGTCAGACTCGCTCAGTCCCTGACTGGCCTGGACGTGAAGGTCGTGGCGATCGGCGTTGCTTGGGCGTCCGCGCTGGCCGCTGCCTGGGGGATCTTCGCGGTTGCTGACCGCCTCTACGGTCGTCGGGTTGGGGTCTTCGCCGCCGTGATGTGGGGGGTCATCCCGAACTCGATCATCATGCAGATGGCGTACTCGGAGTCCACGTTCACGGCTCTCGCAGCATGGTCCCTTCTCGCCGCTGTCAGTCGTCGGTGGGTTTGGGCGGCGGCGCTGTCAGTTCTCGCTGGTTTGACGCGACCCACGGGGGCCGCGGTGGCGGCCGGCGTCTGCCTCGCCGCAGTGGTGGAGATCGCGCGCGCGCTTCGCCGCCGGCGCCGCACGGGTGACGGATCAGCGCTGTCCTGGCGGCCGTGGTTCGCGCTGGTGGTCTCTCCCTTGGGGTGGTTGGGCTACATCGCGTGGGTCTCGGTTCGGCTCGGTCGGTGGGACGGGTACTTCCAGGTCCAGAACAACTGGGGTTCGGCCGTTGCATGGCGAATGCCGGTGTTCGCATGGATCTGGGGCCTGGCGTCTTCTCCCGTGGGCCTCAAGTTCGTCGTTGCCTCGGTGGTCGTGCTGTGCAGCATCGGCCTGTTCCTGGTGTGCGCGCTGCAGCGCCAGCCCGTCGCGCTTCTGGGGTACTCGGCCGTTCTCCTGCTGATAGCCCTCACAGACAACGGACACTTCTGGTGCGAGGCTCGATTCGTTCTCCCGGCTTTCCCATTGGTATTCCCGGTCGCGCGGGCCTTGGCAGACATGCGGCAACGCTCGACCGTGGTCCTCGTCGTTGTGACGGCGACCGTGGCGGCCGCCGTGCTCGGGGCGAACTACCTCCTGCTCGGGCCCCGTTTTCCCTGAGATCCCCGTGATCCCCTGAGGCACCGGGGGTCGGGGTGCGCCGATGTGCCTACCGCTCTGGGTCGGCTTCGTGCTGCGCGGCTGGCCGTCCCGGCGCAGGTGTCGTCGCTGGTGACCTACCGAGGAGGGATCGCGGTGCGGCGGGCCACGTAGATCCGGCGTGCGAGCAGCAGCCTGCACAGGATCGCGAGCGCGCACCGCCCTGCCGGCGCCCAGCGCCCGAGGATCAGCCACTGGAGCGGCTTGGCGGGCTCACGGTGGTCGACGTGCCCGGCGACGAGACCGCGACGAATGTGGGCGGGCAAGATCGCGCGCGCGTGCGGGTGGCCGCAGGAGGTGCGCCGCCTCGAGCCCCCGTCGAGGACCAGCTGACCCCGCGGACGCGCTGCACGGCCGTCCGGCGGGACCGCGCGGCTCCCGAGAGTTCGCGGGGTCCCGGGAAGTGATGGCACACTAGGTCCTGCCCGGCGGTGTCCATTCCCGCATGAGCAGCAGGCGAACCATCGAGGCCTCGAGACGTCCGCCGTGCCCCACCCGTCCCGCGGGTGTCCGAACGGAGACGCACATGCCCAGCTCTGCCCCCGACTTCAAGGTCGCGGACCTCTCGCTCGCCGAGTTCGGCCGCAACGAGATCCGCCTCGCCGAGCACGAGATGCCCGGCCTCATGGCGATGCGCGCCGAGTACGGCGTCAGCAAGCCCCTCACCGGCGCCCGCATCACCGGCTCGCTGCACATGACCGTGCAGACCGCCGTCCTGATCGAGACGCTCGTCGCGATCGGCGCCGAGGTCCGCTGGGCCTCGTGCAACATCTTCTCGACCCAGGACCACGCCGCGGCGGCGATCGCCGTCGGTCCGACCGGCACCCTCGAGGCGCCCGCTGGCGTGCCGGTCTACGCCTGGAAGGGCGAGACGCTCGAGGAGTACTGGTGGTGCACCGAGCAGGTGCTCCGCTGGCCCGACGGCATGGGCCCGAACATGATCCTCGACGACGGTGGCGACGCCACCCTCCTCGTGCACAAGGGGCGCGAGTTCGAGCTCGCCGGCGCCGTGCCGTCGACCGACCCGAACGACTCCGAGGAGTACGCGGTCATCCTCGACGTGCTGCGCCGCTCGCTCGCTGAGAGCACGACCCGCTGGACCGAGATCGCGGCCGGTATCAGGGGCGTCACCGAGGAGACCACGACCGGCGTGCACCGTCTCTACGAGATGCACAAGGCGGGCTCGCTGCGCTTCCCGGCGATCAACGTCAACGACTCGGTGACCAAGAGCAAGTTCGACAACAAGTACGGCTGCCGCCACTCGCTCATCGACGGCATCAACCGCGCAACCGACGTCCTCATCGGCGGCAAGGTCGCGGTCGTGTGTGGCTACGGCGACGTCGGCAAGGGCTCGGCGGAGTCGCTGCGCGGCCAGGGCGCCCGCGTCATCGTCACCGAGATCGACCCGATCAACGCGCTCCAGGCGGCGATGGACGGCTACGAGGTCGCGCGCCTCGAGGACGTCATCGACCGCGCCGACATCGTCATCACCGCGACCGGCTGCTACGACGTCGTCAACGTCGAGCACATGAAGCGGATGAAGCACCAGGCGATCCTGGGCAACATCGGCCACTTCGACAACGAGATCGACATGGCAGGCCTCACCCACGAGCCCGGCGTGACGCGCGTCGTCATCAAGCCGCAGGTCGACGAGTGGTCCTTCCCCGACGGTCACACGATCATCGTGCTGTCCGAGGGACGACTGCTCAACCTCGGCAACGCGACCGGCCACCCGTCATTCGTCATGAGCAACTCCTTCACCAACCAGGTGCTGGCCCAGATCGAGCTGTTCACCAAGACCGACGAGTACGCCCTGGGCGTCCACGTCCTGCCCAAGCACCTCGACGAGAAGGTGGCCCGCCTGCACCTCGACGCCCTCGGCGTGCGGCTCACCGAGCTGACCAAGAAGCAGGCCGAGTACCTCGGCGTCGACGTCGCCGGCCCGTACAAGCCCGACCACTACCGCTACTGATCCTCCATGACCCACCTGCCCGGCCCGGACGGCCCCACCCTCCGGCCGGACGACCTGACGGGGGTGCCCTACCCGGGCGCCCCCGTCACGTACGTCGACGCGTTCGCCGCGGGTCTGCCGCTGCGCCGTCCCCGGTGGGGGATGGTCGACGTGCTCGTCGCCCTCCTCATCGCGCTCATCGTCCCGAGCCTGATCCTCGGCGTGGTGCTCGCCTCCGGCGTCTCGAAGTCGTCGCCACTCGTCCTGCTCCTGAGCCTGGCGCTGCCCTGGCTGGGCTTCGGGCTCTGGCCGATCGTGGCGACCCGCACCCGGGGGAACGGTCCAACCCTCGACCTCGGGTTGAGCGTGAGATGGATCGATGTCGCGTGGGGCATCGGAGGCGGCCTGGCCTGCCTCGTGCTGGGCACCCTGGCCGCCTCGCTGACCTCGCACTTCTTCGGCGAGTTCGACTCGGCCGCCGGCGACGCGCTGGCGAGCACCGAGGGCGGCCGCTGGGTGGTCTGGGCCTTCGCCGTGTGCGCCCTCGTCGGCGCCCCGGTGTTCGAGGAGCTCTGCTTCCGCGGGCTCGCGTTCGCCGCCATCGCGAAGGCCACCTCGAACGCCGGCCTCCCGGCCGTGCCGTGGGCGACGATCGGGTCCGCGCTGCTGTTCGCGCTCGTGCACGTCGAGCCCGTGCGCATCCCCGTGCTGCTGACCATCGGCCTGGTGCTGTCGGTGCTGCGCGCACGCACCGGTCGGGTCGGCGCGAGCATCATCGCGCACTCGATCAACAACCTCGTCGCCGTCGCGAGCCTGCTCATCGGCGTCGTCTTGCTCTGACGGCGGCGCATCGTCGGATGTCCATGAGTCGGACGAGATTCCGACGGTCACGCCAGATCGTCGTACCCTGGTCCTTCACCGACGACAGGGACCTCGCATGACTGCCACCGCCACCGACGCGCCTGCGTCGCAGCGGTCGCGCGCATCGGCGTGGGTCCACATGCCCGGACTCGACGGCGTGCGCGCCGTCGCCGTCATCGCGGTGCTGCTGTTCCACGCGAATCCCGACTGGTTGCCGGGCGGCTTCCTCGGCGTCGACGTGTTCTTCACGCTCTCCGGATTCCTCATCTCCTCGCTGCTGCTCGCCGAGCTCGGGGAGACGGGCGGCGTCCGCTTCGGCCGCTTCTACGTGCGCCGCGCGCGCCGGCTGCTGCCGGCGCTGTTCCTCGTCCTGATCACGACGTCGGTCCTGGCCGCGACCGTGGCCCAGGACGCCGCGGCACGGGTCCGCGAGGACGTCGTCGCGGCCTTCTTCTACGTCACGAACTGGTGGTACGTCCTGCACGGCCAGTCCTACTGGGAGGCCACCGGACGTCCCCCGCTCCTCCAGCACCTCTGGTCCCTTGCGGTGGAGGAGCAGTTCTACCTCGTCTGGCCGGTGCTGCTGTTCGGTCTCTGGAGGCTCGGCAAGGTGCGCGGCGTCCGCTACGGCGCGCTGGCCGGTGCGCTCGTGTCGACGGCGCTCATGACCTACGTGGCCGTCCGCGACGGGATGCCGGACGCCACCGACGCGAGCCGCGTCTACTTCGGCACCGACACGCACGCGATGACGCTGCTCGTCGGCGCCGTGCTCGCCACCTTCTGGACGCCGTCACGTATCGGTCGCGCTCTCACCGGGCGCGGCAAGCTCGTCATGAGCATCTCGGGATTCGCAGCGCTCGCATGCCTGGTCGCCATCTTCTGGTTCGTCGGCCCGTTGTCCGGCGCGCTCTACCGCGGCGGCTTCCTGCTGGTGGGCCTGGTCAGCGCCGCTGTCGTTGCGTGCTCCGCGGTCACCGGCACGGTGTTCGCCTCGACCCTCGCGCACCAGCCGCTGCGCTGGATCGGCGAGCGGTCCTACGGCATCTACCTGTGGCACTGGCCGATCTTCATGGTGCTGCGTCCCGGCCTCGACCTCGACGCGACCGGCTGGCAGGTGCAGGTGCTGCGCTTCTCCCTGACCTTCGCGGCCGCCGAGCTGTCGTACCGCTTCGTCGAGATGCCCGTCCGCCGTGGCGCCCTCGGCCGCGCGTGGGTGAGCTGGCGGGCCCGCGGCGGGCTGGGCTTCGCGAGCCGTGCCGCGGTGGCCGTCGGCACCGCTCTCGCCGTCGTGGTGGCGCTCGGCGTGGGACTCACCAGCGCGCAGGCGCAGAACCCCGAGGACGTCCTCGGCGGCGTGCAGGCGGTCGGCGACGACTCGTTGACGCCGACCGCGTCGAGCGGTCCGGGTACGCCGACCCCGTCGACGTCCGGGACGACCACGCCGAGCCCGTCAGCCATCCACGTGCCGCCGGCGCTGGCCGCCGGCGAGGACGCGATGGCCCTGTCCAAGACGGCTGTGGGCGACTCGGTGATGCTGGGCGCGCGCACGTCGCTGCTGACCGAGTTCCCGCGGACCGTCACGGTCGATGCCCACATCAGTCGGCAGCCGATCGAGATCTTCGACCGGATCCGCGCGCGCAGGGCAGCGGGCCAGCTCGGCGACGTCGTGGTGATCCACGCCGGCACGAACGGTCCGATCCACACCTCCGACCTCGTCGCGATCGTGCGCTCGCTGCAGGACCGCTCGCGCGTGGTCCTGGTGACCTGTCACGGCGACCGGCCGTGGATCGATCAGTCCAACGCCGCCGTCTGGGGTGTGGCGAAGCTGTTCGCCGGCGGGAACGTGCGGGTGGCCGACTGGGCCGCGGCGTCGGCCAGCCATCGCGACTGGTTCTACCCCGACGGCATCCACACCAGGGGCGCAGGCAGTGACGCCTACGCCCAGCTCATCCGGGCCGCTCTCGCGAAGTAGCCCCCGTCCGAGGATGGGCCCCCTACGGCTCAGAGCCCGTGGACGTCGACCGTCGCGGTGACGAGAGCCGCGTAGGCGGCGCGCCCCTGGCCGTTGAGGTGGATGCCGTCGGCGTAGAACCACTCCGGATGGCTCCTCGCGGTGGCGTCCCACGGGACCAGGACGACGCGGCCCTCGGGGTAGGAGGCGGCGCAGGCGGCCAGGTGCGCGTTGTCGCTGGCCATCCACGAGCGCGGGCCGTGCACCGTCACGAAGAACAGGCGACGGGTGTCGCCGACCTTGTCGACGATCTTGCGGCAGTCCTCGACCGCCACGGTTCCGTTGGTGCCCAGGTGGACGATGACGTTGCGCGGGAGGGTGCCGGACCCGACGGCGCGGCGCAGCAGCACGACGCCGGAGTGGAACTGGCGTCCCACGAGGGCGTCGACGCGGACCTTCTCCTTCACCAGCTCCGTCTCGGCGCCGAGCATGACAGAGTCGCCGAACGCGGCGCGTCCCTCCGGTGCGAGCACCGGCTCGGGTGCCGGTGCCGGGGCTGCCGCCTGCAGGACCGAGGCGGTCGGCGACGCTGTCGCCGCCGGACGAGCGTTCCGGCCGCCGGCGGCGCTGTCGCGCAACGAATGGCCCACCGTCACGGTGCCGCAGGCCCCGATCGACGCGACGGTCGCGAGCCCGACCACGGCGGCGCTGAGCGTGCGGGGGAAGGACGGCACCGCTCCACGCTAGCCAGGCCCCACCGCGTTCGAGAAATCGATCTTCGCGCCGGATCGGGGGCGTCCGGTCAGCGCGGCACGGCGAAAGGTCCGTCGCTGGCGGTGCCCGCGCCCGCCGTCGGCGAGGTGGGAGCAGCCGCAGGCGGCAGTGCCGGGGGCGCCCCGGCGGCGCGGGCCGATGAAGGCGCCGACGCGCGGCGACCGCCCGAGGGGCTGAGCGCTCCTGGCCGCGCGGCCGTGGCCCGTCGCAGCCGCTCGGTCAGGACGGCCATGAGATACGCCTCGGGTGGCGTGCCCGTCGGCGCCGGAGGCGCGACGTACGCCGACACCTCGGCCGCGAGCTGCTGGCCCATCGTCGCGCGCACCTCGGGAGCGATCGTCGCGGTGCGCGCGAGGAACTGACGGGCCTGCAGCGCAGTGACGTCGGGCAGTCGGGCCAGGTCGAGGCCGGCCGCCCACGACTCGAGCCGGAGCGGCATCACGTAGGTCAGCTGCTCGATGCCACTGGAGGTGGGGACCCGTTCGCGGATCACGACGGTGCCGGCGAAGTGGTCGCCGAGGCGCTTGCTGCGGGTCGAGACCAGAGAGCTGATCAGGCCGACTGCTCCGGTGGAGATCCAGAAGTCGACGATCATGAACAGGGCACGCACGAACGAGTGCCGGAAGCGCACCGGCCCGCCGTCGTCGCGCACGACGCGCAGGCCGGCGGCCATCTTCCCGAGCGACCGCCCCCGGGTCAGCGTCTCGATGAGGGTCGGCAGCCCGACGATGATCGCGACGACGGACACCAGGCTGATCGCCGTGCCCGCGGCCGGGTCGACCTTGCTCGAGATCGCCGAGGCGAACAGCACCAGCAGCAGGAAGGCGCCGAGCTGCACCAGCAGGTCGAGGGCGAGGGCGAGGGTTCGGCTCGGGAACTGGGCGACCCGCAGGTCGAGGGCGACGGCCTCACCCGTGACGGGCACGAGCGTGGAGTAGTCACCGGACGACGCGGACATCGCACTAGTGTCGCGGGCAGACAGCTCGGACGGGAGGTGGCGCGCGGTGGAGCTCGACTCGTTCGTGGCCGCGCACCGTGCCGAGTGGGACCGCCTCGAGACGCTGGCGACCCGTCGCGGGCGCCTGACCGGCCCCGAGGCCGACGAGCTGCTCGAGCTCTACCAGCGCACCGCGACGCACCTGTCGATGGTGCAGTCGTCCGCCCCGGACCCCGCGCTGGTGAGCCGCCTCTCCTCCGTCGTGGCGACGGCGCGGGCGGCCGTCACGGGCGCGAGCGGCGCCACCTGGTCCGATGTCGCACACGTCGTGCGCCGGTCGTTCCCGGTGGCCGTCTGGCGTGCGCGGTGGTGGTGGATTGGCGTCGCCGTCGCCACGATCGTGGTGGCGGTGAGCATCGGCGCGTGGATCGCGCGGAACCCGGACGTCGTCGCCACGATCTCCTCGCCCGAGCAGCTCAAGGCGCTCGTCGACCAGAACTTCGCCGACTACTACTCCTCGAACCCCGCGGGCTCGTTCGCCTTCAAGGTCTGGACGAACAACGCATGGGTGGCTGCCCTCGCGCTCGTGGGCGGTGCGCTGCTCTGCCTGCCGGGCATCTACATCCTGTGGCAGAACGCCCTCAACGTCGGCGTCGTCGCAGGCCTCATGGCGTACGCCGGGCGGCTCGACCTGTTCTTCGGCCTGATCACCCCGCACGGTCTGCTCGAGCTCACCGCCGTCTTCGTGGCCGGCGGTGCCGGGCTCCGCCTCGGCTGGCAGATCATCGCCCCGGGTCCGCGCCCACGGTCGGTCGCGCTCGCGGAGGAGGGGCGCTCGACGCTCACGATCGCCCTCGGTCTCATCGTTGTCCTGCTCGTGAGCGGCGTCGTCGAGGCGTTCGTGACGCCGTCCGGGCTGCCGACCTGGGCGCGCATCGGCATCGGCGCGGTGGTGTGGATCGCGTTCCTGACCTACGTCGTGGTGCTCGGCCGGAGGGGTGTCCGCGAGGGCGACAGGGGCGACGTGACGGACCGAGCCGCGATGACCGCGACCCTTCCCTACGCCGGCTGACGACGGGCGAGCTCGGCTGCTGCTGCTCGGAGCACGCGGGCGAAGGCGCGGTCGCCGGCGCGGGCAATGGGCGGCTCGAGCCAGCGGGTGAGGGCGGTCGGGGAGACCGTCACGTCCTCCCACCACGCGACCTCGCTGCTGGTCGGTCCGGTCGCGGTGACGGTGAAACCGGCGGTGCCGACGATGAGCCGTCCGGTCTTGCGGATGTCGCATCGCCCGGCGTGGGAGCCGGCCGGCGGGAGGAACTCGGTGACGGTCATCGGGTCGTCGAACCCCACCGGGCCCAGCTGGCTGCGTCCCACGAACCGGGTCCCGACCCCGCCAGTGTCCTCGAGCACGACGACGGTGGTCGCGGGGATCCATCGCGAGTGCGACGGCCAGTCGGTGAGCAGAGCCCAGACGTCGTCGGCCGAGGCGGGCATCGCGACGGTCGCACGGATCTCGATCACGGGGTCACCTCCACTCACCCTGGGGACACCATCGCAGGTGGCCTTGACCGCACGCCCCGCGCGGGTCGACACTCACACCAATGATATCGATAATCGATATGTGGAGGCTCGGCCGTGGCCCCTCGTGAGCGCGTCTACGTCGGGCCCAACGGCCTCGAGCTCCTGGTCGTCCTGGTGGGCCTCATCGGCGTGGTCGGCCTCGTCGGCGGGATCGGGTACAGCATCAACGGGCTGACGCACGCGCACGTGGACGTCGCCGTTCCCGTCGCGCTGCACGCCGGTCCCGGATCGCCCGTGCAGGCCTTCGACGCCGACAAGGCGCCGGTCGCCGTCGAGGGTCTGCCGCCCGGCTCGCGGGTCACCGCCGACGCCGAGGAGCTCACGCTGCATGCCTGGGACTCGACCCTGCTCGAGCAGCTGCTCGGCCGCGCGGACGCGCTCGTGCTCGGGCTCGGCGTGGCCGCCGGTGCGTACCTCCTCGTCCCCCTGCTCAGGTCGGTCCAACGGGGGCAGCCGTTCGCCCCGCGCAACGCGGCGCGGGTGCGCGGCCTGGCGGTCGTGGTGCTCGTCGTCGGGCTCGGCGGACCGTTCCTCGCGCGGCTCGGGTCCGGCGTCGTGCTGACCCGGCTCGGACAGGGCGGACCGGACGCGGTGCTGTCGGCGGCCGGCATCCCCGCGGTGCTGACGGTCCTGCTCACGGCCGCCCTCCTCGCCGTGCTCGCCGAGGCGTTCCGGCGCGGTGAGCAGCTCGCCGAGGACGTGGACGGCCTGGTGTGATCGCCGCGGCCGACGACGGCGACCCGCACCGGGTCGTCTGCCACCTCGACGGGCTGCTCGACGAGCGCGGCATGACGCTCGCCGCGCTGGCCGACGCCGCCGGTGTCACGGTCGTGAACCTGTCCGTGCTCAAGAACGATCGTGCGCGCGCCGTCCGGTTCTCGACCCTCACCGCGATCTGCGACGTGCTCGGCTGCCAGCCCGGCGACGTCCTGAGCGTCGAGCGGCGAACACGCTAGGTGACGTCGACCACAGCCGGTGCGCCCGGTCAGAGCCGGCCGGCGGCCTTGAGGGCGAGATAGCGGTCGGCGAGCCTCGGCGCGATCTCGTCCGGACCTGCGTCGATCACCTCGACGCCGGAGCGCTTCACCTGCTCGGTCAGCAGATCCCGTGCGGCGATCGCCTTCGACGCCGAGGCCGCGTCGTACGCCGCGAGCTCGTCGCCGCGTGCGGACGCGAGTGCCTCGAGCGCCGCGTCGCGCACCGACGCGATCAGCACGGTGTGCCGTGCGGCGAGGCCGGGCAGGAACGGCAGCAGCCCCTCGCGCAGCGCCGCGGGCTCGAGCGCCGTGAGGATCACGACGAAGGCGTGCTGGCGGACCCGCGCGTTGACGGCGGACACGAGGCCGTGCGCGTCGGTCTCCACCAGCAGCGGTTCGACGTCGGACAGCGCGCGCGAGAGCCGCGGCAGCAGCTCGCTGCCGGTGGCGCCGCGGACCTCGGCGCGCAGTTCGCGGTCGAACGCGAGCAGGTCGACCCGGTCGCCTGCCCTGCTCGCGAGCGCCGCGAGCAGGAAGGCGGCGTCCATCGACGCGTCGAGCCGGGTGCCGTCACCGACGCGCGCGGCGGACGTGCGCGCCGTGTCGAGCACGAGCAGCACGCGACGGTCGCGCTCGGGTCGCCAGGTGCGGACCATGACGTCGGACGCGCGCGCCGTGGCGCGCCAGTCGATCGAGCGGACGTCGTCACCGATGACGTACTCGCGCAGCGAGTCGAACTCGGTGCCTTGGCCGCGCACCATCAACGCCGTACGGCCGTCGAGCTCGCGCAGGCGCGCCAGTCGCGACGGCAGGTGCTTGCGCGAGGGGAAGCCAGGCAGCACCTGCACCGCCCACGGCACCGCGTGCGACACCTGGCGGCCGGCGAGCCGCATCGGACCCAGCGACCGCACGGTCACGAGGTCCGAGCGTCGCGGCCCGCGCCGCACCGGGCGCAGCACCGACGACAGGCGTACGACGCGCACGGGTGCGACCGCGAGCGCATGCCGGGTCACGGCGGCGCCGGCCGTCGGCGCCCAAGCGTCGCGGAGCACACCGCGCACCGCTCGCGACCCGTCGTTGCGCACGGTCAGCCCGACGACGGCCTCCTCGCCGAGGCGGGTCGTGCGGTCGCCGCTGCGCGAGAACGACAACGAGCGCGGCGATCCCGCGAGCGCGGCGTCGATGCCGAGGAGGACGAGCAGGCCCGCGTCGAACGCCAGGACGGCCGCGACCGATTGCGCCACGAGGGCGACGGGCAGCGTGAGCAGCAGCGCGAGGAGCGCGGCACGTCCGGTGACGACCATGACGGGCGGCGCCGTCAGCGCGGTGTCGGGACGGTGGCGAGGATGCCCTCGAGGACGGCGTCGGTCGTGACGCCCTCGAGCTCGGCCTCGGGGCGCAGCGACACGCGATGACGCAGCGCGGGTCGGGCCAGCGCCTTCACGTCGTCGGGGGAGACGTAGTCCCGCCCGGACAGCCACGCCCACGCGCGTGCCGCGCTGATGAGCGCGATCGCGCCGCGCGGCGAGACGCCGAGCCGCAGCGAGGGACTCGTCCGCGTCGCCCGCACGAGGTCGACGACGTACGCCGACACCTCGGGTGCGACCGACACGTGGGCCACCCGTTGCCGCGCCGCGGCCAGGTCGGCCGCTCCGGCCACCGGACGCAGCCCGGCGCCCAGGAGGTCGCGGGGGTCGAAGCCGGCGAGATGGCGGTGCAGCACGGTGAACTCCTCGTCGCGGCTCGGCAGCGCGACCGTGAGCTTGAGCAGGAAGCGGTCGAGCTGGGCCTCGGGCAGAGGGTAGGTGCCCTCGTACTCGACCGGGTTCTGGGTGGCGGCGACGACGAACGGGTCGGGCAGCGGCCGCGCCCGCCCCTCGACGGTCACCTGCCGCTCCTCCATCGCCTCGAGCAGCGACGCCTGGGTCTTCGGCGGTGTGCGGTTGATCTCGTCGGCGAGCAGGAGGTTGGTGAACACGGGGCCGGGCTTGAACGAGAACTCGGCGCTGCGCCCGTCGTACACCAGCGAGCCGGTGACGTCGCCGGGCATGAGGTCGGGCGTGAACTGGATGCGCGTGCTGTCGAG
>Ga0075015_100000588_pt1 | contig 12783 bp, 16 predicted proteins | sample AleBraG_ABR_2013_FD_71476 | JGI IMG/M metagenome (GOLD analysis project Ga0075015, IMG submission 71476) | Freshwater sediment microbial communities in response to fracking from Pennsylvania, USA - Alex Branch Run_MetaG_ABR_2013 | ecosystem: Environmental > Aquatic > Freshwater > Creek >...
TCCATGCGCAATTTGGCGGTGACGACTTTCGCCGCTGCCTGCGCGTCGAGGGTGTCAAACCAGTCCGCGTAGGGGCTCGACCCGTCCGGGCGAATGTATTCCTCCACCCGGATTTTCATCGGCATATGGTAACGTTTATGTTACTACATAGCAAGCAGCAGTCGGTATTCGCCCCCGCCTCTACCGATTTTCTACCGGTTCAGAATACGGCAACTCCAAGCGATTGTTTATATTACGTTTTTCAGCTTCCCCGAGGACTATCGAGCAGAGTCGGTGCTTAAGTTCGGTTGGCGACCGTACGCGAGGGGAATAAGGAGACTCCACTCACCATGCTCCTGTGATGATAATGCAATGCCAGTCGGCCAGCTCGAACGGCATTCCCGTTCTATAAACAGCAAGCTCATTGGAATTGAGCGGTTTCCCCAAAGCAAACTTGTACGTCCACGACCTTTCGTGGCGGTGCTATTGATCCGCATGTGTGCCATTAATAATTTCGTCGACTCGTTGCTTCAACCTGTCGAACGGCGCAAATCCCTTCGCGATTTCCGTTAACACGCCTGACTCGGTTGTCGCAAAGAATACCGGGTAACCGTCTGCGACGGCTCTTGCGCGGTCGAATTTCGCACGAGTGGTTTCCGCCATGAGATCAGACCTGAAGGCGGTTCTGAACTCACTGAGGTCGAACCCGAATTGCTCGATGACCGGCTCCGCGGTTGCAAAGTCGGAAATATTGCGGCCATGTGCAAACTCCTGCGTCAGAAGCGACTCCATGAATGGAACTACGCGGTCTGGACGCAGATGACCGGCCGTGTTGATGGTCCGACAAGGCACCTCACTGTCGAGATAGCCACCGTCTCCGATTACGTTGGCGAAGTACGATTCGCTGACGATGGCGCCGGAGAGTAGCGATATACGCTCCCAGATTGACCGTTTGTCGTCGGCAAAGGCCTTCGACGTGAAGATCTTTGGGACGAACAGCCCGCCGGGCAACACTTCGAATCGGACGCGCTCGTTGCTACGGTAGTGCTCATAGAGTGTCTCAATCACGCGACCGAAGCCGAAACACCACCCGCAGTGCGGATCCATCACATAGAGCAATGTTGTCTTTCGGCCTTCGCTGCGCCTTGCCATCACATTCACTGTGCGGCTAAAACATCGTATTGCCGTTGGCTGATTTTTCCGGTACTGCCCTGGTCACGTCCCAGTGCTCTGCGATCTTTCCGTTTTCAAACCGAAAGATGTCAATCGCCGCAATCCCCAGGTCTTTTTCATGCTGCTTAATGAACACGTGCGTAACAACCAAATCGCCTTCGGCAACGATGCGTTTGATCTCGCTGCGGAGCGAAGGACAAGCAGCGACCCAGCCCCTTATCGCATCGATAAATGCCTGCGGCCCGTCGGCAAAGTCAGGATTGTGTTGAATGTACGTGCCACCGACATAGCGAGACACAGCCTCATCCGGGCGTTTTTGATTGAATGCAAGGTCGTAGACGGCGCTGCGGTGGATTTGTTCTGTTCGATATTGTTGTTCACGCATGACTCCGGCCGTAAGGAGAAAGACGGTTCACTCAATCGCCTCTACCAATTCTCTACCGACAGCAATCCGGGCCACAGCAACTGATTGATTCTACTCTTGTTTCCGGCTTACCCTGAGATTATCAGCAAGATTAGTTGCAGAGGTTTGCTTCACCCCGGAAACCACAACGTTAGCGAGGCGCCACTCGGCTTTACATTACGAGGACGGCATTCCTTCCCCTCGGACTATTCCACGTCCAAAACCCCGGTAGACTTCCGGTAGACCTCAACGCCGCAAAAGAATCGCGTTTTCCCGCAGAAAAACGCATATCGAATTGGTAACCCCTTGGCTTCCTGATGGAACCCAAGTCGGACCAACTGTTACGCCTTCTCCCCCACTTGTAACTCCGCGAGCTTGAAGGGAACTCCGCATCCCCCTATACCGCAATACCCGTTGGGATTCTTCGCGAGGTACTGCTGGTGATAGTCTCCCCGAGAGCCGGAAATCCCAATGAATCCCCGCCTTTACGCCCGCGGACGGGATTTGTCGGTCGACTTTCAATCGACTTCGCCGCCGCGTCAGTCGCCGGCCTGAATTCGCATGTGCTTCGAAGGCGACTCGCATCGGCGCACGATCGAACTAGATTAACGCCGTGGTTCGAGCAGAAATAAAGAGACCGTTGCAGCGAACTCCTGCGGGATCGTGTCCATCGCGTTGTGCTCCTGCCCTTAAAAAACGTGGAACGCGGGCTGCGGCAATGTTTGTCGCAGGCTGTCTATTGATCGTTTGAGTTCGGGCGATTCGGTCTTGCTCCCGGTCATCAAGAGCGTCGGAACGGTCATCGTGCGCGCGCGAGCTGGATCGAAGTGGTACTGCGACAGTGCACGGTCCTGTCGCACCGAAGTGTCGACGGTCGCCAGTAGGCCGGCCCATGACGGCCGCGCCTTCATCGCGGCGACTTCATCCGCGGAAATCAACACAATCTCTCTCATAAACGTCGTAAGGGCGCCCTCGCGATCGCCGATCTGTATCATCGCCTCCATGCGCGCCAATACTGCCGAATGATCCTCCAGGCGGACCGGCGGCTCATAGAGCGCAAGCCTGGCGATCTTCGAAGTACGAAACGCCGCTTCGAAGGCGCACACTGCGCCAAACGAGTGACCAAGCACGTATACTGGGCGCGGCTGCGCCGCGACGACGGCAAGGACGTCTTCAACTTCCTTTTGGAGACTGTAAGGGAGGGTATCGCCACTGGCGCCGTGCGCCCGTCGATCCATCGCGCAAACACGGAACTGCGTCGCAAAGAGCGGGAATAGCGGTGTCCATCGCGTGCGATCTCCGGCGCCGCCGTGAACAATGACCAGCGATGGCCCCGCTCCGGCACACTCGATCGCTATTGGCGTACCGTCCGCCGACCTAACCGTCGACATGGACGTCTGCGCCTGGCCCTGCGCAGCCACGATCCCGACGCACAGCACCAAGACCACGCTCGTCCGCATTGGCGCTCTTCATCCTCCACTGGGCCAGAAGTTCTCGCACCGCCCGCCATGCCGCAGCATAACGCTATGACGTCCGCTCCCGCCGCCCTGAATGACTGCTTTGGAACGGTCAAGCTGACTCCGCAGGGTCTGAGCCCCCCCCGCGAGGGTCGCTGCACTCCCCTTTCTCCCGTTCTTCAACCTGAGCGAAGCACGCGGCGCTCGTTCGGCGCCCGTATTCGCGATCTCGTGGATTCCGAAGTATTAGACCGTTTTCCCGCCGCGTCGCGAGTCGATGCGTGCCTCGTCGTCACGGCGCCGGTGGGAGTCTTTCGCCGCGGACTATCCTGAACCGCGGTCGACGGTAGAATTCCGGTAGACGTCAGCGCCGATCACAGGCCGGATTCTTCCGCAGAAGATACGCGGGGTCTTCGGTCTGGAAGCCGCTAACCGCGGACGTCCTGCCAGAACCCTCGCTAAAGCTCCGACTACGCCTTCTCCCCCACCTGTAACTCCGCGAGTTTGAAGGGAACTCCGCAGCCCCCAATCCCGCAGTACCCGTTCGGATTCTTCGCGAGGTACTGCTGGTGATAGTCGGCGCTGAAGTTGGAAAAACTAAGAAAGACAGTCTGTTACGTCGCACCTGGCAATCGCCTGGTCGACTTCCGGTAGACGTTGCGGTCGGTTTACCGGTAGACCAAGTCGTCAAACCGATCAACCTGAAGCTTGCGGCCTCGCGCACGAGAGGTATAATAACTATACCTTAAATATACCCCTCCCCACTTGGTAATCAGGCGTGATGGGTTTCGAATACGACCCGGGCAAGAGCGCTGAGAACAAGCGTAAGCACGGTATCGATTTCGAATCGGCTCAGAGGCTTTGGGCCGACGCCGGGCTGGTGGAAATTCCGGCTAGAACTACGGACGAACCCCGTTGGTTGCTGATCGGGAAAATCGACGACAAGCATCGGTCCGCGGTCATCACGCGGCGCGGCGACAACATTCGACTAATTTCCGTGAGACGATCACGGGATGAGGAGGTGGCGATATATGAAAGCGAAGACGTTTGATCGCAAATTTGACGCCGGCGAGAAGATCGTGGAACACGTCGATCTCAGCAAAGCTCGGCGCATCGGCACCGATGCGAAGCGGGTCAACGTGGATTTCCCCGCCTGGATGGTGGATTCCCTCGACCGTGAGGCGCGACGACTCGGCGTGACGCGGCAGTCGCTGATCAAGCTGTGGCTAGCCGACAAGCTGCGTCAGCCGGCTGCTGCCACCAAACGCTAGGTCTCCCGCCGCTCGAATCCACGCCTCTCATCAATGTATACCCGGCTGCTGGACTCGCTTATATGCTGGTACGGCCGCTCGATGGGGCGCGGTATTTACCGCTACCTCATGGCGGCGACGGCATTGGCGCTGGGGATGGAATTGAATGCAGTCTCAGTGCTTGCAATAGCATCTGCGCTGGGACCCGTGAACCTAATGAAGGTCCCGGGGATCTCGGCGGTACCGGTCTACCTTGCCATCATTCTTTGGCTGGGTAACAGCACCCTGGCTTACCGGCGATTCCAGCGTGAGGCCGCGAAAGTTCAACAGATCGAGGCACGCAACGCATCTCCAAGGCTCGGCGTTCTGTATGTGGGCGTCTCCTTCCTCGTGCTGGTGTGCTCGTTCGCTCTGCTCATTCTGGTCAAGGGATAGTTGGGCCAAGCATGCGACTCTGCACTAGCGGCGACAGCGCCGAGCGGCACGCTCAGTTCGGCGGTACCGAAACAGGCAGTCGTTCTTCGGCTCGGACTTTCCTGCGGCCCGGTCGACGGTAGACTTCCGGTAGACGTCATCGCCGAATCCAGCCCACCATTTTCTGCAGAAATGCCGGGAATCGTTCGGCGGGTCGAAGCTAACCACGCGACTTCCTGCTGGAACCCTGGACGAAGCTCCGCCTACGACTTCTCTACCACCGCTAACTCCGCGATTTTGAAGGACACCCCACACCCTCCAATCCCACAGTACCCGTTCGGATTCTTCGCGAGCTACTGCTGGTGATAGTCAGCGCTGAAGATGGACTTTCTCGTGTATTCAAACAGTTATAGGCTGCGTTGCTTGCGGACGGTCGACTTCCGGTAGACGATTGCGCGTCGCCACCGGTAGACCCAACCGCGAGGGACTGTCTTGTCGTTTAACGTTAAACGTTATAGACTTCCGCCATGATCAAGAGCTTCCGTTGCGCGGACACGAGAGCTCTGTTCGAAACAGGCAAGTGCAAGAAATTTGCGACGATCATCAAGGTCGCCACGCGGAAGCTTGCGCAGTTGGACGCCGCTGAGACGTTGGAATTCTTGCGTTCTCCGCCGGGGAACCGGCTGGAGGTGCTTAAAGGCGATCGCAAGGGCCAGTGCAGCATTCGGGTCAACGACCAGTACCGAATCTGCTTTCGCTGGACGGCGCACGGACCGACTGACGTTGAACTCGTGGACTATCACTGAGGGTTGCGAGGATGTTCAAGAATGGCATGCGACCAATTCACCCGGGCGAGGTCCTCCGGGAGGACTTTCTCAAGCCACTGGGTATGAGCGCCAACGCGTTGGCGAAGGCACTCAACGTACCCGCACCAAGAATCAACGATGTCGTTCGAGAAAAGCGCGGAATTTCCGCTGATACGGCAATGCGTCTTGCAAGATATTTTGGTGGCGATGCACGGTCATGGCTTAATCTGCAATCGGCCCATGACCTCCGCGTTGCGGAGATCTCCAACGCCAAGCGCATCGAACGGGAGGTTTCTCCGTCAGCGGCTTAGTGCGCCCAATTACACTCACTCGGCAACGATCGTCATGTTCGCACTGGATGCAGTTACGATGATCGGGAGCATCTCACGGGACCGCCATCGCGATGATTTCCGATCTCGTGAGTTTTTCGCGAGGCTCATCGAGGATGGCACCGGCCAGCGCCTTCGCATCGCCTCTCGCTAATGGACTGAGATCGTAGGAAATCGGAAAAACATCCCGTAACTGGAGTCCGAGGAAGCGCGCTAAAGCTGGCGGCCCGCGGTCCGCGTAATCGAAATCATGATATCTGGCGAGATGGAACCAGCGACCGCCCCGCTCGACGGACACGGTCAGCAGATGCAGCGTCTCGCGTGGGCTGAGGGCCACAACATTTCCAAGTAATGCCCACGCCCTCGTGCCGTTCGCGAGAGAAACCCGCGTGCCAAATATCTTACCGGCGGTGTTCGCTACAGGAATTGCCTTGACCGGCCGGACCATGGTCTCGCCATGGCCGTCGCTCTTCACAAACGCCCACACTGCATTCGCGGCAAGATCGTCGACTGTCAGCGATTCAACCACCTTCACCAGGATTCCTCCGTCACCGCCGCGAGTCCAACCGCGTCAATCGCCAATCGACGCAGCTAGCTCGTTCGCCGCGGACTTTCCTACAACGCGTTCATCGGTAGACTTCCGGTAGACGTCGACGTCGAAACCAGTGTCTGTCTTCCTGCAGAAACACGCTGAGTTCTTAGGCTGGACGCAGCTAACTGCCGGATTTCCTGACGGAACCCTCGCTGTAGCTTCGACTATGCCTTCTCACCCACCTGTAACTCCGCGAGTTTGAAGGGAACTCCACATCCCCCAATCCCGCAGTACCCGTTCGGATTCTTCGCGAGGTACTGCTGGTGATAGTGCGCCCTGAGGCGAGAAATCCCACGTACAACAGGCAGTTATCGACGGTACGGACCTCGATCGGTCGACTTTCAGTCGACGTCAGCATCGCTACTTTGGTAGTCCAAGCGTTCCTTGTGTATATGTCAGTTTCGACATATACTGCGTCTTGTGAACGTTCGAGACAAGCCGCTGGCTTGGCTACACGGAGAGATCAAGACTCCTCCGCTCTCTATGGCAGCGCGTCTCGAGGTCGGATTGTTGTTGCGACGACTCCAGCGTGGCGAGTTACTGTCGATGCCGCAGTCTCGCCCAATGCCCGGCATAGGCGCGCGATGCCACGAGCTGCGAATTAATGACTCCGGTGGCAGTTGGCGCGTGGTTTACCGGATTGATGCTGACGCCATAGTGATCCTGGAGGTCTTTGCAAAGAAGACCAGCACGACGCCAAAGACGGTCATCGTGGCGTGCAGACGGCGCCTCAAGGAGTACGACAATGCGGGAAAGTAAGCGCAAGAAGCTCGAAGCCAAAGGCTGGAGAGTCGGGACTCCAAAGGATTTCCTCGGGATGACCGACGAGGAAGAAGCATACGTCAATCTTCGATTGAAGCTTGCCGACGGGCTAAAGACGCGTCGGCACGCTCGCGGCGTTACGCAGGTCGGATTAGCAAGGGCCATCAAGTCAAGCCAGTCGCGTGTTGCCAAAATGGAGGCCGGAGATCCTACCGTTTCACTTGATCTACTCGTCAGATCGCTGCTGGCGCTAGGCACGTCCAATCGAGAGTTGGCGACAATCATTTCGCAGCGGTAACCAGGTGGTTGATTCACGAAGCGCGGGATGGCAGTCGGTGCTGTGGGTGCTGCTGTTCTGCACAGTTACCCTTCAAGTCATGGCAGACGAACCCTCGGCGCACGCCCCCGCCGCGCTCGTTGATCAGAGTGTAATTTCGTCCCTCCCCAATTTGCGCGAACAAACAGCCGTTATTGTCGCGCATCTCGACCTGACTAAGCCCTTCGACACGAAATCACAATGGACGTTTGTGGCCGCCATTTTGCCGGGATCCCACGTTGAGGGAGCCAGCGAAGATCCAGTTAATGGCGGGCCACTCACGCAATGTTTTGTTCGCAATCTACGTCCGAATTGCACGTACACAAAGGCGGAAGCCAGTAGCAATTTGGATTATTCGACACCCATCGACCTCTATTCGGCTGAGGTTGTCTTTCGAGGAGCAGACAGCACCCGTCCACTTCTCATGATTAAGACCGGAGGATCACACAGCGGCGATGGAGGTCATATTATTCATACCGATCTGTTTATGTATGACGGACAAAAAGATGCATTCGAATCTGTGTTTTCCAATGTTACTGGCAGCAATAACAACCAACAGACAAGATACGTAAGAGACGGCCCCCTTCGCGGCGACCTAATCGTGGACACGCCATCCGGTTGTTGCTATCGCATTGAAGTCTATCGACAGGACGATTCGGGGCGCTATGCTCGCATCCTTGCGTACCGAAGCCATACCGTCTACGGGGATGGCAATCCACTTTCAGTTTCTGACTCTGAGATGCCGGAAATATTGCGGCGCCTAGGATTTTGGCACCAAGGCGACCCTCTTCCGATTCCTCACCCGGGTTGCACGCCAGTCATGCGCCGTGGTGAGGAATGGTGCCAGTAGTGGGAAATCTCCAACCTGACTGCAAAGCGCAATTCGAGATTTTCGCGATCGCGGGCCGGTCCCTGGCAGATTGCGCACCCGTTACGCTTCGCCTTGGACTATCCCGACTCTCGGTCGACGGTAGACTTCCAGTAGACGTCAGCGCCGGTGACACGATGGATCTTTCTGCAGAAATACGCAGCGTCTCGATCCTATACGCGACTAACCAACGGATTTCCTGACGGAACCCTCGGCGTACCGTCGGCTACGCCTTCTCCCCCACCGGTAACTCCGCGAGTTTGAAGGGAACTCCGCAGCCCCCAATTCCGCAGTACCCATTCGGATTCTTCGCGAGGTACTGCTGGTGATATTCCTCAGCGTAATAGAACTGCGTGGCGGGCCGAATCTCGGTTGTGATCGCGCCGTAGCCCGCGCGCGCGAGCTCGGGCTGGTAGGCCGCACGCGAGCGCTCGGCCGCCGCCAGCTGCGCGGCATTGGTCGTGTAGATCGCCGAGCGGTACTGCGTGCCGACGTCGTTCCCCTGGCGCATGCCCTGCGTCGGGTCGTGCGACTCCCAGAACAGCTTCAACAGCTCCTCGTAGTCCACGAGCGCCGGGTCGAAGACGACGCGCACGACCTCGGCATGACCGGTGCCCCCGCTGCAGACTTCCTCGTAGCTCGGATTGGGCGTGTGGCCGCCCGCGTAGCCGACCGCCGTCGAGTACACGCCGGGCGCCTGCCAGAACTTGCGTTCGGCACCCCAGAAGCAGCCTAGGGCGAAGTCGGCCACTTCGTGGCCGTCCGGGAAGGGTGGCACGATCCGATTGCCGTTCACGAAGTGGCGGACCGGCACGCGCAGCGGCTCGCCGCGCCCCGGCAGCGCGTCGGCCGCGGCCGGAAGGGATGATTTGCGTCTCTGGAACAGACTCATGGCGATCGTCTCCAGTTCGGACGGCCCATTCTAAGGCATCGGCCGCCGCCGGCGCTTGCCGGCCGGCGCCGGTCGCGTATCCTGCGCTCCCGTCGAGGAAGCGAGCGCCATGATCTCCGGCATCGAGTGCGTGACCCTGGGCGTGCGCGACATGGCCGCGAGCCTCAGGCTGTTCCGCGAGGTTTGCGGCCTGCGCGTCGAGTCGGACACCCGGGCGTCGGTGAGCCTGCTGTCCGTGTGGGGTCTCGCGCCCTACGCCGACGTGCGCCTCGTCGAGCTGTCGTGCGACGGCTATGCCTTCGGCCGCGTGCGGCTCGCGCGCTTTCCCGACCCGCTGGAGCGCGCGACGCGCCGAGACCATGGCCCGGCGGCGCGTGACCGGCCAACCGACGCGGGCCCGAAGGCGCTCGACCTGTACGTTGCCCCGCCGCTCGCCGACTCGATCGCCGTGCTCGGCCAGGCGGGCTGCGCGCTGCGCGCCGGCCCGATCCGCTTCCGCGTCGGCGAGGCAGCGACCGAGGAGGCGCTGCTGACCGGCCCCGACGACTTGCCGCTGCTGCTCATGGTCGGACATCGCCACCCGAAACGCGCCCAGCGTGCGCTGCCGGCGCGCGGTCGTACGAGCGAGGTCGCGACCGTGTCCGTGATCACCTCCGACCCAGCAGCCACGCGCCGCTTCTACTGCGATGCGCTCGGCCTGGCCGCCGACAGCCTCGACGACGAGCTCACGGGCGAGGACCGCGAACGCGTCTGCCGCCTGTTCGACGCGCCGCTCGACGCCCGCGTCAGCATGTCGCTGTTCCGCGATCCGGCGCAGCCCAGCGGCAAGGTGCTCGCCGTGCACTTTCACGAGCATTCGACGCCGCAGCTCGCCAACCCGATGCGCCCGGGCAATCTCGGCATCAGCCTGTTCAGCACGCGCTGCCAGAACCTCTACGAGCTGCGCGAGCGCCTGCAGTCGGCGGGCCTCGTCGAGCACCTGCCGATCCTGCACGTCGCGCTCGGCGACGGCATGCCGGCGCGCGTCATGCTGACCCGCGGTCCGAACGGCGAGCTGTTCGAGTTTATCGAGCGCTGATCGGCTGCGCTCACCGCGTTATCGCGCGCGGCCCGCATCCGCGGCCGGCGTCGGCGCGGCCGGCGCGGCCGGTGCGACCGACGGAACGGGCGCCGTGTACGGATCGAACTTCGGCTGTGCTGCGGCGGCGGCGCTGCGCTGCGCATCCTCGGCGGCGCGCCGCCGCTCGCGCTGACGCGCGGACTCCTCCTCGTGCACGCGCTCCCGCTCCGTGTCGAGCGCATGGCCGAGGCGCTCGGTCGCCCGCCGCGCGTTGGCGCATTCCACCTCATTTGCCGTCGTGTGCCCCTCCGCCGCGCAGCGCGCGAGGAGGCCCTGCAGCACGACCGGATCGGCGGCGAGCTCGTCCACCGTGCGCGGGCGCGGGTCGGGTGCGCCGCAGCCGCCGATCGCCAGCGCGACCAGCGCCAGCAACCCGAAAGCGACGGCGCACGACTTGGACCGCTCGCCAGGACGCATCTGCCGAACTCCCGCATGCCCGGGCGTGGCCAGGCACCCGTGCGCTATTGTAAGCCCGACGCCGCGAAAATACCGGCTCGCGCACCGGCCGGCCCGCCGGGCGGCCGGGCGTGCGTCACATCGGCGCCCTGGCGTGGCGCTGCGCGGCGCGGCCATGGTTCAATGAGCCCTCCTGCGAGCGAGCATCCGGCCATGTCCACGGCAAGCGAACACAACCTGCATCGCGGCCCGTTGCCGGTCGTGCGGCCCTTCGGCATCCGCGTCAAGCTCAGGACCGGCGATCCGTTCCGCGCGCTGCTGGGCAACGACTGGCAGAAACTGCACTGGTACGCCACGGCGCGCGAGCGCGACGCAGCGCTCGCCGACATGACGCGCCGTCACGAATACTCGCGCATCGGCGATACCCCGACGCTGCTGTTTGAGAAGATCGAGCGGCTCGCCGAGAGCCGCGTCAGCATCCGGCCGCCCGACTAGTGGTCCGGCGGCTGGCGCCGGCCGTATACCGCGCGCCCGCGGCGCGCTAGAACGTGCGGCCAAGGAACAGGTAATACGAGGTCGTACCGGTGGTGTCGTAGCCGGCGCCGAGGTACAGGGGCCCGAGCAGCGAGTCGATACCGAGGAACAGCGAGCCGTCCTTGCGCGCGCCGCCGAAGCTCGCCTCGCCGCGCTGCTGCCAGACGTTGCCGGCCTCGACCGAGGCACCAAGATAGGTCGGCACGTCGAACAGGTCCTGGCCACCCTTGCCGATCTTGCGCAGGTAGACGAGCCGCGCGATGCCGAAATGCGGCCCGCTCAGCGAGTCGGCGCCGAGGCCCGACAGGTTCAGGAAGCCGCCGAGCGTGAACAGGTTCTGCACGCCCTGCGGCGTCGTGAGCGACGTGCCGGCGCTCGTGGAGAACACGAGCGTGTCGCGCCCGCGCGAGCGCGCCACGAGCCAGTCCATGCGCAGGCTGTCGCCACCCCGGTCGGCGCCGAGCGCGGTGCGCTGCGCGTCCCACTCGAGCTGGAAGAACTCGCCGTGACGCGGGAAATTCACGCTGTCGAGCAGGTCGACGCTCAGGCGCGCGAAGCCGCCGCCCTGCTGGTAGCTGCCGCTCGGCGGCAGTCCCGGCCCGGGCGTGCCGATCTGCAGGTGGCTGCTGCCCGAGAGCCGCCGCAGGCCGGCGCGCAGCTCACCCCAGTCGCCGATCTCGCGGCCGGCGTCGAGCTCGAAATCCGCCTCGCGGACCCGGTATTTCGCGAGCACGCGTCCGTCACCCTGCACCTGCAGGCTGCGCGAGCCGAAGCTCACGCGCGGCGCGACGAACCACGGCGAGGCGTAACCGAGCGGCTGGTAGAACTCGGCGGCGAACTTCGGCTTCTCGCCGAGTGCGAGGTCGGCCGTCCACTCGGCCATGTACGCGTTCACCTCGGTGCCGATGAAGCGCACGCCGGCCGTGAAGCTGTCGTTGCCTTGGAAGTCGTCCTGCAGGTCGAGGCCGAAACGCAGGTAGGTCGGGCCCCAGCTGCGGCGCCGCGCGTCGACCTCGAGCCCGGTCCGACCCGCCTCGGGTACGAGGCGGTAGTCGAGCGTATCAAAGAGGTCCCGGCCATAGAGGCTGCGCATGGCCGGGTCCAGTGTCGCCGGCGTCGCGGGCTGGCCGATGAGCGGCTGCAGGGCAGCCTCGATGAACCCGCGATAGCGGCTCGTGTCGTCCGCGACCCGCACGAAGTCGATGCGCACGGCCTCGGGCCGCACGCGGCGCGCCGCCGTCAGCCGCGCGAATTCATCGGCCGGCAGCGCGTACTGCGCGAGCCGCGCACTCACGCCGCGCGCCGACGCCTCGCCGGCCGTGATCGCCGCGCGCACGTTCGCGAAGTCGACCGACGACATCGTCCCGAGCTCGGGTGACAGCAGCAGGTCGCGCCCGCCGAGCAGCGCGGCGCTGCGCGCGGTCTCGCGATTGATCAGGATCGCGAGCATCTGGGTCGAGACCGCGAGCGCCGAGTCGAGCTCGCCGACGGG
>Ga0075015_100000589_pt1 | contig 12775 bp, 11 predicted proteins | sample AleBraG_ABR_2013_FD_71476 | JGI IMG/M metagenome (GOLD analysis project Ga0075015, IMG submission 71476) | Freshwater sediment microbial communities in response to fracking from Pennsylvania, USA - Alex Branch Run_MetaG_ABR_2013 | ecosystem: Environmental > Aquatic > Freshwater > Creek >...
GGCTGCGGTCAGTTCCATCGTGTCCGTACCGTGGGTGATGACGATCCGGTTGGCGGCGGCCCCTTCGCAGCGCTCCACCACCATCTCCCGGTCGGCATCGGTCATTTGCAAGCTGTCGATCATCATCAGGGTTTCCACATCCACGTCCAGGCGGCAGCGGCCGAGCTTGAGCATGGTGACGGTGTGAGTGTTCTGGAAAAACAGCTCTCCGGTCAGTTCGTTGTACTCTTTGTCGAAGGTGCCGCCGGTAACAAAGATCTGGATGCGTTCGGAGTTCATCGCCGCTGAGAACCAGGGTACCTTAAGCGGCGCCCTCGCGCCCGCGCAACCCAAGTCTGCCCCACCGCGTCGCAAAGCTAGTGGGAGTTCAGGCAGGTTATATTGGTAATATCCCCATGCGAGGCACGCGCTGGCTCTTGCTGGTGGCTATTGCCGCGATCCTCGGCGGTGTCGCCCTCAAATATCGAGCTTCCAAAAAGACTCAGCAGGAGCAGGCGATTCCGAAACCCGAGGCCCTCTCAGTCGACCTGAATTCCTCGGCGATGCACTGGCATTACCGGGAGAAAGACCAGAAGACCGGCCGCATCATGGCCGATATCGACGCCGAATCCATGCAGCAGGTCAAGGATTCGTCGCGCGTCGATCTCAAGAACGTCACCATGAAGCTCTACAACAAGGACAGCGAGAAGTACGACCTGGTGAAGAGCGCCGCCGCGTCGTTCACCGGCGGCGACCATCATCTCTACTCGGAAGGGGAGGTGGAAATCATCATCGGAGTCCCGGTCGAACACGAGCCCACACGCCAACTGGTGAGCATCAATTCCTCTGGTGTCACCTTCGACACCGTGTCCAACCAGGCCGATACGGAACGCCCCTCCAGCTTCACTTTCCAGAACGGCACCGGCAAATCCAGCGGCGCTTTCTACGACCCGGCGACCCACGAACTGCTCCTGAAGCGCGATGCGGAGGTGGATTGGCAGCCGGTCGGCCCCAATGCCAAGCCGATGAAAATCGAAACGGCGACGCTCTCCTACCACGAGGCCACTTCCGAAATCTGGCTCAAGCCCTGGGGCCGCATGACGCGGGAAAACACCATAGTCGAGGGTAACGACGCCGTCTTGCACCTGGACAATCGCAAGATCCGGCGGGTTGAGGCCACCCACGCCCACGGAACCGACGATTATCCCAACCGCAAGCTACGGTATGGAGCCGACGAGCTCTACGTGGACTTTGACGACAACGGCAAGGCGGAGAAGATCGTCGGCCAAAACCATGCCCAGTTGACCAACACCAGCGAAACGTCGGAAACTAACGTGACAGCGAATCGCGTGGAGTTGAATTTCGAACCGCAAGGCGAGGATCGCGTGCTCTCGCAAGTCAACGCCACCGGCGACGGAGTAGTCACTTCGAGCCCCCTGCCCGCGCCCGGGCGCCAGCTCAGCGAAACCCACATTCTGCGCAGCGAGGCATTCGACTTGAAGATGCGGCCCGGCGGGCGGGAAATCGGCAGCGTGGTCACAAGGGCTCCGGGCAGCCTGGAGTTTATCCCGAACCAGCCGGTGCAACATCACCGCACGCTGGATGGCAAGGACATGGTGATCGCCTACGGTCCGCAGAACCGTATCGAGTCCTTCGCGTCCAAGGACGTCAAGACCACCACCGACCCCACTGCGGACCAGCGCAAGCGCAACCGGACCGTCGCCGTGACCACAAGCCGCGAGTTGCGCGCCCGCTTCGATCCCAAGACCGGGCACATGGCCGACATGGAGCAGTCCGGCGATTTCGCCTACGGCGAAGGCGACCGCCAGGCCCGTGCCGCCAAGGCCACGCTCGATTCCGACCAGAACGTCATCGTGCTCGATACCAATGCGCGCATGTCCGACGCCACCGGCTCCACCACGGCTGACCGCATCCGCCTGGATCAGCGTACCGGCGATTTCACCGCTGAGGGCTCCGTCAAGTCGAGCCGCCTCCCGGATAAAGACCAGAAGAAGAACTCCGAGATGCTGTCCGGCGACGAACCACTGCAGGCGATGGCCCGCAAAATGGACTCGCGCAACCAGAATCACACGATTCACTACGAAGGCGCCGTCACCATGTGGCAGGGCGCCAACCGCATCCAGGCCGAGAACGTCGACCTGGACCGCCAGAAGCGCACCCTGGTGGCCGACAAGAACGTGGTCACCAATCTCTGGGAGGAGCCTAAGGAGGAGCAGAAGAAGAAAGGCGCCGTGCCTGTGCTGACTGTGGTCCGCGCGGGGCATCTGGTTTATACCGAAGAGAACCGCTTGGCCGTCTACACCGGCGGTGTGGCCCTGAACCGGCCTGGCCTTCAGGTCAGGGGCAAGGAACTGCGCGCCTTTCTGGCTGAATCGGGCAGTGACTCGCGCCTCGAAAAGGCATTCGCCGACGGCGCGGTCGAGATCCTGCAATCGTCGAAGGACGCCGACCGCAACGGCACCGGCGACCACGCCGAGTTTTATACCGAGGACCAGAAGATTATCCTGCGCGCGCCCAAGGCCAAAATGGTGATGACCCCCAAGAACGGCGCTAAGCCCAGCACTTCGGAGGGCACCGAATTGACCTACCTGGTTAACGATGATAGGCTGCTGGTAATAGGCGCTCCCAACGAGCCGGCCAACAATCGCATCGTCCGCTCGAAGAGTTCGAAGAAGAAATAGTGGGCCTGGCGCCAATCCGCATGAGCAAACTCGAAACCGGGGGAATCTCCAAGACCTATCGCGGCCGCCGAGTCGTGGACGATGTGACGGTCTTCGTGCAGCAGGGCGAAGTGGTCGGCCTGCTCGGTCCTAATGGCGCCGGCAAGACCACCTCGTTCTATATGATCGTCGGGCTGATCACCCCCGATTCGGGGCGCATTTTGCTGGACGAACAGGACATTACCAACCTGCCCATGTACCAGCGCGCCCGCCGCGGCATCAGCTACTTGCCGCAGGAAGCCTCCGTCTTCCGCAAACTCACCGTGGAAGAGAACCTGCTGGCCATTTTGGAAACGCTGCCGATCCGGGCTCGCGAGCGCCGTGAAAACATGGAGCGCCTGCTGGAGCAATTAGGGCTCGAACAGGTCCGCCGCAGCCAGGGCTACATGCTCTCCGGCGGCGAGCGGCGGCGGGTCGAAATCGCGCGCTCGCTGGTGATCAATCCCAGCTTCCTGCTCCTCGATGAGCCGTTTTCGGGAATCGATCCGATCCAGGTGCTGGAGTTGCAGCGCATTATTTTCGACCTCAAGCGCTCCGGCATCGGCATCCTGGTGACCGACCACAACGTCAGCGAGACCCTGGCGGTCACCGACCGGGCCTACATCATGGACCAGGGACGCATCTTCCGCGCAGGCAGCCCGGAAGCGCTGGCGCGCGATCCCGAGGTCCGGCGCATCTACCTGGGCGAATCGTTTACGTTGCGAGTGTGAGGATTCGCCCGGGTTTTTTACTTATGGAAACCGCAAGGCCCCTTTGGGCGTAACCATCATCATGAGACCATTGTTCCTGTTGCTGCTCGCGGCCGCCTCCGCTTTCTCCCAGCCCTTCTCATTCGGCCTGAGGGGGGGCCTGCCGATGACCGATTTCCTGAGCACCGCCCAGAGCGGCCACTTCAGCTTCGCGAGCAACACCAATCGATACATCGTCGGCCCGACCGCGGAACTCAAGTTGCCCTTCGGTTTTGGACTCGAAGCCGATGTGCTATACCGCCACTTCAGCTACACCGGAAGCGGCAGCATCAGCGGTATTACCACCACCATCTTGAACACCAACACCACCAGCAGCGCATGGGAGTTCCCGTTACTGGTTAAGTACCGTCTGCCGGCAAAGATCGTCCACCCCTACGTCGATGGCGGCGTCGCCTGGGACACGCTCAGCGGCCTGACGCAGGCGGTCACCAGCACGGTGGCCAGCATCACCAGCAAGAGCAGCACTGGAAACCCGCCGGAGTTGAGCAACAGCACCAGCCGCGGTTTCGTCCTTGGGGCAGGCATCAGCGTCAAAGCCCTGGTGATTCACATCTCTCCCGAAGTCCGCTACACGCGATGGGGCGCCAAGCACTTCCTCGACCCAAACGGGCTGCTATCGAGCAATCAGAACCAGGCCGAGTTCCTGTTGGGAATTACGTTCTGAGAGAGGCTCCCAGGGCGAGAGAGACCGAACGTCCAACGGGACCGCCGTGGATCACCGGAGTTGCAGTCAGTCAGGCAGTCCATCGAAAGTGAGCCGCAAGAACGAGCGCGGTTGAAACTCGAAGCGGACGGGAACGATGGAATCGGATGCCTCTTCCAGCCACAGGCGGAAGAGGGTTTCGTGACCCGTGCGGAGGTTGCGGATCATGCCGCGCACCGGCAGCAGGCGCTCGCGATCGCTGGCTGTCTGCGGCGCTTCGAGTTCCAGCAGGTACTCCTGCTCGTTGTACACATACCTCCCCTGGGCGTGGCGCGTCCGTTGCTTCAAGAGGGTTGCGAGTTGAAGAAGAAATGTGGGCGGCGCCTGGTTCGGCGAGTTTGGCCAGGAAGTCTCGCGCCAAGCCACGTCGCCCCGAAACGTGGATTGCGCGTGGTCGATCAAGCCGCGGTCAGACCAAAGGGCGCCGGCGTCAAAGTCGAATTGGGTAACGGCGCTCCGGCTGTGGCCGGCGGTATTGCGGCCGCTCACCGCGCTGAATAGGCTGCGGCCCGATGGCGGCGCCGCGACCGACTTGCGGGCATGCTCCAGACTCTCTTCGGGCGACGAGGTGAGCACTCCGAAGTAAGCGGCTTCCGATGGGGTGGACGCGGGCCCAGCCACCACTTCCCGCATCCAACCGAGCCTCCTCAACCCGTGGGCGCGCTTGGGATCCGAGCCTGCCGCGAAGAACAGCGTGCGCCGCAGCGACGCGCCTTGCCCTGTCTCCTCGAGCGAGGCCTGGCCGCCACCGACTCCCGCGCGCCGGTAGATGGAAATCCCGAGGAGCAGAATTACTGCGTCGGCACGATACGTACGGGACGCGGTGCGCGATAAGGCGCCCGCATTATCGGCGGAACCTGGCGGCGCCGAGGCTGCGGGAGGACTCGCCGTGGATTGACAGTTGAGGCGAGGAGAACGCAAGAAAAGGGCCAGAAGAAACCTGGCGAACCCCCTCCTGGAGCAGTTCCGCATTTGCCACATTTTCCCATGATCTCATCCCCAGTGCGAGGCGGTGATTGTACGTGATGGTCATCTCGCCGCGCAGCGTGGGGTGTGTCGTCTCGAACTCGACCACCTCGACAACCTGCTCGTTCGTCACAAGCTTCACGAAGGGCCGTAGAACGTGTCAGTGTGCGCGGTGGCCTTGCCGATTCCGGCCGCCGCACGTTGACACGGCCGTTAGTGGTCGCGCTCGGTGACTAATTCGGTTACGGCTAGAAGGGCGCGCTGGTACGGCGAGTCCGGGAATTCGCCGATGGTCTGGCGAGCGGAGTTGGTGAAGGCCTGGGCGCGCTCTTTGACGCGCTCGATGCCGCCGTACTTCTCAAGCAGCGTCAGGATCCGCTCGAAGGGGACTTCCTCGTAGCTGCGCGTGCGGAGGATGGTTTCCACCAGGCCGCGCTCGGCCGGAGTGGCTCGCTCCAGGGCGTAGACCAGGGGAAGGGTCACCTTGCCTTCGCGCAGGTCGCCGCCCACCGGCTTGCCGAGGGTCTTTTCGCGCGCCGTGAAGTCCAGTACGTCATCCACCAACTGGAAGGCCATCCCGAGGTGCCAGGCGTAGTCGCGCAGTTTCTCCTGAAATCGCACGTCCGCGTTTCCGGCGATGGCTCCGATCTGGGAGCAGACGGAGAAAAGGCAGGCGGTTTTGCGGTCCACCAGTTGCATGCAATCGGCCTCGGTCACGTCGATGCGGCCGATGCGTTCGAGTTGGAGGAGTTCGCCTTCCACCATCATCTGGGTGAGCGAGATCAGCAAATCCAGAATCTGGAAGCTCCGCTCCCGGAGGGCGATCTGGAATGCCTGCATGTACAGCCAGTCGCCGGCCAGCACGCAGGTGTGGTTGCCCCACTTCACGTTGGTGGAAGGGCGGCCGCGGCGGGTTTCGGCGGCGTCGATCACATCGTCGTGGACCAGGGTGGCGGCGTGAATCAACTCCACCACCGCAGCCAGTTGGATGGCCGAGGGTCCGCAATGGCCCGCGAGTTTCGCCGACAGCAGCAGCAAGGCCGGGCGCAGCCGCTTGCCACCCGCCGACTGGAGGTACTGGCCAATCACGGTAACGGCGTCGACCGACGACACCGATTCGACGGTGATTTTCTTCTCAACCTGCTTCAGGTCGTCCTGGATGAGGTCGAAGATCTCCCTGGCTGTAAGGGCCTGCCCGAGCTTACTTAAACTCATGTAAGTCCACCAGTTTAACCGTTACCAGACCCGCGCCGCAAACACAGGCGCTCGAAATTGCGCGTGGTCGTCCCAGCGATGGCGTCCGGCGGCACGCCCCGGACCTCCGCCAAACGGCGTACCGTCTCCGCCACGAAGGCCGGTTCGTTGCGTTTTCCGCGATGGGGAACCGGCGCCAGGTACGGGCAATCGGTCTCCACCAGCAGGCGATCTTCCGGTGTGATACGGGCAGCCTGGCGCACGGCTTCGGCCTTGGGAAAGGTCAGCACGCCGCCGTAGCTCAGGTGGAAACCCAGATCGAGGGCCTCTTGCGCCTGGGCAGCGTTGCCGGTGAAGCAGTGCATGATGCCTGCGCCGCGCCAGTCGCGGCGCAGGATCGCCATGGTATCGTCCCAAGCCTCGCGGGTGTGGATCACGATGGGCTTGCCGCATTCGGCGGCGAGTTCCAACTGCTTCTCGAAAACCGAGCGCTGCACGTCGCGCGGGGAAAAATCATAGTGATAATCGAGGCCGATTTCGCCGATGGCCAGCACCTTGGGGTGCGCCGCCAGGTCGCGCAGCCGGGCAAAGGAATCGCCAGTGGCTTTGGAGGCGTCATGCGGATGGACACCGATGGTGGCGTAGATGAAGCTGTGGCGATCGGCTTGGCGCACGGCCGTCTCCAGATCGGGAGGCCCATCGCCCGTGCCGATCGCCATCATGGTTTCGACGCCGGCAGCCAAGGCGCGTTCGATCACCTGCTCGCGGTCGTCATCGAACTGGGAATCATCCAGGTGACAGTGCGAGTCGACCAACTTCACTTGAGACGGGCTCCCGGAGGGATGTCCTCATGGAAGCCGGCCAGGACCGGCGTGCCCCCTTCCACCGACGCCGCCATGATCATCCCATTCGATTCGATGCCTTTCAGCTTGCGTGGTTGCAAATTGGCGACGATCACGACCTTGCGGTTTAACAGTTGCTCCGGCGCATAGGCCTCAGCGATGCCGGCCACGATGGTGCGGGGCGCCGGTTCACCGATATCGACTTTCATGTGAATGAGCTTGTCGGAGCCCTTGACCCGCTCGGCGGACAGCACCAGGCCGACACGCAGATCCACCTTGGCGACGTCGTCGATGGAGATTTTGGCGCTGGCGGCAGGCGCTGGGGCCGTTTCGGTCTTCTTCCCCAGCATCGCGGCCTGTTCGGCGGTTGCCTGAACCTCCAATTCCTGCATCCTGGCCACGGCCTCCTTTACTTCGACGCGCGGAAACACGCCGGCGATAGTTCCGATTTTCTGGCCTGGCTGCAAGCCGCCCCACTGTAACTGGTCGAGGCGCGTCCGCTCGATGGGCTCCGGCATGCCGAGCTGAGCCCAGATCTTGGGCGCGCTCTCCGGCAACACGGGCGCCAGCAACGCGGTCGCGATGCGCAAGGCTTCGGCGGCGGTATAGAGGGTGGTGTCCAATTGCTGTTTGGACGCGGGGTCCTGCTGCCGCGAGAGCTTCCACGGCGCCCATTGCACAATGAATTTGTCCACGGCGGAGATGAGCGCCCACACGGCCTCCAGCCCCTTGGAGAATTCGAAGCGCTCGAAACTCTGGAGGAAAGCTTCGATGGCTTGGTTTGCCGCTGTAACGATCTCGGGCGCCGAGGCTTCCTGAATCACACCGCCCGGAATCGCGCCGCCCGAATACTGGCCGATCATAGTCAGCGTGCGGCTGGCGAGGTTGCCCAGACCGTTGGCGAGGTCCGAATTGTAGCGGCCGATCAGCGCGTCGTAGCTGAAACTGCCGTCCTGGCCGAACACGACTTCCCGCAGCAGAAAGTAGCGTAGCGCGTCCGCGCCCATGACCTGGCGAATGGGGTCTGGCCGGACGATGTTGCCACGCGATTTGCTCATCTTGCTGTCTTCGAAGAGCAGCCATCCGTGGGCGAAAACCCGCTTGGGTAGGGGCAGGCCCGCGGCCATCAGGAAAGCGGGCCAGAATACGGCGTGAAAGCGCACGATCTCCTTGCCGATCAGGTGCAGGTCCGCGGGCCAGAGTCCCGTGCCCTCCACCGCCGTCTTGTATGCGGTAAGCGCGTCGAACCAGACATAGAACACGTGCGGCGCCTCGCCCGCTACCGGGATGCCCCACTTGATGTTCGTGCGCGTGATGGAGAGGTCGCTCAACCCGGCCTTGACGAAGGAGATCACTTCATTGCGGCGCGTCTCGGGCTGAATGAATTCGCGATCGCGCTCGTACAACTCCAGTAACTTCTCCTGAAACGCCGACAGTTTGAAGAAGAAATTCTCTTCCGTGACCGTTTCGGTGGGCCTTCCGCAGTCCGGACACGGGTCGCCCGGCTTGGCCTCATTGACATAGAGATTATCGAAAATGCAGTATTGGCCGGTGTAAGAGCCCTTGTAAACGAAGCCGTTATCCCGGCAACGTTTAAAGAGGTCGTTCACAACTCGGGCATGATTGGGATCGGTGGTGCGCTGAAAATGATCGATCTCGAGGCCGAGCAATTGGAATTGGCGCACGAACTCGGCGGCGATAGTATCGCAAAACTCCTTGGGCGCCTTGCCCATGCGCTCGGCGGCGCGCTCCACGTTGATGCCGTGCTCGTCGGAACCGGAGGTGAGCACGGCTTCCTTGCCGCGCATGCGCTCGAAGCGTTTGATCATGTCGGCCACGATAGTGGTGTAAGCGTGGCCGATATGGGGCGCGGCATTGACGTAGTAGATGGGAGTCGTCAGATAGTATTTCATCGGGATTGGTTGAGGTACGCGTAGTTGGCTTCGGCGATGATATGTTTCAGCGCAACGCCGGATTTTTCCGCCAGTTGGCGGCAGTCTTCGTACTCCGGGGCATAGCTTCCCTCGCTGGTCACCTTGATGCGGACGTTGCCGTAGGGTGTGGCGACTTCGGTGAAGGTGCGAGCCTGCACCCGGCGCTCGGCCGTGTAGATCCGCAAGCCCAGCGTGGAAGTCTCCGCAAAGATGAGCTGCGCGATGGCTTCGCGATGCTCGGGTTTGGCAATCACGCGCAGCAGGTGGCCGGCGCGGCCCTTTTTCATTAGGATGGGCTGCAGGGTGACATCGAGCGCGCCGAATTCCAACAACCGCTCCGTGGCGTAGGCCAGCACTTGCGGATTGAGATCGTCAATGTTGGCTTCCACCACCGAAACCGACAGTGCTTCGTCGGCGCCCGTGGGTTCGCCCAGGAGCACGCGCAGCACGTTGGCATGTTCGGTAAAGTCGTGGCCGCCGGCGCCATACCCGGTGCGCGCGAGTTTCATCGGCGGCAGAACGCCAAAGGATGCAGCGAGGGTCGCCGCCACGGCCGCGCCCGTGGGCGTAGTCAATTCGAGGGCCGGGCCGCGCGAATAGATGGGCGCGTTGGCCAGGAGCAGGGCTGTCGCCGGGGCCGGAACCGGCAGGATGCCATGCTCGGTCTTGACGGTTCCGCTGCCCACGTTGAGAGGCGAGCAGACCACCGTGGCGACCTCGAGAAGATCGAGGGCCACCGCCGTGCCAACGATATCGGCGATGGAATCGGCCGCGCCGACTTCATGGAAATGGACTTTTTCAATGGGGACCTGGTGGACCTGGGCTTCGGCCTCCCCCAGCCTTCGGAACACGGCGACGGCGTCCCGTTTGGCACGCGTGGAAAGATCGGCCCTCTCGATCATCTTGACGATATGCGAAAGGTGCCGGTGGGGACGGGCCTCCTGAACATCCACGTGGAACTTGGTGGCGCCGATGCCACAGCGCTTGACATGGCTAAAGGACACGACCGCCCCCGTATCCAGAGAGGCAATGGCGTTGGCGATGGTGTTCTGGTCCGCGCCTGCATCGGCCAGCGCGCCGACGAGCATGTCGCCGCTGATTCCCGAAAAGGCATCCAGATAGCAAGTTTTGGGCACGAACCTTCATTGTAGTTGTTGTGGGCCAGGTTGTTAGAGGCACCCTCTGGGACCGGCTGATTGGCTATTTGCCCGGGACTGGCCCTGGCTCCTGGAGAAGTTGGGTCAGGCCCGCAGCCCCGGCGGCGTGCAGCGAGGCAACAACGCGTCTATTCCCCGCGTGATTTCTTGATGGACCGCAGCAGTCGTTTTTTTTCCTCCGTGCTCCACCGTTCCGGTTTTGGCTGGACCGGGCGCAGGCGGCAGATGACTTTGTGGGTAAGGCGGAGTTGAGGATCGTGGCCCGGATCGTTGGGCTTGGCGCAGGGGCAGGTGGGTTTTCCTCAGCGGCGGGAGACGGCACAAATCGAGCCTGGGCGCAGGCAAAGAATCGGGCACGTCGCGCACTCGAATTGGCGGAATCGCTGGAAGTCTGAGCCGGGGTTAGTGGTATAATCGGAGCTTATGTCCGCCCCGTAGCGCTCTGCTTCCCGGTAACGCCGGCTTCCGCATTTTCGATGTGTTCCGCCATTGGCGGGCACATTTCCGATATTTCAAATCACAAAGGAGCTCTTGGATGAGAAGATTATTTGCCAGTGGTATGGTCGTATTTGCCGGAATGGTGTCCGTACCCGCGGACACCCCGCAGCACCCGGCGTCTTCGCAACCGGCCCCCAAACCCGCCCCGGACTACCGCGACGATCCCAGGATCGAAAACCTCACCAGATTCTTCCACAAGTCCGCTTGTCCGGCCGAGAGATACTCCGCTGAATTTCTAAAAGCAGCCGACGCCAATGGACTCGATTGGCGCCTTCTCCCCAGCCTCTCTTTCGTGGAGACCACCGGCGGCAAGGGAGCTCACAACAACAATCTGTTCGGATGGGACTCGGGGCGCGCACACTTCCCCTCGCCCGCCGACGGAATCTACGCTGTCGGTTACCAGTTAAGACATTCCAGCGTTTACAAGAACAAGAAACTGGACACCCTTCTGGCAATCTACAACCCAGGCGCAGAGCAATATGCCGAGAAGGTGAAATCGATCATGCGGCAGATTTCACCCACGCAATGAGCCGGAGTCTTTTTCCCTGAGTTGGGTCGTGGGCGCACTACTCCAAGAGGCGAACGCCCATATAGAGACCGCCGAATAGCACTACCGAAAGGACAATGACTGCCGCCCAGCGGATATACCGCTCGGTGTGGTTCACTTCCTTCTCGTCATCTTCCCGGATCCGATCTGCGAGGCTATCGAACATGGAAACCTCCTAAAAGGCCAGTATGAAAGCGCCCCCCGCATTCGGTGTCAGCCCGATTGTAGATCGAATCGCAGGAATTTCCAAGCGGTATTTCAAACCCAAATCTCCAATTCACTCGGGCCGGTGGTGGTGCCCGCCACGGCGGCTGGCGAAGATCCCCAATTTTTGCACCCGGTTAGGGCGATTTCGTGGCCCCGGAACGGGCGGAGGGGGACAAATCTGCCACCCTCTCGGGAATCGGCCCGTTGACAACTTCCGACGGATCGGCGTATATTTGCTAACATACTGATCTGTCAGTGGTTTGCTGGTGATTTGCGTATGGTCTCGCCTCAGGTGATGTTCCGTCAACCGAAAACCCGCTTGCAGTTTCATCGGACCACATATCGGCCGGTGCTCGAGCGGCAGCAACCGCCGGCGGTTCAGCGATCGGCGGAGGCGTAATGGCCGTAGACCGTAACGAAGGGCAGGTGGACCCGGGCGCTGAAAACTACGAGCATTTGCTCGAAGATTACAGTCATTTTGCCCCACCGGCCGCCGACGAGGTTCTGCAAGGCACCGTCCTTGGCATCAAGGGCAAAGACGTGATCATCGACTTCGGCTACAAGTCCGAAGGCATCGTTCCCATTGAACAGTTTCTGTCGCCATCCGGCGAACTCACCGTCCACGTCGGCGATGCCGTCGACGTGATGATCGACCCCAGCGAGCAGCTGGAAGGCTACGTGCTTCTCTCGCATACGCGGGCGGCTCGGTTGCGCATTTGGGACAACCTGGACAAGGCGTACGAAAACCAGCTCGTGCTTTCCGGCCGGGTGCTCGGCCGCGTCAAAGGCGGGCTCGCCGTCGATGTGGGGATCAAGGCGTTCATGCCCGGCTCCCAGGCCGATCCCCGCCCGGTTCACAATCTGGACGCCCTGGTGGGCCAGGACGTGCCCGTCAAGATCATCAAGCTCAATCGCCGCCGCGGCAACGTGGTGGTGTCGCGCAAGGCCGCCATTGAAGAAGAAATCAACGTCCGCAAGAACGCGACCTTGGAACACCTCGCGGAAGGCGCGGTGGTCACGGGCATCGTCAAGAATCTCACCGATTACGGGGCCTTCATCGACCTCGGCGGCATCGACGGCCTGCTGCACGTCACCGACATGTCGTATGGCCGCATCACGCATCCCTCCGAACTGCTGCACGTCAACCAGGAGATCTCGGTCAAGGTGCTCAAGTTCGATCGCAACAAGGAACGCGTTTCGCTGGGCCTGAAGCAGCTCGAGCCGGACCCGTGGGACACCGTAATCCAGAGGTATCCGG
>Ga0075015_100000592_pt1 | contig 12759 bp, 13 predicted proteins | sample AleBraG_ABR_2013_FD_71476 | JGI IMG/M metagenome (GOLD analysis project Ga0075015, IMG submission 71476) | Freshwater sediment microbial communities in response to fracking from Pennsylvania, USA - Alex Branch Run_MetaG_ABR_2013 | ecosystem: Environmental > Aquatic > Freshwater > Creek >...
ACAACTCCTACGACGGCTACTGGTTGGAGGCCTCCGACGGCGGGATCTTCACCTACAGCCCGCCCAACGAGGGCATGCCGTTCTTCGGTTCCGCCGTGTAGGGAACCGACCCGGCGCCGCTCGTGGCGACGGCCGCATCGGACACGGAGGGTGGGGCGCACGCCCCACCCTCCGTCGCGTCCGGGCCGGGGCACGGGGCCGATCCCGGCAGCGGGTAGGTGGCGACCCCGTCTTCCGGACCGACGGCCGACCTCCCGTACCATGGGGCCTCCAGCGGTTGGCGAGGCACACGGGAGGCCCGATTTGGACTCGATGGACGGTGGATCCGGGCATCCCCGGTCGACGGCACCGACCCTCGACCACATGTCCACCTGGATCGAGCTCTTCTACGACCTGATCTTCGTGGCGGCCATCCTGATCTTCAGCGCCGCCGTCTCCCACATCCATCCGTCGTCCGACGGGACGTGGATCGTCCTGGTCTTCGCCGCCTCGTGGTGGGTGTGGTTCACCACCACCGTCTGCGCCAACCGCTTCCACATGAGCGACTTCCCGCATCGGCTGCTGCTGCTCTTCCAGATGCTGGTCATCGTGCTGATGGCCATCGAGGCCCGGGTCTCGGTCACCGGTGACTCGACCTACCTGGCCCTGGAGTACGGGCTGCTGCTCCTGACCATCGCCGTGATGTACTGCCGCGCCTCCCGCCGTCCCGGTGCCGATCGGACCTACGCGCGGCACATGGCCACCCTCAACACGGTGATCGGGGTCGTGTTCGTCGTGGCCGCGTTCCTGCCGGAGACGGCCCGACTGGTGGTCTGCGGGGCGGCGCTGGCGCTGCTGGTCGCGCCGTCCATCTTGCTGCTCCGTCAGATGCAGGAGTTCTCGGAGGCGGACGAGCGGCACATCATCGAGCGGATGGGCGCGTTCACGCTGATCGTTTGCGGCGAGTCGTTCGTGGAGATCGCTCTCACGGTGAGCGGTGCCGTCATCACCCGGGTCGACGTGTTCTCGCTGGTCTTCGAATTCGTGCTGGTGTTCGCCATCTTCACCAGCTACTTCGAGGACATCCCCGCCGCCGGCCTCGACCAGCGACGATTCGGCTGGTGGGCGCTCCTCCACCTGGTGGCCCAGATCTCCATCGCCGCGACCGCGGTCTCCGCCTCGAAACTGATCGGGCTGTCGATCAACCATCGGCTCCCCGACGCCGAGATCCTCCGGCTGACCGTACCCCTGGCCGTCTTCTACGTGGCCCTGGCCGGAATCGGCGCGTGCACCCGCCGACGGCCCATCGGACCGCTGGCCGTCTTCCGGCTGGCCACCGCGGCGGTCGTGGCCTGGGTGGGCCTGGCCGCGTGGTGGATCCCCTGGATCCACATGGAAGAGGCGCTCCCCCTCCTCACCGCGGTGACCATCGTCCACGCCCTGGCCGTGGTGCGCCTCCGCAGGGCGACCCATGCGGTCGATCCCCGTGTGATGGCCGGCTGACGGATCGACCGGGGGCCCGGTGCCCGGGTCAGGTCGGCGTGTCGGCCATGAGCGCCGGGTCCGTCTCCTGCGGTGGGGCCCGGTTCGGGAGTGCGAGGAGCACGATCAGTCCGGCCAGGGCCACGACCGACGCGGCCACGACGAATCCGAGGTCCATCCCCGACACGAAGCTCCGCCGGGCGGCCTGGGCCAGGGCGGTTCCGGCCGGTCCGGGGATGTGCTGGGCGACGGCCAGCGCGCCGCCCAGCGAGCCGAGCACGAGCTGCTCGATGCCGGCGGGGATCGACTGGTGGGCCAGCAGGGGCACCATCAGGGCGTGGTAGCGGAAGGCCAGGACGGTGCCCAGCACGCCCACGCCCAGGGCACCGCCGATCTGCATGGAGGTGTCGCTGGTGGCCGAGCCGACACCGGCGTCGTCCCTCGGGAGCGAGCCCATGACCGACTCGGTCGACGGCGCCATGGTCAGTCCCACTCCGAGCCCGATGAGGGCGAACCAGGGGAAGCAGTCCCGATAGGTGCTGTGGACGGTGGTGTGGGACAGGAGCCCGAGCCCCACCGCGATGAGCGTCAGGCCGCCGGCCACGACCGGCTTGGTGCCGAACCGCCGGGCCAGGACCACCGACGAGGGCGCGGCCACCAGCAGCACCAGCGCGATCGGCGCCAGGCCCAGTCCGGTCTTGAGCGGGCTGAATCCCAGGCAGAACTGGAGGTACAAGGTGATGAGGAAGAACAGGCCCAGGAGGGCGAACAGCACCAGCGCCAGGGAGGCGATGGCGGCGCTGTAGCGGCGGTTGGCGAAGAACTGCATGGGCAGCATGGGGTGGTCGATGTGTCGCTCCCAGGCCACGAAGGCCCCGATGATCACCACCGCCGCCAAGAAGGCGGCCAGGATGGCCGGTGCGGTCCACGTCCGGTTGGGGGCCTCGATGATGGCCCAGAGCAGCAGGCCGAGCCCGACCATCGACAGAGCGGCACCGATCGGGTCCGCCCGCTTGGCCACCGGGTTCTTGGAGTTCGGTACGAGGAATGCGGAAGCCACCAGTCCGATGAGGGCGATGGGCACGTTGATGAGGAAGACCGAGCCCCACCAGTAGTGGACCAGCAGGAACCCACCGAGGATCGGCCCGATGGCCACGCCCAACCCTGCCGAGCCGGACCAGATGCCGATGGCCCGGGCCCGGTCGCGGTCGGTGGTGAAGACATTGGTGAGGATCGACAGGGTGCAGGGCATGAGGGCGGCGGCCCCCACGCCCATCACGGCCCGGGCCGCGGTCAGGCGGTCCGGGGTGGGCGACCACGCCGCCAGCGCGGAGCCGGCTCCGAACACCACCAGGCCGCCCATGAAGACCCACTTGCGCCCCACGCGGTCACCGAGTGCCCCCAGGGTGAGCAGCAGGCCGGCGAACACGATGGCGTAGGAGTCGACGACCCACTGCAGTTGGGTGGACGTGGCACCGAGCGAGCGCACCACCGAGGGCAGGGCCACGTTGAGGATGGTGTTGTCCAGGCTGATCAGCAGCAACGTGACGCACAGGACGGTCAGGGTCGCCCACCGCCGCCTGCCGCTCCTCACCGGTGGAGACTTCGGGGAGTCGTCACGGAGTCGATTGTTGCGTAGCGACGGAGGGCCCGATAGGGCAGGAAGTCACCCGGGCGGGATGGCATGCGTGCAGGTAGGCGCATACCGGCACACGACCGGCGGCCCGGCCCGCCGCTCCACGGGCGTCGTCGACGGCCCGGCGGCCGGCCACTCAGGTGACGAACAGGGAGAGCGGCGAGTCCGGCGGGACCCGCTCGATCGACAACGGGCTGGCCTCCATCCGCACCAGCAGCCCGTCGAGGTCCGCGGCCCGCTCCAGCTCGATGCCCACCAGGGCGGGACCGGTGTCCTTGTTCGACTTCTTGACGTACTCGAACAGGACGATGTCGTCGCCGGCCCCGAGCACTTCGTCGAGGAAGTGCCGCAGGGAACCCGGCTCCTGGGGGAAGGTGACCAGGAAGTAGTGCCGCAGCCCCTCGTGGACGAGCGAGCGCTCGATGGTCTCGGCGTAGCGGCTGACGTCGTTGTTCCCCCCGGACACCACGCACACGATCGGTCCCGCCGCCACAGGGTCGAGCTGGCGGGCGGCCGCCGTGGCCAGGGCGCCGGCGGGCTCGGCGATGACGCCGTCCACCTGGTAGAGGTCCAGCATCTCGGTGGCGACGGCTCCCTCGTCCACCACCATGACGTCGTCGACCAGGTCGCGCACGATGGGGAAGGTCAGGTCACCGACCCGCTCGACGGCCGCACCCTCCACGAAGCGGTCGGTCGACACGATCTGCACCGGCCGGCCGGCGGCCAGGGCCGCGGTCATGCTCGGGGCACCGGCCGGCTCGACCCCGATGAGGCGGGTGGTCGGGGAGTGGGTCCGGAACCAGGTGGCGACCCCGGCGAGCAGCCCACCACCGCCGACCGGGACCACCAGGGTGTGGACCGGATCGGCCATCTGCCCGGTGATCTCCACGGCGACGGTCCCCTGGCCGGCGATGGTGCGCCGGTCGTCGAAGGGATGGATGTAGATGGCACCGGTGGCGGCCGAGTCGGCCATGGCCGAGGCACTGGCCTCGCCGAAGGTGTGGCCGGCCACCACCGTCTCCACCAGGTCGCCCCCGATGGCCAGGATCTGCTGGCGCTTCTGGCGGGGCGTGGTGGTAGGGAGGAAGACGCGGGCCCGCACCCCGAGGAGCTGGCAGCTGAAGGCCACACCGAGGGCGTGGTTGCCGGCACTGGCGCAGACCACGCCGAGATCCCGCTCCGCGTCGGTCAGCGACGAGATGACGGTGAAGGCGCCGCGCAGTTTGTAGGACCGGCCGATCTGCTGGTCCTCCCGCTTGAGCCATACGGGCCGGCCCAGGGCCGCACTCAGCCGGGTCGACCGGTGCAGGGGGGTGGTGGTGACCACCGAGGCCAGCCGCTCCGCCGCGGCCGCGATGTCCCCGGCGTCGACGGTGTCGCTCACCTGCGCCGTCCGCAGCCGTCCCGGCCCGGGATCAGCTGACCAGGACGTCGGGCCGGGGGAAGCCCTCGGCCTCGCACAGGGCGTAGTAGGCCTCGAGGGCGCCGGGGCCGTCGAAGACGCTCTCGATGCTGCCGTCCTCGGCCAGGTTGAGGTTCACCCCGTACATCTGGAACCACACCTGGGTGTCGTCCTCCAGGCACTCGAGGGTGTGCACCGATCCCGCCGGCTCGAAGAGGAAGGAGCCGGCCCGGTTGACGTAGTCGTACTCGCGGTACCGCCAGGCACCGGACAGCGTGTAGCCGTACACCGGTCCGGTGTGGCGGTGGGTCTGGACGGCGTAGCCGGTCTGGAAGATGTTCTCGACGATCCACAGACCCTCGGCCACGTCGACCTGGATCACCTTGAGCTTGTTGCCTCCCCCGATCTCCGCGAACGGCAGTTCGGCGGCACCTCGGTGCTGGGCGTGGGTGGCTGGGGCGATGCTCATCTCGTCTCCTGGGTGTCCGGACGCTACGGGTGCCTGGTCGACCGCACGGGCTGCGGCCGTGGCCTGGTCCCGTCCACAGTGACACAGCCCGTCCGTGCCGGTCCACGGGACTCCGCCGGATGTCGGTTCCGAGCACAAGGGGGCGGTCGGCCGCGGCTGGAACCGGTCGGGCCGGAATTTCCCGTTGACATCCCGGGAATCCATAGTATCTTGACATCAAGATACCGGACCTCAAGAGAGTAGGTCCACAAGGGAAAGGCAGACACATGGCTCAAGCGACACTTCTGGTCCGGCACGAGGTCGAGGACTACGCCGCATGGCGCTCGGTCTACGAGAGCGTCGAGGGGCTCCGCGCCGAGCACGGCTGCACCGGCGCCGAGGTGATGGTCGATCCGGCCGACAAGCAGGACGTCTACATCCTGCACCGGTTCCCCACCCTGGAGCAGGCGCAGGCCTTCGCCGGCAGCCCGGAGCTGCGCGAGGCCATGGGCCGTGCCGGGGTCAAGGGCGCACCCCGCATCGAGATCGCCGTGGAGGCCTGAGCTGCCTCCGACGCCGTCGCGCGGACGAGGGGGTGCCCGTACGGGTACCCCCTCGGTCCGGCCGCCCGAGGAGGCGGCCTTCGAGCGCGAGTACCCCGGGGCGACCTGGCTGTCCGCCCAGGTCTTCCGGGAGCTCGAAGTGGTGGGCGGACTGGCCGAGGCCCTGATCGCGTCAGTGGCCCGTCGGCACGGGCTGTCACACGTGGCGTTGAACGCGCTGGCCGTCGTCGAGGGGAACGGTGGCCCGATCCCCACCGGCACCGTCGGCACCCGTGTGCACATCACCAGCGGCACCATGACCAGCGTCCTCGACACGCTGGAGCGCAACGGGTACATCGAGCGCCTCACCGATCCCGACGACCGCCGCCGGGTCCTCGTCGACGTGACCCCCGAGGCGCAGGCGGTCCTGGACCGGTTGCTCCCCGAGGTCGTCCAGACCACCACCGCGGTGATGGAGGGATTCGAGGAACGGGAGCTGACCGCGTTCCTCGACACGCTGGCCCGCGTCCGCCGGGCCATCGCCGACGTCCCCGAGGATCTCGGGCCCCCGGCCCCCCGTCGGCGGCCACCCACGCTGCAGCGTTCACGCCGCCACCACACCTGACCACCGCACGGCCCCCGGCCCCGTGCCGCGGGTGTGCCCGACGGCCTGGCCACCGACTAGGAGCAGGCGCTCCGGGGCGGGTCGGCGTCGGCCCCGCCCCCCACGAACCGCCGGGTGACGAACGGCGAAGCCATCGACCGCATCAGGGCGCTGTAGTTGGGGGCGAATCGGAGCTCGCACCCCACCGTGGGGGTGGCCACGCCGCTGTCGAGGACGAGGTGGTCGCTGCTGGCACCCAACACCGTGTAGCCGTCCGGAGCCACGATGCCCTCGGTGTCGAGGTCCTGGCGACCGAGGGCCACGATCACCCGGTTCCCCTCGTCCGGACCCGGGCCGCGGTCCTCGCCCCGTCCGAACGCGGTCTGGCCCCGGGCACCCCGCGGCGCGGACGGCTTCACCTTCGACTCGATGACCTCCCCGACGATCGAGAAGGCGTCGGTGCGGAGCCCGTCGAGGGCGGTGCGCTCGAGGGGCTCGCGGCCGAGGAGGAGGGACTCGCCGAGGCGGAGGTGGTTGATCCGGCCGATGACGGACCGGGGGTCGAGCGCCCACGGGAGGTTGGCCGAGTTCCCGCCCGAGACGATCTCCAGATGGACGTCGAACGTCGTCTCGACCGACGTCGCCAGGGTCGACAGCTCGGCCATGTTGGCGTCGTCGGGGATCACCCCGTTCTGGCAGGCCAGGTTGGTCCCGATCCCCCGCACGGCGATGCCGGGGAGGGCGAGGACGGTGCGCACCACGTCGAGGAGTGCTCCGGGCATGATGCCCTCGCGGCGGTCGCCCAGCTCCACCATGAGGACGACGCCGTGGCGCTTCCCCCGGTGGAGGGCGGCCTGCGACAGTCGCTCGATCACCCCCACCTCGCTGTTGAGGCTGATGTCGGCGGCGGCCACGACCCGGTCGGCCTGGCTGGGCATGGGCGAACGGATCAGGGTGATGGGCGCGTCGATCCCCGCCTGGCGCAGCCGCTCGACGTTCTCGATCCGGGACTCACCGAGCGACGTCGCCCCACCGGCCAGGTAGGCACGGGCCACCTCGGGGGAACCGAGTGTCGCCTTCGTCACCCCACAGACGGCGATCCCCCTCCGGCCGAGGGCCCGCACCAGGGCCCGGCTGTTGTGGCCGATGCGGTCGAGGTCGACCTCCACCCTCGGCGCGCTCACGACGCGGTGGCGACCGGCTTCCGTGCGAGTTCGGGAAAGGCGCTCACCACCATCTCGACGAGGCGGTCGGCCGGCCGGGTCAGGGCGTCGGTGGCCGGAAGGTCGAGCTCCAGCTCGTACAGGGTGATGGCCGCGGTGACCTCCGCGTCGCTCATGTTCTCGTGGTTGATGGTCAGTCCGATGACCGTCGTGTCGCCGAACGTCTCGATGAGATTGATCTCGCAGGCCGGGTCCGGGGTCGGGATGCCGGGGAAGTCACCGAGCTCCCGTCGTGCCGGCGCGTGCTGGAGGATGACGGCGTCGGGGCGGCTCCCGCGCAGGATGAAGGTGGAGCTGAGGTAGGCGGGGTGGCTGAGGGCGCCCTGGCCCTCGATGATGATGACGTCGGGGTGCTCGCCCTCGAAGGCCTCGAGGACCGCCGCCTCCATCTCGCCGGAGCAGAACTGGCACGGAATGGCGTCGAGGGCGACGCCGTAGCGGGCCCCCTGGATGAGGCCCGTCTGCCCGGTGCCGACCATCACCGCCTTGATCCCGCTGTCGTTGAGGGCCTGGGTGAGGATGGTGGCGGTCGTGCGCTTGCCCACCGCGCTGTCGGTGCCGAGCACGGCGATCCGCGGGCAGGTCACCTCGGCGATGCGGCCGCTGAACATCCGGAGGTCCTTCTTGTCGCGCGGCCTGCGCACATCGAGGATGGTGACGCCCGAGGTGACGGCGGCCGCCGCGAACTCGGGATCGTCGTTCAGGAACTCGTGCAGACCGTTGACGATGTTGATGCCCTGGGCCATGGCGTCGAGCATCACCCGGCGCTCCTGGAGGGTGAGCATGCCGCTCGACGGCGCGACGCCGAAGATGAGGAAGTCGGGAACCGCCCGGTCGAGCCGGATGGCCTCGGCCAGGTCCGCCACCACGGGGATGCCGTTCGGTTTGTCGCCGAGGATCACGCCGGTGTCGCCCCCTGCCTGCCGGCTGTCGATGACGGAGCGGATCTCGTAGCGCTCGGAGTGACGCACCAGCCCGTTCGCCGTCTTCCCGTCGCCCTGGCCGAAATTGGCCTCGCAGTACACGACGGCCGTGGGTAGGGCCTCGGTGGCGGACGCCTGCGGACGCGACGGATCAAGGTGAACGGTGGGGGCGTGGGGCATGGATCTCCTCGAGACGAGCTCAGAGGAGGCGACGGGGTGAGTCCGATCGATTCGACCGGACGTCAGACGGGAGTCCCCACTCAGCGTGGAGCGCCATCCTACCGGACATCGAGCCGTTTCACCCCTGATCGAGCGTGCGTACGGGCGCACGGCCGGCTGCGGGGGTGGTCCGGTCCTCCGCTTGGCGACGGCTACGGAAGGGTGGCCGGTCCGGTCCTCAGTCCGACAGGGTGCTGACGACGGCATAGGCCAGGACGCCACCGCCCAGCATGCGCCGCCAGGGGTTGACCCCGCGGACGATCTCGTCCACCGCCCAGACAGCCAGGGCGACCAGGGCGACCACGTCGACCGCGGTGGCCGCGGTGCCGGACGGATGGAAGAGCCGACGCACGATCACCGCCACCAGGAACACGATCAGCGGCGCGTTGGGCATCTGGGCGATGGTGATCCCACCGTCCCGACGGTCGCGGAACAGCCAGTCGATCATGTCCTCCGCACCATGGCGGCATGCTACGGGTGCGCGCCGTCGGCCCGTCCGGGGTCGGGCCCGGCCACCGGGCGTCCGACGGCCACGGATGCGGTCGCCCACGGACCACCGGCCCGCGGCTCACCCCGGGACGACCACCGCCCGGCCGCGCAGGGCGCCGGCCTCCATGGCTTCGTAGGCCTCGGCCACCCGGTCCAGGGGGAACAGGTCGACATCGGACCGGATCCGCCCGGACTCGGCCAGCGCGACCACGTCGAGGGTGTCGGCGATGGTCGAGGCCTGGAAGGTGAACACCTCGCCGTCCTTGGGCAGGGTGTCGTACAGGCTCACGTCGGCCAGCTGCCCCTGTCCGGCTCCGATCAGGGCGAAGGCACCCCCCCGCCGGGTCGACCGCAGTCCGGCCCGGATGGTGGCATCGATGCCCACGAAGTCGAACACGGCGTCCGCACCGTCGCCCGTGAGGGCCACGATGTCCCCGGCCGTGGCGGAGGTCACCCCCTCCATGGCGACGTGGGCACCCAGCTCGGTGGCGTAGGCCAGGCGCTCGACCACCGGATCGACGGCCACCACCCGTGCCGCGGTCAGCGCCAGCAGGTGCTGGACGGCGAAGCTGCCGAGTCCGCCCGCACCGATGACCACCACGGTGCCGCCCGGTCGGATCCGGGCGAGGGCGCGCTTGACCGCGTGGTAGCTGGTGGCCCCGGCGTCGGTCAGGGGCCCGGCCGCCACCGGGTCGAGGGTGGCCAGCTTGACGAGCTCGCGGGCGCTCGACACCAGCACGTATGCGGCCAGACCCCCGTCCTTGCCGTAGCCCCGGCCGGCCAGGGAGTCGGCGCAGTTGTTGTCCTCCCCGCGCACGCACCACGTGCAGTGGCCACACGAGCTCGGCGAGATCACGGCGACCGGGTCCCCTTCAGCGAAGCCGGTCACCCCGGCGCCGAGCGAGGCCACGCGGCCACCGACCTCGTGACCGAGGGTGAAGGGCACGCTCCATCCGATGGCCTCGCCGAGGGCACCCGGCATCTGACTCATCATGGCGTCGGAATGGCACAGGCCGTTCCCGGCCACCGCCACCAGCACCTGCCCGGGCCCCGGCTCCGGCACCGGTGCCTCGACCAGCTCCGGGGCGTGCTCCCACTCGACGATCCGGTACGCCTGCATGGTGTCTCCCATGGCGCCGAGTCTGGCACTCCGCACCACCCGGTGCCGTCCCGGGTCCGCGGTTCAACACCCCACCCAACCCCCCTCCGGAGCGGAGGACGTGGCACGATATGGCGATGAGCGAAGCCGGTGAGGCCCTCCTGTACTGGGAGCGCGTGTCCGAGTGGTTCCAGCGCTCGGCCGGCGTCTTCGAGGGCCTGAGCGCCTGCTGCGTCCTCGTCGAGTCGATCCTCGACGGCGATCCGGCGGCAAACCTGGTCGCCGCCAAACGGCTCAGCACCCAGACCAAGGATGCGGAGCTCGTCCTCCTGGCCGACACGTGTCCCGACCCGTGGGGCGCGCGCCAGCTGGCCTCGATCCTGTCGACGCTGGCCGAGGTGGGTCGCGAGGTCGTGCTGGGATTCGGCGATCCCCAGGGGGCCGAGCGGACGATGCTGGAGGCGAAGGTGGCCAGCGCGCGCCGGATGGTGACGGAGCTCCAGCGGCTGGGCGTGCGCCTCCTGTCCACCGACGGCTGACCGGGGCGGGAGAAGCAGGCGAGGGTTCGGCCAGGGGGAACGACCGGCGCGCCCGCGGGGGAACCAGGTGGTTGTGGCGACGGGTGGCGTGGCGGTCGATCTGGGGATCGGCGCCGAAGGCGATGGGCCGTCCAGGGCGGTGACGTCCGGCCGCTGGCGGCCGCGTGCGGGCCGCTCCCGCCCGGGTGGGCGACGACCGGTGGTGGCCCCCGTCGGCGGCCACCGTGACGCCCCGGCCGATCGCCCGTAGGTTGACGTCGATGGAAGAAGCGACACCGGCAGCACCCTTCGCCCCAGGCTCGGTCTCGATCCGCCTGTATCCCCACGGCGAGCTGGCGGCCCCGGACATCGTGGGCGAACTGTGCACCCAGGCCGGCATCGCCCTACGCGCCGGCTTCGACGGGGTGATGACCAGTGAGCACCACGGTGGCTTCGCGGGCTATCTGGCCCAACCCCTGCAGATCGCCACCTTCGTCCTGGAGGAGAACCGCACCGGATGGGCCGCCGCCGCTCCGCTGCTGCTCCCCCTGCGTGCGACCGCCCTCGTCGCCGAGGAGGTGGCGTGGCTCAACGCCCGCCATCGTGGCCGCGTCGGCCTGGGGGTGGCCGCCGGCGCACTGCCGCTCGACTTCGAGGCGGCCGGTCTCGACCCGGTGGACGCCGTCGGCCGGTTCAAGGCGGAGCTTCCCCGACTGGTCGCCATGCTGCGTGGCGAGGACCTCGGGCCGGTGGCCGGTGACCAGGCCCTCCGGGCCTGCGCCGACGACCCGGTGCCGGTGGTCAGCGCAGCCGTGTCGGTGGCCGCCGCGACCCGGGCGGCGGGGTGTGGGGCCGGGATCCTGTTGGAAGGGATGTCGGGGGTCGACCGACTGTCCCGGGTGTGCGCGGCGTTCGACGCCGCCGGGGGGACCGGGTCGAAGGTGCTGATCCGACGGGTCTGGTTGGGCGAGGTGCCGGCCGCCCTCGTCCGCCAGCAACGGGCGGTGTACGACAGCTACTCGAACGCGACCGCCGCCTTCGGCGACGACCAGACCATCGCGTCCGTCGACCCGGCCGAGGTCGCCGAGCGCCTGGCCGAGGTGGTGGTGGCGAGCGGTGTCGATGCCCTCAACCTGCGGGTGCAGCTTCCGGGCATGGCTCCCGAGGCGGTCCGCGCCCAGATCGACGCCCTCGGGGCCGAGGTCATCGGACGGTTGAAGGGGATCTGGCCCGGGCACCGACCGTGACCGGCCGCCCTACCGGATCGGCGTCCAGCCGCCACCGAGCAGGTGGTTGCCCCCGTCCACGTCGAGGTTGACCCCGGTGATCTGGCGGGCGTCGTCGGACAGCAGGAAGGCGACGGCCCCGGCCACGTCGTCCGCCTCGGTGAGACGACCGAGGGGAAGGGCGGAGCCGGCCGCCCGCCCGCCATCGGCCTCCCAGGACGCCCGGGTGGCGGTGGTGCGCACCAGTCCGGGACTGACGGCGTTGACCCGCACGCCCTTCGGGGCCAGGTCGGCCGCGATGGTGCGGGTCATGGCGTTCAGGGCGGCTTTGGACGCGGCGTAGGCCACCATGGCCGACGTCGTCTTCCGTGGCGACCCACTGGAGATGGTGACGACCGACCCCGCCCGGTCGGCCAGCCCCCGGGCCAGCGCGGCACGGATCAGCGCCAGGGTCGGCCAGGTGTTGATCCGCACCGTCTCGAGGAGCTGCGTCTCGCTGATGGCATCGAAGCCGAGGGGGAACGGGGCCCCGCCGACGGTGCTCACGATCAGGTCGATGCCCCCGAACGCCTCGACCGCCCGGTCCACGAGGGCCTCCGCGGCCGACTCCGTCTCCATCGACCCCGCCACGCCGACGACGTCGAACCCCTCGGCGCGCAGGGCACGCGCCGCCGCGTCGAGCCGCTCCTGGTCGCGCCCGTTGATCACCACCGATGCGCCGTCCCGACCCAGTCGGGTGGCACACGCCCGCCCGATGCTCGGCTCGGCGGTGGAGCCGGTGACGACGGCGACCCTGCCGGCGAATCGTCCGGCTGCTCCGTCGCCCGTCACCGACGTCCTTTCGGATGGGTGCCCACCGATGGGTGCTCACGCATGGGGGCTCACGGAAGCGTGGTCGGCCGGCACCCGGGCGATCAGCCGATCGTTCCGACCTCGGGCACGGGCCCCGGGGTCGGTCCCGGGGTCAGT
>Ga0075015_100000593_pt1 | contig 12756 bp, 9 predicted proteins | sample AleBraG_ABR_2013_FD_71476 | JGI IMG/M metagenome (GOLD analysis project Ga0075015, IMG submission 71476) | Freshwater sediment microbial communities in response to fracking from Pennsylvania, USA - Alex Branch Run_MetaG_ABR_2013 | ecosystem: Environmental > Aquatic > Freshwater > Creek >...
GTTCTGGGGGAGGGCTGTTCGACGGGCGTCCCCAGACCCAAACCTGGGTCTGGGGCGCTTTCGTTTTGCCGCCTAAGGTCCAAGAACGAGCGGACGGATCAAGTTGCCCATACCAGTTTGCCCTCGCTTTCGAAGTATTTTTCAGCCGGGAATCAGGGAGCCACACACCCATTTCCCTGCCCAACTACACCGTGAGCATTAGGGCAGTGTCCCTCTGGATGTGCAAATCCCAAAGCTTGTACAAATCGGTCAGTAGCGGTCGATCCCTGGCATTCCAGGCAGGGCTCGCGACTAAGTGGCACCATCCACGCGGGTTACGAAGCTTTGGCGATCGGTAAGAAATTTACCAATTGTCACCTGGCGTATCCCAATATGAAATAGGCCATCGCTTCCACAAGCTTTCCACAGGATGTGGCAGTGGAGTTGTAGCTGGAGATTGAACCGAGGATCCCTTTTATTCCGGTGGCCCCATGCCGTCCTGTGCCATGGACTCGAAGCGGGTGGACCGCTTGACGAAAGCCAGCTTGATTCGGCCGGTTGGGCCATTACGCTGCTTGGCGATAATGATCTCGGCAACGCCATCCAGCTCGGGCTCGTCGGGTTTGTAGACTTCTTCGCGAAAGATGAACGCCACCACATCGGCGTCCTGCTCGATCGATCCCGATTCGCGCAGGTCGGCGAGTTGAGGGCGGTGGTCTCCGCCCCGGCTTTCCGGCGCGCGGCTCAACTGGGACAGGGCGACCACCGGCACCTTGAGTTCCTTGGCCAGCCCCTTCAGTCCACGCGAGATCGCGGACACTTCCTGGGTCCGGTTTTCGTAGCGCCGGCTTCCGCCCGACATAAGCTGCAGGTAGTCCACGATAATCAGATCGAGTTTGCCCTGCGACTGCTGGAGCCGGCGTGCCTTGGCGCGCATTTCGCTTAGGCTGATGCCCGGCGTGTCGTCGATGAAAATAGGTGCGTGCGCCAGTTTCTCCATGGCATCGACCACTTTGTCCATATCGTCGCGCCACAGTGAACCGGTGCGCATCTTGTGCGAGTCCACGCGCGCCTTCGAACAGAGCAGGCGAAGCAGCAGCGCCTCTCGCGACATTTCCAGCGAGAACATGCCGACCACTTTCTGATCTTCGATGGAGGCGTTCTCGGCGATGTTCATGGCAAAGGCGGTCTTCCCCATGGAGGGCCGGGCCGCGATGATGATGAGGTCGGAGCGCTGCAGGCCGCTGGTCATCTCGTCGAGATCGGAGTAGTGCGTGGCCAGTCCGGTGATGCGCTGGCCGCGCTGCAGAAGTGCGTCAACGGATCCAAAGGACTCCTTGACGATTTCCTGCACGCCCATGAAACCGCGCCCGATACGCTTTTCAGAAAGCTGGAGGATGGCCGCTTCGACGTCGTTGAGAACTTCTTCGGCAGGGTCGCTCTGATCGGCGGCGCGGGCAATGGCGGAATTGGCGGCGTGGATCAGTCCGCGCAACAATGCCTTATCGCGCACGATCTTGATGTAGTGCTCGATGCTGGGCCGGTCGGGGACGCCGTCCACCAGGCCCGAGATGTAGCCAACATCCCCGATGGCCTCGAGTTCCTTGTGGCGGTCGAACTCCTCCACCAGGGTGATCATGTCGATGGGCCGGGAAGACTCGGCCAAATCCATCATGCGGGTGTAAATGCGGCGGTGAGAGTCGAGAGAAAAATCTTCCGGCTTGAGATGCTCAGCTGCCTGGTTGTAAGAAAAATTGTCCAGCAGGATGGCACCGAGAATAGAACGCTCGGCTTCCACGTTGGCCGGCAGGCTGTGCGCGAGACTGTAGTCGGTAGTTGCCAATGGCTTCTTATGTGTAAAGAAAATTAGCTTTGCGATGCGAAAGCGATCCTAGCCGTCCGACGCTTGTGGACGCCCAGCAACGTCTTCGGAAAACCGGGAACAAGCCGATTTTTTTCGGCTACATACGTGCTAGGTCAGTATAGGAGAATAAAAAGCGAATAATCAAGAGCGAGATGGTGGAAGCCCCTGGCGTTCGTGATGTTTCCATTTTCCCCAATCCGTGTCGATCCGCGAAAATCCGTGACAAGACCAAGTCCAAAATAAATGCGGCCCAGGCCAGCCACCTGGGCCGCATCGCTCGTGAGTGCGACGCCAACAGGGTTTCACCGAGTTAAGCGGCGAATCGTGTACTCAGGAAACCGCACTCCCGAAAGAGCGCACGTTCGCTGAGACACCCTGCAGGCAGTCCGTCCGCGAATACTAGATTCGCTGACATTGGCCTGCGGCGATGTGTAAGCGGGCGGCGCCAGTCCAGCTTTTTAGGGGAGGACTCTCTGAGGAGGCCGCAACGCCCGAGTTTCCTGGAACGCACCGAAGCGCATTTCTGAAAACCCTCCCGGTGGTTCACCCTCGAGAACCGCCGGTCACCGCCAGCTCTGCTACAGTCGCGAGCAGGCTCAATGCATCTCACGTTTGCACTGGGAGCACTGTGCGCGAATGCCGATTCAATCGCAACCGAAAATTGATGCTCAGTTGTGCAGAAACTGTGGAGGATGAGACTTCTTTGTGGAAAGTAAAGGAAAACCGGGAAAGATTTCCTGGATTGGTGTGGGGCGGGCACTCCTGTCCGCCGCCGTTGAATTTGATTGGTGAATTTAACCTTGCGGTTCCTGTGAGTCACAAGGCATGAACGGTTCATGCAGTAGAGAAGTCAAGTCAAAGGCGGCGGACAGGAGTGCCCGCCCCACACACGAGTTGTAGAAAACAAAGGGCACGACCGAAGCCGTGCCCTTAATCCGTGTTGATCCGAGCAAATCCGTCGCCAGGTGTCAGTCTCGCACTCCATCCAGGAACGCCCGCAATTTCCGCGAACGTGACGGATGCCGTAGCTTTCGCAACGCTTTCGCTTCGATTTGGCGAATGCGCTCGCGAGTTACGGCAAACGACTGGCCAACTTCCTCAAGCGTGTGTTCTGAACCATCTTCCAGACCGAACCGCATCTTGATGACCTTTTCTTCGCGTGGAGTGAGCGTGCGCAGCACCTGCGAAGTCTGGTCTTTCAAGTTGACGTTGATCACAGCCTCGGCTGGAGAGACGACCGCGCGGTCCTCGATGAAGTCGCCCAGATGCGAATCTTCCTCCTCGCCGATCGGCGTTTCGAGAGAGATGGGCTCCTGCGCGATCTTCAACACCTTGCGCACTTTGGCGACTGGAATATCCATGCGCTTGGCGATTTCTTCCGACGTCGGTTCGCGTCCCAGTTCCTGCACCAGCTGCCGCGAGGTGCGGATCAACTTGTTGATGGTTTCGATCATGTGCACCGGAATACGAATGGTGCGGGCCTGATCGGCAATGGCGCGAGTGATGGCCTGTCGAATCCACCACGTGGCGTAAGTCGAGAACTTATACCCGCGACGGTATTCGAACTTGTCCACCGCCTTCATCAACCCGATGTTGCCTTCCTGGATCAGATCCAAAAATTGCAAACCGCGGTTGGTGTATTTTTTGGCAATGGAAACTACCAGGCGGAGGTTGGCCTCGATCAGTTCTCGCTTGGCCTGCTCCGCATCCATGTCCCCCTGGATGATTTCCCGTTGGGTCCGCTTGAGTTCCTGAAAGGAAACTCCGGCTTCACCCTCCAGTTTCTCCAACTCAGATCGGACGGAGCGAGACTGTCGTCGATATTCTTTCTTCTGGTCTTCGCTGCGGGTGGCTTCGGCTTTGCGTTCCAGGTTTTGGGATTGCCGGTCGAGCGACCGCATGGTGTCGACCGTCTTGTTGACCCGGTCGATCAGCCGCTTGCGCTCGGCATTGGTAAAACCCAGCTTGCGGACGCACAGGGAAACGGCCACGACGGCGCGCGCCAGGTTCAGGCGATAGCGCCGATAGTCCTTCGGCCGTTTTTTCTGAGAGACGGTGGCGAATTTCTCGATCAACTGGCTGGCCTTCTTGTAAGCCTTGGCCAGGTCATCGATTTTCCCGGTGAACTCCTTCAGACGGTTCTGGAGGATTTCGTCAGTGATCTCCTCCTCGTCGAAGGTGACCACTTCCTTGATGGAGCGGACGCCCTTTTTGAGGTCCTCTCCCATCGCCAGCAATTCGTTAATGACAATCGGCGACCGCGAGAGCGCTTTCAGCACTCGCAGTTGTCCGCGCTCGATGCGCTTGGCGATTTCTACTTCGCCTTCGCGCGTGAGCAGCGGAACCGTTCCCATCTCGCGCAGATACATGCGGACGGGGTCGTTGGTTTTTTCCAGAGCGCCGGGTGTGAGGTCGAGTTCGACGTCCTCGCCGGCTTCTCCTTCTTCTTCGAACTTCTTATCGAGCGCGGAGGAGGGAAGCTTCGGTCCCTCCAGCACATCGATGCCTTGCGTACCAATGGTGGTCAGCAGATCGTCTAGGTCCTCGGGAGAATGCACGTCGTGCGGGATAAGGTCGTTGACCTGGTCATAGGTCAGATATCCCTTCTCTTTACCCGTGTCGATCAGCTTTTTAATGTCGTCGTACTTGTCGTCAAGAGCCAAGACGGATTACCTTCTTTTCGTCCTACGGAAAGGACAGAGAGCGTTTTTTAGCGGTGGGAACGTGAAGCGGCGAGCTGCGCGCCGGGCACAAACCTTCGAATTATAGCATCGGATAGGTTTAGTGGATATCAGCGACCTGATTTTTGACACACCCCGTCCATGTTCCCGTCAACCCTTATTTGGATGTTACCCAACCCCATTTAGTTTCATAGTGTTTTGGCCCTTCAGGCGGACCGCACCTTTGGACCCTCGTCAGCCAGGCTGGGATCCATAAGCGCGCGTTTAAGCCGCATTTTTTCCTCCAAAAGGGCCTGCCATTGGCCGGTTTCCTGTCCTCGCGCGACCTGCAGTTCTCGCTGGACCCGCTCCAGTTTGCGCCTGAGCTGGATGCGCCGCAACGCGCGCACCGCCCCCTCCAGCCGCTCGGCGGAAAGCTCCTCGTCATCCTTCATCAGGATGGAAGCCAGCAGGTTGCGGTCGCCTTCCGGCAAGGGTAGATCGGTGACATGAGTCGCCTCTGAAATGAGCAGGACTTCGATGAGCGACTCGGCGGCCACGCCCAAATGCAGGCCCTCGCTCTTGAGCACGAACTGGGCCTGGCGGCACGGGTCGAACTCTTCCTCCACGCCGTCGCGGGCAGAAAGATGGGCTTCGGAGGTCTGCATCTCGGTGGCCGAGGCCAGGGCCCGGATCAGTATTTTTTCCGCATCCGTGATTTGCACCTCCGCCGAGGCCTTCAGGCTGGCGGTGGACCGGTTGGCGGCCGCGTGCTTCAACTCCTGACGCAGCACAGACGAGTCGATGCCCAGCTTCTGCGCCATTTCCCGCGCCAGTTCGTCGCGAACGATGCGGCTGGGCACGCGCTGGATGTGGGGCAGCAGATAGTTGACGGCCTTCACTTTGCCCTCGGCGCTGCGGATGGGGAATTGGGCGCGGGCTCGTTCGATCAAATAGTCAAAATACTTCTGAGAATTCTTCAGCGCGCCGGCGTAAGCCTCTTTTCCCTTGCGCCGGATGAACAGGTCTGGGTCAAAGCCCGACTCCAAAGTGAGTACCTTCACTTGAAATTCTTCTTCGACCAGCAGACCGAGAGTGCGTTCCGTGGCTTTGGCGCCGGCCGTGTCAGGATCGAAATTGACCACCACGTTTTTGGTAAAGCGCCCCAGAAGCCTGGCTTGAAGCTCAGTGAAGGCAGTACCGGAGCTGGCTATTACGTTATGGAACCCCGCGGCAAAGACCGAAATGCAGTCCATCTGCCCTTCGACCAGGATGGCGTAATCCAGCTTGCGAATCGCTTCCTTCGCCTGGTCGAGATTGAACAGCCGACGCGACTTGGAATAGATCGCGGTCTCTGGCGAATTCAGATACTTGGGCCCAGCCTTCTCATCGGCGGAAAGGGTGCGTCCGGTAAACGCAATGACCCGGCCAGCTTCGTTAGTGATAGGAAACATCACGCGGTTGCGGAACTTGGAGTACATCGCAGCAACTACTGGCCTCTGGCTGCTGGTTTCTGGCTGCGGCCCCTCACTCTTGTCATCCCGAGCGGAGTCGAGGGACCTTGTGTTTTGCTGAGGGCTGAGGGCTGAAGGCCGACGGCTGGTTTCCTGCTTCCACGAGAACAGCCCGCTTTCCGGCAATACTTCTTCTTCAAACTCGCCCTTCATCCGGTCGCGCAGCACGAACCCGGAATCCGGCGCATAGCCGATCCGGAAGGCCTTGATGACGTCTTCGTTCAGCCCGCGCCCCGCCAGGTATTCCCGAGCATGCGCGCCTTCCGGCCGTCTCAGGTATTCCTGAAAGAAGGCACAGGCACGCTCGTGGACATCGAGAAGCACGGTACGGAGCTTGGCTTCCTTGGCCTCCGCCGGACTCGAGAACGTCACCTTGGGCAGAGCAATCCCCAGCGTCTGGGCCACTGCCCTTACGGCCTCGGGAAAAGTAATGTTCTCGACCTTCTGCACAAAACTGAAAACATCTCCGGACACGCCGCAGCCAAAGCAGTGATAAAACTGCCGCGTCGCATGGACCGAGAACGATGGCGTCTTCTCGTTATGAAAGGGACAGAGCCCGGAGTAGTTCTGCGCCCCCGCCTTCTTCAGCTTGACGTAGCCGCCGACAATGCGGACGATGTCCGCCTGCTGCTTGACGGTTTCTTTGAAGTCGCTGGAGTCGGTCATGGATGGAGGTACAGCTGTCCGCAGGAATTGTGAGGCTGAGAACCGCTGATTTGAATATACCGGAAGCGGATAGCTGTGGAGAAGCTGTGGAAGCGGCGCTTATTCCGTTGAGCGCCGAGGAAAAACGCGTTGTTACGAAACCAACGCACTGTCAAGCTGAGGGGAGGACGAGCGGGCGCTTGCGACCGCTCGTCCGCAGTCGAAGCCCCCCTACTCCCTGCACGGATCCTTCGTCCCTTTTTGCATGTGACTACTCTCTCCTCATCGCAAACATCTGAGGAGGTTATAGGGGTCCCTTGACTCTCCGCTTCTTCGCAAGCGAGGAAGCGGCTTCGCTCCGGATGACACGGGAGTCCGCCCTACTCGTACGCGAGCGCGTCGATGGGGTCCTTCTGTGCCGCTTTGTAGGCTGGGTACAGCGCGCCTAAGATAGCCCCGACCACGGCGATGCCAGTGGATCGCAAGATCCATCCGCCGGTAACGACCACCGGCAGAGTGGGCAGACGGTAGCGAATGCCCGCACGCGCGGCCAAGCTGACCAAGACGCCGACGACAATGCCTCCGATCGCCAGCAGCACCGTCTCTCGCAGGATCACGTTCACGATGTACAGCTTCGAGGCCCCGATGGATTTCAGAATCCCGATTTCGCGGGTGCGTTCCATCACTGCTGTGTACATGGCCTGGAAGATGACGATGAAGCCGATGACTACCGAAATGCCGATGACCACATTGATGAACGTCGACAGGCCGGGATAGCTGTTGACGGTCATCATGGAGAGATATTCGCGCATGGAGCGTACCGAATAGTTCTCCAGTCCCTGCACGCTCTTCACCTCTTGCACCACCGCGTCAGCGTTCGCCGGATCGTCCAGCTTCACGTAGAACACAGACGCTTTGCCTTCGCTGCCGATCAGGTCCTGCAGAGTGCCCATAGGTAAGAACTTGCGCGCGCCCCGGCCGTGCTCCACGATGCCTGCGACCCGGAAAGGATGATTGAGAATCTCGATGGTTGAGCCCACGTTCACATGCTGCGACTGGGCAAAATAGTCATCCACCAGGCAGTCGTTCGGGCCCTGGAAAGGGCCGCCGTGCAGGTAGTGAAACGGGACCAGCGCCTCGAAGGTCTTGAGATCAATCCCGTAGATGACTTCCAGGTTTTTGGTGGTCGTGAGTTGCCAGATCACTGGCGAAACCACCTTGACATGGGGCAATTGTGAAAGCACGCCGCCGATCTTGATCGACATCGGGGCATTGCTTACGCCCGCCATGAAAGAAGTATTGGGCGGCTGCACGATCACATCGGCGCCGATGCCGGCCTGGCGTTGACGGGCGTCATTCAACATTCCTACCGACAGTCCGACGATCAGGAGGATCAGCGTCACTTCGAGCGCAATGGCCACAATGCTGATCAGCGATCGGATGGGCCGGTGCACCAGGTTGGCGACGATCATTTTGTTCATCATGGATTAGTCGTTAGTCGTTGGTCGTCGGCTAGCCAAAAGCGCCACGTAGGGCGCTGACCACTGACTATTTTTTTTCTGTTACAACTCCGTTCACCTGGCTGGATTCGGGCCGGTCCAGATGTACGATTTGGGCGCCGGCGGGCTGATCCAGCGCGAACTTGTCGTCGAGGAGCGGCTCATTCAGTTGTAGCTTCACGATGGTCAGGGTGATGTCGTACTCTTCCTGTGGCCTCCAGATTTCGATCTGCGAGGGAAAATTCAAGCCATCGTAGTCCTTGTAGCCTTCGTAGCGCGAGTCCGTGGCCAGGTTTCCATCCTGATCGTAAACGTATTGGCGATGAGGCAGGAGGTCAGTTCGGCTGAAGACGATCTTGCGGGAGAGGAACCAGCCCCGGTCGCCTCTGCGGATCACTTCAATTTCGTAGTCGGCCTGCTCCACCTGGTGATGTTTACCGTCAGTGACGATTTCAAAGCTGTTTTGCATCACCGCGATTTCATTTTGCGGATCAACCTCACGCAATATCAGGGCTTCGTAAATATGTTGAGGGCGCAGGTTTTCCATCGGCTGGTCCGGGTTGTGGGTCTCGATGTCATTGCGACCGATCACGAAGCGGTTCTTGGGCGGAATCCACAGCTTGAAGTCGCGCCCATCGCTCACCATGTCGAAGGCCTTGTTGCGGACAATTGGCAGCAGCCCGATCATCCGTAACATGGCGGGCTTGCGCAGAAGAATGTAGCCCCGGATCTGCTGATAATCGGTGACCCGGCCCTTCTTGACCCCGCCCACGGAAGTGTCAATATCCACCGTCGCCTGCAAACTCTTAATTTTGGCGGCCTGGGAGTTCAGGTACTCGATCAATTCTGCCTGGGTGGCGGACTTCAGCGGCGCAGTACTGATCTGCCTCTCGACCCGGCGCGACCGGAACAGACACCCGGTCAGCGGCAGGATAACCAATAGGATGACTAAGGCCCGATAACGGGACAAGATATGCATTGAGACTAAATTGGATTCCTTAGGAGGCAGTTAGGTTCACCAATTAAGTATATGCGAATAATGGCGGCAATACTGGCTTGGGGGGTGTCAGATTAGCACCCGGCACGCAATTCGACAGATTAGAAAATACTATTTTCTCTGCACCGCTTGCCGTAGCTTGGCGACATTCTGATTGTGTTCCTCGAGGCTGCGGGAAAAACGATGGTGGCCGTTACCATCGCTGACAAAGTAGAAATAGTCCGTCTTCGCCGGATGCAGGGCTGCTTCGAGCGAGCTGCGGCCGGGATTCCCGATCGGCCCGGGCGGAAGTCCGGGATGCGTGTAGGTGTTGTAAGCGGACTGGAACCGCATGTCGGAATGATGCAGTGCACCGGCGTAATTCCCGTTGAGCAGCTCGGCATAGATCACGCTGGGATCGGCTTGCAGCGCAATGTTTCGCGTCAGCCGGTTGTAGTAAACGCTGGCCACGACGGAGCGCTCCTCAGGAACGGCAGTCTCTTTCTCGATAATGGACGCCATCGTCACCGTCTTTTGCACATCCGTCCCCTGCCCGCTAGTAGTGAGTCCGATCTGCTCCGCCACCTGGCGGAATTGCTTCACCATGGCAGCCGCAATCTCCTTCATGCTCTGGGTGCGGGTGAACTCGTAGGTATTGGGGAACAGGTAGCCTTCCAGGCTCTTGGCCTCAGGGGCCAGGTCTGAAATCAATTCGACGTGGGATTGCGCCACGGCAAGAAATTCCTGGCTTGATCCCAGGCCCGCGTCCCGCACCGCCTGCGCGATGTCGAAGATGGTGAAGCCTTCGGGGATCACCACCGTGTGCACGTAAATATCGCCGCGCACCAGGCGGTCGTGAACGTCCAGGATTCTCGCCGTCTGGTCGAAAAGGTACTCGCCAGCTTTCAGTGATTGCTTGCGATGGATGCGATGCCAGAGGACAAAACCAAGCCGACTGCGGATCACCCCTGCAGCCTGGAGTTCCGCCGCGATCCTTCGGGTAGAGTAGCCCGGCCGCAACATCACGAATTTCTGCCCCTCCGGCGTAACGGGCGTCATTAACGCCCACGCCAGCCAGCCGCCCACTCCGAGGACGGCGAGCAGCACGAGTATCAGAAACTTGCGCAAATTAGAAGTAGTTTAGATGAAGAATAGTCGTTGGTCGTTAGTCGGTGGTCGTTGGACTTTGGTCGCCGTCGGAAGCTAAAGCCACGGATTGGCACGGATTCACACGGACTAGGCAAGACAAGAATTGCGCTAAATCCGTGAACATCCGTGGCCGATGCTTTTCCAACGACTAACCACCGCTCCTCGCATCCATCCAGCTCTGCAGAATCAATACCGCTGCCATTTGATCTACCACTTCTCCGCGGCGTTTGATTGACATATCTGTTTCCCGCAACAGCCGGTTGGCTTGGGCGGAGGAGAGGCGCTCGTCCCAAAGATGGACCGGCAGGCGGAAGCGGCGGCGGACTTCTTCCGCGAAGGCTTGCATTTTCTCGGCCTGTATCCCTTCAGCGCCAGTCATACGAAGGGGCAGGCCGATCACGATCTCGGCTACCTGGTGATCGCGAATGACGTGCTCCAGTTGAGCAAAATCAAAGCGCTTGTTTTGGCGGTGAAGCGTTTCCAGTCCCTGCGCGGTTATGCCCAGCGGATCGGAAATGGCGAGTCCGATCCTCTTCGAACCTACATCCAGGCCCAGAATTCGCGGGGGACGCCCCGCCAGAGAGGCATCGGTTTGGTGAGAAGGCACCTGGCGATTATATGTCGCATACACATTTTTGCTATTAGGCTACGATACCGCTATGGCCGTTGACGAGGCAGGGACCGACCGAACTCCAGCGCAACCTCCGGCATTGCCTCCGCCCAAGCCGCAGAAGCCCCACTGGGCCTTTACCGCAATTGGAATCGCCACGATCTTGGGCCTTTGCTATTGGGGAGAACTGGTGCTGGCCGTGATGTTGGTGTCGGTGTTGCTGGCCTTCATCCTGGCGCCGGTGATGGAATTATTTATCCGCTTTCAGCTGCCCCGCGGTCTGGCGGCGGCTGTAGCCGTGATTCTGTTGCTTACTCTGATTGCCGGGCTGGCCTATTATTCCTCGAACCAGGCCATTATTTTTGTGCAGGACCTTTCCAAATATGCGCACACCATTCGACAGAAGATTTCGCAGGTCCGGCAGCAGGCGGAATTGCTGGAGGACACGGAGCCGGGCGGACCGGCGAAAACCGTAAACTCCAGTCCCGGCACCAATTGGGAGGACCTTCTGACCCGCGGCTTCGGGTCGGTCTCACAAGCCTTGCTGGCCGCCTCTTTCGTGCCCTTCCTGGTGTATTTCATGCTGAGCTGGCAGCATCATGTCCGCTCCGCAACCGTAATGCTTTTCTCCCTGGAGAACCGGAACACGGCGTATGTCACCCTAGGCCTGATTTCCGCGATGATTCGCAGCTTCATGGTGGGAAATCTCCTGATTGGCCTTTTTCTGGGGACAGCCAGCACCATCGCGTTCGGGATTCTGAATCTGCCATTCTTTTATTTCATTGGGTTCATCAGCGGATTTCTGAGTCTGGTTCCTTACCTTGGGGTCGTGCTGGCCATGGCGCCGCCGATCTTCGTAAGCATGGGACACATCGACTCAGGAAACGCGGTCGTGATTGTGATGATTGTGCTGGGGCTACACTTGATTGCGCTCAACGTTCTGTACCCTAAGTTCCTGGGCAACCGTCTGCAATTGAATCCACTGGCGGTGACGATGGCCCTGCTGGTCTGGGGATGGCTATGGGGCGCCATGGGTCTGGTGCTGGCCGTCCCCATCACTGCGGCGATGAAGATTGTTTTTGACCACGTTGAATCGTTGAAGCCGTACGGGGCCTGGATGGGGGAGTGAGGGGACCTCGGCTTCGGACTTCAGACCTCGGGCTTCACGCTTCGGATGTCCTGCGCCACTGGCGCGAGATTAGGCTGCAGACTTTCCTGAATTCTCTGGATTCCTTAGTGATTGGATCAGGGCGTTCCGCATGCGCGGCCAAGTTGGGCGGAATTCGCCATCAGTTTTTCTGCCTCTGACGGAACCACATATTCTAGGTATTGAGCGATGAGAATCTGGGTCTCGAGCTCGAGGAGAGATCCTCGGGCGTGACATAAGAAGACATAAGAAGAAGACAGCGCGGTCCCGCTCTGTGGACCGTCCCTTGCCTTCGGCGATGTTGCTCGGAACCGAGACGGCTGATCGCCTCATCTGACTGGTCAGTCTGTACGCCACTTCTTTAGGGAAAGGGTGGGCATAAACCTCTACGACCAGCTCCATGGCGAGTTTCCACATAAGTCCCGGTATGAAGCTCCCATGATCGTCGCCTCCGACCGAGAGACTGACAGGCCGTCATCAAGGCGCGCAAGTGCAGTCGTCACATTCAAATCTGACGTAGCGCACGCTTTGTGGGGGTTGAAAGGACCTGGTGGGTCTAAAGTCTGAGGTCCGAAGTCTGACGTCTGCTTTTACGCTACAAAATCCGAGGCTTCCGGGAAGCGAAGTTTGCTCTTGGAAAGGGCTTTGGAGAGCATTTCCTCGATCAGGATTTCTTCGCAGTTTTTGGCCATTGCCAGCTCGCTGACTAGGAG
>Ga0075015_100000594_pt1 | contig 12751 bp, 14 predicted proteins | sample AleBraG_ABR_2013_FD_71476 | JGI IMG/M metagenome (GOLD analysis project Ga0075015, IMG submission 71476) | Freshwater sediment microbial communities in response to fracking from Pennsylvania, USA - Alex Branch Run_MetaG_ABR_2013 | ecosystem: Environmental > Aquatic > Freshwater > Creek >...
TTCGGCGTCGGCTGGCGCCAGGGCATCGCCATCAGCTACATGCATTTCTCGGCCGAGAAACGCATCAACCCGTTCTGAGCCGGCCGACCGCAGAGGATCTGGCGCGGCACCGCCTCGAGGCGCGCAGCGCCTCAGGGCCGGTGCCGCCAGGAGAGCTCATGCAGACCACAGACGTTCAGAACGCGGACCGCGACGCCGAGCGCATGCCGGGCGGCATCCCGTACATCGTCGCGAACGAGTTCGCGGAGCGCTTCTGCTACTACGGGATCAATGCGATCCTGGCCATCTACATGACCGAGTCCCTGCACTTCGGCCAGGCCCGGGCCACGCAGTGGCAGAGCCTGTTCAAGGCCGGGGCTTATTTTTTTCCACTGGCCGGCGCGATCGTCTCGGACGTGTTCTGGGGCAAGTACCGCACCATCATGGTGTTCTCGGTGTCCTATGTATTCGGCTGCGCCATCCTGGCGCTGGGACCGCAGACCTCGACCACGCTGGCGATCGGCCTGGGGTTCATCGCCTTCGGTACCGGCGGCATCAAGCCCTGCGTGTCCACCAACGTCGGCGACCAGTTCACGAGCCGCAACCAGCACCTGATCGAACGGGCCTTCAGTTATTTCTATCTCTCGATCAATGCCGGCTCTTCGATTTCCATCTACTTCTGCCCCGTCTGGCTCAAGGTCTACGGCCCCACGGTCGCCTTCGGCATCCCGGCGGCCATGATGGCGGTGGCGACCCTGGTGTTCTTCCTGGGCCGCAAGCGCTTTGCGGTCGTGCCGCCGGCGGGCCGGCAGTGGCTGCGGGACGTGCTTTCCCCGGCCGGCCTCAAGCTGGTCGGCAGCCTGCTAGTCATCTATTTCTTCGTGGCCAGTTTCTGGGCGCTGTGGGACCAGAGCAATGGGCAGACCTGGACCCTGCAGGCGACCTCGGACCTGATGGACAAGTATGTGGGCTTCGGCCTGACGCTGCTGCCGGCCCAGATCCAGGTCGTCAACGGGCTGCTGATCCTGGTCATGGTGCCGATCTTCACCTTTGGGATCTATCCGCTCTGGGGGCGGATCTTCAGGGTGACGCCGCTGCGCAAGATCGCCACCGGGCTGTTTCTGGTGGCCGCGTCCTTCCTGATCGTCTCGTGGATCGAGGCGCGGATCCAGAACGGGCACCGGGTGTCCTTCTGGTGGCAGATTCTCGCCTACGTCGTGCTGTCGGCTTCCGAAGTGCTGGTGTCGATCACGGCGCTGGAGTTCTCCTACAAGCAGGCGCCGCTGCGCATGAAGAGCTTCGTCATGGCCCTGTACCTGCTGTGCGTCAGCGTCGGAAACCTGGAGACCGCTGCGGTCAATAAAGTCATGGTCCGCGAACTCCCGGGCACGACCGCGGTCGGCGGCGCGCAGACCTGGGTGACCCTGCCGCCGGGCACGGCGATGGTGGTGGGACAGAAGATCGACTTCAACGAGCATACCGGTCTGACGGTGCATGGCACCGGCGGCAAGGACGCGCCGCTGGCGGGTACCTACCTGGCCGCCGAGGTGCACGACAACCGTGTCCGCCTCATGGACAACGACCACCGCCTGCCCGTACCGACCTCGGGTCACTGGGATCGCAGCACGGCGGCGGTCTCGACCTACAAGCTGGTGGGTCCGCAGTACTTCAATTTCTTCGCTTATGTGATGGCAGGCTTAGGCGTCCTGTTCATCGGCGTGGCGATGGTGTACCGGGAACAGGATCACGTGCGGACCGATTGAGCGGTATACCCATGGTCCTAGCCGCGGGGCCGCGGCGGCTGCGCCTCGGGCTCAGATCCGGGTTACCATCGTGCATGGCCGTGAGTGCGCAATTCGACGCCTTCGTGCTCGACCTGCTCGGCAGCGTCACGCCGGTCAGCGGCCGGCGCATGTTCGGCGGCGTGGGTTATTACGCGGCCGGCGTGTTCTTCGCGATCGCGCATGAGGATGTGCTCTATTTCCGCGTGGATGCGTCCAGCCGGGCGGATTTTGTAGCCGAAGGCATGCCTGCCTTCGCGCCGATGGGACCGGGTTCCAAGCCGATGAGCTACTACGCCGTGCCGGCGCGGCTCTACGACGATGGGGAGGCGCTGGCCGTGTGGATGCGCCGCGCGCTGCGCATTGCCGCGCAGGCGGCGGCAACGGCGGGATCGTCGCGGCCGCGCAAACGGGCCGCTGGCGGCGGGGACGCGGGCCGCCTCAGGCGTCCCGGTCGCGCCGCGAAGCCACCAGGCTCGGGGCCGCCAGGGCGCGGTCGCTGATGTGCGCCTCGCCGGCGCTCACCAGGTCGATGCCGAGACGGTCGGCCTGCTGCATGACGTAGAGGATGAGCGCACCGAATTCGCGCTGCAGGTCCTCGCGCGGCCAGTCGCGCCTTTCCCATGAGAAGCGCAGCAGCAGATCCTTCAGTTGGCCCAGCGTTACCGACACGCGTTCCATCCTTGGTTCGTTGCAGTCGTCCGAAGTCCTTTTCCGAGCAGACGATTATGACGCGCTGGTATTTTGGCGCGCACCCACTTGCGCGAAGTGAGACGCGCGTCGCATGCTGTCGATACGTCCGCCGCGCGCTGTGGCCGGTGCGGGATCGATGGGGCATCACTCATGAACACGAAGTCTCCCTGGGCCGTCGAGCGCTTCGGCCGGCGCGGGGCGCGGCTGGCACTGATCGCATCGGGCGTGGTCTTCATGGTGCTGGTCGGGGGCTGGGCGGGACTGGAAATGGCTTCGGCCTGGCACGCCGGCCGTGACGCACGCGCAGCGGGGATCGGATTCGTGGCACTGCTGCTGCTGGTGAGCGCTCTGCGCGTCATGAGCGTGAACTGGCACGCGGCGCTGCACGGGCTCGACTCGCCCGACGCCCGCGACTCGGGTGCGGTCATGCCGGACAACAGCGAGCAGACCGGTATCTGGGGGGTCGGCGGCCCGTCGATGCGTGAACCCGGGTCCACCGGCACATGGCGACCGCGCATCGTCGACCGCCGCTACGACAGCAGTGAAGAGTAGCCGCCCGCGGCGCGCCCTGGTCCGCCCGGCCCGTGCCGGTACATCGCCACGCCGCTGCAATCACCCTGTAAAGGAGCGCCCGGACAATGACCGCCAGGGCCATGGACCAGGACGATTGAAGAGGGCAACACGATGGGATACGGACTGGATCAGGAACTCGTCGAGGACGAGCTGGACCGATTCCTGGCTACTCTGAACCGGCGGTATCAGACCGCCAGCGCGGCCGCTGGCGCCGCCCGTGCGGAGTACTGGGCGCTCAAATGCGATACCGATACCCCGATGACGCAGCTCGAGACGACGCATCGGCAGTGGCAGCGCCTGGAAGTCCGGCGCCACGAGATCGCCGTGCAGATCGAGCACCTGGCGGACTGATCGCGCGGCGCTGACTTGAAGCGCCGGCCGGCACCGGGCAGATTGTGCCCATGGGGCCGCGGATCGAATTGCTGGCTGATCACCCGGGCGCGGTCATGCGCCTCGGCCACTGGATGCATGCGCAGTGGCCGTCGCCGGGGAGCACCCCGGCCGACCGCGCCGGCCTGTTCATGATGTGCATGAACCGTGACCGGGTGCCGATGACGCTGGTGGCGCTGGCCGGCGACGAGCTTGCGGGTACGGTCTCACTGCTCGACCGTTCGGTGGCCTCGCACGAGCACCTGGGTCCGTGGGTGGCGTCGCTGTATGTGGCCGCAGGCTGGCGCCATGCGGGCCTGGGCACCCGCCTCGTCGATGCGGCGGCCGCCGCCGCGCGCCGCCTGGCGGTGGCCGCGGTCTATATCGGCGTCGCCGCCGCGGCGCGCGGCCACTACCAGGCGCAGGGTTGGCAGCTCCTGGGCGAGGGATACACGGACGAGGGCGTGCATGACCGCGTCGACGTCCTCAGGAAGCCGCTGTTCTGAGGGGGACCAGCGCCCCGGGCGGCCGGCTCTGCGCACGAGCCTGCAGCCGGCCACGAGCCTGCAGCCGGCCACGAGCCTGTGGCCTGCTGATCGCTGCCAGATCGCCGACCGCCGCTAGATCAAAGGGTCGATGCGGCGCGAGAGGAACGCCCCCAGATCGATGCTGATGCCGCGCGCTTCCGATTCCTGGCCGAGGAATTCGCTCACGATCATGTACTTGACCACATCGATGAACCTGGGCGTGCGATTCCCGCCCCAGTCATCGAGGCTGGCGTGCGTGCGCCACATGATCGCATGAGCGCTGGCCTTGTCGATCTGCACGCGCCGGGAAATGACCGCTTCGTAGAGATCATCGCCCTTCAGGTCCGGCTGTGCGGCGCGCACCGCGCGCAGCGCCGCCAGCGACTCCTTGCAGACACGGTCCGCGAAGCGCCATTCCTCGACACGTTTGAGCCGTTCGGCGATCAGTGAGCGCACACGCTGGGTGGGGGATTCGAGGGCGCTGTCGAACCCGCCGCGTTTATCACTAGCCATGGAGGGTCATGATAGCAAGCCGGCGGCGGCATTGCCGCGTGCCTATCCGGCTCAGCCCGCGGGCAGCGGACGCGCCCGCTGGTTCTGCAGTATCTTCGCCCGGCGCGCCTGCTCCTCCGCGGACAGGCTCGCCGGGTCTTCGAACAGTTCCTTGCCCACCTCGTCCATGGCGCGGCGGACGGCCGGGCGCGCCAGCACCTCGGCCAGCCAGCGCTGCACGTGCGGGAATTCCTCGATGTGCTCATCGACGTACTGCCAGGCGGCCGCCCACGGATAGCAGATTATGTCCGCGATGCTGTAGGCGTCTCCAGCGACGTAACGGGAGCGGTAAAGCTGGTTGTTCAGCACACCGTAGAGTCGATTGACCTCGTCACCGAAGCGCCGCAGCGCGTAGCTCTGGTCTCCGTTGGCCGGAATCCTGGATGCGCGCAGGAAATGCCCGCGTTCGCCGGTCTTTGGACCCTGGTTTGCCATCTGCCACATCACCCATTGGGTCACCGCATAGCGTTCGCGCGGCGTCACCCCGCCAAAGCGGCCCGACTTCTCGGCCAGGTACAGCAGTATGGCGCCGGATTCGAATATCGACAGCGGCGGCCCGCCCCCGAGCGGCTCATGGTCCACGATCGCCGGCATGCGGTTGTTCGGACTGATCGCCAGGAAGCCGGGCGAGAACTGGTCTCCCCGGCCGATGTTCACCGGCACGATGCGGTAGGGCAGGCCGCACTCCTCGAGCATGATGGTGACTTTCTTGCCATTGGGCGTGGGCCAGAAATAAAGGTCGATCATGTCATGGCTCCTGCGGTGTCCCGGGCCTCGTAAAGGAGTTCAACCCGCGGCCGGCACGCGCGCCTGCGGCCCGGCACCTCGTGGGGACCCCGGCATTCGGTCCGAGGAAACCACGGAAGGTAGCACCGGGCGGTGACCGGCTCAATCATCGGCCGCGGTCGGGCGCGGTCGGGCGCGGTCGGGCGCGGTCGGACGTGGTTGGGCGCCGATCCGAGTTCCTGCACCCGACGGTGGCGCTGTACACTCCCGCCGCATCGACCTGCGGGGGTGCCTGCCGTGCCTGTATCCAAGCCCGTCGCCCCGGCAGCGCCTGCGCACTGCGTCGCGCTGCTGCTGGTGCTGTTCGCGATGCCCTGTGGCGCGGCCACGAGCGCACACGATGGCCTCCAGCAGCTGGCGCAGGAAGTGACCTACACCACGGCGGCGCTGTTCCCGATGCGGGCCACGGCCGAAGGGATTGCGGGCCACGATGCGCAGCTCGGCACGGCCAGCGAGGCCGCACGGGCCGCCTACCTGGCGCAGCTCCTGCAGTGGCAGCAGCGGCTCACGGCGCTGAGGCAAGGCATGGCCGAAACCACGCCCCTGGTGGATCGCGACGATGCCCGGCTGCTCAACGCGCAGCTGACGGCCGAACTCAATGCGCTGCAGGTCTACCAGACGGATCGCAAGGATTATGGCGGTGGCGCCAACCAGGTCGTCGGTGCGGTGTACACGCAGTTCCAGCACCTGCCGGTCATCGGGCAGGAGGGCGCCACCCAAGCGGATCGCGACCGGGGTTGGGCGGATATCACCCTGCGTCTCGCCGCGGCGCCGGCGTACATCGAGGCCGCGCAACGGCTGGTGACCATGCCCTGTCACCTGTATGGGCTCATCGCGGCGCGGCGGCTGGCCGGTGCGCCCGATTTTCTCAAGGGCGCGCTCAGCGACGCGGCCGCGGCGCAGCTCGGACCGCATTCACGGGCCCTGGCGCGCTTCCTCAAGGCGCGCGACGCCACGCTGACCGCCATCGCGGCCACCAGAGCCTATATCGACGCGCACGTGGCCGCATGGCCCGAGAACTATGCCATGGGCCGCGAGGCCTACGACCGGATGCTCAAGGATGAACAGCTGCTGCCCCTGGTCGCCGATGACATCGAGCGCATGGGGCGCGATGAACTCGCGCACGGCTGGGCCGAAGAGGCCTGGCTGAGATCGCTGGCGCAGCGTGCCGGTGTGGCCCTCGGTGCGCCAAGCGGCGGCGGCCTCGCTCCGGGAGGCGCGGCGCTGGTCGGCTACTACCGCGACCGCATCGCGGAGCTGACGCGCTTCATGGTCGATCATGACGTGGTCACGGTGCCGGCCTGGCTCGGGTCGATGACGGTGGCGGAAACGCCGCTGTTCCTGCAACCGGTCTACCCCGGTGCGTCGATGAATCCGCCGCGCCTGTTCGAGAACGCCACGACCGGGTTCTACTACATCACGCCGCCGAAGTCCCTCGATGAGGCGGCCGCGCGCCTCGACATGAACGAGGATTTCGACAGCGACCGCATCCTGTCCACCGCCGCACACGAGGCCATGCCGGGACATTTTCTGCAGCTGTCGATCGCCCGGCGTCATCCGGATTTCATCCGCAAGGTGCAGAGCAGCGCGGTCTTCGAGGAAGGCTGGGCGTTCTACGGGGAAGAGATGTTCGTGCGGCTGGGCCTGTACGGCGATCACCTGGACGGCCGGCTGTTCACGGCCCGCTGGGAACGCGTGCGCGGTGCGCGGGCCATCGTCGATCCCAAGCTCGCCAGCGGCGCGTGGAGCTATGAGCAGGCCGTGGATTTCTATGCGACGCAGGGCGGCTTCACGCGCGAGGCCGCCGCCGCCGCCGTAGCTGCCATCGCCACCAATCCCGGGTATTACTTTGCCTACACCGCGGGCCGCTGGCAGATCGAAATGCTGTATGCCGACTACATCCAGAAGATGGGCGCGCGCGGCTCGCTGCACGATTTCCACGACCGGCTGCTATCCTACGGCTCCACGCCGCTGTCGATCGTCGGACCGGAGCTGCTCGCGGATCTGGACAAGTCCGCGGCGCAGGTGCGTGCCGCGGCAAATTACTGAGCCGCGGCGGCCCGGCGGTCGCACGGCGCGGCGGTCTTGCAGCGCGGCGGTCTTGCAGCGCGGCGGTCTTGCAGCGCGGCGGTCGTGCGGCATTGCAGCGCGCGGCCCTTCAATAAGTTCAGTGACCGGCCGGCCCTTGCCATAACCCCCAATCGGACCGCGATTTTGGGCTCCGCATCGCAGAATCAGCGCTTGCACGGTCTGTACTTGCCGGCTCCCGAGCCGCGTAATGCCCTTGACGAAAGGGCGGCACAGGAGTGCAGCGGATGTACGGGCGATCGGGGCCGAGGGCGTTAGCGGCGACAGGACTGGCCACTGCCATGGCACTGGTCTCGATCCGCGCTGTCGCGGGCGCGCCGCCGGGCACGGTACCGGATGTGAGCAGCCCGCAGATCATGCTCTACGTGAGCCATCCGATCGGCTGGCGGGGCCCCAGCTACAACACCTACGGGCTGCGCTACGAGCGCATCTCGCCGAGCACCTCCGATCCCGGTGCGCGCCTGTACGTACCGCTGCGCCATCGTTCGCTCATCGATCTGCAGCTGACCCACGGGCTGTCGCCGCGCGTGCTGTTCGGGCCCAGGGTCACCTGGGATCTGGGGCGCTCGCAGCTCGGACCGACTTCGATGCTGAGCGCCTACCCGTGGCCGATGTCGAAGCAGCCGATCGGAAACGCGCCGCTGGCCTACTGGGCGCCCTAGCCTCCCTGGCACATGGAGCGGTAGCCACCGCGGCCCGCAGGCCCTAGCATCTCCGGGATGAACAAGCCCGGCGATCCGCACCCGCACCTGGTCAGCAACGCCATCCTGCTCGGCTGCGTCGCGACCCTGGTCGCCGGTACCCTGACCGTGCTGCGGCCCTTCCTGCCCGCCATCGTGTGGGCGGGCATCATCGTGGTGGCCACCTGGCCGGTCATGCTGCGCCTGCAGCGATTGTTCGGCGGCCGGCGCGGCGCGGCCGTCGCCGCGATGACCACCGGCCTGCTGATCGCCGTGGTCGTACCGGTGGGCCTGCTGCTCGGCACGCTGGTGACGCGCCTGCCCGAGCTGCGCGACCTCGGCGACCAGGCGCTCGCAGGACCCTGGCCCGGGCCACCCGCGTGGCTACTCCGGCTGCCCTACGGCGCCTCGCTCGCGGAGCACTGGCAGGAGATCGTGGCGCAGAGTCCGGAACGGACCGCCGAGGTCATCAAGCCCTATGTGGGCAAGGCCGCGCTGTGGCTGAGCCAGCACGTCGGGACGATCGGTACCATCACCCTCGATTTCCTGATGACGCTGGTGCTCGTCGTGGTGTTCTACGTCCACGGCGAGGCGCTCGCCTCGATGGTGCGGCGCCTGGCGCGGCGCGTGGGCAGCGCGCGCGCCGACGAGAGCGTGGTCCTCGCGGCGCAGGCCATGCGGGCCATTGCGGCCGGCGTGGTGCTCACGGCGCTGCTGCAGTCGGTCCTGAGCGGTCTGGGCCTGTGGGTCGTCGGCGTACCGGCGGCTGCGGTGCTCACCTCCGTGCTGTTCATGCTGTGCGTCATGCAGATCGGGCCGATGCCGGTGCTCGTGCCCGCCGTACTCTGGCTGGCATTCAGGCACGAGTACGGCTGGGCCGCCGCGCTCAGCATCTGGGCCCTGCTGATGTCGGTCGGCGATACCGTGCTCAGGCCGTGGCTGATCCAGCGCGGTGCCAAGCTGCCCTTTATACTGGTGTTCGGTGGCGTGATCGGCGGGCTGCTGGCCTTCGGGATCGCGGGGATCTTCATTGGCCCGATCCTGTTCGCCGTGGTCAAGCGATTGCTGGAACGATGGGTGGCCGACAGATGACCGACCTGCTCGCGGCGGCGAAGATCACCGGGCTCGTGCCGACGAACCTGGCGGTGCTGGGCGGAGGCTTCGCGTGGTTTGCCCTGATCGACGCGCCGATCACGGATGGGGCGATGCTGCTGTTTGCCGCCGCGGTGGCGGCCGGATTCCTGTCCGTGGCCGTGGCCCTGTACAGCGCGGAGGCCGGGCAGGGCGCGCCGCAGGGCGCACCGCAGGGCGACGGCGGCGAGCGCCGGCCGGGTGCGGCGCGGGGCCGGCGCGCGGCGATCATCCTGTTCCTGGCATCCCTCGCCCTGATGCTGGCCGCCGCCACGCTGACGCTGAATCTCAAGGGCACCGGCAGCGACGATCAGGATACGCAGACCGCGGCCGTCTAGCCCGCCGTCCCGGTCGCCTGCGATGCGTCGAATCCGGAGAATCGCGGCCCTGGCGCTGTGTGCCGCGCTGCTCGCTGCGATCGCCCTGCTGATGCTGACTCGTTGGCCCGCGACCGCCGCTACGGCCGCGATGGGGCGCGTGCACGTCTATCCCGCCTGGCTGCTGCAGCGCGGTTTTGCGTTGGTGTTTTCCGCAGCCCCGGGCTGGAGCGGGGAGGACGCGGCAGCCGCACTGACGCTGGCTCGCCAGGGATACCGGGTGATCGGCGTCGATACCCCGGCACTGCTGGCGCGGGCGGCGCAGCAGAGCGGCTGTCTGTACCTGCCCGGGGTGCTCGAGGGCTACAGCGAAGCGGAACAGCGGCGCGCGGGCGGTGGCCGGTATCGCGAGCCGATCCTCGCGGGCCGCGGTGCCGGCGGCACGCTGGTTTACCTGGCTCTGGTGCAGGCGCCGGTGCTGGCCTTCAGCGGCGGCGTGGTGCTGGATGCCGTGCCGGAGCTGGCGTTCGATGGTGCGTTCTGCGGCCAGACCGCGGCGGCACGCCCGTCCGGCCGGTATGCGGTCAGCGTGCGCGCGACCGCGGCGGGTATCCCGGCGGTGTACCTGGACAGCGGCGCGGGCGATGCGGCGTCCGCGGGTTTCATGAAGGCCATGGCCGCCCGAGGCGGGGGCCTGACCGACCTGTCGCGCGAGCCGGCGGCTTCGCTCGGAGCCCGCTATGCGGCGGCCTGCCGGACGCTGGCGGCGCGTCAGGTGCCGAAGCCGCTGGCGGACCTGCCGCTGGTCGAACTGCCCGTGACGGACGGCGGCGACGGCAGCAGCGGCGGCGGCGGTGCGTTCGCCATCCTGTATTCAGGCGACGGCGGCTGGCGCGATCTGGACCGGTCGCTGGCCGCTGTGCTGGTCGGCCGCGGCCTGCCCGTCGTCGGCGTCGACCTGCTGCACTATTACTGGAAGCCGCGTTCACCGGAGGATGCGGCGCGGGACCTGGCGCGCATCGAGAGCTATTACCAGCGCAGCTGGGGACGCCAGCAGGTGATCCTGATCGGTTTTTCCCTGGGCGCGAACGTGCTGCCGTTTCTCGTGAACCGGCTCCCGCCCGGGCCGCGCGCCGCGCTGCGCCTGGTGACGCTGCTGTCGCCCGAACGCGCGACCGCGTTCCAGATTGATCCGAGGAACTGGCTGGGACTGAGCACGCACGCCGGCCTGACACCGGTCGGACCGGAGCTGCAGCGCCTGCCGCGCACGCTCGTGCAGTGCGTATACGGTGCGGCGGAGGCGGCACGCAGCCTGTGCACGACACCCGCGGCCCAGGGCGTGCGCGTGCTGCGCAAGATCGGGGACCATCACTTCGACTACGATTACGGGCGGCTGGCCGACGATATCCTGCAGGCCGCAAAGGCGGGTCGATGATCGCGTTCCCGGGTTGGCGACCAGCGCACGTGTTGGCGCTGCTGCTGCTGTGGCCCGTCCCCTGGGCGGCGCCCGCCGTGGCCCACGAGCGCGCCAATCCGCTGTCCCAGGGCGGGCATTGGGCGCAGATCAACGGGCACCGGCTGTATTACCAGGTCCGCGGCAGCGGCCCGGTGCTGCTGCTGCTGCATGGCGGCGGCAGTTCCGGCGGCCAGTCGTTCGAGAGGCAGCTCGACCTGTTCGCGAAAGCGCACGAGATCATCGCGCCGGACCAGGTCGGCCAGGGCCTGACACCGGACATTCCGGGACCGTTGAGCTATACGAACATGCTGGGCGACACGATCGCGCTGCTGCGGCATCTGAAGATCCGGAGCGTCGATGTCATGGGCTTCAGCGATGGGGGCATCCTGGCGCTGATGCTCGCTGCCGCCGAGCCGCAGCGCGTGCGGCGCTTGGTCGTCAGCGGCGTCAACGTCGCGCCCGAAGGACTGAATGCCGCGGACCTGCAGGAAATGCGCGGCGAGCCGCCGGTCAAGGTGGCGCGCAACATCGGCGACAAGCTGCGCGAATTGTGGCTGCATTCGCCGACGCCGGCCGAACTGAACATGTCCGTGCTGGCGCACATCGAACAGCCGGTGCTGCTGATGTCGGGTGATCACGACGCGGTGACGCTCGAGCACACGCTCGAGATCTACAAGGCGCTGCCGAATTCCGAACTCTACGTGCTGCCCGGGACCAGTCACGACACCTTTGGCGGCCGCCCCGAGTGGGTCAATCCGATCGCAGCGGCCTTTCTGGCGCGCAGCGACTGACCGCCGCGAGCAGGCCGTCGACGTCGGCCGCGGCCATGTCGTAGGCGGTGACCAGCCGCACCAGCCGCTCGGTGCCCTGCGGCGGCGCCGGCCACTCGTAGAATTCGTAGCCTGCCGCGCGCAGCTCGTCGACCAGCGGCGCAGGCAGCAGGGCGAACACCTCATTGGCCTGTACCGTCTGGTGCAGGCCGATCCCCGCAGCGCGCAGGCCCCCGGCCAGGCGCTGCGCCAGTGCATTGGCGTGGCGCGCGCAGCGCAGCCACAGGTCGTCGTCGAGGTAGGCGTTGAGCTGCGCGCTCAGAAAACGCATCTTCGACCACAGGTGTCCGGCGCGCTTGCGGTGCCGCTCGAAATCGCGCGCCCGGGCCGGGTCGAAGAAGATCACCGCCTCGGCAGCGAGCGCGCCGTTCTTGGTGGCGCCGAGTGTCAGGGCGTCGATGCCGCTCTTCCAGGTGGCCTCCGCCGGGCTGCAGCCCAGGTGCACCAGCGCATTGGCGAAGCGTGCGCCGTCCATGTGCACGCCGAGCCCGGCGGCGTGCGCGGCGGCGGCCAGCGCGGCCAGCTCGGCGCGCGCATAGACCGTGCCCCACTCGGTAGCCTGGGACACGCTGACCGCGGCGGGCTGCACGTGGTGGACGCCCATTTCTCTGGCATGGGCGAGCGGGGCCGCCAGCTGTTCGGCGCGGATCTTGCCGTCGGCCGAGGCCAGGCTCATCAGTTTGGCGCCGCCGGTGTAGAACTCGGGTGCGCCGCATTCGTCCGTGTTGACGTGCGCGAGCTCGTGGCAAAGGATGGCGCTGCAGGGCGGTGCCATGACCGCCAAGGCGAGGGCATTGGCCGCGGTGCCCGTGGTCACCGGGTGAATGACCAGGTCCGTCTCGAAGATCTCCCGCGCACGCGCGCTGAGGCGCCGTGTCTCAGGATCGTCGCCGTAGGAGTGGGCCGAGCCGTGGTTGGCCCGGGCCAGCGCTGCCAGCACCTCCGGGGCAATCGGTGCGGTGTTGTCGCTGGCAAATGAGCGTCTGGAC
>Ga0075015_100000595_pt1 | contig 12750 bp, 9 predicted proteins | sample AleBraG_ABR_2013_FD_71476 | JGI IMG/M metagenome (GOLD analysis project Ga0075015, IMG submission 71476) | Freshwater sediment microbial communities in response to fracking from Pennsylvania, USA - Alex Branch Run_MetaG_ABR_2013 | ecosystem: Environmental > Aquatic > Freshwater > Creek >...
CTGATTCTTAGCGCCGCCTTTCAGTATTTTCTGCGTGGAAAGGTGCTCGGCAGCGTTAGCTCTCTGGCCGAAGCTACCGGCTAACTGCCGTTTCTAGGTTGAAACAAGATCAGACTGCCGCGTTTGATGTCCAGCCCGCTTTGCCCTTCCGTGGAAAACTATTCCAGGCCAAAGCGAACACCATCCCGGGATCGCCTAACCACGGTTCGGCTTCCCGCCGGAACCCGGTTCGCCTTCAGCCCGGAATGCTGTTCGGAATCATCCCGGAATCGTGCTCGGCTTCACCCCGGAATCCCGTTCGGATTCGGGCGGATTCCGCAGAAAGCTCGTCTTGTTAGTGCGAGGTTGATGCCCGATCTCTCATCTCGTTTGCAGGTGTTGAAAACGGAGCGGGGCGTGGCTATAGGCTAGATTAGCGCCTCTAACGAGGGCGCCTGATGTTCACTTCGACCGTGATCACGAATGTCATGAAATGAAAGGGAGCGCTTCCTTTGGGATCGCCCGGGCCTGCCCGATTGAAGTTGTTTGCGGAGCTGCCGATCACTTCAATCGGACGCTGTACCAACTTGGTATAAACTGTGGGGACGGTGGTCCTTGCTCGCGTTCTCGTTATTGGGGCGTTGTGGGTAACTTCAGCGTGCGCAAAGCCACACAGGATGATGAAGGTTGACGACAGCTTCAACGGGCATCAGATAGAACTCCGCGTTGGGGAAACGCTGGAGATCAGCCTGGCTGAAAATGCGTCCACCGGCTTTCAGTGGATCGCACCTGACTCAGCACACAAGGCGGAAAAAATCCTGCGCAAAGGGGAACCGCTCGTCGAAGGAGCAAGCGGTCCGCCGGGCAAACCGGGCGTCCGGCACTTTTACTTCGAGGCGTTCGAGCCAGGGACGGTCGAACTGGAACTGCACTATCGCCGCCCCTGGGAAACCGTCAAGCCACCTGCGCGAACGTTTAAGCTTCGCATTCGCGTCCGGCCGGTCTCGGAACCTTAGCCAGTGGTCTGGATGGTCCAGAAGTCGTCCGCGAGATTCAAGTTCGTCAAGTAGCCGTAGGGCATCATGAAGTATCCATTCAATCCCCAACTAGTGCCCCACGAATTCCGGACGATGAACTGCTGCTTGACGTCATCGTAGCCAACCGCTACGACCGCGTGGCCGCCGACAACCTTTTCCTGCGGGCCAGGCATTGGAACGATCCCGGTTTTCGCGACCTGCGGACTTTCGAAGCTCTCATAGACCGTGAATCCGAAGACAAACGGAAAGCCACCCGCAAGACAGCCCTTAAGGGTGCTGATGACGGCGGAATTCAGTCTTTGATAGACCGTGATTTTGTGCGCGGTCGCCTCGGTATAACAGGCGGCAGTGGGTTTCTTGGCGTATTTGCAACTCGGGCAAGGATTGGGGTTTGTGTTTTGGTCGGAGTACGGCCAGGAGGTCTCTTTACAGACGCCCTGCGATGCCACGGATTTAATCCCATCGCGAATCTGTGCGCCGCTATCCACGGAGGGCGGAGTGCCCTCCAGGACTCTCTCGTTGTAGTAGATAAACAGCCGCGAAGGAGTGAATTCGGGAAGCCCTTGTTTCTTTTGGTCGAATTCGATGGCGCCGGCAATGGCGTTGGCGGTGCAACTGCCCAACTGCCCCTGATCGTAAACCGGAGGACACTTGGCCCGAAGGTCCACTTTGGTTGGCAACGCCGCTGCCGTAGCGGGGGGCGTCGCAAAGAGAAAATCGCGGTGATCGGGTAAATCCGGCTTCCAGCCATAGTGGCCAATTCTCGAATGACCCGGTTCCAGCTTCGCAAATTTGATGGGCATACTACCTACCTTTCTGTCGAAGTTAGAGCGTGTTGCCCGAAGTTTGTTTCACAAGACTACACACTCGTTATACAGGCGACGTACTCTGGTGACGTTCGGTGGAGAAGCGTTTCAGGCTGGACGAAGGTTTATCGGTCAAAGAGCGGGCGAGGCAGCTTCCGCCACCGGCGGGGTTTTCATCTCTGGCGATTCGAACACCAGCACGCCTAAAGGCGGCAGCGTGAGCACCAGGCTGTGGAAATGGCTGTTGGCAGATTCATTGTCGGCATGCACCCAGCCGCCGTTGCCGACGTTGCTGCCGCCGAACATGCTGGCGTCGGTGTTGAGGATCTCGCGATAGACTCCTGGCACCGGCACGCCGACGCGATAGCGGTGGCGCACCACCGGCGTGAAGTTGCAGACAAATACGAGAAATGGCCCCCCGCTGGCCGGGCGCCGTAGGAACGAAATCACCGAATTGTCCATGTCGTGGAAGTCGATCCATTCGAATCCTTCCCAGGAACAATCCACTTCATAGAGGGCCGGATGGGAGCGGTAGAGCCAGTTCAAGGCGCGCACATAATCCTGCAGTTGGCGGTGCGGATCGAACCGGGTTAGTTCCCACTGCACGCTTTCGGCTTCGTTCCACTCATCCCATTGGCCGATCTCCTGGCCCATGAACAGCAGTTTCTTGCCGGGATGGCCGTACATGTAGGCCAGGAATGCCCGGACGTTAGCGAATTGCTGCCAGGCGTCGCCGGGCATTTTGGCGAGCAGCGACTTCTTCAGGTGCACCACCTCGTCATGCGAGATGGGCAGCAGGAAATTCTCGCTGAAGGCGTACATCAGGCTGAAGGTGATTTTATTGTGATGAAATTTTCGGTAAATGGGATCTTGCTTGAAGTAATCGAACATGTCGTGCATCCAGCCCATGTTCCACTTCATGGTGAATCCGAGGCCACCCAGGTACACGGGCCGGGTAACGCCAGGAAACGAGGTGCTCTCCTCGGCAATCATCAGGACTCCGGGATAGCGATGGGCCAGTTCGTTGCAGCGGCGGATAAAGTCCATCGCCTCCAGATTCTCGCGGCCGCCGTACTGGTTGGTCGTGAATTCGTCCGGGTGGCGCGCGTAATCGAGAAACAGCATACTGGCCACGGCGTCCACGCGCAGTCCGTCCAAGTGATATTGCTGGAGCCAGAACAGCGCGTTGGAGATCAGAAATGTCCGCACTTCATTGCGGCCATAGTTGAAGATCTTGGTGCCCCACTCGCGATGCTCGCCCCGGCGCGGGTCTTCATGTTCGTAGAGCGCGGTACCGTCGAAATGGGCCAGACCGTGGGCGTCGCGCGGAAAATGCGCGGGAACCCAGTCGAGAATGACGCCGATACCTTCCTGGTGGCAGTGGTCGACAAAATACTTGAAGTCATCCGGCGAACCAAAGCGCGAGGTCGGCGCGTAATGACCGATCACCTGATAGCCCCAGGAACCTTCGAACGGGTGTTCCATGATGGGCATCAGTTCAATGTGCGTGTACCCCATGCGCTTGACATAACCGACTAGCACGTCGGCGAGCTCGCGATACGTGAGAAACCGGTTATTCGGGCCGCGCAACCAGGAGCCCAGATGCACCTCATACATGGACACCGGCTCTTTCAGATAGTCCGTTTTGGCGCGCGTCTCCATCCAGGCAGCATCGTTCCACTCGTATTTCGAGAGATCGAAAACCACAGAGGCTGATTTAGGGGGCACTTCGGCGGCGAATCCGTAGGGGTCGGCCTTTTGCTGGTGGTAGCCGCGGAATTTGGAACTGACTGCGTACTTATAGGTGGCGCCGGCCGCGAGTCCGGGCACGAACAATTCCCAAATGCCGCCGTTGCGGCGGCGCATGGGGTGACGACGCTCGTCCCATTCGTTGAAATCGCCGGTCACGGTCACCAGAAAAGCGTTGGGCGCCCACACGGAAAAGCGGACTCCGGCCACGGCTTCCGCCTTCATCAAGTGCGCGCCGAGCGTGCGGAAGCTCTCATAGTGAGTTCCTTCGCCATGCAGGTGAAGGTCGAAATCCGTGAGCAGGGGAGGGAAGCGGTACGGGTCGTCGGCCTCGATTTCCTCTCCGCTCCAGAGTTTCATCCGCAAGCGGTATGGGCCTGGATTGCCGGCGAATCTGCGCACGAACAGGCCTTCCGCGTGGACTTTGTCCATGGCCAGGATTTCGCCCTGGTGCTCCACCCAGGCGTCGGAGGCCTGGGGCAAGAAGGCCCGCACCTCCCAGTGCTCTCCATTTTCGTGCGGCCCCAACAGGCGAAATGGGTCGCCGTGCCGTCCCTGGACAATCGCTTCTAGTTCTTGTGGACTCATCGCCACAGTTATTATGGCAGTAGTCGTCTTGCCCAAAGCTGAACTCCATGTACATTTAGAAGGGTCGATTTTTCTGGAGACGCTCCAGGCGATCGATCCATCCATCACCGCCGAGGAATTCGCGAGCCGGGTGCGCCACCGGAACTTTGCGGAATTCATTGAAGGCTACAAATGGGTGACCACTCGTCTGCAAACACCGGAGCACTATGCGCTGGCGACGCGCAATCTGCTGGAGCGTCTAGAGGCGCAGGACGTATCGTATGCCGAGATTACGCTTTCCGCCGGAGTGGTTCTGTGGAAGCGGCAGGAACTGGCGGCTGTCTATGAAGCGGTGTGGCGTGAGTCACAGAAATCGCGCGTTGAGACTTTTTGGATTCTGGATGTGATTCGTCACCTGGGGGCGGAACCGGCCTGGCCGGTGGCGCGTTTCGCGGCCGAGCGGCGAAATGACGGTGTGGTTGCTTTTGGCATTGGCGGCGATGAACTGCGCGGACCGGCGCAATGGTTCGGCGAAATGTTTCACTATGCGCGCGACCAAGGGCTGCATTTGGTAGCGCACGCCGGCGAGACGGCAGGCCCGGAATCGATCTGGGCCGCGCTCGCTATCGGCGCCGAGCGGATCGGTCATGGCACCAGCGCGGTGAAGGATCCGGTTCTGCTGGACGAATTGAGGACGCGCAATATTCCGTTGGAGGTGTGCCTGACCAGCAACGTCTGCACGGGCGTGGTGGCGTCTTTGGAAGAGCACCCGGTGCGCCGCGCCTACGATGCGGGCGTGCCGATCACGATCAATACCGACGATCCGGCGTTCTTCAACACTACTTTGAATCAGGAATACGCGATTGCGGAACGGTTGTTCGGGCTGAAGCCGGAAGAGATGGCGGCCAATGCCCGGCGCTTTGCGTTCCGTTAAGCGATTTTGAGTTTCTGCGCGCGGCGCTCTAAACAGACGGTCGTACTGGCGTCCGCTCCGGGTCGATCGCGGCTCGGAATTGGGCGCGAGCGGTCATAAAGAGGCCGATCTCGGGACCATACTCCCCTGAATCAGGAATACGAGCGCTTGTTCGGGCTGTAGCCGGAAGAGATGGTTGCGCTTCGCGTTCCGTTAAGCGACCTTGAATTTCTCCGCTCGGCGCTCCATCTCTTCGTTGGAGACATCCTCTACGTGCGTCGCGATGAACCATTGATAGCCGAAAGGGTCCACAATGCCCCCGTTGCGGTCTCCGTAAAACTGGTCCGTAATCGGGCGAGTGATGTTCGCCCCTTCCGCCACCGCTTGTTCCACCACTCGGTCAACGTTGGCGCAATAAAACATCAAGGTGATCGGGGAGCCGCCAAAGTGTTGCGGGCTGAAGGCGCCGATCTCGGGGTGCTCATCGGCCAGCATGATGCGGGAATCGCCGATCTGCAGTTCGGCATGGCCAATGCGCCCGTCGTCGCCGGTCATGCGCAAGAGCTCGGTGGCTCCAAAGGCTTTTTTGTAGAATTCGATAGCGGCCGAGGCGCCCTGGATATGCAGGTAGGGCGTGATGGCGTGGTATCCGTCCGGGATTGGTTTCACCATAGCTTATTGTGTACCGCGTTTGGGACTATACTACAGCTAAGGGAGTCGCGTCATGTTGCTCACTCGACTGGTTTGCTCGGCCGCTCTACTTTGCGCCCCCACCTTGTGGGCGCAACAGATGATCTCGATTCGATCCGGGTTGATTCACTATACCGAAGGATCCGTGACGGTGGACGGCAAGCAGGTGGAAAACAAAAACTCTGAGTTCTCCAGCTTGTTGACCAATCAGGAGCTGAGAACCGGCGAGGGGCGGGCGGAACTGTTGCTGACCCCTGGCGCGTTCTTACGCGTGGGCGAGAACAGCGCGGTGCGGATGATTTCAACGGGCCTGGATAACACGCGGGTGGAATTGCTGGCCGGCTCGGCGCTGGTGGAAGTGACGGAACTGGGCAGGGACAACGCAGTCGCGCTGCTGGCTCACGACGCCACTTTGCAAGTGGAGAAGGCCGGAATTTATCGGGCTGACTCCGATCCGGCGCGTTTCCGGGTTTATGAGGGCCAAGCGGCTGTGTCGCAGAACGGGACGCAGGCCGTCTTGACTCGCGGCAAAGAAGTCTCGCTGGATGGCGGCACCGTGGCGTCGGCGAAGCACTTCGATAGCAAGGATACCGACGAACTGTTCCGCTGGAGCGCGCGGCGTTCCAGCTACATTGCGATGGCGAACGTGTCGTTGGCGAAGCTTGCCGGGTCGAACGGTTTCCTGAGCGCCGGCAGTTGCTATTCCGGATGCTGGGGATACAGTTCCGCCTTCGGGATGTACTCGTTCCTGCCGTTTGGCTACATGGCGTACAGTCCCTTTGGCTATGCGTTTTGGAGCCCTTATAACGTTTGGAATGCTCCCTACTATTACTATCCGAGCGGCGGATATCCGGTCATCGCCGGCTCAGGCAAGCCGGTGGCGCCGGTACGCGGGTTGCCGGTTGTGGGCGGCAGCGGCGGCAGGACCGGTGGATTTTCGCAGTCCGCCATGAGCGCCAGCTCTGGCGGTGGGCGCGGTTCTTCGGGTGGATTTAGTTCAGGCGGCGGGATGAGCCATGCTTCAGGCCGCGGCGGCGGCCACCGCTAGATCAAACTCTCCTACGCTTTTCCCGTCACTACGCGCACGGGTGGATTAGCGAAGTGTTTCTTCGAAGAAATTGGTCGTTTTCTCGAGCAGGTTGCGGCGGATCGGGCCGCTGACGCCGTGGCTCTTCTGCGGGTAGACGATCATGTCGAACAGTTTATTCTCCTTCTCCAGTCTGGCCGCCATCTGGAGCGTGTTCTGAAACAGTACATTGTCGTCTTCGACGTTATGCACGATCAGCAACCTGGCCTTTAGGTTCGGCGCGTATTCAATCGCCGAACTTTTCTTATAGCCGTCGGCGTTTTCGGATGGCAGGCCCAGGTAGCGTTCGGTGTAGATGGTGTCGTAATTGAACCAACTGGTGACGGGCGCGCCGGCGATCCCGGCGCGGAAGGTGCCGGGCGAGTTGAGCAGCGAATACAGCGTCATGTAGCCGCCGTAGCTCCAGCCGTAGATGCCGATTCGGGCGGGGTCGACGAAGCCGAGCGAGATGAGATGCCGCACGCCTTCCAGTTGATCGGCCAACTCGGTTTTGCCGAGGCGGCGGTACAGCGGTGTTTCAAACGCGTGCCCGCGGCCGGTGGAGCCGCGATTGTCCACCTGCCAGACGACGAAGCCGCGCGCGGCCAACACTTGATCCCAGTTGGCGCCGGACCAGGCATTGCGAACGGACTGGGCTCCCGGGCCGCCGTAGACCATGACGATGGCCGGATATTTTCGAGCCGGATCGAAATTGGCCGGCTTGATGAGCTTGGCGTAGAGTTTGACGCCGTCGTTGGTGGAAAGGGAAGTGATCTCGGTGGGCAGCAGTTCGTGATCGTCAAGAAGTTTTCGATCCGCTTCGCGGAAGACGGCAACCGAACGTCCGTCGATAGAGTGAATGGTCTGCTGCGTTGGGCTGGTTAAGCTGGAAAAGGTGTCGATGAAGGTGAGCTGGTCCGGAGCCATCGAGATAGAATGCGTGCCCGGCTGCTGGGTAATCCGTTTGAGATTGCCGCCGCTGAGCGACGCCGCGTACAGATGGCGTTCCAACGGACTGGCCTCCGTAGCGACGAAGTAGACCAGCTTTTGTTTTTCGTCGACGCCGGAGACCGCCGACACTTCCCACTGGCCTTGGGTGAGACGCCTGGCGTCCTTGCCGTCAGATGAGTAAAGGTACAGATGACGGAAGCCATCGCGTTCGCTGGAGAGGAGGAAGCGGCCGTCTTCCAGAAAACGGAAATCGCCCAGGTTGATCCAGTAGGGATCGGTTTCAGAAAGCAACGGTCGGACCTGGCCGGTTTGGGCGTCGGCGCGAAGCAGATCGAGATGATTCTGCACACGGTTCAGATGATGCACCACAATGGCGCTGGAATCGGGAGTCCAATGCACGCGCGCCAACAGCGAGCCGCGGGTTTCGCCCAAATCGATCCAGCGGGTGGCGCCCCCGGTAGGAGCGACAATGCCCACGCGGACGTCGGCGTTAGGCGTGCCGGCCTGCGGATAGTGCTCGGGCTCCGCCTGAGCGCGCAAGTGGGTGAGATCGATTTGGGGATAGATAAACTCATGGCTGACGTCGAACTGTAGATAAGCGATGCGCTGGGAATCGCCGGACCACCAGAAGGCCGTGCCTAGATTCAATTCTTCGGGATAGACCCAATCCAGTTCCCCATTGAGCAGCGTGGCGGAGCCGTCGTCCGTGAGCCGCGTTACTGTTTTAGAAGCGACCTCGAGAGTGTAGAGGTCGTGGCCGCGGCGAAAGGCCACCCGCTTCCCGTCGGGCGAAAGCTTGGCGTCGCGCTCCGGCAGGCTGGTGGCGGTGAGCTGGTCCCACTTTCGGGTGGCTTTGTCCAAGAGAAAGAGGTCGCCGGCGGAAGTGATCAGCAGGCGCTCGCCGGTTTTGTCCCACGCGAAACTGCTCTCCGAAACGCGGCGGTTTTGCCAATCGAATGTTTCGTCCTCCGGCGGTTTGACGGCGGTCTTGTTCAACTCGGCCAGATCCAGCAGTTCCTGTGGCTTGCGCGCGCCGATATCGTACAGCCAGAGCTTGCCGCCTTTTTCGTAAGCGAACTCCTTGCCGGTGGGAGACCAGACTGGAGGGCCGGCTCGCTCTGAGCGATCGCCCGCATCCATGAGGGTGTCAATGGTGATGGGCTTTTTCGCGGCGGCAAGGAGGAGGGGTAAGGCAAGGAAAATCGTAAAAAAGCGCTGCATTGCTGTGATTGTGGCACAGCTCAAGGGAGGACGCGATAGATTGCGGCGGCGGGAAAGCGAACTAGCGGTTCAAAGGCGGCCGTGTGGATCGCGTCGCCCAGGCTTTTGGCGCCGGTTTCATGCAGGTCGCGATGAAAATCGCCGCCGGTGACCAGCACGTAGCTCAATCCTTGCTGATGGGCGAACTCAGGCAATGTGTGAAGCAAGCGAGCGGCGCCGGCATCGTCGTGGTGGTAGATCAAGGCAGGCGGGACGGGAAAATTGCAAGACTTGCGATGGACGTAAAGAAACAGGATCGGATCGTCATAGGCGAACACGTTCGCATCGGGCGGAGTGTTTTCGGCAATCCAGGCATAAGCCGGTTGGCGCGCCTGCAAGTCGGCACGGTAGCCCGCCAGTAACTCAGGTAAAAGGAAAAAATCGCCGTGAATCGTGTTGAACCCAACAAAAAGGGCGAACGCGGCCAAAACGGCGCCGGCCAAGGCCGCGACTGCTCGCTCGGCCACCTGCTGTTCTTGCCAAGCCCGCCGCAGCACTAGGACGACGTTCTTGAGCTCAGTCCACAACCCGGCCAACAGTATTGGATACAGCGGAAAGACGAAGCGCTGGTCCGGCGGATAGTGCCACACCAGCAACATGACGACATAGACGCCTGCCACCGCCGGATAATGGAAGCGGCGCGACTGGCGGGCCAGCCGCACTACTCCGGCTAAAGCGATGACTCCAACCAGCCGTTGGACATGCACGATCTCAAATTGAACATCGAAGATCAGCAGCTTGGTGATGCCCGCCAGCAGACTCTCGATGTTGTTCCAGACCACCAGCGGCACATCGCTGAGTGGCATGTAACTGAGTTGAAAACCAAGGTAGTTTGTGTAATAGAGCGTGACCAGATCGCGTGCACTCGACACATTCAAGGCGGTCCAGATTTGCCATCCCAAGGCAGCCGGCAGCATGCAGGCGGCGAAAATCAGAGCCTGGCGGAGGCGGCGCTGAAAGAGGAAAACCAACGGCACCGCGAACAGACTGATGGCCGCCGATCTGGTGAGATACGCCAACCCGCCCAGGCAGCCGGCCGCGGCAGCCAGCCCAATGGCGTTTTCCCGCGACGCACGCTCGGCCAGCAAGAGCGCCGCGACGAAAAGGCACGTGAACAGCAACTCAGACATCAGGGAGATGCTGAGCAACACGGCAACGGGATTCAAGGCGGCCAGCGTCGTCAGAAGAACGCATTCCCACGGCGAGAAACGTTGCGCGTGGAGGAATCGCCAGACCAGCCAGACAAACGGGGGAAACAACAGCCAGGCCAGCAAAGCGGCCACCGGAATATTTTCCGGAAAATTGGGGTTGATCCGCCAAGCGAGCGACAAGAACGCGGGATAGAGCGGTGGGTACTTGGTCTGTAACGGCTGTTGCGGCAGGCTGGCAATGCGGTACCCGCCGCCCCCAGCCATGCTTTTGGCGGTCACCCAATAGATGCTGTCGTCGTGATAGTAGCCGAGCTGCGGCATGGCGCGCCAGTTCCAGGCCAGCCAGGCCGAGGGCGCCAGGGCGGCGATAAATAACAAGGCAAGCAGCAACTTCCGGGGAATTGGCACCTATGGGTTTATCGGCTACGGGAGGCCAATTCTGCACCCTGCCTGCAAGCGTCTTGGAACGCGCAACAAGGACGCGCACCAGGACGTGCACCCCTGGAACGCGTTCGTTACGCCCTGCTATTTGGTTACTGCTCCACGGTGGTATTTTGACCAGTGGCGGTTTCACACTTTGACTTTCGAGGAGTTTTGGTCGTGGTATGGATTTAACAACAGTTGCGACGCAGGAAGCTCAGCGGGACGAGTAGATTACCTTTGAGGGCAGTCTCTCAACCGTTCCGTCGGCCTTGACCAGAAGGGCCCACTGGAACAGTGTGGGCGTACCTTTCGGGGGCGGGTCGCCGCGGGGCATCGTCAGCTCGAACCCATTGAAAGCATACCCGCGAACCCTGGTCCCTTCGCTTGTCGGTTCGTACGAGGTCTCCAACTTCAGTTGTGGCATGCTCGATCGAAATTGATGCCACCAACGTTCAAGTTTTCGCTCCCAGATGTTGTCTCGTCCATAGGGGGAATAGGCGGAACGGAAATTTTGCTGCACTACATCTCGTAGTTGTTCTCGGCTCCTAATTTCATTGTCGTCGGATTCACGCCAGACGAGTTCGCGGTAAAGCGCGACGAACAAGACGGGCTCTGACGAATCGGGGTGTATCTGTTCGTCCAGCGCGAACTCTTCGAATATGTCCGCTTTCTTCTCTCCGGTGAACCAGTAGCTCTTTGCCGTAGCACGATCTACAGCGACAATGCCGTACTCGCAGCAGTCGAGCGAAACATGAGACAGTCGAACAGATCTGCCGTTCTTTTCGACAACGTAGTCGCAGGCATCGCTTGCAACACGGTAGAAATACACGGAATTGTTGAGGTGATTGCCGAAGATGGGATTCCCCCGAAGACTGACCACAAAGCTCTCCAGGCGCTCGTTTCGATACGTGCTATAACACGGCTCGGGATATACGGAGTGTACCGCTGCCGCCGTTAGGTCACGTGCCTGCTCATCGGTCAGCCAAGCTGTTGCCTGACCAGCCGCAGCTTGAAATCCAAACAGCATAAATGCTGTCCATGCCCCAAATGACGCTTCCACGTTACCTCCGTACCGCTAAAACTTCGCAAGGAATCGTCCGCAGGACGAGGATAGCCTCGTGAAACTGTCCGTAATTGGGCCTTCTCACGAACAACTGCACATTAAATCCAGCAGTTTCCGGGGATTTGGCACCTATAGACTTCCCGCGAGTGATCGGCACGAAGAGAACGTCCGAGCACAATAGCGCAGTCCTACTAGACTCGATCTGCTGTCGTTGTTTCGAACCTTGGACCGAATGGACCAATGAGAGTCCGCAGCGGTTCCTTCAACGGCTCTTCGAATTCGATGCCGATGAACTCGTATGGGCAATTGCCTCGCGCCGGTTCTTCAGCCCTTCGCCGAGTCTTGTATCCCAAAGGGCAGGTCTCGCTAGACCCGCCCTCTGCTCTATCCCGCGCTACGGTAGTACCTGAACCGTCTGAAACTCGGTCGAATAGGCTGACGACGAGCCTCGAATGGTAACGGTTCCTGGGCTGACACCAGTCACCTGGATCGGTACCGGCGCCACTAGCGCGCCCGCCGGAATAAAGACGCTCGCCGGTATCGTCAGCTTGGACGTATCGGAACTGGTGAGGTTGATGGTAACGCCACCCGCCGGTGCCGCTCCCGGCAAAGCGACAATGTAGGGCGCCGACTGGCCGGCTTTAACGGTTACGCCGTCCTGCAGGCCGATGGTGATCTGGTCCGTGACGTGTACCTGAACGCTGCCTGCCAGGTAGCCCGGCGCGCTGACGGTGATAGTAGAGTACCCAATGTCATTGCCCGTCAGTATCGGTAAGTTGGTTGGTGTCGTCCCGCCCTGCGGAATAAAGATGGTGGACGGACTGATTGTAACCATAGCGGTTGCGCTGCTGCTCAGGTTAAGAGTAACGCCACCCGCCGGAGCCGGCACCGATAGCGTCACCGGCATGGGACCCGAGAATCCCCATTGTCCGATGATCAAATAGGCCGGCAGCACCACCTGCGCCGCGCCGACCACGGTGACACTGGCGGTCACGTCGGCCAAGGCTGGCAGAGAACTGGCATGCACAACGGCGGATCCCAGGGCCACGCCGGTAACCGGGATCATCCCGGTAGACGCGTTGGCGGGGATGAAGA
>Ga0075015_100000596_pt1 | contig 12745 bp, 6 predicted proteins | sample AleBraG_ABR_2013_FD_71476 | JGI IMG/M metagenome (GOLD analysis project Ga0075015, IMG submission 71476) | Freshwater sediment microbial communities in response to fracking from Pennsylvania, USA - Alex Branch Run_MetaG_ABR_2013 | ecosystem: Environmental > Aquatic > Freshwater > Creek >...
GGTATAGGTGGAGGACCCCGCCGGAGTCGCTTGGGCGGCGCAAAGCGCCTGAACCTGTGAGGCGTTCGGGCCTGTGCGGTAACTGCTCAGAACGTCGCAGGGGTCGCTGTTAACGTTTGTATTGTTGATCGCCTTTCCGACATACAGGTCGGCAAGGCTGGGCGCGCGGATGGCGACCGAATAGCCTCCGCGAACGCGTAAGCCCCGCGTTACTTCCCAACTCGCGTCCGCCTTCCAGGTGCTCCTGCCTGAGAAGGTGTCGTATTTCGAATAGCGATACGCCAGGTCGAGACTGAGGTCTTTGACGAGAGGCTGATTCTGCATCACCGGCAGCAGGACCTCGCCGAACAGTTCCTTTGCGCTCTGAGAACCGTTCGACGGCGTGTCGCTGCCGAAGGCCAGTGAGTCGCCCGAGACGAACAGGGAATCGGGTTGGTACGAGTAGCTTGACTGGCGATAGTCGCCGCCGAGGGCTATCTTGGCCGGTCCCGCCGGGAGATTGAAGATCGGCCCCTGCACCGCGAATTCGACGTCTTTCGAGGTCAAGGTGTCGATGGTATTGTCGTTTCGCCCGGCATAAGTCAGACAGGCCGAACTGACCGTCTGGATGCCGAACGGATTCCAGGTGCACCCGCCGACGCCTTCGTTGGACAGTACATTGTTGATGGCGCTGATGCTGATATCGCCCCGGGCTTGTGCATTGTAGACGCTGCGCCCGTAGGAAGAATACAAATCCCAGGTAAAATTGGTGCCCGGTATGTCACCTTTCAGGCCAGCGAGTCCCTGCCAGACTGTATAATGAAAATTCTGAACGCGGTCGCCCCAGCCATACAAAAGTTTTGAGTATTCGAAACTTGCGTTGGCCGGCGCCGCGCCGCCGTAGGCCGAATTGATAAGCGATAAGAGCGCCGGATTGGATTGCACGAACTGATTGCTTACAGGAATATGCAATTGCTGCGCGGCGCTGGCCGACGTCTTCGTGCTTCCGGGACTGGTTTGGTCCAGTGCGGTCGAGTCAGAAAAATTGAACTGAGCGTAACCGGTAATGTGATCGCTAAATTTGTAGTCAAATTTGGAAAAAACATTATATTTTGTAAGAGGTACTTGAACAGCAAAGTAGTTACCAAGAATAACTCCGGCTGTTGTACAGCTCGGGTTTATGATCGCGCCGACTTCAGCGCCAACGCCTTTGTAGTTCTGTGCGCAAGCCGACGATGCGCTGGTGTAGAGAGATTGATCGGTGTTCACGCCGATGGCGCCGGTGTACGCGCCCGAACCGGGCAATGGCGTCGTTCCGGGGTAGCCCGCCAGGACCGCATTCACTGCGGCGATGCTCGGCGCGGTGGCGCCCGCACCCCAGCCGCCCTTGAAGATGATTCCTTCCGGCGGACGTCCGAGGAAGCGAACCGAAGGTTGGGTGAAGAATGAACGCTGGGATCCGGTAACCGCGTTGCGTTCTGAGTATTCGAAGTCCACTATCGCGTGGCCACGGTCGTCGGCAAAGGCGCCGCCGGCCAGGCCGCTCACCTGCGTGGTCGCTCCGTCACCGTGAGTTGACGCGCCGTGCTGAACGTTGATTTCGAAGCCGGAGAAATTCTGCCGAAGCTTGAAGTTGGCCACGCCGGCGACGGCGTCCGAGCCGTAGGCGGTGGAGGCGCCGCCGGTAATGATCTCGACATTGTCGATCATCGACATCGGGATCGTATTGAGGTCGATTGCGCCGTCGGGGGTGGACGGCATCAGACGACGCCCGTCCATCAGCACCAGGGAGCGGTTACGGCCTACGCCCCGCAGATCGCTGTATGAAGCGCCGCCCCCAAAGCCAATGCTGCCTTGCACATCGCCGACCTCCGCCGCCCCTTGCGCCGCCTCGAACTGGGGCATCTCGCCAATCACCCGATCAAGGGAAGGCTGGGCAGCGGCGGCGATCACGCTGCTGCCGACGGTCACGATCGGACTTTCCGCCTTGAAGTCTCGCCGGGAAATGCGCGAGCCAGTGACGACAATCTCGGGCGTGGAGTTGTCGGCGGCCGCCGGGGCGTCGGCGGCGCAAGCCGGCTGGATGGAGGCGGCGCTCGCCATCAGAGCCAGCGCCAGCGACGAAAACACAAAATTCGACGTTCGAAATCCACGCGCGTCTGCGCGACCTACACTCATTGTCATATCTCGTTCCCTTCCCAACTCAGTTTTCTGTTGCGCGGGTTTCGCTTTTTGCTGGACCCTGCTCCTGCGATGATAGGCAGTGAAACTTAATCGTACCTGAATTCCGTCTAAATACGTTGGGTTGGGCTACCCGCGACCAACGTGCGCATCGACGCTGACCTTAGCCCGAGTGCGGCGGTGCAACCGTGGCGTCGCCTTGACCACTCGTCCTCAGGGAGGCCGCAACGAACCCGGAGGTCTTCATCTCTTCGGTGAAGGCCTTGAGAAAACGTGCCGCTTCCGGTCTTCCGTTTGGTGAAGCGATGGCCTGCTGAATTGTGAGGAACCGACCATCCAGCACCCGAAATCCAGACCTCACTGTCGCTGTCGCAACAAGAGATTGACGGACGCCGGCCGCCGCCTCCGCTCCACCCTCAAGCAGCAAATCGATCGCGGCTTGGGATGAGGACGTGTGCACGAGTTTCGCGCTCTTCAGCGCGCGCGTCAGATGCAGTTCGTAAGCGGTGTTCTTGCCCGCGGCGATGCGGATGCCCGCTTGGTCCACGTCTTCAATGTTCCAGAGAGACGATAAATCCGGAACGAGGTAGGTTCCTTCGATGATCACGTAGGGCGGCGTGAACGTCAGGTCCGCGGCTCGCACAGGGTCGATCGCGAGAAAGCCAACGTCGCAAATCCCGGCCTGGAGCGCCGCGAAGGCTTTGCCTGCGGTGTCGAATGGGAATAGCTCCGGTTCCACACCCAGCCTGGCCGCAAGGGCGCGCGTCAGATCGACGGAGACGCCCAGGAGAGCGCCGGTCGCCGCATCCTGCTGAGCGAGAACAATGTTGCCGAGGTTAATCGCGGCCCGGATAACGCCGGTCGGCGCCAACTCTCCAACGATCGCGGTCGTGGCTTCGACCATCTGATTCCTCCCGCCAGTGGGTCAGCTCTTCCAGGCATCCCCAATAACTCGGCGCTCTGGCCGTCCGGCCCCCTAGCGCGGAGCGTAAGTCAACACGGTGAAAGTGTCCGTGAAATAGCTGTTCGGATAGAAAGGGCCGGCTTCTTCATTCACCGGCTTGGAGGGATCGACCATCCCCTCCGCCGTGACCGTGTACAGCTTCTTGGTCCCGGGATCGAAGGCCAGGGTTCGTGCGATCGGACGCGTCGTCACCGCCTGGCTCATGATGTAGTGGTCGGGATCGTTCTGATCGAAGACCACCAGATTGGCGTCGATACCGTTGGAGGTGAACACGCGACGCGACTCCGCGTCATAGATCACGCCGTCGTTGCCACGACCGATCGGAAGCGTGATGATCGTGGCGCCGGTATCGGTCCGGAGCACCGCGAGCACTGGCGTAGCGCCGCGGCAGCCGATGAACAGGCGTTGATCGGCGCGGTCAAACGCCAGCCCGGTCGGTTGCCGGCAACCGGCGATGGTCCATTCACCAACAACCCGGTGACCGACCGCGTCGATCCGCAGGATGGCGTCACGGTCGCGTTCGGCCACGAACAGGCCACCCGCGCCGTCCGGGGCTGCGGCTTCAAGCTGTTCGCTTTGCGTCGGCAGACGGGCGGTAACCTGGTTGGTGACGACATCCAGAAAAGTGATGCGATGTTCGTCGCCCATCATGAAGGCGATCTGCTTCGTCTTCGGCTCGTAGAACCCGGCATCGGCGCTGTCGCCCAGCTTGATCCGCGTGGTCGTCGCCAAGGTCGACACGGTGAACACCGTCGTCGATCCATCGCCGTTGGTCGTATAGCCTCGATCAAATTCCGGGATGAGAGCTGTCGCGTTGGCGCCGGCGGATTGTGCAATTTCGCCCACCACCTTGCCAGCCCGCGTGTCGAAGACGGTCACCCCATCCGCCCGACGGTTGATGAACAACCAGCCGCGCGCCGCGTCGAGCGCCAGATAGTCCCAGTGCGGATTGGCGCCCTTCAGCGTCGTGGACGATTCCAGATGATAGACACGAGATGTTGCCGCGTGCGCCGCCGCGAACCCCAGAAAGACGCAGATCGCCACGCCGCAGTTCAGGACTTTCACGATTTCCTCTCCCTCTGTGCATTGCCAGGGGCGTCGCGATTCAAGGCTGCGCGGGCGGCGCGACGAGCGGCGTCTTCTGGCGGCGGGATGTTACAGGCCCCATCCTTACACTCGCCTGACAGTTTACTGAATTACCTTTCAGAATAGATATTTAGCGCCGGCGCCCTCTCGACAAGGACGCGCAATCGTGTCCGACTATGACCTCGCATGTCGCGGACTGTTTTGTGGGAAGGACACGACCTTGAAGGTGCTCGTCGTCGAGGACGAACAGCGTCTGGGGCAGTTTCTCAAGCAAGGGCTGACCGAGCAGACCTATACCGTCGCTCTGGCCCGATCCTGCCGCGAGGCGAACGATGCCATCGTCGAGACCAAGTACGACGTCATCGTACTGGACCTGAACCTGCCCGACGGAGATGGCCTGGATCTCATACGCGAGTGGCGCGCGAGCGGCCTGAACGAGCCGGTCCTGATCTTGTCGGCGCGCGATACGCTTGACGACCGGATCAAGGGCCTGGACGTCGGATCGGACGACTATCTACCCAAACCCTTCAGTCTTGAAGAGCTTTTGGCGCGGATTCGAGCGTTGATCCGCCGTCAATCGGTGACCAAGCAGTCGGTCCTGCAACGCAGCGGCGTCAAACTGGACATGCTCAGCCACACCGTTCACCTGAACGGCGAACCGGTGGACCTGACGCGCCGGGAATATGCCCTGCTGGAGGTGTTCATGCAGAACGCCGGCCGCGTCCTGACACGCACCTTCATATCGGAGAAGATCTGGGAGTCGCACTATGAGGTCGATACGAACCTGCTTGATGTCTATATGAGCCGGCTTCGCGCCAAACTGGAATCTCCCAACACAACGATATTCAAGACCGTCCGTGGGATCGGCTATCAATTGCTATGATCACAATCGGCGCGCGGCTGACGTTCTCATACGCGATCAGCGCGACCCTGACCTGTGCGGTCCTGTTCCTGATCGGGTACCAGCTCCTTGAAAATCGCCTGACGCGAGGCCTCGACGCCCTCAACGCCGCCGAGTTCGGCCAGATCCGCGCCCACCTTGGTCCCGACTATCGGAGTCTCGACCAAGCCACGATGAATCGCCGCATTCGTGAAACCAGCGAATTTTCTTCAGTGCTTTTCTATATCGTCGTGGATCACCCACAGACCGGTATATTCTTCTATTCAAACAACTTGCACGGGAAGAACATACCAGATGTGAAGGGAAGTCGCCTGTACAACGTCGCGGCGCCCGGAGTGGGTGAACTGCGCGTCAGCGAGTTTCTACTGCCGCCGTTCGATGTGACAATCGCCACCTCCCGATTGCCGGTGCAAGAGGCCTTGCGCTCGTACATCCAGGTCTGTCTCGCGCTGTTGGCGGCCATGCTTCTGGTCAGCGTGGGCATAGGATTTGGCCTGAGTCGACTTTTGCTGCGTCCAGTTCGCCTCATCCAGCAGACGGCGAGCCACATCGGATCCGACAATCTGAGTGAACGCATACCCGTGACGGACGTCCGTGATGAGCTGTCCGAACTGGCAAACCTGCTTAACCAAATGTTCGACCGGCTGGAGACGGCTTTCGTTCAGATCCGCCGCTTCGCTGACGAAGCCTCTCATGAACTCAAGACGCCTTTGTCGCTTGTGCGCCTCCACGCGGAAAAAATGCTGACCCGGGGGGAGCTCTCAAGCGAGCAAACCGAGGCGGTGCTGGTCCAGCTTGAGCAGTTGGCGCGCCTCAATCAAATCATCGATGAATTGCTGTTCCTCTCGCGCGCCGAGGCCGCCGCCATCGTATTCGACCTCCAGGCCCAGGACCCAATGGTATTGCTGGACGGATTTCAGCCGGATGCGATCGCCCTGACCGCCCATCATGGCTTGCGCTTCGAGCAGACCCACGACGGCGGGGGTCTGGTCGCCTATCAGGAAAAATGGCTACGTCAGGTGCTGCTGAACCTGCTGGCCAACGCCCAGCGGGTATCCCCGCCGGGAGCGATCGTGACTTTGGCGTCGACTGTTCGCGACGGTGTCTGGCGGGTGGCGATCACCGATCAGGGTCCCGGACTGCCACCAGAGCTCCACCATCGCATCTTCGAACGGTTCGCGCGCTTCAACATTCCGGAGGACGGCGACAAGGGCAGTGGTCTGGGCTTGGCGATATGCCAGAGCATTGTCGAACTGCATGGGGGGCGCATCTACGCCGAGGCCGGTGGCGAGGGGCGCGGGCTGTGCGTGGCATTTGAGATTCCGTTGACCCCACCGGTTTGACCAGGCCCGCCCGTGCGATTGGCGCTTCCACCTCCCCCCGGGTCCGTGGCCGGGTTAAGGTGTAATTCAGCTTGCTGACAGATTCATGGTTTACTCGGATGGTTGTGGAGTTGTGTTCGCACTAGAGTCGCGCGCGTACAGCGACCTGAGCCGCGTTGGCCAAGTTCAATTTACGACGGCGCGATCTTCCATCGGATCGACGGCGGCAAACGTCCCCGCAAGCCAATTTAGCGGGGCATCATGGGAGGTCATATTGCAACACCCGCGTCACAGGCGATTTGTCGCCGCGCTGCTCCTGTTCACCGCGCTTGGCAGCGCCGCGGGAGCGGTAAAGGCCGCGTCGCCCGACGCACCGAGCGCCGTTCCGCCGCAAGAGGTCGTCGTCACCGGATCGCGCATTCCGCGGATCAATGAGAAGAGCGCGAACCCAGTTTCCGTGGTCACGAGCCTTGACGCCAAGCTTCAGGGAAGCGTCCACGTCGAAGACCTGCTCAACACCCTTCCACAGGTCAATGCCGGACTGAACGGCGGCGCACTTGGGCCCACCGGCACCGCGACGGTCGATCTGCGCGGGTTCGGCGCCTTCAGAACCCTGGTCCTAATCAATGGCCGGCGGCTCAACCCCGGCGACCCGATCAATCCCTCGGCCGACCTGAACTCGGTTCCCTCGGCCCTGATAAAACGCGTGGAGGTCCTGACCGGTGGCGCTTCGTCGATCTATGGGTCCGACGCGATCGCCGGCGCGGTCAATTTCGTCATGGACGAGGATTTCTCCGGACTGAAACTCGACGCGCAATACAGCGCCTATGAGGACGGAAACGGCCGCGGCGACCTTCAGGCTCTGGCGCGGGCGAACGGTTTCGCCACGCGCAGCGGCGCCGTGCTGGATGGAGGATCCTTTGATATTTCGGGCGCGTTCGGGCGCTCGATCCACGGTGATGACGGCCACATCACGCTATACGGCGGCTACCACAGGAACCAGCCAGTCAAAGCCTCCAATCGGGATTACAGCGCCTGTAATCTCACTGAGACCGACACTTTCTTCAGCTGTATCCGGGACGACAATTCCAGCCCGGCTCAATTTCAGTTGAGCAACGGCCAGAACCTGACAATCGATTCGGCCACTGGAAACACGCTTCGGCCGTTCGACAGTGCACGGGACGGCTTCAACACCGCGCCGTTCGCCTATCTGCAGAGGCCCGACGAGCGCTATGACGCCGGCTTCTTCGCGCGCTACCAATTCACCAGCGCGCTGGAGGCCTATAGCGAGTTTCAGTTTACCGACGACCGCACCACCGCGCGCTATGAGCCCGCCAGTACGGCGTTGAATACGTTTGGCGTAAATTGCTCCAACCCACTGTTGTCAGCCGACGAGGTCAGCAATTTCTGCACCCAGAACGGTCTGGGTCCCGCGGACACCGCCCAGATCACCATTGGCCAACGCAATGTCGAGGGCGGTCCCCGCCTGGACGAATTTCACCACACGTCCTATCGCGCCGTCATCGGACTCAAGGGTAAGCTCAACGACGTCTGGTCCTATGACGCCTACGGACAATATGGCATCACGTATTCGGCCGAGCGGCTGACCAACGATCTTTCGTTGACCAAGGTCGGCAATGCCCTGAATGTCGTTTCGGTGGCCGGACAGCCGACCTGTCAATCGGTGGTCGATGGGACCGATCCCGCCTGCGTGCCCTATAATATCTTCCAGATCGGCGGAGTGACGCCGGCGGCGGTCAACTATGTCACGCTATCGGGGACGCAGAACGGCTTTGCTTCGCGCGCCGTCGTCAACGGCGTGGTGATCGGCCAACTTGGCGGCTATGGGATCAAAAGCCCGCTGGCGAGCTCCGGCGTCGGTGTTGTCGCGGGCGCCGAATACCGCCGTGAGGCCCTGAGACAGACCCCGAACGCGGCTTATGTCAGCGGCGACCTCGCCGTGACCGGTCAACAGCTCCCTCTCGCCGGCGTCTACACGGTAGCCGAGGTCTTCGGCGAGATGCACTTGCCGCTGGTTGACCACCATCGGTTTGTCGAACACCTGTCGCTCGACCTCAGCGATCGCTACGCGCACTACAGCCTACAGGGCTCGGTGAACGCCTATAAGATCGGCGGCGAGTGGGCGCCGAGCGACGACATCCGATTCCGCGGCAGCATCAGCAGGGCCATTCGCGCGCCCAATGGCTTTGAACTGTTCAAATCCAACACCATTGGCAAGTTCCAGGCCTCCGACCCCTGCGCGGGGCCGACGCCGGTGGCGACCCTGACGCAATGTCAGAATTCGGGAATGACGGCGGCCCAATATGGCGCGATCGCCGACACCGGCAACTTCAACTTCCTGACCGGCGGCAACACCCATTTGAAACCGGAAACGGCGAGCACCACCACGGTTGGCGTCGTGCTGACGCCGGCGTTCGTTCCCGGATTCTCATTCAGCCTCGACTACTGGAATATCACCGTCAATCATTATGACGGGCAGTACGCGCCCAACGCGACGCTGAACAATTGCATCAATACCGGCAATCCGATTTTCTGCAGTCTCGTGCAGCGCGACGCCACCGGCTCTTTGTCGCTGGGCGACGGCGTGACGTCCGGTAGGGTGATTGCCACTAATCTCAACACCGGCTCATTCGGCGAGCGCGGCATCGACCTTGACGCTGGGTATTCGTTCGATCTCGAGCGGTTGAGCCTGCACGACGCCGGCCGCGTGCGGATACATTTCGTCGGCAGCGTTGCTCTGCAAAACCGCATTCAACCCGTTCCCGGCGGCGAAGTGTTCGACTGCACCGGGCTCTTCGGCCCCACCTGCACCGGCGAGGGACCGACGTCGCCTATACCCCACTGGCGCCACCAGGTGCGCGTGACCTGGAGCGCGCCGTTTGGCGCTGACGTATCGGTCAACTGGCGCCACATCGGCGAACTGAAATCCGAGTTTGGCAGCCCGTATCCGCATCTGGCGGCGACTCCGTTCGCGATCGACTCGCGGATCAAGCCCTACGACTACTTCGACCTGGCCGTCACCTACGATATCGCCAAGCGTTACAACGTGCGCATCGGCGTGGATAACCTGTTCGGGACCAATCCCCCGGTCGTCGGGTCTAATGCCAATCCCATCATCCTAGGTGGCAATATGGTGGCCTCGATGTACGACACTCTCGGCCGCTATATGTTCGTGGGCGTTGCCGCGAAGTTCTGAAGTTTCGGCCAGTGGCGGCGATGCGGGGTAACCGGCATGGGCTGTCAACGTCGGATCCTTCATATCCGTTTAGGTTTCCGTCAGCTTGCTTTCAGTCTGTTGATCTAGGGTCGTACGCATCGACCGACCCGGCGCGCGGTCGAACGCGCGCGCCAGACAGCATAAGCGGAGGAGGCGGGCTATGCAGATTGGCGGGCTGCTGTACGGAGCCCAACTCCTGAGGCACGTCGACTTCCCGACGACGGAAGTGCTCGGCCCCGGCGCGTCCGAGGACGAGATTCAGGACCTGATCGATCGGCACGGCGAGGTGTTCGTCAAGCCGGTGTTCCGCGGCAGCGTGGGCAAGAAGGGCAAGGCCGGATTGGTCGGTCGGGCTCGCGATCTGCGCACGGCTCTGGCCGAAAAGGAGCGCTTGTTCTTCGCCGAACATCGCTACGGGACGGTTGTGACCAAGGCCAACGGCGTCACCTTCGAGGCGGGCGTTCCCGCCGAGCACGAGGTGTATTTCTCCATCACCGACTCGACCCGCTTTCGAGCGCCGACCATGACACTCACCCATGTCGGCGGCGTGGATATCGAGGACCTTGCGCCGCACTTGATCGCTCAAATTCCGTTCGACGCCCTGACCGGCATGAAGGCCTTCGTGGTCGCCAACGCGCTCACCGATCTGGGCGCGCCGCGGGAGATCATCTCGCCCCTCGTCCAACACCTCCCTCGGCTCTGGGAACTGTTGCACCACTACGGCATGACCACGCTGGAGCTGAATCCGATCCGCATGCGACCGATGCGCGATGGACGGTTGCTCCCCGTCGCCTGCGATTTCAAATGCGCTCTCGATCGCGACGACGCACGCTGGCAGCGCCTGGGTCTGCCGGGCCACGTGTTCGCGACAGGGGTCTCTCAGTTCGAAAGCGACGTCAACCGGCTGCGCACCCACCAGGGTCAGTCGGACGTCTTCGTCATCAACGAACACGGCACCATCCTGGCGCCCACATTCGGCGGCGGCGCCAATTCTCTGGTGACTGAAGTCCTGGGGGATGCGGCGATCATCTCATCCGATTTCGGAGGAAATCCTCCGTATGAAAAGATGAAGGCCGTGGCGGCGATCTGCTTTCGTCACTGGCTGGCTCAGACCAATGTCCTGTTCATCGTCGGCGGCAAATCCAGCAATACCGACATTTTATGAAACCTTCCGCGCCATGGGCGACGCCCTGCGCGAGCACTTCAGCCGTGCCGGTCGCAGCCCGCTCTATGTGATCGTGGCGCGGGGCGGCCCCAACCTCGTTCGCGGCATGGGCGCGCTCGCGGAGATCTGCGACAGTCTTGACCTTCCCTATCGGTTTTTCGGCTTCGACAGCGCCATCTCCGAGGTCGTCAACTACGCCAAGGGCGTGGACGCGTGGATGCGACGCGGCGGTCGCGACGAGGTCGCCCGGCGAATGCGCTTGCCCGCCGCGCCCGCCGGTCAAAGCGGCCAGGAGCAATCGCATGCCTAAGCGAGGAGTCGGCGGACTGCCGTACTATTTGGGGATGAATTCCCTGGCGGACATCGCCAAGAGATCCGACAGGGTCTGCGTGCTCAACATACTGGGCAGTGAATCGCGCATCGTCAGTCCGGTATGCCACGCCTATTCGGGCGGCAATATCGCGTTTGGAACATCGCCCGGACGCAGCGGCCAGACCCTCGCCACGCCGATTGGGGAAATTCCGGTCTACAACAGCGTGCGCGAGGGCCTTGACGCCGGTCTGTCGTTCAACACCGGCGTGGTTTACCTGCCGCCGCAAGGCGTTCGCGACGGCGTGGCGGAGTTGATCCGGGTCAATTCGGGCCTGGAGAAGATCGTTGTCATCACCGAAAAGATCGCCATTCACGACGCCCGCGAAATCCGCGCCCTGGCCCAGGCGGCCGGCGTCGACGTGTTCGGCGGCAACTGCCTGGGGGTGGCGGACGCCTGGAACCGGGTGCGCATCGGCGGCGCGCTCGGCGGTGATCGTCCCGACGAGATCCTGCTCAAGGGATCAGTGGCGATCTTTTCCAACTCCGGCGGCTTCACCACCACGATCGCCCAGTATCTCGCGACCGGCGGATGGGGAACGACGACGCTGATCTCGTCGGGCAAGGACGTGTACATCCACTACGCCGCCGCGGACTTCGCCCACGGGTTGCAACACGATGATCGATCGGCCGCAGCCGTCCTGTATTGCGAGCCGGGAGGCTATTATGAGGAGGATGTGGAGTTCGCCAAGCCGGTCGTCGCTTGCGTCGTCGGTCGCTGGAAATCGAAGCTGACCCGGCCGGTCGGCCACGCCGGCGCCATGTCGGGCTCCGGCGATCGGGCCGAGGACAAGGAGGCCTGGTTCATGCGCTGCTTCGGCGTGGACGAGCTGTTCACGCCCGAAAATCCAGCGGTCAGCGCTCGCGGCGCCGTGGTGACCAACATCGCCCATATCCCGGCCGCCATGACCGCCGTCATGAAGCTCAACGGCGTCGAGCCGGATTTTCCTTCGAGCGGCGATCTCTCGCTCAAACCGTGGTTGGCCAACGATCAGGGCCCCGGCCTGCCGCCGGCGCTCGCCTTGCCGACCGTGCGCGCGGTCGCGCCCTACGACCGCCAGATCCACGCCCTGTCGCGGCAGGTGGGCGCGATCCTGCCGCGTGAAGGAATGAAGGATCGATCCGGCGCATCGGTCATGGATGAGGCCAGCCAGATCACCCGCGTCTACGGCCATTCGGTGCTGGAAATGGCCACCCGGCCCCTTGAAGCCAATTTCGCCTTGTCCCTGGTGCACGAGATCGTCGACGACAACGCCAGCGCCCTGCTCGATATCGTTCTGGCCTCGGAAATGAACCTCGTTGGCGATCCGGCGCTGGTCGCCGCCGAGGCCGCACGCGAGGCGGGCAATTCGCCCAACACGGTCATGGCCGCCGCGGCGGCAATGATCGGTCCAAAACGCATGGAACGCACGCTCGCCTGTACGCGCCGCCTGATCGATATTTTCGCCGCCGCGGGACTGGTCGACGCATGCGACCATGTGTTCGACGTGACCGCCATCTCGGCCGACGCCGCCACCCGGACCATGTTCCTGGCCCAAAC
>Ga0075015_100000598_pt1 | contig 12737 bp, 8 predicted proteins | sample AleBraG_ABR_2013_FD_71476 | JGI IMG/M metagenome (GOLD analysis project Ga0075015, IMG submission 71476) | Freshwater sediment microbial communities in response to fracking from Pennsylvania, USA - Alex Branch Run_MetaG_ABR_2013 | ecosystem: Environmental > Aquatic > Freshwater > Creek >...
ATTTGGTATGGTTTCTTCATAGCGACTCTCCTTTTCTCGCGAAAGAAAATTTGCTCTCAGCCTATCAAAGGCTTCGAGCGGGGAGTCGCTACTTTCTACGATCTACCGGGCATTCCCCCGCCGGGCTTCGTAGTGTAGAATGAATCGAAGATCTTTTCTAACTTTTCCGGGTCAATGCCGATTCCCGAGTCTTCAACCGTGACCTGGACCCGGTCCGGTTCAATCTTGCTGGTGGTGATAACCAGTTCCCGTGCGCGCTCATTCATAGTGCTCATCGCTTCCATGGCATTGATCACCAGGTTTAACACGACCTGCTGCAACTGGACCCGATCCCCTGCGATCGGCGCAAGGTCATCGGCAAACCGAGTGTGGATCGTCACGCTCTTCTTTTTCGCTTCGTCCCCGACCAGGGCCAGCACCTCGTGGATGATCTCATTCGGGTCCAGCTTCTCTGGAGCCGCCGCGGTCCTTCGTGTCAGTGCCCGGATCCGGGCAATCACTTCACCCGCCCGCTTACCGTCCCGCACGATGCGACGGAGACCTTCCCGCACTTCCTCCACGTTAGGCGGCTCTCCGGCCAGCCAGCGCAGGCCCGCGCTGGCATTACTCACGATGCCCGACAGCGGCTGGTTAACTTCATGTGCGATCGAGGCGGCCAGTTCTCCCATCATGCTCACCCGGTTCAGATGCGCGAGATCTGACTCGAGCTGGCGCAGTCTCTCGCGCTGTTCTTCGGCTCGCTTGCGTTCCGTGATATCGACCACAGTGCCCACTATTTCGAATACCTCTCCCGCATCATTCGAAACGGGGTGCCGGGTCGTTCGAATGTGTTTCAACATTCCCTTGGGCAATGCGACCCTGAACTCACTAGAGGTATCTAATTTTTCGTCGACCGACTTCATGAAGTCGCGGCCCACCCTTTCCGAATCGTCCGGGTGGATGAGCCGGAAGATGGCTTCCCTGGTCGGCAGAGCCGTTTTCGGATCGAGTCCAAAAATCCGGAGACATTCGTCGGATAGATAGATGTAATCGTTGCCGGCGACATCGAAAGCCCAGCTACCAGTGTGGCTCAACCTTTGTGCCTCCGCCAGATAAGCCTCACTTCGCTTGAGAGCTTCCTCGGCCTGCTTGCGCTCAGTGATATCTCTCACGAAAGTTAAACAATAAGGCCGCCCTCCATGTTCGAAATAGTTGCCGCTGATCTCGACGGGACAAATCCGGCCGTTTCGCGTTCGGTACCGGCTTTCGAAACTCAGCGTCCGCTGTGCCTTAAGTTGGAGCCAACGCTCCGGCCAACACTCCGCTCGAACCTCCAGGTCAATATCAGGTACGGCCATGCCGAGCAGTTCCGCACGGGTATAACCCAGAACCCGGCACGACTCCTTGTTGACGTAATGAAAACGCCCGTTGCCATCGCACAGGTGGGCCGCGTCGCGTATGTTGTCCAACGCGAAAGTCAGGAGATTAACCTCCTGCTCTGCGTGTGTGCGCGCGGCCCGGGAACGCAGGGTGACAATCCCGAACGCCAGGTCGGCAGCCAATTCCTCGAGAAGGCGAATCTCGTCCGGCGTAAACGCGTTGGGCCGCTCGGAATGGATCGTAAGGGCGCCGTAGACCTTGGCGTGTTCGTCTTTGAGCGGCAGCGCGACGGCGGAACGAAAACCGTGCTGCAAAAGCAGGTCCCGCCAGGGCGCGACTCGGGCGTCCGTTGCGAAATCCTGAACGCAGCAACTTTTCCCGCTCCAGATGGCTTTTCCGGTAGGGCCGCGCCCGCGCTCCGTCTCTTCCGACCAACTGATTTTTGCATTATCCAGGTACGCCGCATCAGTGCCGGCCCAGGCAACCGGGCGCACGCTCTTGGCTTCATCGTGTTCGACCCAACTCACCCAGGCCATCGGGTAGCCAGCCTCCTCGCAGACGACACGGCAGATTTGTTCAAGCAAGCTCTGCTCGTCGGTGGCGCGCAGCAGGATCTGGTTGCAGTTACTGATCGCGCGCAGTTCGCGATTCAGACGATGCAACGCCTCCGCCGCCTGCTTGCGCTCTGTGATGTCGTTGTTGGTCTCCAGGATTGCAGCCGGAGCGCCTCGTTCGTCCCGCTCCAAAGACCACCGGCTCGCCACGACTATCGGGGTTCCGTCCTTCCTGGTGTGCACGAGCTCGCCTTCCCAGCGACCGTTACGCGCAACTTCCCCTTTGATTTGCTCAATCGGCGCCGGGGGAACTGTTTTCAGCAGGTCGTGAACCACTATGCCTATCGCTTGCTCCGCCGTCCACCCGTACCGTTCCTCGGCGCCGCGGTTCCAGTACTGGATCACCCCCTCCATATCCATCACAAAAACGGTGTCGTGCGTGAGATCGAGCAGGTTTGCCCGTTCCCTCAGAACCGCCTCGGCACGCTGCCGGGTCGTGCCGAACCAGGACAACAGCAAAGCGAATGCTACAAAAACGAGGAAATCCGGGATTTCCGACGGGTAGATGCGAATCGTGCGGACCGGCTCAACGAAGTACCAGTAGAAGCTGCTAATGCTCAGAACAGCCGCCAAAACCGAAGGCCCCCGGCCTCCGTACCAGGAGGCTATGGCGATCGCAAACAGCAGCAACGGCACTGGGATGTCCCGGAACTGCAAGTGCTGCAGGAATAATGCCAGGCCTAGTGCGACAGCGACGGCGAGAACGGCTGTTCCGTATGTTCGCAGAGTCCTCAATAGCGGATGGGCTGCGGACTCATTCGCGGCAATACCCGAGGTGTTCATTTCTGCCACCGCCAATTCCAAGCTTCTGGTATGCAATTCGGATTTAAGGCATATCAAGCACTCAGCTCTTGTTCTACAGTATACTGGCGCCCACCAACCCTGCACTTCGGCTTCTCCTGAGCCTCGAGCCCCTGGTCCTCGGACGAGCGCTGCCCCTGTGGTCCCACGGCGTCGTAGCCCCTATTCGAATCTCATGACAACCTGACGGCGGTTGCTTCCAGGGACGACTGCCGCACTTGTCCCTCAACAAAACTGGCGTGAGATGTTGTATTTCCGCATCCGGGACTGCAGCGTCGTCCGTCTGAGTCCCAGGCGTGCCGCCGCGCCATCCGGGCCTCCGACTTTGCCCCTTGCTTCCTCCAGGGCTTTCAGAATCCTTTCCCGTTCGGCACGATCCGAGTCGGCCGCTCCGCCGCGCAATTCAACTTCACTAGGCTTGGTGGTCAGCTCGGGCATGGCCACCTGAAGCACGCTTCCCCTGGTGAGGATTACGGATCGCTCAACGACATTCTGCAGCTCCCGGATATTGCCCGGCCAGTCGTAGTTCGTCAGCACCTCGAAGACGGACGAGGGGATCGTATCGATATTGCGGCCCATACGCTGCGCATGTTTCTGGATGAAATAGCGAGTCAGTAGCGGTATGTCTTCGCGGCGCTCCCGCAGTGGCGGAACATGCACCGGAAAAACATGCAGCCGATAGAAGAGGTCCGCGCGAAACTTGTTATCCTCCACCATCCCCTTCAAGTCCCGATTGGTGGCGGCCACGAGCCGGGCGTCGGTGCGAATGGTGCGGCTGCCGCCAACCCGCTCGAACTCCTGGTCTTGAATGGCCCGGAGAAGCTTCGGTTGCAGTTCCAGCGGCATTTCGCCGATTTCGTCCAGGAACAGCGTTCCCTGATGCGCCAGTTCAAAGCGTCCGATCTTCTGCGCCACTGCTCCGGTAAACGATCCCTTCTCGTGCCCGAACAATTCGCTTTCGAGCAGGCTGGCGGGAATGGCCGCGCAGTTTACCTTGACGAAGCTGCCCTTACCGCGGCCGCTCAATTCGTGAATCGCCCGCGCGACGAGTTCCTTGCCCGTGCCTGTTTCGCCTGTGATCAAAACGGTCGAGTCCGTCGGCGCCACGATTTGAATGCTCTTCAGGACCGACTGAAACGCCGGCGCGGCCCCCACCATGTTGCCGATATTTTGGTCAAGGCGAATCTCGTCTTCCAGGTTAAGCTTCTCCGTTGCCAGCCGATCCTTGAGCTCCTCCAGCTCTCTGTAAGCGATTGCATTCTGCACGGCCAGCGAAACCTGTTTTGCGACCTCTACGAGAAACTCGACGTCGCCTGGAGTCCAGGGATCATCAGTCATTCGACCTAGGTCCAGAGTGCCGATCGTGCCGTCCCGTCCGGTCAAAGGAACGAGGCAAGCGGACTTGATTCCCAGTTCCACATACCGCGCAAAACGCGGATTGGGAAAGCGGTCGATATCGGCATCGCGAACCACTACGGCCTTCCCGGTCGCCAGCACCTCGGACGAGGGCATTCCTTCAGACTCAATCGGTCCCTTCAGCAGATGCAGAAACTGCGCGCGCGTGCAGTGCAGAGCGAACACGTCAAGACCTCCGGTCTGAGTGCAGAGCGTCAGCAGCGCGTAATCGTGCCGAATGATGTTCCAGATCTGTCCGGAGATCGCGGAGAATAATTCGTCCCGCCCCAGTTTTGACACCAGTGCGTTGGTGATATCGAACAGCGTCCGCAACCGGTCGTGTTCCCGCTCCAGGTCGCGATACGCGAACGCGTCGCGCGCCACATTCGAAGAGGTTTCCGCAGGTCCGTTCATAGCTTCTCCAGTCTATGGGTGCGGGCCGGTGTTACTCCGCCGCACTTGCAATGGCGGCGCATACCATCTGCAACTCCCGAAAATTGTCAATCGCCTTCGCCACAGCGGAGGGCTTCTCGCTCCGCAGCTGTTCCACCGATGCAGCCTCGATTTTCCTTGGACCGTTCCCCTGAAGCTCCAGACCTTCTTCTAAATTTCGAGCTAACCCGCGCAGGCCGTTTTCGACCGAATCGCGGATTTGCCTCAGGTGCTCGGCTTCTCGCTCCCCTTCCGCTTCTTGCGGCCATGTTCCCACGCAAAACAGAAGGTCACCCGCGGTCGTTACGGCCTTCAGGATCTCGTTGCTCAGTCTCATATCCGCCGCGCGATCGGGCGGAAACTCGAACTTGACCGCGTGCGCGAAGTTCGGCAGATTCAATACCACGCCGGCGATCTGTTGTCTCATTGCGGCAATCTTCGCGCTCGCGGCGCTATCCGGCTCCAAACCGAACAAGCGAACGAGTTCGGCGCTCGCGCCAAGCAGCCGCGCCAGCAGCCGCCGCATGGTGTCCACCGTGCGCTCGGGCCGCACCTGGTGGAAGATCAGAAACATCACGAGAAATCCCAATGCGATTCCGAGCAGCCGGTCCCGCGCCGGGGTCATCTGGTTGGGAGCGCCAAGCCGTTCAAAAGCGAGGAGGTTAAAGGAAAACACAATTTGCAGCCCGATATACCCGTAGTACGGGCTTGCCGCGCACCATGCCCCAACAAATGAAAGCGCGGCGATGACCAGAAGGAACCCCTGGACTCCCTCCAGGTTCGGGTATACGAAAACCAGGCAGCCGATGCCCAGAATCATCCCTCCGACCGTCGAACCGATGATGCGGATGAGTAGCTTGCGATTGCTGGTGCCGGTGGTACTAAGGCCGGTGAAATATACAGTGAAGAACGCAGTCGAGATCCCGGGCCAACCGAGTCCGTTGTAGATCACATAGCAGATCGTCGCGCACAAGCTCAGTTTCAGCGCATACATGAAATAGTCGGAGTTGGTGAACGCGTCCGGAAGCAGCAGGTGCTTGAGGGAGTCCCTCCAGGACCCGCTGGAAGGCGCGGCTTGCGGAGTTTCAATCGTGGGCACCGCTTCGCTCCCCTCGGTGGGAGCCGCCAGATTGTGCAGCGTCTGCTCGATACGATCCCATTCGCTGTAGCCTGCAATGGGCGAATCGCCGAGGGTGCTCTGAACTTCCTCTAGCCGGCCTTCTTCGGCGGCCACGATCGCTTTCCCGATGCGTTCCAGCCGCGCCGGATCCATTCGTTCAAAATCCTGAGTGACTGCAATGCCCGCGCCCAGGACCAGAAGCCGGTCCAGAGCGAACGTTAGGGCTCTGAGACGTCTCGATTCCCCTGTGTCGCACAGCCTGTCGTTTGCTATACGCTCCAGAAGTACGTGAAGCTGCCCCCTGCCGGTGACGGCGTAGCGCCGCACGATGGCGGACTGGCGTTCGATTTCCCCGGCTTCCGCACGGGCCCCGAACAACTGGAGCAGACCATTGAGGGCGGCGCATCGGGCCTTGATCTCACGACGTAACCTGACCAGGGGATCGCTGCGATTAAACAGGCACTCCACTACTATGGCTGACAAGGCGACTGTCGCCACCGCGCCCATGGGCCACAAGGAAAGGTGTAGGATTCTCTCTGCCCGGATTTTATACTCCCATAGCGAAATCACCATGTACGTCAAGCATCCGAAGGCCATCGGGAATGCCGGAATCGCGCTCGTCCTGAAGAAAAACGCCGCAATAAACGTAAATACTGCCAGCCCCACCACCCGTGCTACCGGATGATCGCCGCTCGCGCCCATCAGCAGCAGCGCGGCTGCGGTTCCCAGTGCGGCGCCACCGAGCAGCGTGAGGCAATCTCTAAAGCACTCGTATGGGGAATCGTGCGACACCAGAAACAGCATGAACATCGAGGGCGCGATAAAGCCCACAGGAGGTTGTAGAATCAGCAGCAGCAGAGTCGCCACTGCCGCCGCCAGCGCGAAACGTAGACTCCCCGCCATCCGGCCTGGAACGGGCGCCATCTCCCTCCAGAATCGATCCAGTTCCGAAACGTTTTCTGTGCTGAACAGTGACACGGTTCTACCTCACAATCGTGGTGGCGGTTTCCCCAATTCGGAACAACGCCGTGTCAGGGTTTTGAACGCGAATGCGCACGGGAAACCGCGCGGCAATGTGCACCCAATTCAAGGTGTGCTCGATGTCGGGAAGACCGTTGTTAAGCCGCGTGTCGTCGGGGGCGACGCCAAAACCAAGGCTCTCCACGATGCCGTCAAAGCGCCGCGAGGGTTGGCTCATCACGTAAACGTCCACGTGCTTCCCTGGCCGGATCGCCTTCAACTCCGACTCCCGGTAGTTGGAGACTACATACCACGTGCGGTTGTCGATCAGCGTGAAGATCGGTACGCCCGGCTTGGCATACTCGCCTTCCGAGATATTGAGATTGGTGACGTATCCATCGAATGGCGCCCGGACTGTACACCGCTCCAGATTCAGTTTGCGCGTCACTGACTTTCGCGGCCTTGGCCGGCCTCTGTGCCAGCAAGGTGTCGAGGATCTCCACCGCGTGCACGCTTTGCTCCAGGCGGGCTTCGGACGCCGTGACCGATATCTTCGATTCATCGTGAGCGAAGCGCGCCTGGCTCGCGGTGGCCTGCGCCTGCTGAAGCGCGGAAAGCGCCTCCTCATGACTGCGCGCCGTAATCTGCGCTTTGGTGCGCGACTCGTCCACCTGTTCTGGAGTTACGTATTCCTTCGCCAGCAGCGGTTCGATGCGCCGCAAGTTGCTCGCGGCCAACTCCTTCTGAGCCTCGGCGGCTTGCACTGCGGCCTTTGCCCGCTCCACCGCCGCGAGAGCTGCGTCCACGCTGCTCTCGCTCACCTTCGTCTGCGTCTTGGAACCGCTCAAACCCGCGCGCGCCGCCTCCACGGCACTGGTCTCAGAGGCGATCCTGCGCCGCGCATCGGTGATCTGAGCTTCCAGCAGCCTCTGGTCCGCAAGCGCCTGCTGGAGTGCATACTCGTATGGGCGGGAATCAATCGCGAACAGCAGGTTCCCTTTATGCACCAAAGCATTGTCTTTTACGGCCAGGGTGACAACGCGTCCACTGACTTCAGGCGCAAACTGAACATAATTGGCCCGCACGCTCGCGTCGTCTGTACGTGGCTGGCGGTCCAGGCGCTGGAGCACGAGGACCACGGTTCCAACAGCCAGCGCTAACACGATCGAGCCTGCCAGCAGATATTTCGATTTGGCTTGAGGATTCTTGTTGTTCAACATACCGCCCCTTCTATGAGTAGAAAACCAGCCACAACAGACAAGAGATTGCCGTCGCAACGCTCCCATCGAACACCAGCAATGGAATGAGCTTCTGCTCCTGTGCCCAGCGATCAATCGCCTTGCGGATCACTTTGGTAGACAAAAGAGCAAAAAGCATGCACAACAGCGCGCGCATGCTCGCATCGTGAGGACGGTGAACGTTCAGACGATGTAGCACCATTATTACGGCTCCAGCAGCAACGGCCAGAACTGCCGAAGAAATAAGATCTCCTATCATTCTGACTTGCCGATTGTTATTCAACATACGACCTCTCCTTACGAAAAAATAACGAGCCACAGCAGACATGAAATTGCCACCATCAGGCTCGGATAAAACACGACCACGGGACCGAGTTTCTGCTCCAATCCCAGGCGAACCAGCCCGGCCCGGATCAAGCCGGTGATGGCCAGGGCTGCAAGGATGCACACCATCCACACTGGGAAAAACGTTCCGATGAACTCTATGGAGGGGGATCTCGACCACCCGGAACAGCCGATCAGGGCCAGGCAAGGCAACCAGGTTTTTCTGAATTCGCGCACAAACATCTCCTTTTCAAATTTCAGGGTTTCTTCACCATGGGTTGAGCTACGGGCGGCTGCTGGCGCAGCAGATTCCCCGTGGTGTAGTCGAGATTCACTGCATCGATCCGCACTGCCGAGCGCGACTGCACAACTGCCAGCCGGGCTTGCGCGAGCTGGTTTTCGGCAGTTACCAGATCGACCAGGTTCTTCACGCCGTACCGGTAAGCGTCCAGCGAAGCGTCGTAAGAAGTGGTGGCGGAAGTCAGCAGCGTCTCGGCAGCTTCGTGCTGGCGCACCGCGGTTCGGAATTGGACATACGAAGTCCACACTTCCCGGCCGATGGCGTCTTCCGTCTCTCGCTTTTCATGCTCGGCTTCGCGGCGCCTCGAATCGGCCGCCTCAACTTCATGCCGGCGCAATCCGCCGTCGAAAATATTCCAGCGAAGGCTGATCCCCAGGCTCCACACCGGTTCGTTGGAGTGACCAAGCTGATTGGGCCCGGCCAGGTTCGTGCTGGGCCATAGCGCCTGTTGACCGGCAGTCGCCCCGAAACCGATCGTCGGCAGATATGCGGATTTGGCTCCCTTCAACTCTGCGTTCGCCGCTTCCAGCCTTTCGGAGATGGCCCATAAATCGGGGCGCTGCTGCTTCGCGGTGTTTACCAGGTCTACGGTTGATTGGGCTACTTCGGTTGGCAGGGGCAATCCCGCGGGGTCGGCCACCTGGATTTCATCCGAAGGTTCAACTCCGATGGCCTCCCGCAATACCACCCGCGCGGTGTCCAGGGCCCCGATACTGGATTGGAGATCGTAAAGGGACTGTGCGGCCGCGGCCCTGGCGTTCAGGACGTCGGGAAGGGTGGCCCTGCCGTTCGCGCGCTGGGCTTCGGCGGCATCCTGCGTGGTCTGCGCGGTTTTGACGATCTGGCGCGAGGCCTCCAGGCGCTCTTCAGCCGTGATGAGATTGTAATAGGCGGTCACAACGCGAAACGCGACGGCCTGATTGGTCCGCTGGAATCCGGCCGCGGCGGCGAGGCGAATGGCCTTGCTCGCCTCCACCCTCGCGGCTCGCCTCCCGAAGTCGTAGACGTTGTAGATGAGATCCACACCTGACTGGATTACCGGAGCTTCGGAGACAAAATACCCGTTAGCCGCGCCCAACGGTTTGGGCCAGGGTATGACTGCGCGTTCGTCTCCGGCGAGCGCCAGGGCAGCTAAGTGGGGATAGTATTCGCTCCGCGCCATCCCCAGGCGTTCCGCCGCCTGTTTTGCGGACTCCCAGGCAATCCGCGTCTGCGGATTATTCGTCTCGGCGAGGTCGATCAGTTCCTCCAGGCTGTAAGACTTTTTCGGATCGATATCAGCTTTGGACATCGGCGCGTTGTTTCGCGCCGTGCAGTTGGCGGCAGCATCTAGAGAGGAGAGCTTCCCCTGGCATTGAGCACCAGCATGGGAGGCGGACGCCACCAGTAAGATCAGCGCCGCACATGCAGGTGCGAGCAAGGGGCGGCCGTGCAGGCTATGGTTCAGTTGCCCGGGAGCGGCTGAAGACCTGCGGGAACGACTCGTTTGCTTTCTCATATGCGCTTCGCTCCGGCTTGTGCCGTGATCTCGGCAATGACATTCTTCATGTAAAGTGAATTAGCCCTCAGCTGGACTCCGCTTCGATACATGAGAGAAAGCAGGTATGTCCCAGCCAAATCGACGAACTCGGTATCGGTCAGATCCACAATTAGACTCACACCAGGCGAGCGTCGAATCAACGTACGCCAGGACTGTTCCAGTTCTGGGACCCATGCCCCGGCCAACCTACCCTCCACTTTCAGGCTAAGATCAGTTTCGAGGTCTTCCACTGTTACTCTGAGCATTTGACTTTCGGCTCCACTGGCTAAGAGGCACGACTGATGCCGAGTAGTTCCCGAAAGTAGGGCCTGTAAATCCTTGAATGGAAAAGATGTCCGGGCGGGCAGTTCGAATAGGTCGGAGCCGGGGTGTGCCAGGTGCCAGCATGCTGGCAGCGGTTAACCAGTCCGGGTGCGTGATCCCTCTCTAAAGGACGAGCCGGCGTTGGTTTGACCCTCGGCTCTCTTCCTCTCGCCGGAGTTCAACCTGCCTAGCAAGCGGGACCCGGGTTGGCGATGTGCCATGCGAAGGCTCCTGCCTGGCGGGAGAATTTGTCGATCGCGGGGGGACATGGTTTGCAGGCAGCAATTGCGCCAACGACAACCTGCGAGGTATTGGCCGTGGACCCTGGTCGCGAGGGGGACGTCTGGGCGGCCAATCGTCCTGAAGTAGGATTATGCCAACAATCGTGACAAAGAGTAGGATCTTGCCAGGATGATGACACGAATTGCCGGCAATTCTGGCAAGCGTAATGGAAAGTCGTTCAGAATGAACGCTGGCGCTGCCAACTTCTATGTCATCCTACATGTTGTTTGTAGGTTGACAAGATTGTTGACAATTCGTGCCACGATTCATGTCAAAACGTGCCAAGAATCGTGGCAAATCCTAGTGGGCGGGCATCAGACGCTTCGGCGAGGCTGCTCTTTGGACTCAGGACCTCCGCCCAATCCGGCGCATTAACAGCCAGTCCTGGACTGGTTTCGGCGCAACTGGATGCTTCAATTCCGCCAGAACGGCAGGTGGAACCAGAATCCGCGCGTACAGCAGCCTGAGGAGGTCGATCTGGGTGATCAGCGCGAGATAGATGAGCGGCGAATCCAGTTCTATCCTGCAGACGGCGCCGTTTTCGGTTCCCACATTTTCAGATGATGAGGTACTACCGGTCTTTGAGGCGAATCTTGACCTGCCAACGGCGCCGGCCCAATTGCGCGAACGCGTGGAGACGTGCAATCGATGACGCAATCGGCAGATCGCTGCGAGCGGATATTGGTCAAATATCCGCTCTTCAAAAAACCGCGATCCCTTGATCGTGCACTTTGGAATTCCAGACTAGATTCCTGTTCGCTCATCCGCCGGGTGGCGCAGTTCCCCGCTCCAAGGCGCTTGCCCGGCCGGCGTCCGGTGTAGCGTAAGCAAGCGGCCCGGGAATGTTCAGTTGCAACTTAGTGCCGCCGCCCGGTTCACTCCGCAAACCCAACTCACCGCCGATGAGTTTGGCCCGCTCGCGTATTCCAGACAACCCGTAGTGCCCTTCGCGGCCACCCTGCGCAAGAATCTTCGGGTCGATGCCCTTACCGTCATCCGTTACAACCAGCCGAAATGTATCAGTGTCGAACGAGATTTCTAACTGGATGCGATCGGCACAGGCGTGGCGGAAAGCGTTGCGCAAAGCCTCGCGACCAATCTTGAAAGCTTCGTCGCGAACGCCTCGGCTAAGACCGAGCGGTGTGCCCCTTACCTTCACTTGGAACACGGTGGAGCTGGGATGTTCGGCAGCGAATCCCTCGGCAACATCTCTCAAAGCCGCCACAATGTCGTCCTCGGCCCTCGAAGATCGCAATGCGTGAATCGATTCTCGCGCCTCCGTGAGCGCTTGCTCGGCCAATTCGAGCGCCCTGCCGAGCTTCTGTTTCGTCTCGCCCGGTTCGAGCCGCTTGAACGCCACTCCAACATGGATGAGTGTCGCCTGGAAGGTCTGGAGTAACGTGTCGTGCAGTTCGCGCGCGATCCGTGTGCGCTCCAGAATACGTTCTTCCAGGACCGCCTCCTCCGCGCGCTTGCGTTCGGTAATGTCCTGGACTGTGCCGACTCCGCCCGTTGCGTTGCCCTCTTTGCCGAACTCCACGTGCGCCCGCTCTCGAACCCACTTCAGTTCACCGCCCGCGAGGATGCGGTGTTCAATGTCATAAGGGGCTCCATGCAGCGCGGCAGACCAAGCCTTATGGACAAATTCCCGGTCCTCCGGGTGAACCTTATCGAGGAGAGCTTCGTAGGTAAGTGCCGGTTCCAAAGGAATCCCAAAAATGCGAGACACCTCGTCCGAACAGGTGAGCAGATTGCAGGCGATGTCCAGATGCCAGCTCCCGATCTGCGCAATCTCCTGCGCCCGGTTCAAGTTGGTCTCGCTCTCCCGCAGAGCTTGTTCGGCTTGTTTGCGCTCCGTGATGTCCCGCGCGAGGCCTAAGTTGTAAGCCAGGCCGCCATATTCGAAATAGTTCGCACTGACCTCGACTGGGAAGAGGCGGCCATCCCGGGTTCGGTGGCGGCTTTCGAAACTCAGGGATTTTTTCGCTTGAAGCTCCCGCCAATGGTCGTGCCAGCGCTCCGCCGGGAATTCAGGGTCAATATCCGGTATGCCCATGCGGAGCAATTC
>Ga0075015_100000602_pt1 | contig 12702 bp, 8 predicted proteins | sample AleBraG_ABR_2013_FD_71476 | JGI IMG/M metagenome (GOLD analysis project Ga0075015, IMG submission 71476) | Freshwater sediment microbial communities in response to fracking from Pennsylvania, USA - Alex Branch Run_MetaG_ABR_2013 | ecosystem: Environmental > Aquatic > Freshwater > Creek >...
GAACGGATCGGCGAACGGGTCAGCGGTAGGGAGGGGCGAGGCGGGGCCAGGGGCGGAGCGCCTCGATCGAGGCGGCGAGGGACAAGAGCATCGCCTCGCGGCCGGGACGCGCGACCAACTGCACCGACATCGGCGTCCCCGCGGTCGGGTGCACACCCGCGGGGACGGACATCGCCGGGAACGACGCGAGGTTCCACGGTGCGGCGTACGGCGCCCACGGCACGATGGCGGCCATCGTGGTCACCCACGACGTCTCGCCCCAGCGCTTCGCCTCGATCGGCGGTGCAGCGAGCACCGGGGTCATGAGGACGTCGTAGGTGGTCAGCACCTCGCCGGCCCTCTCGATCCACGCATCGCGCCAGCTCTCGCGCAGCAGCCCCCGCTGCTTCGCGAACCGGCCGAGAGCCGCGTGCGTGAGCGTACGTCGCTCGAGCAGGGCCGGGTCGAGGTGCTCGGCGTCGTCGGCCGTGCCGGCGAACCACCGCGCGAGCGCGGCGACGGCCGTGAGCGTCGGGTACGTCGGGTCGAAGCGCTCCACGTCGTGGCCCGCGTGCCTGAGCGCGCCGGCGGTTTGGAACAGTGCACGGACGTGCTCACGATCGAGCGAGACGCCCTGGACCGGCGGCCTGGTCGAGACCGCGATGCGCAGCACCGGGCCGTCGGAGGCGTCGGACACGAGGGCGAGGGACGGGTCGCCCGCGAGCACCGACAGCATCAGCGCCGTGTCCGCCACGGTCGTCGCCAGCGCGCCGTTCTCCGACATGCCGTACCAGTCGTTGGCGCCGAGGTCGGCGGGCACGAGGCCGCCACCGGGCTTGATGCCGACCAGACCGGTGCACGCCGCGGGGATCCGCACCGAGCCCATGCCGTCGTTGCCGTGCGCGATCGGCACGATGCCCGCGGCGACGGCCGCGGCCGAGCCGCCGGAGGTCCCACCCGGCGTCCGCGAGAGGTCCCACGGGTTGCGGGTGATGCCGTACACCGAGTCCGTCTGGCCGAAGATGCACAGCTCCGGCACGCGCGTGATGCCCACCACCACCGCGCCGGCGGCACGCAGCCGACGGACGACCTCGTGGTTGGCGAGTTGGGCGTAACTCTCGGTGGCCGCGGACCCCACGCGCATCGGCTCGCCCTCGACCGGGACGTTGTCCTTGATCGCGACGGGCACGCCGGCCAGCGGCAGGGCGTCGCGGCGGGCGTGGTCGACGGCCGCGGCGTCGCGCAGGGCGCCCTCGCGGCGCACCACCTGGAAGGCGGCGAGGTCGCCGTCGCGCTCGTCGATGCGGGCGAGGGCCTGAGTCGCCGCCTCGACCGCGGTGACGCGGCCGGATCGCACGGCGTCCGCGACGGAGGTCGCGGTCCAGGTCTGCAGCGGGCTGGTGAGGTCGGTACTCATGGGGGCATCCCACCATGCCGGCGGTCCGCGCGGGCCCCCGGACGGGCGGACGGTTCGTCCCGACACGGTCCCGTGCGATCCCACCGTCAGGCCCGGTTGTCCGTCCACGTCGCGCCGTCCCAGAACCGGACCCCGCCGGGGCGCTCGATGTCCGGGTACCACCCCGGCGGCGGCAGGGGCACCGGCGCGGCCGCGGCCACCGGCGCCGTGGTGGGCGGCGGGCCGTGCTGCGGCCGGCCGACCGGCGCCACGGCGTAGCCGCCCGCGCCGTACCCCACGGTGCCGGGTGCGGCGTACCCGGGTGGCGCGCTGCGTCGACGGCCCGAGCCGCGCCGCACCAGCCCGACCACGATCGCCACGACGCCCGCCAGACCGAGGAGCGCACCAAGGCCGACGAGGCCGACCCAGGGCAGCGTCCTCGCGAGCGCCGCCACCGACGGGGCGACGAGCACGACGGTGCCGACGGTGGTGACGTCGACGGCGTACGCGCCGGTCGTCGGCGGCGTGAAGGTGGCGACGACGACGTAGGTGGTCGAGCCGCTGGTGAGGGTTTCGGTCAGCCGCGGCGCCTCCGCGACGGGGACGGTCGTGCCGTTCGGTGCGGTCACGGTCACGTCGCCGGGCGCCACGAGCCCCCGGAACGGCTCGCCCGGCGTCCCGCCGCCGGAGGACGCGCGCTCGTAGACGGCGTAGACGGTGCCACCCTCGAACTGCTGGGTGAACTGGGTCGGGGTCGGATGACTGGTCCCCAGGCCGGACAGCAGCCCGGATGCGGTCGTCACCACCCCGACGACCCCGGCGACGGCGCACACCACCCCGAGGACGAGCAGCACGACGCCCGTGACGATCGCGCCCCCGCCCCTGCGCCCGGCCGGGGCGACGGGCAGGCCCGACGACCACTGCTGCGCCATGGCTGCTCCCGTCCCTCGCCGCTGTGCCCTCAACCCTGCCACGGGGGGGCCCGGCGCAGCAGGTCAGGCGACCGGGACGAGGGCCTCGCGCAGGAGGGACGAGGCGGCCGCGGGGTGGTCGTCGGCGAGGAGCCCCGCGGCAGCCACGACGTAACGGTGGTCGACGCAAAGGCGCGGGGCGGTCGGCAGCTTCCACCCACCCGCACCGTCGGTGAGGACCGGGTCGAGCATCTCGCGCAGCAGGGACAACTCCGCGTGGCGGAAGACGCCTCCGCTTGCGACGACGACGCGCACCGACGACAGGTCGCGTCCCGGGGCGCGGCCGTCGACGGTCTCGGCGGGTCGAGCGTGGCGGCGCACCGCGACGGTGAGGGCGAGCCGCGCGATCCGCGCGTCCATCGCGCGGTCGGCGGCGGTCCGGGGCAGCCACGACGGGTCGTCGTGCCGCAGCCGTGCGGCGTCGGCGATCGCGTCGTGCTCGGCACCCACAGCGACGAGCTTCTCCGCGAGCGCGGCGTCCGCGACGCTCGTGGCGCTCCACCGCATCCCCAGGTCGCCCTCGACCGTGCGACCACGCCAGAGCACCTCGACGACCTCGCGGTGCAGCGAGGCCTCCTCGGCGTCGGGGGTCAGCGCGGAGTAGACGTCGGTGGTGGCGCCGCCGACGTCGACGAGCAGGACGTCGCCGATCCCGGAGTCGGCGAGCAGCTCGACGCCGGCGAGCACGAGGTCGGGCGTCGCGCCGCGCACGAGCCGCGCGAACCGCGGGCCCTTCGTGAGCCCCTTCCCGCCGATCACGTGGTGCACGAACACGTCGCGGATCGCCGCGCGCGCGGGATGCGGGTCGAGCGCCCCGATGCGCGGCAGGACGTTCGCGCATGAAACCACCGTGCGCCGTCGACGCAGGAAGGTGTCGACGACATCCTCGCGCGCGTCGGCGTTCCCGGCCACGACGTAGGGCACCCGCGGTCCGGACGCCGCGAGCCGCGACGCGTTGTGCCGCAGCACGTCGGCGTCGCCGCCGTCCGTGCCGCCGACGAGCAGCACGACGTCGGGGCGTGCGGCCGCCAGCGCCCCCAGCCCGTCCCGGTCGAGCTCTCCGCTCGACACGTGCACCACTTTCGCGCCGGCCGAGAGCCCGACCCGCGACCCGGCTTCCGCCGTCACGACCCGTTCGTACCCGACGACGGCGAGACGCAGGCCGCCGCCCGCGGAGGAGCACACCCGGATCTCGGACGGCTCGCCGCCCGCCTCGGCGACGACGCGGGCGACTGCGGCGTCGAGCCCGGTGAGCACGTCGAGCCCGGGGCCGACGGTCGTGGCCACGGACGTCGTGGCGAGCAGCCGACCGGCGTCGGCACCGCCGACGACGACGGCGGCGGCCTTCGTGAACGTGGAGCCGGTGTCGACGCAGACGACGTACTCGGGGGTCACCCCAGCGCCTGCACCAGGTCGGTGACGAGGTCGTCGACGGTCTCGATGCCGACGGAGAGGCGGACGAGGTCGGCGGGCACCTCGAGCGCGGAGCCCGCGACCGAGGCGTGCGTCATCCGCCCCGGGTGCTCGATGAGGGACTCGACGCCACCGAGGGACTCCCCGAGGGTGAACACCCGCGCGCGGCCGCACACGTCGAGCGCGGCCCGCTCACCCCCCGCGACGCGGAAGCTCACCATGCCGCCGAAGTCGCGCATCTGCTTGACCGCCACGTGGTGACCGTCGTTGCTCTCGAGCCCGGGGTAGAAGACCTCGACGACCTTCGGGTGGTCGCGCAGCACCTCGACGACGGCCTTGGCGTTGGCGCAGTGCCGGTCCATCCGCACGGCGAGCGTCTTGACGCCGCGCAGCGTCAGCCAGGCGTCGAACGGCCCGGCCACCGCGCCCATGGCGTTGTGGTGGTAGCCGAGACGCTCGCCGAGCTCGGGGTCGGACGCCACCAGGGCACCGCCGACGACGTCGCTGTGACCGCCGAGGTACTTGGTGGTGGAGTGCACGACGACGTCGGCGCCGAGGAGCAGCGGCTGCTGGAGGTAGGGCGACGCGAACGTGTTGTCGACGACGAGCAGGGCGCCGCCCGCGTGGGCGACCTCGGCCAGTGCGGCGATGTCGGCGACGCGCAACAACGGGTTGGTCGGGGTCTCCACCCAGACGATGCGCGTGCGCCCCGGTTGCACCGCGGCGGCGACCGCGTCGACGTCGGTGAGCCGTGCCGGCGTGTGGTCGACGCCCCAACGTTCGAGCACCTTGGCGAAGAGGCGGAACGTACCACCGTAGGCGTCGTCGGGGATCACGACGTGGGCTCCCGGCTCGAGCACCGTGCGCAGGAGAGTGTCCTCGGCCGCGAGCCCGGAGGCGAACGCCATCCCGCGCGTGGTGCCGGCGGCGGCGCCGACCGGGTCCTCGAGCGCAGCGAGGCACTCCTGGAGTGCGGTCCGGGTGGGGTTCGCCGACCTCGAGTACTCATAGCCGTTGCGCAGACCGCCCACGCCGTCCTGGGCGTAGGTCGACACCTGGTAGATGGGCGGGACCACCGCCCCCGTGGTGGGGTCGGGCTCCTGCCCGGCATGGATGGCGAGGGTCTCGAATCCGGCGTCGTTGCTCACCGGGTCAGGGTAGCCCGCTCAGCCCGCTGGACGACCGGCCCGGCGCCGCTGGGCGAACGCGCGGGCCTTCGCGCGGTTGCCGCAGATGGCCATGATGCACCAGTGCCGGCGGTGGCTCGGGTCGAAGAACAACCACCCGCACCCGTGGCCGGCGCACCGTCCCACGTGGGCGATGTCGCCCGACGCCAGCACGTCGGACGCCGCGAGCGCGGCACGGTGCAGCGGCAGACGCAGGCCCGCGGTGGCGACGTCGCCGCCGTCGGGAAGGACGCGGCCGTCGTCGAGCGGGACGAGCCGGGAAACCGCCGTGGCCGAGGCAACCTCGCGCGCCACGACGTCGAGGTCGGGACGGGGGAACGCGCGCCCCTCCCACGGCGCCGACGCGACGGCGTACCAGGACTCGCGCAACGCGAGGGCGTCGTCGAGGACCCGCTGCGCGGCGCGCGGCGACGCGCCACCGAGCGCGCGGAGCCTCCGTGCCTCGTATGCCGACAGCAGGCCGACGTCACCGGCCCACACCACGACAGCGTCGTAGGAGACGAGGTACTCGCGCGGCCGGTCCCCGTGCCAGCCCGCTCGTGTGTTCGCGAGCTCGAGGGCGAGATGCCCGGACACGGCGTCGGGGACCAGATGGCCCGAGACGCGATGGTTGGCCACGACCCTGCCGCTCCTCGCTCGCGACGGCTATGCTAACCGGATAACTGTATCAAGCGGTTACTCATCGGGGAGGTGGCGTGGCGGCCGTCGGTCAGCTGACGTGGGCCAGGCTCCGGCACCGACCCGATCGTTGGGTGCTGCTCGTCGTCGGCGTCGCGCTCGCCCTCGCCCTGCCGGTCGTCTCCGCCGCGACGGGGCGGCTGGTCGCGGCCCGCACCCTGTCCAACGCCATCGAGCAGCTCCCCACGGGCGAGCGCACGGTCATCGCGTCCTACGGCGGCACCACCGATCCCGCCGCCCAGCGGCACGACGACGCCCTCGTGCGCACCCGGCTCGCGTCGCTCACGAGCCGCCCGGTGTCCCACCAGATGCTCTTCGGCGAACTGGCCGACGGCGCTGGCCGCACGTACCGGCTCGGCGCCACCGACGACCTCGCGCACCAGGTGCGGCTGACGGGCGGGCGTCTGCCGCGGTCCTGCTCGCCCGGGCGGTGCGAGGTGGTGCTGACCGGTGGAGCCGTCTCACTCGACCCGGCGCTGGGGCTCGTCGTGGTCGGCACCGGCGTGCGCACCGATCCGCTCCTCCTGGCGGGCACCTTCGACCCCGGCCCCGGCGCACTGCTCGTCCTCGGCGCGGATCCCGATGCGCTGCAACGTCTCTCCGCGCTCGCGCAGTTCCCGCGAGGGAGCGGCTGGGTGGCACCGCTCGACCCCGAACGCATCACCTCGTTCGGGGTCCCCGCCTACGCGGACCTCTCCCGTCAGGTGTCCGACGAGCTGGCGCTGCGCATCCGCGCACTCGTCCTGTCGGCCCCCGACGACGCACTGCTGCGCGAGGACGCGCGCGCCCGCTCATCCCGGGACCGGTTCGCCCTCCTCGGTGGTACGACTGCCGTCCTCGTGCTCGGGTTCGTGCTCGTCGCCGCGGTCGGACTGCGCCGCGAGCACCTCGAGGTCGCGGGGCTGCTGCGTCGTCGGGGCGCGTCGTCGAGGGCCGTGCTGGGGTTCGCCGGTCTCGGCGCCGGGGTCGCCGTGGTGGCGGGCGCACTGCTCGGCGCGTTCGTCGGCTGGGGTGCTGCGCTCGTCGGCGCGCAGGCGCAGCCGCTGCACCCCCCAGCGCTCGCGCTGGCCACTGCCTCGGTGCGGGACGCGCTGCCGTCCCTCGTCGTGCTGACTGTCGGCGCCGTGCTGCTCACCACCACGGTGCTCGTGTGGCCGGCGAGCCGTGAGGACACCGCGTGGCACGTCGTCGAACTGCTCGCGGTCGGCTCGCTCGCGACCGCGGCGCTGGTCGCGGCGCGCGGCGCGGTCGGCGCGGCGACGGTCGGCGGCGACCCGTTGTCGATCGCCCTCCCCGTGCTCGCCCTGACCGCCGCGGCGCTCCTCGCCGCCCGCCTCTGGGTGCCCCTCGCGTCGATCGTGAGCAGGCTGCTGCCGGCGTCTGCCGTCGCCGCCCGGCTCGCGGCCTCGTCCGGCGTGCGTCGACCGTTGCGCACGGTCGTGACGGTCGGTTTCCTCACCGCGGCCGTCGGTGGCGTGGTGTTCGCGGGCGCCTACCGCGCGACACTGCAGAGCGGGAGCGCCGACACCGCGGCGTTCGACGTCCCGACCGAGGCTCGCCTCACCGTCGGGCCGCAGGCCGACGACCCGGTCGAGCTCCAGGCGCAGTCCCCGCTGCCGGACCCGGCGTACGCCGTGCTCCGCACCGTCGCCGGCGTGCGGACGTCGGCGACGAGCGGAGATGCCGTGCAGGTGCTGGGGATCGACCGCGCCGTGCTGCCGCTCATGGCCCGGTGGGACCGCACGGTGGGCGCCTCGTCCCCCGCGGCGGTCGGCGACGCCGTCGCCGCCGCCGCGCCCGCCCCAGGAGTCGTCCTGCCCGACGGCACCCGGACCCTCGTGCTGCCGGTGCGGTCGTGGACGCGGGACCAGCCCGGCGGGGTGGAGGTCGTCGCGTGGGTCACGGCCCCCGACGGCCGCGAGCGCGGCGTCCCCCTGCGGGAGGCCGACGGCACGCTGTCGGGACCGGTCCCCGACCTCGGCCCTGGCCTGCAGCTCACCGCGCTGACCCTGCGCGAGAACGTCGCCGATGCCACCCGGCGCCAGCACCACGTCGGCGAGGGCGGCACCCTCACCGCGTTCCTCGCGGGCCGCGTCGTCCTGGGCGCTCCCACCGGGTCGACCGGCTCGTGGTCGTCCTGGTCCTCGCGCACGGCGGCCAGCGTCGGCACCACCACCTGGCTCTCGGTCGACTACGAGCTGACCGGTCCGCTCGTCGTCGTGCGCCCGGGGCTGCTCGACCGGGCACCCCTGCGCGTGGTCACCGACGTGGAGACGGCCTCGCGCGGCACGCCGCTGCGACTCGACCTCGGCGGCGGTGACTCCCTCGCCGCTCAGGTCGTCGCAACGCTGCCGCGCTTCCCGACGGCTGGACCACGCTTCGTCGTGGCCGACCGGACGGCGCTCGCCGCCGCGCTCGATGACACAGCCCCGGGGTCCGGCGAGCCGCACGAGATCTGGGCCGGCGACGGCGCCTCGAGCAGCGCGCTCCCCGCGACGCTCGCCGCGGCCCCGTGGGACCGAGCTGCGGCCCTCACGCAGGTGCAGCGGCGCAGCGTCCTCGAGTCCGACGCCGTCGGTCAGGGCGCGGCGCTGCTGCTCCTCGTCGCCGCCGCGGTCTCGCTGCTCGTGGCCCTCGTGTCGCTCGGACTCCTCGTCGCCGGTGAGCGCCGGGACGACGACGGGGCGCTGCTGGCGCAGGAGGCCGACGGCGTCGCGACGGCGACGCTACGCCGCAGCCTGTGGTGGCGCAGCGTCGCCGTGGCGGTCCCGGCCCTCATCGTCGGGACGGTCGCCGGGCTCCTCCTCACCCGTTCGGTGTCGACGCTCGTCGCGCTCTCCGCCAGCGGCGCGGCTCCCCCGCTCCCGCTGCTCCCGTCGGTCGGGCCGGGCTGGACCGCGGCCGTGCTCGTGCTCGGGCTCGGCGTCGCACTGCTCGCCTGCGCACTGGCGACGAGCCGGATGCTGCGGTCGAGCTGGCCCTCTCCCCCGGACCAGGACCTGCGATGAGCGCGCCTGCGCAGGGCCTGCCCCAGGCCGTCGAGGTCCACGACCTGTTCTGCCTCTATCACGCGCCCACCGGCTCGGTCGCGGCGCTGAGGGGCCTGTCGCTGTGCGTGCCGGTCGGGGAGCGGCTCGTCGTCCACGGCCCGAACGGGAGCGGGAAGTCGACGCTGCTCGGGGTGCTCGCGGCGGAGGTCGCGCCCAGCGCGGGATCGGTGCGCGTCGCCGGCGTCGACCTCACCGGGGCCGACGATGCGACGCGTACCGTGCTGCGGCGCGACCGGCTCGGGCTCGTCGACCAACGCGCGCGTCGCTCGCTGCGCCCCGAGCTCGACGTGGTCGACAACGTCGCGCTCCAGCTACGCGTCGCCGGACGCCCGCGCGAGAAGGCGCGGTCGGCGGGCCGCGAGGCCCTCGACAGCCTCGGTCTCGGCCACCTCGCGGGTCGGCGCCCCGAGACCCTCTCGGGTGGCGAGGCGCAGCGCGTCGCGGTCGCCGCCGCGCTCGCGCACCGTCCCACGGTCGTGCTCGCCGACGAGCCCACCGGCGAGCTCGACGCCGCTGCCGCCGACCTCGTCTACGACGTGCTGGCGGCCGCGGTCCGCGACCTGGGCGCCACACTCGTGCTGGTGACCCACGACCCGCGGGCCGCGCGGATCGCCGACCGGGTGGTGCGCATCCGCGACGGCCGCCTCTCCGAGCAGTGGGATCCCGCGGCCCCGCACTCCGAGACGCTCGTCGTCGACGACCGCGGCTGGGTGCGGCTGCCGGACGCGCTCCGCCACGGCGCCGGCGCCGCGTCCGGGGCCGTGGCCGTCGCCACCGACGCGGGTGTGCTGCTGCGGGGGACGGGGGTCGCCGCGCCCGTGACCGAGAGCCCCGCGGCGACCGCACCGGTTGTGCTCGGCGGGGTCGTGGCGAGCGTCAACGGAGTCTCGATCAGCTACGCCGGCACGACGGTGCTCGACGACCTCCGCCTCGAGATCCACCGGGGCACGCTCACCGTCGTCTCGGGCCGGTCCGGCTCCGGGAAGTCGACCCTCCTGCGGGCGCTCACCGGCCTGGCCCGCGTCGACTCGGGGTCGGTCACGCTGCTCGGCCACGCCCTGGGCGACCTCGACCGCGACGAGCGGGCCAAGGTGCGCAGGTCCGGCGTCGCCGTCGCGGCCCAGGGCGGATCGCTCGTGGAGACCATGCACGTGCGCGGCAACCTCGCACTGGCCCGGACGGCGCGCGGGCTGCCCGACGACGACGCCCTCGTCACGTCGCTCTGCGACCGGCTCGGGCTCACGCCGCTCGGACACCGCCCGGTGTCGTCGCTGTCGGGTGGGGAGCGTCAGCGTGTCGCGGTCGCACGCTCGCTCGTCGTCGAGCCCACGGTCGCGGTGCTCGACGAGCCCACGAGCCAGCTCGACGAGGGCAACGCCGAGGTGGTGGCACGGGCACTCGTCGACGCCGCGCGCCGAGGCTGCGCGGTCGTCGTGGCCAGCCACGACCCGGTGCTCCTCGAGGTGGCCGACGTCGCCGTCGACCTCGCCGGCCCGCGCCGCCGGGACTGATCGTGTCGTCGCTGCGACCGGTCTGCCTCGACCCAGCGCTCGGGCCGGACCGGCGGGTCAGACGAGCTGGTCCTCGCGGGTCGGGTCAGAGGCGTCGAGGTCGTCGTCGAGGACGGTCCAGCGGTGCGGGTGCTCGGAGGCCTCGACGTTGAACGTGTCGATGGTGCCGCGCATCGACTCCGCGAGCATCGCCAGGTCCTGCGCGGAGGCCTCTGCCTGGCGCGAGCCGACGGCGTACTGACGCGATGCGTCCGACACCTGGCCCATCGCGAGCACCACCTGGTCGGACGCCGAGCGCTGCTGCTGGGTCGCGATGGAGATCTCGCGGGTCGCGGTGGTGGTCTCGTCGACCATGCCGGCGATGCGGTCGAGCGCCTCGGCGGCATCGTGGGCGACCTCCCGCGCCCGGTCGACCTCTCGCTGACCCTCCTCCGCGACCATGGCGGTGGCACCCGACTCGGTGGCGATGCGCGTGACGAGGCCCTGGATCTGCGTCGTCGACGCGCGGGCGCGTTCGGCCAGTCGGCGCACCTCCGCCGCGACGACCGCGAAGCCCTGGCCGTGCTCCCCCGCGCGCGCCGCCTCGATCGCGGCGTTGAGGGCGAGCATGTTCGTGCGCTCGGACAGGTCGTCGATGACGTCGAGGATGCGGCCGATCTCGCGACCGGTCTCCCCGAGGGTCACGGCGCGCTCGGTGATGACCTCCACGCGGGCGGCCACGAGGTCCATCGCGTGGACCGACGAGGCCACGGCGTTGCGGCCCTCCTCGGTGAGCCGCAACGTGTCCCCGGCCGCGCGCGCGACCGACTCGGACGTCTGGGCGATCTGGGCCGCGGTGGCCGCGAGCTCCTCGATCGTCGCGGTCGTCTCGGCGACGACGCTGCTCTGCTCCGATGCCGCGGTCGCCTGCTGAGCTGCCCCCGCCCGCAGCTCCACGCTCGCCTGGGCGAGCGCCGTCCCGTACTGCTGCGCCTGCGCCACGAGGTCCCGCAGCCGGCTCAGCGTCGAGTCGAAGGACGACGCCATCGCGCGCAGGTCGCCCTCGTCGAACTGATCGACGGGCAGCTCCGCCGCGAGGTCGCCCTGAGCGACGCGGGCCAGCGCCTCGGACATGTCGCGCAGACGCAGCTCGAGGCGACGTGCGTTGACCGCGTCAGCCCTGCGATGACGGCGGATCTCGAGCGCCCACAGGACCGCGCCCACCAGGCCGGCGGCGAGCAGGAGCAGCCCGAGCGCGAGCAGGACCCACATCAGGAAGCCCTGGGCCGCGAACCCCGAGGTGACGGCGGGGGCGGCCACGCCCACGACCCAGTCGAGGTCGACCTTGCCCGGGAGCCCGGTGTCGTAGGCCGTGCGCTGCCACCCGGTGACGACGTCGCCGGTCACGAGGCCCGAGTCGGAGGTCGCCAGATCGATGCCCAGCGCCGTCTCCGCGTCGCCGGGGGCGGCGAACGAGACCGTCGCGTCGATGCCCTTCGACGCCACGGCGCGCAGCTGGGCCACGGGCGAGTCGATCTCGAGCACGCCCACCGGGGCACCGGCCGGGCCGACGGCGATCGCGGTGGTGATGACGTCGCCCGGCAGGGAGACCCCGGCGTGCGCGTCGGTGGTGACGGCCTTGTTCGGACCGAGGCTCATCGCCTGCGCGAACCAGGGGGCACCCACAGCGCCGGGGGACAGTCCCGTGGTCTCGCTGACGCCGGCCGCCTGCGAGGACGCGTCAGCGACGCGCAGGACCTCGCGGCCCGTGGCGTTGCGCAGCCGAGCGATCGCGACGAGACCGGGCCTGAGCTCGGTCAGCGCCTCGAGGGGACGCCGCGCCTGCGCGACCTGCGCGGCGCTCGGGCTCCCCGATGAGGTCACGACGGCGGCGAGCACCGGGTCCCGACCGGCGAGCAGGGCGGCGAGCCGGACCACGTCGACCTCGCGCGAGACGCGGGCGGCCGCCTCACGAGCGGACGCGCTGAGCGTGACGTCCTGCCTGTTCTCCGACTCGTTCGCGGCCGACTGCGCCGCGACCCCGAGAACGCTGGCGGTGCTGAGCACGACGAGGGACGCCGCGAGGGTGATCGGGGCGGCCCAGCGCAGCGGCGTACGCCGGTGGCGGTGCCCGCCGGGCGCGCCGGGGACACGCTCGGTCCCGTGACCTGCGCGCTCGGTATGCGCGGACGTGCTCATCCCAGTTGCCCCCAGACGGCTGACCCCTGCACCAGGCATCGGCAGATCCGGCGTGGAGTTGAGCCGATCGGGGGACACCCGACGTCATCGCGCCGTAAGGACTGGGCGGGAAGGAGGACACCTCGCGCGTGGTTGTGTCGGGTGCGGACCCGCGGTTGCCGGGCCCGAGATCCACCGAGAGACTGGTCCCCATGTTCTCCTCCCTGTTCGGCTCCAAGACCCGCATGGTCACCCCCGACGACGCGCTGCCCGGCCGCGCCACGCGCCCGTTCGCCGTCCCCAGCACCCACGAGGTCCTCGGGACGCCGCTGGAGGGCCCGTTCCCGGGGGGCCTCGAGC
>Ga0075015_100000603_pt1 | contig 12679 bp, 8 predicted proteins | sample AleBraG_ABR_2013_FD_71476 | JGI IMG/M metagenome (GOLD analysis project Ga0075015, IMG submission 71476) | Freshwater sediment microbial communities in response to fracking from Pennsylvania, USA - Alex Branch Run_MetaG_ABR_2013 | ecosystem: Environmental > Aquatic > Freshwater > Creek >...
ACAACAGTGGACGTGTCCATTTGCGCTCCCAAGCGGACACCTACACTCTTGTCCGCTCTCTTGAGCGCATCCTCCGCTGATCAGGCGGCGTCAACCATGGGTGTTGCCCACACGCTTACACATGTTGGTTTAGCCAGTGTCCGCCAATAGGTCTTCATGACCCACAGCAGACCGCGCGAGTGACGGCTATCGGGTGGTCCAAGTGCATCGTCCAGCGTGCTAGATTGCGGCAGCACAGGGCAATATGGTCAATCGAATTTGGATAATACTCGGGGTCGTCGTCTTGGGATCAGTGTGTGCAGGCTCGCTTAGAGCTGCCTCAAGTCAGCAGCTTGATGAGCATCACGTGATGTCTCTGAAGTTACCTTCTGCATTGCCGACCGACAAGAGAGTCCAGAGCGTATTCGGAAACCCAGCAACACCAGGTGCTCCCGTTGTGGTTCGCATTCACGCCGAGGCCGGCTACATCATCATCACTCACACTCATCAAGTGGACGAAAACATCGTCGTGCTGAAGGGAAGTTGGGCGCTTGGCTCGGCCTTCGCTTCACTGGACGCCAGACACCCGGGGGAATGATATCGAGAACATCATGACTTACCTAGAACATGTCCGAGGATAATGCTTGTTTCTTAGCCGCGGGGCCATTTGACTACTGCACCTTAGGTGCTGCAAAGCTGCCGTTTACGAATGCCCGATACGGGTGTGCGCCGTGAAAAGGCAGTCGCGAATGGCTGGTTCGGGAAGGCTCGTCGGAGACCACAAATGAACTCAATGCCCCACCACCTGACGAATCACGCGTACGAAATTACCTCCCATTATTTTTCGAATGTCGCTCTCCGAATATCCCTTGCGCATCAATGCCGCGGCTAGCGCTGGCATATTTGATATGTCCTCCAAGCCCTGAGGAACGATTGGAATTCCGTCAAAGTCGCTGCCAATGCCAACGTGATCGACTCCAATCAGCTTGGCGATATGATCAATACAGGAAACTGCGTCGTCAAGCTTCGCATAGCCGACGCGGGGACGAATATCACCCGTTTCAACGTGGTAATTGACGGCATATTCATCCAGTGCCGCCCCTGTCTCGGACGGCGCAAGCGTGTTCGACTTCGAGATACGCTTCATACCCTCTGCTGCCTCCTGCTGATTCAGGAAGGCCGAATAGAAGTTCGCGCCGACGACACCACCGTTTTTGCCCAGTGCAACCAGCATATCGTCGGACATATTACGCGGGTGGTCGCTTATGGATCGACACGAGGAGTGCGACGCGATCACCGGCTTCGATGAGACCGCCAACGCATCATAAAACGTCTTGTCCGAGACATGGGATATATCGACGATCATCCCGATGGCATTCATCTCGCGCACTACATCTTTCCCAAAGTCCGTCAATCCATTGTGCTCGGCCGGTGCCATTGATGAGTCTGCCCAGTTATTTCCGCGAAAGTGCGTCAAGGTCATGGACAGGACTCCCATCCTTCTGTACACCCGCAAAACAGCTAGATCGTCATCGATCTGATGGCCACCCTCGACCGTGAGCACAATCGCGATCTTGTCTTTCCCCGTGATGCGAGTGATGTCGTCGGCGGAAGTAGCGAGTTCAACCCGTTCTGGATATTTGTCAAACACGACCTGCATCGCATCGCGATAATCGAGCGTGCGCCTTACCGCCTCAGCTCCTTTATAAAATTCCGGAACATACAGGGCAAAAAATGGCACGCCGACGCCACCTTCACGCAAGCGAGGCAGATCGATTCCCCCGTCGACCTGCCGCTTTCCAATATCAACATGCTCAAACAATATTTGCTGCACGGTGTCGTTATGAGCATCCACGATGAGCAGGTGCCTTGGCAATCGGAGAGCTTGTGCAGCCGGTTCTGCGCCAACGCAGGTGATAACTATCGAGCACAAAGCGCACATAACAAACGTGAAGACACTTTTCACATTCGCTCCTCATGAAGTGTGACAGCGTATCTTATGTTCTCCTAGCGGATTCCAATGAATGGAACGCCGCAGAGCTATCGGTTACCTTCATCGAGCAGGACGGGCATTTGCCAAGCACGGACCCGCGACCTTGGCTTGCCTCGGCGCGCCGACCTTCGCTAGCCAATAGCTCGATGGCTCGCGCCCCGGTGTCTTGGCGGCGGTAATCGTCGGGCTCGGACAGGAGGCAAAGTCCTCAGTTTCGGAATGGATCAAAGCGGGGAGCGATCGGGCGGGCTGCAACGCGTACGATACGATGGCAACCGCAGTGCCAACTGCCAGAAAGTCCCAACTCAACCACCTTCTCGATGACATGGAGTCGCTCCTGATGTGTGCCGGTGCCTGACCAGTAATAGGAGACTGAGGGCAAAAAGCGGACAGCGGCCTAAGACGACCGCTGTGGCGTCTTGGACTTCACTAAAGCTTTACAAGGTTGTCCATCACAACATTGCCGGGATCTGTATTCACAGCCATGATCTCTCGACCGTTACGGACAATCACAAAACTTAAGTGCGCAGCGGGGGTCGTAAGGGTACCCGTACAGTCGGGGTTTACCGTATAGGTACCCGAAACATTCAATTGAACTATTTGTCCTCCAATGCTCACGGTCCCGAAGTCGGTGAGACCGCCTCGTCCATCAAAAGTCATGAGTCCACCGCCCGCAACTGGGGTGAAGTTGCCGATCGCAGCAGGGGTAGTACCTCTCGTGAAAAACCCGCTGAATTTAAGACCGTAGCCACCAGTCAGCGTGGCATCGGTACAACCCTCCAGATCTGCATTTTGGGCGCGCACTGTGGGTACAACGCCTGCGGATCCGAGCAGCGCTGCAACGGCAACCAAGGCCGCCGGAGTTACTTTGGCCATCATGATTCGCATAGTCCCGCTCTCCCAGTGTTGAGATAATTTCAGATTGACCGTCGGACCCGAAGCTAATCCCGGGTTCGGCTCCAAAACACTCGCCATCGCCTGATGGATGTTGAACGCTTGGATGGGGGATGTCCTGTGGAAATCCTGGAGTTTTCCGATTGATTGTTGACACAGCGCCGGTATGTTGGCCTACTGCGGTTTTAGACATCGACCCGCAGTCCCTATGCTCTCGCGCGTTCCTCCCCCGTCAGCGGACATTCCCGACCACCCTGAGGTCGTCTACAAGTTTGGCGTCTATCTTCTGAATCCCGCCGATCGTCAATTGCTCCGGGATGAGCGGGCCGTGTCGCTGGCGCCGAAGATGTTTGACGCGCTGCTGATGCTGGTGGAAAACCACGATCACCTGGTCGAAAGAGATCAGTTCCTTAGACGACTGTGGCCGCGTGGTTTTATAAACGAGGAAGCGCTGGCGCACTGCATATCGCAATTGCGCCGTGCCTTGGGGGACAGTCCGCATAAGTGCAGATTCATCAAGACTGTTCCGAAGCGCGGCTACCGTTTTGTCGCGGCCACCGAGGTTGTTCCCGCAGCAGCGCGCGAAGTTCCGGGCTCGGTAAGAGTAGGCGTCTTGCCATTTGAAAATCTGGGCGCTGACCCCGAACGCGAGTACCTGGCCGACGGGTTCACCGAAGAGACGATTGCAGCGCTCGGTCAGATTGATCCAGACCACTTGAGTGTGATCGGTCGCACCACAATGATGGCCTATAAGCGCACTATCAAATCCCTGGCCGAGATCGGCAGTGAGCTGGTGGCCGCCTATCTCATTGAAAGTTCCATTCGCAGCGAGGCGGGGCGGTTGCGCATCACGTCCAAATTGATCCGCGTACACGGCCAGACTCAAATTTGGACCGCCACTTTCGATAACGAAGTGACGAGCATACTCGCGTATCAGCGTGAACTCAGCACAGCCATCGCCGAACAGGTGCGCTTGCGCATAGCTCCCGAACGCCTGAGCGCCCTGGCACGCCGGCAGACGCGCAACACTGAAGCCTACGATCTCTACCTTCGCGGTCGCTACTTCTGGAACCAGCTTTCTCCGCCGACGACGCGGCGCGCGATGGAATTCTACGCTCGCGCCACCGCGCTCGACCCGAAGTACGCGATCGCCTGGTCCGGACTGGCGGACGCTTTTACCGGGAGTACCATCAATGGCGATGCAAGACCACTGGACGTTTGGCCGCGTGCCCGCGCCGCGATCGGCAATGCAGTGGAATCCGAGCCCGATCTCGCCGAGGCGCAGACTTCTCTAGGAATTGCCGCCTTCTTTCTCGACTGGAACTGGCAGCTCGCCGAGCGAGCGCTTCGCAAAGCCGTTGAGCTTGATCCCTTCTATTGCCTGGCGCACCGCACGCTCGGGATCGTACTTTCGTATTTGCGACGCCACGCTGAGAGCCAGCTGGCGGTGCGACGTGCGCGTGAGCTCGAGCCACTCAATGTGGCGCATCATGCGCTATCAGCCCAAGTTGCCTTTAATGCCAGCGCCTATCCCGAGGCCATCGCGTTCGCGCGCCACGCTACGGTCCTCGATTCGGAGTTCTGGATCGGCTATCTGCAGCTTGCGCAGGCCTACGAGCAGACGGGCGACCATGATCTGGCGTTGGATGCCCTGCAACACGCGGGGCGCTTTTCAGGTGGTAACAGCAAGGTAATGGCGCTCCGAGGGTACCTGTTGGCAAAGCTCGGGCGCGCTGACGAGGCCCGGGAGGTCCTGAATACCCTGCAGGCCGTCTCACTTGAACGCTATGTTCCGCCCTACGCGATGGCACTGGTCAACGCGGGGCTCGGCGAGCGACATACGGCCTTGGAGTGTCTTGATCGAGCCTATGAAGCCCGCGACGTGAATCTCATCTTTTTACCGGCCGATCCCAAATGGGACACGTTCCGATCTGACGCGCAGTTTGTCGGACTGCTCCGGCGCTGTGGATTTGATCAGCTGCCACCTCCCCCGTGACCGCCCGTCACGACGCACCATCACTTCAGTCATGTTGTCGAAGTCACCAGGCCTGTCTCGACGACTGTTGAGGAGAATTCGATAGTTGGCGCTATCGATCGATTCTTGGGCCATGGAAACGGTTGAAAGCGCTTTTTCCGGCAAAGTATCTCAAACAGGTTGTGGGTGCGCACGAAGCCAAGAGCTGAGTGGGCAACAGTTAAGTAGTTGGGAGGGCGACGGAGGTGGAAACGCAAGGAGCGGGTAAGAGTTCTCTAGAGTTCTCTCGGTTGCTTGCCTGGGCATTGATCGTGTTCACCGGCACGACCGGCGTCGCGACCATTGCAATGTGCGCGGATTCATCGGCCGACTTGTCGACACTGCAGGAAGTTGTCATTACCGCCCAACGCATAGAAGAAAACGCGCAACACGCCGCGCTTGCGATCACCACTATTTCACCCGACGAGCTGCTTAGAGCCGGCGTCGGTCGACCAGGTGAAATGACTGCGCTGGTGCCTGCGCTCCAGATATCCGACGATACCGGGCCGTACTCGATTTTTTACCTGCGGGGGGTTGGCAACTTTGCCGCGAACGGGCTCACCGATCCGGCAATCCGCGTCAATTTCGATGGCGTCACTGTAAATCGATCCGGTACCGGCGGGCTGTTTTATGACCTCGAGCGTATCGAGGTGCTCAAGGGGCCACAAGGCATTCTCTATGGCCGCAATGCGACAGGCGGTGCGATCAACGTCATAAGCAAGCGTCCAATGCTGGGCGAAACGCACTTCGACGGTGCAGTCGACCGCGGGAACTACGGTTCGATGAGAGTGGCCGTTATGCTCAACGAGCCCCTAGGCGGCGCCAGTGCCGTACGTCTGGCGGCCAACGTCACTAAGCACAACGGCTACATGAGCGACGGCACGGGCGATCAGAATGACGCGGCCGCGCGACTCTCTTATAACTACGCACCCAGTGATGCGGTGTCGTTGCTGGTGGTTGGCGACTACATGACTCAGAAGGGCGTCAATTCCGGTGGCACGATCAGCGGCTCGTCCAGCAGTTTCTTGGCCGCGCCGCGTTTTAACATCAATCAGCGCTACGGCCTGTCCTCACCGCAGGTGACGGCCTACCTGGCAAGCGTGCCCAATGGCCTCGATGGCCGAACTTTCGCGCCTCTTCAGACCAACACCTTTCAAGACAACAAGTTTGGCGGCGTTTCGGCAACTCTTGATTGGAAAACCTCGATTGGAACGGTGACAGTACTTCCGGCTTATCGCAAAGCGAGTGTGAACTACAACCTGTTCGCATCTGCCGTGAATTTGGCGGAAAATAGCACGGAAGCGCTGAAGTCTTTCGAGGCGCGGCTCGCATCCGATGACCGGCATGAGCTAGGGTATGTATTTGGCCTTTATTCGCTGACCGATTCGCAGAACAATCCGGCCTTTACAGTCAACCAACAGGCGGTGCTTACGTTTCAACAGTTTTTTACGGAAGCGAAGAGTCGAGCAGCCTACGCTAATCTTACCTATGCCGTGACTCCGACATTTCGCATCACTGGCGGGGCGCGACTTACGCACGATGACAAATATTTCACTGCGACGCTGCATGCCAACACCCTCATTTGTACCCGAGGATTTTTGGCTTGCCCAAATGCCGCTGTGCTCCCGTATACCTTGACCACGTCGGTTGCTCCGCAATCCATACCGAATGGCGCAGGCACGATCACCACATTGACCATCGTCGACCGGACCGGCGCCAAGGCTTCCGATGTAACTTACGACAAGACGACCTGGCGTGCGGGGGTGGCCTTGGATCTTAGTGATCGGAACTTGCTGTACGCCAATGTAGAGACGGGATATAAGTCCGGGGGCTTCTTCTTTACGGCCGACGCCAATAATGCCTATCGGCCTGAAACTCTTCGGGCGTACACGGTTGGGTCGAAGAATCGATTCCTGGACAATCGGCTGCAGGTGAATCTGGAACTGTTTCAGTGGAATTACAGTGGCCAGCAGATCAACCACGTGTCGCGAGATTCAGTGGGGGATGCCATTTTTCGAACCGACAACGTGGGCCTGGCGACCTACAAGGGTGTTGAGGTAGATGTACAAGCAAGACCGGTGCCGCACACGCTGGTGACCGCGGATGTCCAGTATAACAACGGCAGGTACGACAGTTTCGTCTACGCGGTACCGAACAATAACTTGGGATTTAGCAATGGCACGGGTTGTCCTAACCTTGCGGTCAGCGCCACGAATTACACCGTCAGCTGCTCTGGTAAGCAGCCGCCGTATGCTCCCCGCTGGACCCTTGGCGGCAGTGCCCAACAGACAATACCGTTGGCCGGCGCCGCTAAGCTGGTGGCCGCGGCGCGCGCTCACTATCAGAGCCTAACCTTAACGGCGCTCGACTTCCTTCCCATAGAGAACCAGGGGAGTGCCGCGAGTTGGGATTTCGATTTGACGATCAGCGCTCGAAGCGATCGCTACTATTTGACTGGCTATGTCAATAATGCCTTCAACAGATCGGAAATCCAGTTCTCGTTCGCTATGCCGCTCAGCAGTGCGGTGTCGGCAATATTGCGACCGCCACGCACTTACGGCATATGTGTCGGCGCGCACCTATGACCCCGTACGTTCGTTGAACTTAGCAGCGTCGTAGATGTGGTGATGGCAGTCAAAGGAGTTCCCTGGCGCCTTCAATTTGAGCGTGGGCCTCGGGTATCTTCGCCTCGGTTGCGGCTACCAACCCCGCCAGGCCCATACCCTTCTGCAGGTGCCCGCGACTGATTTCGGTACCGTTCATAAGCGAAGTCTCCATGTCGAGATGCATTAGAACAGTGATCGAGATCGACCACCCTAACGAATCCAGTTTAGCGCTTGCTGCGGTTGCAACAAGGTCCGATTTCGTAAGCACAATCGCTCTATCCGTCTGGGCCCTCCGTTTCGACATCATGACCCATTTCAGGCGTTCGCGAACGACGGCTATCGAGTGCTTCGGCCCCGGCCAATGGGCGAAATTCTGGTAGGCAGCGTGCCGCCCAGTACGGTCAGCGGCAGGAGAGGAAGTAGGTAGGCAGTGTGGTACCAGGGCGGATAGTCTGCCCACACTCTGCCGAGATGTATAAACGCGGAGCCTGCGAGAAGCACGACGCCGAGATATACGGTGGCCGCCCGTGATCTCCCAGCAATCAATTCAGTAACGAACCCTGCGACCAGCGTGCAAATGACGCCAGCTGTCAGGCGCGAGAGCAACATCGGAACCGTGTAGCTCTTTGTTGGTTCAGCGATTGCGTAAGCAGCCCACGTGACCCGCAGCATGAAGAGCCCAAGTCCTCCGATTCCAGCCCATGTAAGAGCACCGACGAAGATGGCCGCAAGGAATCGAAACCACGATTGTGTGCGCGGGTTAGACATTGCGCGACAGTCGAAGTGACTTGATGCCATATCAAACAAAGTTCAGTGACCGATGTCGATGATTTGATTCAGCGTTTCGCAAGCTTCAGCAAAGGACTCCTCCGGAACCTGTCGCCACGGGTGCGGCTTCGCGCCTCTGGCGCGCCAATCAAAGGACTTCGGCTGGTGGCCTAGAATATAACTCGTTTCGCCTTTGGCGCCTTTAAGCTTCACCGCAAATGGGTTGCTTTCATTATACGGCGCCGTGGTCATGGGCAGTCCAATGACAATGCCGGTCCGCTCATTGAATTCCCTTGGCGACAGTACGGCGAGCGGGTGCATATCCTTCATTTCGCGCCCCGCTTGCGGATTGCAATTGATCCAGATCATGTCGCGCCTGTCCGGGCACCATACTTTGCGCCTAGCCACTAGATTGCCTCATTGCCGACGGCAGCCGTCGCCATCACCTCGCCGCCATGGCGCGCCGGATCGAACGCCGCCAGCTTTTGGGCGAGCGTTAGCCTTGGGGTGCCGATAGCTCGCACGAGCACATCCGATTCTTGCGCCGATACTTCGACGGGCTGACCAACCTTAAATTTAACCGATCGCGCTACGGCCGACGGAATCCGCACTGCAAGGCTATTGCCCCATTGTTGAACCCTTAACGTTGCAGACTTGCTCATGCGTTGCCCCCGATGTATCAACTAGTATATACATTGGGTTGCGGTTGTCAATTTGCCACCCCCGGATCGGAAACAGTGCCTCGGTGCGTTTGAATTGGAGAACGACTGCTAAGTGGCAGCCAATTTTGAGCAGCCATAGTCGGGTCTGGGCCGGACTGAGACGGATGACCCGCTCCAACCCGGCCGTTGGGGTTATTAGCCGACAAGGCGGCGGCGCTGGCCATCAGACCGATCTCCTGGACCCAAGCTTCTACAATTCGCGCGTATTGCCGTGTGGACAGATGGGGCGGCGATCTGCTCGCCATGGGCGAACTCTCGCACTCGCCACCGGACGAGTTCGCAGCCGCGCAGTTTGCTGTCGATGGCCAGGTTGAACAACGCGAGTTCGCGCTTGCGATCAGCCAATTCGGGTCGAATGCGAATGGCCCAGATGTCCTTGAGTTTGAGAGGGACTTGCTACCCTACCAGCTTGCCTTTATTCCAGTGTTCCCGGCAGTGGGACCTAACAATGGGTGACAACATCCTAGACATCCAGGTTCGCCACCGACAACGCGTTCTTTTCGATGAACTCACGCCGTGGCTCCACCTGATCACCCATCAGAGTCGTAAAGATCTCATCGGCGGCGACGGCATCATCGATGCGCACCTGCAGCAGACGGCGGGTCTCCGGGTTAATGGTCGTGTCCCACAGCTGCTCCGGATTCATTTCGCCCAGTCCCTTGTAACGCTGAATGCCCTGGCCCTTGCGCGCCTGATCGAACAGCCAGCGCATGGCCTCTTTGAAGGAAGCCACATCTTCCCGCTCCTCGCCGCGCGAGACCTGCGCCCCGGCACCCACCAAACCCTTCAGCGTCCGAGCCAGATCCGCAATACGGCGGTATTCCGCGGAGTCGAAAAATTCGCGCATCAGCTGCTTGTCGGTGACGCTGCCGTGCTCGGTACGATGCACAATGACGCGTGGGGCGTGCCCATCGCTCCCTGAACGCAGTTCGGCGCGATAGGTGCGGGTGGCGTCGCTGGTCGCGTTCAGGTGCTGCGCCAACTGTGCACACCAGCCGTCCAGAAATCCGCCGCGGTCGAAATTCTCCAGTGTCACTTCGGGCAGGTAGATGAGCGCATCGAGCAGCCGCTCGTCGTAGCGACGGGCCAGGCGGCGAATGATGGCCTGCACCTCCATGTACTTGCGCGCCAGCAGTTCCAGCGCCGAACCGCGCAGGGGGGGTGCGCCCGCGCTCACCTGCAAAGCCGCCGCGTCGAGAGCACTGGAGAGCAGCAACGCATTCAGCTCGTTGTCGTCCTTGACGTAGGTGTCTGTCTTACCGCGCTTGACCTTGTAGAGCGGTGGCTGCGCGATGTAGATGTGACCGCGTTCGATCAGCAGCGGGATCTGCCGGTAAAAGAACGTCAGCAGGAGCGTGCGAATGTGGGAACCGTCGACGTCGGCGTCGGTGTTGTGGCAGCACAGCCCACCCATCCCGGCGATAAAGTTTTCATCGCCTTCCACGGAGAAATCGTATACGAATCCATTGCTCGATTTGATTTCCTCGATGGAACGAATCGGCAAGCCCATCAGATCGCCCTGCAACAACTCAAAGCGACGATTCACGCCACTCTTGGCATTGACAGCGTGGGCGCGTACCGCCGAGGCCGCAGCATGGTCACACCATACTGCCTCGAGTCGTTCCAAATCCTCCGCCGCAACGACCGAGATGGTCCAATAGCGCAATTTGGATTGACAGGGCTTACCGCGAATCTGCCGTACTACCCCATCGGGCTGGAACTCTGAGGTGGAGGCCACCACTCCAAACGAACTCAACAGATACACCAGTCCGCTGGCGATCTCGTACGACGTGGTGGTGAAGGCAATGCGCCCGCCCGCGGCAGTGCCGTCGCCCAGTAGATATCCCCGCAAGAACGCCATTTTCAGGGCGGCCGGAGCGCTGAAGACAATGTCCGGAATCCGCTTGGTGGCGGAATCCACCCCATTGAAACCGAAGACGTGTTGCCAGACCAAAGCAGCAATCCGGTTTACCAGCTTGAGCTCCGCCGCTCCGCCCTTTCCGGGGGACTGCGTGGGTACCAGTCCGAATACCCGTCGCATGCGCTCGGCCATTTCCGTCGCAAAACGCTGATTGCCTTTACCAATGCTCAGGCGCACGCCATTGCGGCTGGAACACGATCCTTCAGCAAGATAGAAGCCCAGTAAACCGAACAGCGCCTCATCCACTCGCAGGTACCGGCGCACCCCTTTTCCCGCATAGTGCTCGGGCGTCAGCTCCAAATCCTCGCGTTCGGCGAACCAGTCAATGTCCACCTCACTGAGCGCCGCGAGCGAGACATAGTCCATCACGTCATTGCGCCCGGAAGCGTGATACTGGGTCGCCCATACGCGTTCGAGGCGAGTTTGCCCCACGACCACTTTGGGGCTCACCGACGCAAAATCGGCGCCTACGGCCGCAAGCTCCAATTCAACCTCGCGCGGAATCTCGACTCGCGGTGCTACCAGGTCGGCATCGGCAGCGTGACGCGTCGTAACGCGGTGCTGATGCCACGCTTCGACCGCTGGGCCGCGCAGCCAAATCTGCTCTCTGGCTGCCGGTTCGGCCCACAGCCGCCGCAGCAGATCGATTCTGTCGGGAGCATCTTCCGGCAGTCGCAGGGTCTTTGGCGCCACCAGCTGATCAGTCAGGGAGAGTTCATCGCCGCGTTTGAGTTTCACCGAACCGCGGTCGTTGACGAACACGCTGTGACTGGCTGTGACTCGTACGCTCCGGCCATAGGCGGTGCGCACTCGGTAGAGCTTATCTTCGAGCGGATGACGAATGATGGCCTTGATGGGCCGGAAACGGGTGTGCTGATCATCGAGGTCAAAGCACAGGACTTCGCCCAGGTTCCCATCCCGTAGTTTGTCGCTGTGACCATCGGATTCAACCTTGCCGGTGCCCGCATGCGCGGCCAGCGCCTGATCAATGAACGCGCCAATGCGCACCATGCGAACGCCGGCGCTGCAACTGCGCACGAAGACATGGTCTTCCCCGTCGACGCTCATGATGATCACGCGGTGATACCGCAACTTCGCAATATCGAAATCATCGCGCCCGATGCCGCAGCCCAGGGCGGTGATCAAAGTGCCGACTTCGGCCGATGAAATCATCTTGTCGAAGCGCGCGCGCTCGACATTCAAAATCTTGCCCTTGAGCGGCAGGATGGCTTGGGTGCGTCGATCGCGACCCTGCTTGGCCGAGCCGCCGGCCGAATCACCTTCGACGATGAAGATCTCGGATAGCGCCGGATCCTTTTCCTGGCAGTCTGCGAGCTTACCTGGGAGCCCGGCCACGTCCAGTGCACCCTTGCGGCGGGTCAGTTCACGCGCCTTGCGGGCCGCTTCACGCGCCCTCGCAGCATCGATGATCTTGGCCACGATGGCCCGGGCCTCCTGCGGCTGCTCGAGCAGGAACTCACTCAACTTGTTGGCCAGCGCCGTCTCGACCACGCCCTTGACCTCGGAGGACACCAGCTTGTCCTTGGTTTGCGAGGAGAACTTGGGATCCGGGAGTTTTACCGACAGAATCGCCGTCAGGCCTTCGCGGGCGTCATCCCCGGTGGTGGGCACCTTCTCCTTCTTGGCGGCCGACTCCTTCTCGATGTAGTCATTCAACGTACGCGTCAGCGCGGCGCGAAACCCGGACAGATGGGTGCCACCGTCTTTCTGGGGAATATTGTTGGTGTAGCAGTACATGCTCTCCTGGTAGGAGTCATTCCA
>Ga0075015_100000606_pt1 | contig 12630 bp, 13 predicted proteins | sample AleBraG_ABR_2013_FD_71476 | JGI IMG/M metagenome (GOLD analysis project Ga0075015, IMG submission 71476) | Freshwater sediment microbial communities in response to fracking from Pennsylvania, USA - Alex Branch Run_MetaG_ABR_2013 | ecosystem: Environmental > Aquatic > Freshwater > Creek >...
CCACAACGCCTTCGACGATTTCGGAGCGCGCGCCTATAAAGCAGTTGTCCTCAATGATGGTCGGGCCCGCCTGAAGGGGCTCGAGCACACCGCCCAAACCCACGCCTCCCGACAGATGCACGTTCTTGCCCACCTGGACGCAGGAGCCCACCGTCGCCCAGGTGTCCACCATGGTGCCTGAATCCACGTACGCGCCGATGTTGACGTAGCTGGGCATCAATACGGCGTTGGGTGCAATGTACGCGCCGCGGCGGACGATGGCGTGAGGTACGACGCGCACGCCGCCGCTGGCAAAGGTCTCGGGCGTGGTTGCAGCGTATTTGAGCGGCACCTTGTCGTAGAAGCGCGTGTAGCCTGCTTCAATGGTCTGGTTCTCGTGGGTGCGGAAATACAGCAATACCGCCTTCTTCAGCCAGTCGTTGACCTGCCAGGTGCCCCCCCGGCGCTCGGCGATGCGGACCGCGCCGCTATCGAGCAGCTCGATGACTGCGTCGATGGCCGCGAGCAAAGCCGGCTCGGTATTGGCCGGCGTGAGCGCTTGGCGGCGCTCGAAGGCGTCTTCAATGCGAGTGCGCAGCGCGGTGTGCGGCATGGGTGGCCTGAAGCGATTTGGAGGTGCACATCCTGCCGGGGATGGTCCGTCAAGTCCAGAGGGACTGAATGGGCGCAAAATTCAGCTCCATTCGCCGGTAATTTCGATATTATTCAAAATATCAGAGCAAATGCGGGGTACTCAATGACAGCTGCCAGGACTATTGCGGCGCTCGCGGCGTTGGCACATGAACACCGCTTGGCCGCCTACCGGTTGTTGGTGGTGGCCGGCCCTGAGGGCTTGGCCGCCGGCCTCGTCGCCGCGCGCTTGGGCGTTCCACCGTCGTCGCTGACCTTTCATTTGCAACTGCTCTTGCGGGCGCAGTTGGTCTCGCGCCGACGCTTGAGCCGGCAACGCATCTATGCGGTGAATTTTCGAACCATGAACGCCTTGCTGGGCTATCTCACCGAGAATTGCTGCGGCCAGGGTGTGGGCACAGTCTGCATGACGCCGCTGTGCCCGCCGGGCGCGCGCGTCGTAGCCCGCCGTAAAGCCGCATGAGGCTTCCGCCGCCTGGCCCCCCGGAGTCCATTAACGGAGACCTGTTGTGACTGGCAAGACCTACAATGTTTTATTTCTTTGTACTGGAAACTCGGCACGCAGCATTTTGGCCGAAGCCCTGATCAATCACTGGGGCAAGGGCAAGTGTGTTGGATTGAGCGCGGGTAGCCACCCCAAGGGGGCGGTGCATCCGCTGGCCCTGGAGTTGCTCGAATCCAGAGGCCTGCCGACCGGGACGTTGCGAAGCAAGAGCTGGGATGAATTCGCGGGACCTGGGGCCGCGAACCTCGATTTCGTGTTCACCGTCTGCGATAACGCCGCAGGGGAAGTGTGTCCCTACTGGCCGGGTCAACCGGTGACCGCACACTGGGGAATTGCCGATCCAGCGGCTGTGGAGGGCACCATAGCGCAGCAGCGTCAGGCGTTTATCCGCGCCTACACATTGCTGGAAGCCAGGATACGATTGTTCTTGAGCTTGCCGCTTGGCACTCTGGATCGGATAGGTCACGCGCTCCCGGCATCTGGCGCTTCCGGCATCTGACATTGAGCTCTGATCGGTTATTGCGGCGCCTGAGCGCTGAATTCATCGGCACCGTGCTGCTGGCGGCAGCTGTGGCCGGCTCGGGCGTCATGGCGGAAAGATTGGCGGGTGGCAATCTCGCCCTGGCACTGCTGGCGAACACCGCCGCTACAGTCGCGGTACTGGGAACGCTGATCGCACTGCTGGGCCCGGTAAGCGGTGCACATTTTAATCCGGCCGTATCCTTCATTCAGGCCTTGCGTGGCCGGCTCCCTTGGACGGAAGCCGCTTCCTATTCGCTTGTGCAAGTGGTCGGTTGTTGCGCAGGGGTTTTATTGGCGCACGCCATGTTTGAATTGCCGCTATGGGAGTCGTCCATGCATGTGAGAACCGGCCCCGCACAATGGCTGGCCGAAGCGGTGGCCACGTTCGGGCTGCTGCTGGTGGTATTGGGTCACCGTCGTTTGGAGGATGCACCGTGGATGGTAGCGGCCTGGATCGGTGGAGCCTATTGGTTTACCGCGTCCACGTCGTTTGCGAACCCCGCGATCACCATCGCTCGTTCAATGACTAATACCTTTTCCGGCATCAGAGCGGTGGACGTACCCGAGTTTATCGCCGCGCAATTTGCCGGTGCCCTGGTTGCCCTGTGGGCGGCGCGTCGGTTATTTGCCGACAGGGTGCCGTAGGGCCGGAGCAGGGCACCGTCGTCCGATCGGACCAGGTGGATTCAAGATAGATTTCTTGGTTTGGTAAGGAAAATCCTTACTCTAAGGAAATTCCTTACTTTTTCCCGCCAGACCTCTTCGCACCGGATCCCAGCGACAACCGGGCCTGCCGGGTAACCCGCAGGCCGCACGCGACAGCCACGTTATCCGTGCTACACTGATCCTGTGTCACCGGAGACCTGAACCATGGCCAACCTCACGGTAGTGATCGACGACGACGTCCTGCTGCGCGCCCGCAAGCGCGCGCTCGATCAAGGCACCTCGGTGAATGCCTTGTTGCGCGGATACTTGGAAGGCTACGTTGGCCGCAAGAATCGGGCCGCCGCTATGCAGCGCCTCGTCAAGAGTGCGACAAGTGCTCAGGCGCGCAGCCGCGGTCCCTGGACTCGCGACGAGCTGCATGATGACTAGGGCGTTTGTGGATACCAACATCCTGGTGTACGTGTTCGACGGTCGGGTGAAGGCAAAGCAGACTCGGGCGGCTCAACTGCTCGAGGAGCTGGCCGACCGTGACGAGGCGCCCGTACTCAGTACGCAGGTGCTGCAAGAGGCTTTCGTGGCGCTCACCCGTAAGGTTCACATGGAGGCGAGCGATGCGCTCAATACCTTGCAGCTCGTGGAGGAGGGCACGTTCACCGTCCAGGCCATTGACGCTCGCCTCATCTGGCGCGCCGCCGCCCGCGTGATCAAGGATCGACTCTCCTTCTTTGATGCGCTGATCGTCGAATCGGCGCTCGAAGCCGACTGCAGCGTGCTCTACAGCGAGGATCTCCAAAGTGGCCGCATTTTCGATGGCATGACCATCGTCAATCCATTTAATTGAATGCTCACTCCCGAGGGGACGCCGGCCCGTGTATCCGGGGATCACTTCATCTTGCTTGGCCGACGTCCCCTAAAGCCACATCTGGTCTGCTCATGGCTTGAGCTGTTCCCGCACTTGGGCGGGCAGGGGCGAGATTGACAGGCACGTGTGTCAGTCTCATGGAGACATTGTGAATACTCAGCGACTGACGAGAAACGCCACCATTCGCCGTGCCGCCTCGACGCACTCCTCGACACTGGCCACCAGCGATATGCGAACCCGGCCGTGCCCCGGGTTACCCGCGGGCGTGCTGCGGGCCATGTAGCTACCGGGCAAAAGGGTCAGGTTCTGGGACGCGTGCAAGTCGCGGGTGAAGGCCGCATCGTCGCGGCTGCCACCAATATCCGGCCACAGATAGAATCCACCGGCCGGTTGGTCGACGTCCAGGTGCGGTCGCAGGATCGGCAGCACCCGCGCAAATTTTTCCCGGTACAGGTCGCGATTGGCGACCACGTGCGTCTCCTCGCTCCAGGCCACGGCGCTGGCCAACTGGGTGGGCACGGGCATGGCACAGCCGTGATAAGTGCGATAGAGCAGGTACTGGCGCATGACTTCCGGGTCGCCGGCGACGAAGCCGGAGCGCAGGCCCGGTAGGCTGGAACGTTTCGACAGGCTCCGAAACACCATGCAGCGCTGATACGTGGTGCGACCGCTCTCCCAGGCCGCGCGCAGCAGGCTGGGTGGAGGGCGGTCTTCATCCAGGTAGAGGTCGGCGTAACACTCATCGCTGGCGATTAAAAAATTGTGGCCTTCGGCCAGCTCGAGCGCGTGCCGCAGGTACTCCAGGGAGAGAACCGCGCCGGTGGGATTGCCCGGGGAGCACAGGAACAGCACCTGGCAGCGATCCCAGATCGCGGCAGGCACCGCGCTCAAGTCGGGGATCAAGCCGGTCGCAGGTGTGGTATCCAGGTAGTACGGTTCCGCGCCGGCGAGCAGCGTGGCGCCCTCATATATCTGATAGCTCGGGTTGGGCATCACTACGACGGGGGCCCGATCATTGGTGGTCGTCGTTGTTGTGGTCGTCGCTGTCGTCGCGGCTGAGGACGCGGTCGCTCCAGTGACGGCCGCCTGCACCAACGAAAACAATCCTTCGCGCGTGCCGTTGACCGGCAGCACCATGGTTTCAGGATCCATAGCGGCACCCGCCGGGAGGGCGCGTGCGCGAAGGTGCTGCGCGATCGCTTCGCGGAGAACCGGCAGGCCCTTGGTGGCGGGATAGCTGCCGAGTTGGTTCAGGTGAGTCCGCAGCGAGTCGATCACCAGACTCGGCGGCGCGTGGCGGGGCTCGCCGATCCACAATCCGATCGGAGCGAGTTCCGGCGGTGGTCGGTTGTCACGCAGCAGGGCGGCCAGGCGCTCGAAGGGGTAGGCCTGCAGCCGGGCGAGATTCCGATTCATGCCTGGCCGAGCGCGCTCAGGCGGGCGTCGTCGAGACTGCTGGACTGAGCGCCTCGGTCAAGCGCGCGCGCAGTCGCTCCGCGGCGGCTTCATCGAGAGGTCGACGGGAACGGTCCGTAATATAGAATACATCTTCTGCGCGCTCGCCCATGGTACCGATCTTGGCGGCACCCAGATCCACGCGCTCTTCCCACAGCACCTTGCCCACGTCGCACAGGAGCCCCGGCCGATCGCCGGCCACCAGTTCGAGCACTGAGCGGGCATTGCGCTCATCCGTGGTGATGGTGATCTGGGTGGGCGTGCGAAACACCCGCAGTTGCCGCGGCGCGCGGCGCAGCACGGCCAGCGGCGCTTCGTCGGGCCGGCGGAGCGAAGACCACAGGGCCTGCTCGATTTCATCGCGCCGATCGGCATCGGCGAACATGCCGCCATCCCCCTCGAGCACGTGGTACGTATCGAGCGAATAGCCGTTGCCCACCGGCGTGATGCGCGCATCCACGATGTTCAGGCCCAATTGATCGAGCACGGCCGTGGCGCGCGCAAAGCTGTGCCGGCGGTGGGGCGCATAAATCAGCACCGCGGTGGTGCCGCTTTCAACCTGGGTTTCGACCGCGACGCGCGCCTCATCATCGCCGCTCCCGGGGGCGGCCAGTACACGGGTGTGACGCGCAATCTCTTCAGGCGTGTAGCGCAGGAAATACGCCTCGGGCAGGTTGGCCCAGGTGTGATCAATGGTCGCTACGTCGACGGGCGCAAATGCTGCATCGCCTGCCGCTGGCCCTTCCGTCCCAGTCACTGCGGTGGTGCCTCCTGCCAACAGCGCCCGCGCCTCGCTCTGGTGCTCGCGTACCAATTCGTCCTTGTCCACCGGGGTTTCCAGCCCGCGCCGCAGCGCCCGCCGCACCTTTTCATAAAAATCGTTGAACAGCAGCGCCTTCCACGAATTCCACAACTTCGGGTTGGTGCCGCGCACGTCCGCGCAGGTCAGCACGTACAGATAGTCCAGATGTGCTTCATCGCCGACCAGGCGGGCGAAATCGTTGATGACTTGCGGGTCACCGATGTCCTGCTTCTGCGCGGTCATCGAGAACACCAGGTGGCTTTTGACCAGCCAGGCGACCAGACGCGCGTCGTAGCGCGACATGCCCTGCTCGAGGCAAAAGGCTTCAGCGTCCACGGAACCCAAATTCGAGTGATCACCGCCGCGCCCTTTGGCGATGTCGTGGAACAGGGCGCCTAAATAGACGATTTCCTGTTTGGGCAGCTGCTGCATGATGGGCGAAACCAGCGGCAGCTCGTGATTGAATTCTGCGATGGCCAGGCGGCGCGCATTCGAGACCACAAACAAAGTGTGCGCATCCACCGTGTAGGCGTGAAACAAATCGTACTGCATGCGGCCGACGACTCGGCCGAAGGCGGGTATGTACCGGCCCAGTACGCCGTAGTTGTTCATGCGGCGCAGTTCATGGGTGACGCCGCGCGGGGCGCGCAGAATCTCCAGAAATAAGCGGTGATTGCGCGGATTCTGGCGGAACTCCTCATCGATCAGCCACAGGTTCCGGCCGATGGCGCGGATGGTGTCGGCGCGCACGCCGCGCAGCTGCGGGTTTTGCTGGAGCAGAACAAATAACTCCAGGAGCGCCGAGGGCGCACGGGCAAACAGATCCGGGCTGATAGCCTCCAGATAGTCGCCGCGCACCTGGAATTGCGGTGTCAGGGGCAGGGGCGGTGTGTCGGTGGTGAGGATGGCCTCACGGAACAATTGCAGCAGCAGCTCGTTGAGCAGCTGCACGTCCATGACCGTGCGGTAGTAGCGCTGCATGAGCTGCTCCACCGCCAAGGTGTAGGAGCCATCTTCGTAACCGAAACTGTGCGCGAGCTTGATTTGATGGTCGAACAACAGGCGGTCTTCGTGGCGGCCGGTGAGGACGTGCAATCCGAAGCGCACCTTCCACAAAAAGGCCTGTGCCTGTTTCAGGCGCCGCAGTTCCGAGCCCGTCAGGAATCCGTGCGTGACCAGTTCATCGAGCGAGTCGGCGCCGAAATGTCGTTTGGCCACCCAGCCGATGGTCTGTATGTCGCGCAGGCCCCCCGGTCCGCTCTTGACGTTGGGCTCGAGATTGTAGGCCGTGTCGTTGGCCTTGAGATGCCGCTCCTGTTGCTCGCGCACTTTGGCAGCGAAGAAATCGCGCACTGGCCAGACGTGCTCCGGGGAGAGCGCCAGGCGCATGGCCGGCAACAATGCGACGCTGCCCGCCAGCCAGCGCGCCTCGATCAGCGTGGTCATGACACCCACATCGGCCAGCGCTTGTTCGGTGCAGTCCTGGATGGTTCGTACGCTGTGACCCACCTCGAGACCGATGTCCCACAGGAAGGCCACCAGCTCCTCAACCTCGGCGCGCGCGGAGTCATCCAGCGGATTGGGGACCAACACCAGGATATCCACGTCCGAGCAGGGGTGCAGCTCGCCGCGGCCATAACCACCCACGGCGCTAAGCGTCAGACTGGAACTGAGCGGCGCCGACAGCCTCGCCACCCAGAGCGTGGCCAGCAGGATGTCGATGAATTCGGCGCGCGCGCGCACCAGCGCCTCGATCGGCTCATCGTCGCGGAAACGCTGGTGCAGCTCCTGCTGGCTTTGGTCCAGCAAGCGGCGGCACACTTCGGCGGAGCATTGCTCGGCGCGCAGCAGTGCGCTCAAGCGCGGCAGCAGCGGCCAGTCCAGGGTCGGTGTGGGCAGGATGGCCTGTTCGTCAAGCGCTGCAGGGTCGGCAATCATGCGTCAGCCGCGCTCGGCTGCAGCACTGCGCTCGGCCGCGCTGAGCGTCAACACCTCGTGGCCCGTGGGGGTGACCAGCACCATGTGTTCCCACTGCGCGGAGAGCGAGTGGTCCTTGGTGACCACCGTCCAGCCGTCGGGGAGCACCCGGGTGTGCCGCTTGCCGGCATTGATCATCGGCTCAATGGTAAAGACCATGCCGGCCACTATCTCCATGCCCTCGCCGGCTTCGCCGTAGTGCAGGACCTGTGGGTCCTCGTGATACACGCGGCCGATGCCGTGGCCGCAGTACTCGCGCACCACCGAGAATCCGGCCGACTCGGTGTAGGTTTGAATTGCATGACCGATATCGCCCAGGTGCATGCCGGGCTTCACCAGGTCGATGGCCTGCCACATGGCCGCGCGACAGGTCTCGGCCAGGCGCTGGGCCAGTACCGGGGGTTTGCCGACGTAGTACATCCGGCTGGTATCCCCGTGATAGCCATCCTTGATGACGGCGATATCGAGATTGATGATGTCCCCGTTCACCAGCACCCGCTCATTGGGAATGCCGTGGCACACCACGTGATTGACCGAGGTGCAGACCGTCTTGGGGAAGCCGCGGTAGCCCACATTGGCTGGAATGGTCTTCTGGACATTGACGATATAGTCATTGCACAGCCGGTCCAGCGCGTCGGTGCTGACGCCTGACTGGACGTGTTCGCCGATCATATCGAGCACGTCGGCGGCCAGGCGGCCGGAAATGCGCAATTTGGCGGCTTCCTCGGCGCTCTTCAGGGAAACTTGGGTGGACCTAAGCATGGGCAGCTAAACCGTTGTTCGGGCGGAAAGATCATGGTATAAAGCGCGGCCTTTTTTGGCAACGCAATCCACACGCGTATCAGTAACTTGCGGCCGGGTGTCCCCACTGGAAAGCCCAGAGGGATCGCCGTCAAGGATACGCGGAGGCCCCAACCCGACGGAGGATTTGATCATGCCCAGCGTGTCAATGCGACAAATGCTGGAAGCGGGCGTCCATTTTGGACACCAAACCCGCTTCTGGAACCCGAAGATGGCCCCCTACATCTTTGGCGAACGAAACCGAATTCACATCATCAATCTGGAAAAGACCCAGCCCTTGTTCGCCGAGGCGGCGGAGTTCATCAAGCGGGTGGTGGCTGACAACGGGCGGGTGCTGTTTGTGGGCACCAAGCGCTCGGCACGCGATGCCATCGCCACCGAGGCGGTGCGCTGCGGCATGCCCTACGTCAACCAGCGTTGGTTGGGTGGGATGCTCACTAATTTCAAGACGTTACGCCTGTCTATTAAACGTCTGGCTGATCTCGAGGAATTGACCGCCTCGGGTGCCATCGACAAGCGGGGCAAGAAAGAGGCCACGCAGCTGCGCCGGGAAATGATCAAGCTCGAGAAGAGCCTGGGCGGCATCAAGGCCATGGAATCGCTCCCGGACGTACTCTTTATAGTGGACGTGGGGCACGAGAACATTGCGGTACACGAAGCCAAGAAGCTGGGCATCCCGGTGGTGGCCATCGTCGACACCAACTGCTCGCCCGATGGCGTCGATCACATCGTGCCGGGCAACGATGACGCCATGCGCGCCATTCGTCTGTACACCAGCGCGGTGGCCGACGCGGTCATCGAGGGCAAGTCTTCGGTGCCGCAGATGGCGGTCAGCGAGGATGAGTTCGTGGAGCTGGATGCCGAGGGCAACCCGCGCCGCAAGCAGGGTCGCAACAACAACCGTCCGGCCCGGCCGGCCGCGGCGGTGCGTAACCGGAAACCGGCGCCCGCAGCGCGTCGGCGTCCCATGGTCACGCCCGCCACGGCTGCGGCCATGGGCGCTGCGGGTAGCGGGGAAGCCGCCGGCGTGCCGGCCGCTGAAGGGGCCGCGGCAGCGGAGCCTGTGGAGCTGGATGCCGTGCTGGACGCGGAGTTAGATGATCTGGTGGATGTCGCCGATGTGGTGGACGACAAGGGGCCCGGCACCGCGACGGCCTCGGTTCGACGGCGCCCAGCGCCAGGTGCACCGGGCGCGCGGCGCACGCCGCGAGGTTGAGCGTCATGAGCATTACGGCTGAGGTCGTGCGGCAACTGCGCGAGCGCACGGGTGCCGGCATGATGGAGTGCAAGAAGGCACTGGTCGAAACGGCCGGCAATCTGGATGCCGCGGCCGAATTGATGCGCAAGCAGGGGCTGGCCAAGGCCGACAAGAAGGCCGCGCGGGTGGCCGCCGAGGGCGTCATCGCTCTGGAAACGGCAGCTGAGGGCGGTTCAGCGGCCATCGTGGAAGTCAACTGTGAGACCGATTTCGTGGCGCGCGAGCAGGACTTCTGCAGCTTCGCGGCGGATGTGGCGCGCACCGCGCTGAGCGCGATTGGCGGCACGAATGGCGGCGCGAATGGCGGCGCGATTAGCGGCACCGGCGACGGCGCGGGTGCGGTGGACGCGCTGTTGGCCGCCAAGCTTAAATCGGGTGAGTCAGTGGACGAGCGGCGCCGCACCCTGGTGGCCAAAATTGGCGAGAACATCTCCGTGCGCCGCGTCCGCGTGCTCAAGTCCGGCGGTCCGCTGGGGGCTTACCTGCACGGCACGCGTATCGGAGTGCTGGTGGCCCTCGAGGGGGGCGATGCGGCCCTGGCGCGCGATCTGGCCATGCACATTGCAGCCCTGAATCCGCGTTACATCAGTACGGCCGAAGTGCCCGCGGCCGAAGCGGCCAAGGAGCGCGAGATTCTGACCGAGCAGGCGCAGAAGGAAGGCAAGAGCCCGGAGATTGCCGCCAAGATGGTCGAGGGGCGACTGCGCAAGTCATTGGCCGAGATCACGCTGCACGGCCAACCCTTCGTCAAGGATCCGGACCAGACCGTCGAAAAGTTGCTGAAGAGCGCGTCGGCACGGGTCCGAGAGTTCGTGCGCTTCGAAGTGGGCTTGGGTCTAGAGAAGAAGCAGGAAGATTTCGCCGCCGAAGTGCAAAAGCAGATCGATGCCGCGCGCGACAAGGGCGAGCACTAGAAGAGTGCCCCGGCCTGATAGCGCGGACGGTCTAATCAAGGAGCGAGCATGACGGGGGCCCCGGTGCACAAGCGCGTATCGCGCATGTTGGTCAAGCTCTCCGGCGAAGCACTGCTGGGCGCCGCGGATTATGGTGTGGATCCGCTCATGCTCAAGCGCGTGGCGGCGGAATTGTGCGAAGTGCTGGCCCTGGGTATCCAGTTGGCGGTGGTGGTGGGCGGCGGCAATATCTTCCGCGGCGCGGGCTTGGCGCGGGCCGGGATGGATCGGGTCACGGCCGATCAAATGGGCATGCTGGCCACCGTCATGAACGCTCTGGCCATGCAGGACGCCCTCGAGTCCATGAACGTGCATGCGCGCGTGATGTCGGCGATCCGCATCAACGAAGTGTGCGAGGACTACATCCGCCGGCGGGCGGTTCGCCATCTGGAAAAGGGGCGCCTCGTGATTTTCGCTGCCGGTACTGGCAATCCGTTTTTTACCACTGATACGGCCGCCTCGCTCCGGGCCATCGAGATCGATGCCCAGCTGCTGCTCAAGGCCACCAAGGTCAACGGCATCTATTCCGATGATCCCATCAAGAACCCGGCGGCCAGGCACTACCCGCGCCTGACTTTCGATCAGGTGCTGACGGATCGGCTCAACGTCATGGATGCCACCGCCATCGTGATGTGCCGCGATCATCGCCTGCCGCTGCGCGTGTTCAATCTCAACAGCGGCGGGGATCTGCTCAGGATTGCGCAGGGCCACGAAGTGGGCACGCTGGTGACCAACGAGCTGGCGGCCTAACATTTTCGCGGACGGGGGCAAAAGGTATGCTGGATGAAGTCAAGAAAGACGGCACGGATCGCATGCACAAGTGCGTGCAGGTGTTCATGGCGGATCTGAAGAAAATGCGCACCGGACGCGCCCATCCCAGCCTGGTCGAACATCTCAAGGTCGACTATTACGGCTCCGACGTGCCGCTCTCGCAGGTGGCCAACATCAGTGTCGAGGATGCCCGCACGCTGGTGGTCTCGCCGTGGGAGAAGGCCATGGTGCAGGTCATCGAGAAGGCGATTCACAAATCTGACCTGGGTCTCTCGCCCATGACGGCTGGGCAGGTGATTCGCATCCCGCTGCCCCCGCTCACCGAGGAGCGACGTCGCGATATCACCAAGGTGGTGCGGCACGACGCGGAAAGCGCCCGCGTCAGCGTGCGCAATGTGCGCCGCGACGTACTTGCCGACGTGAAGGAACTGCTCAAAGAAAAGATGATTTCCCAGGACGATGAGCGCAAGGCCCAGGATGACATCCAGAAGCTGACTGACCGGCACGTGGCCGAGATCGATCAGCACCTGGCCGCCAAGGAGAAAGAGATCCTGCAGGTCTAGCGGTGATACCACGGCATATCGCCATCGTCATGGACGGGAACGGGCGCTGGGCGCAGGGGCGCGGGGCGCAGCGCGTGGCGGGCCACCAGTCAGGTTTGAATCCCGTGCGCATGGTCATCGAAGCGTGCCTGCAACGCGGCATTGCGGCCTTGACCTTGTTCGCCTTCAGCAGCGAGAACTGGTCCCGGCCCCGCGAGGAGGTGGCCAGCATCATGAACCTGTTCCTGGACGCCCTCGATGCGGAGCTGCCTGAACTCAACAGCAACGGCGTGCGCCTGCGCTTCATCGGCGAGCGGGGCGATTTGAGCGAGGTGCTGGCCCAGCGCATGAGCGCGGCGGAAGTCCTGACCGCCGGCAACGCCAAGCTGAACCTGCAAATCGCGGTGAGTTATGGAGGCCGGCAGGATATTCTGGGGGCGGCGCGTCGCGCTGCGGCCGCCTGTGAGCGCGGTGAGATGCACAGCGCCACGCTGACCGAGGCGCAGTTCGGCGCCGGGTTGGCGTTGGCGGGCTTACCCGACCCGGATCTGCTCATCCGTACGGGCGGAGAGCGAAGGATCAGTAATTTCCTGCTTTGGAACCTGGCGTACGCGGAATTGTACTTTACCGACACACTTTGGCCGGACTTTAGTCGTGACGATTTTGCGAGCGCGTTGCAGGACTACGCGGGCCGACAACGGCGATTTGGCCAAGTGGCGAGCAGTTAGGGCATGCGCGCGCGGGTACTCACAGCCCTGGTGCTGGGTGCGCTGCTGGTGGGTGTGCTGCTGTACGGTCCGCCGCTGGCGGTGCGCGCGCTGTTCGGTGTATTCGTGGCGGCTGGGGCCTGGGAATGGGCGGCGTTCGTGGGCGCACGCAGCAGCAG
>Ga0075015_100000607_pt1 | contig 12621 bp, 13 predicted proteins | sample AleBraG_ABR_2013_FD_71476 | JGI IMG/M metagenome (GOLD analysis project Ga0075015, IMG submission 71476) | Freshwater sediment microbial communities in response to fracking from Pennsylvania, USA - Alex Branch Run_MetaG_ABR_2013 | ecosystem: Environmental > Aquatic > Freshwater > Creek >...
GCGCGTGGTGCTGATTCCCAGAGGCTTCAGCAGCCGCGAAAGGTATGCCGCCGTGGCCTCACCTTCCACCGTCGGGTTGGTGGCCAGAATCACTTCTTTCACTTCATCGGAGTGCAGCCGCTCCATCAGATTCTGAATGCGCAACTGCTCCGGCCCAATGCCGCGCAACGGAGAAATCGTCCCATGCAGTACGTGGTACAGGCCCGAATATTGGCGTGTGGTCTCTATGGGGAGGATGTTGTGTGGTTCTTCCACTACGCAGATCACGGATCGATCGCGATGCGTATCGCGGCAGTAGTTGCAAATTTCACCGTCGCTGATGTTGTTGCAGACCGTGCAGATGCCCAGCTTGTCCTTGACATCGATGAGGGCCTGGGACAGGCGCTCCGCGTCCTCCCGTGGAGTTCGCAAAACGTGAAAGGCCAGCCGTTGTGCCGATTTCTGGCCGATTCCCGGCAGGCGTTTGAACTCCTGGATCAGCCGCGCGAGCGGTTCGGCAAAGTCCGGCATTCTGGCCTAGAACAATCCCGGTGGCAGACCCATGCCGCCCAGCATGCCGCCCATTTTCTGCGACGCTTCGTCGTCTACTTTTTTGCCGGCTTCGTTGAACGCCGCCAGCATCATGTCCTGCAGCATTTCGACGTCGCCAGCCACTTCAGGATCGATCTTCACCGCCGTCACGTTCTTCTTGCCGTCCATATGCACGGTCACCATCCCGCCGCCGGCGGTGGCTTCCACTTTGATCAGAGCGATCTCGGCCTGCAGCTTCTCTTGCATCTGCTGGGCCTGTTTCATCATGGACTGCATGTTTCCGGGTAGTTTCATAACTAGTCCTTTAAATTTCGCACAGCGCGGACCTGGGCGTCAGGAAAGATTTCCTGAAAGCGCCGCACTTCCGGGTGGGACAAGGCACGTTGGGACACTTCATCCTCTGGGCGATTCGGCGCCGGACCCTTGGCAACCGGCCGGGCGCTGGTCTCTCCCAAAGTGATTTTCACCCGCATCGGTTTTCCGCCAATCTGTTGGATGGCCTTCTGGATGTCTTTCTCGTTCATCGAGAGCTCGAAATCCTTCGGCGTGACAAAGTGCAGCTCACCGTTCAGCTCCGACACTTCGGAGTGCTCCACGGCGTCCGCCGTAAACGGCATACTCAATTCCATCAAAGCGGTGTGCAAGCGGGAACGCCAATCGCCAGGCTGGGCCGCGGCTTTCACCACGGGCGCGGGTTTGGCTACGGGTTTCGGAACTGGCGGCGGCGCTATGGTGGGTAGGGAGCCCGAAGAACCACCCAGGCCGGCGATGGCTTCTTCCAGCGAAGTCAAGCGCCCCGCCTGAATCAGTTTCAGCAAACCAATTTCCAAGTGCAGTCTGGGCTGCAAGGCGAACTGCAAGTCCTTAAACAAATCCAGCGTCAATTGGAGGTAGCGCGTCAGGTCTTCTTCTGAAAACCCACTCGCCACTTGCAGCATTCGCTCAATCTCGCTGTCCGACGCGGCAATCAGCTTTCGGTTCCCGCCGGTCACTTTGGCCACCAGCAAATTGCGGAAATAGCGGGCCAACTCCCGGCAGAAGTGCTGAAAACTGCGGCCATTGCTTTCCAGTTCGAGCACGATCTCGAGCATGCGGGGCGAGTCCTGCGCCATCAGGGCCGTGGTCACCTGTCCGAGCGAATCGAGCGAAAACATTCCCAGCAGCCCGCGAACTTCCGCGGCATTGAGCGTATCGCCACAACAGGCGATCGCCTGGTCCAGCGCCGAAAGCGAGTCCCGCACACTGCCTTCTCCAGCCTGTGCCAATACCGACAGCGTCTCGGCGTCGGCCGCGATGCCTTCTTCGCGGCAGATGAACTCCATGCGGGACACGATCTCGGGAAAATCCACACTCCGGAAGCTGAACTGCTGGCAGCGGGAGGCGATGGTGGTGGGAACTTTGTGGACTTCGGTAGTACACAGAATGAAGACCACCCACTCGGGCGGCTCTTCCAGAGTCTTCAGCAGCGCGTTGAAGGCTTCGCTGGTGATCTGATGCGCTTCGTCCACGATAAAGACTTTGTAGCGGTCGCGCACCGGCCGGTAGCGAATGTTGTCGCGCAGTTCGCGCATTTCGTTGATGCCGCGATTGGAGGCCGCGTCGATCTCGATCACGTCCGGCGCGTTGCCGGCGGTCACTTCCAGACAACTGGCGCATTTGCCGCAAGGCTTCGCGGTAGGGCCCTCAATGCAATTCAGGCAGCGCGCCATAATGCGGGCGACGGTGGTTTTCCCCGTGCCCCGCTGTCCGGCAAAAATGTAGCCGTGCGCGATCCGCCGCAGTGTGATGGCATTTTCGAGGGTAGTGCGGACGTGCTCCTGGCCGATCAGCTCCGCGAACACCTGCGGCCTGTATTTTCGCGCTATGACCTGATACATGGGGAGGAAATTGGAACTGCCAGACCCCGGGTGATCCGCGGCACACGGGCTAAACCGTTACCGTTGCTTCCTTCCGGACCTGGCGGGGTTCACAGCCGCCCGTTGCACGAAGCCCGGAGCCTGACAAACACTCAGGTTAGCACGCGAGGACACCGGAACGACGCCGGAACGAGTCGGGCCACCTGCAAACCGCGAGGCATTGTGGCACATTGAATTGAATTATCCGCTGGGAAAACGCCGACGGAGAATCCGGCCATGAGGATGGCGCCCAATTCTCAGTCTGTAAGACGCGTAGGAAAGCCGGTCCACGGTGCCCTGGATGAGGGGATTCAGCCCCATCAAAAGGACAAGTATCTCGACGGCGTCAACGCAGCTTATGCCGTTCTTCGCATGGATTCCAAGTCATGGACGTGCGCTTTCTCCCCGACGTTAAGCTCTGGTTCGCGCGTCGCGCCCTACGCGAGTTCTTCTTTTGGGTCTGTCAGCAGTCCCCTTTTGGTTGGCGGCTGCTAATTGGTTTTGTGCCACAAAATCAATGACATATCGCGACTTTACACGGCAGGGCTGGTAAGCGGAGGCAGAGGAGTCAGACACCGATTCTTTCAAGTCATGGACGTGCGTATTCTCCTCGACGTTAATTAAGCTCCTCGTTCGCGCGTCTCGCCCTGCGCGAGTTCTTCTTTTGGGTCTGTCAGCCGTCCCTTTGGTTGGCGGCTGCTAATTGGTTTGTGTCACAAAATCAATGACATATCGCGACTTTACACGGCAGGGCGGTTAATCGGAGGCAGAGGAGTCAGACACCGATTGCCGGCGCCCGATTTTCCTGGCTAAAACCCAATGTGGCTATACTCTTGCACGGAACGCCTCGTTTTCACGTCCAAGCTTATGTGACTCGCCTTTTGCTGGTAGTGTGTGCGTTCGCCGTTGCGGTGCAAGCCGCCGACGCCGATCTGGCGGGTTTGCTTAACGGCGTGCAGACCCGCTACAATCGAGCAAAAACGCTGAAAGTCGTTTTTCATGAGTCATATACAGCCAGTGGCCACCCCCGCCAGACCGAGTCTGGAGACTTAACTCTGCGCAAGCCCGGCCGTATGCGCTGGGACTATTCCACCCCGGTAGGCAAGCTATTTCTGTCGGACGGCAAGGACGTCTATCTCTATACGCCGGAGGCTCACCGGGTGGAGCGCATGAAACTGAAGGAGAGCGACGACATGCGGGCTCCACTCGCTTTTCTTCTTGGCAAGCTCGATTTTCAGAAGGAGTTTCGCGATTTCATCGTCTCTCCCCAGTCTCCCTTCTGGAAGATCGCGGCCAAGGCCAAGAACGACAAACTGCCCTATGAGCACATCGAGATGCTGATCGCCACCGACTATTCGATTCAGCGGCTGATCATCACCGGCCAGGACAAATCCCTGCTCGATTTTCAGTTCGAGAAGGAACAGGTCAATCCCGCGGTCAACGACGCGCTTTTCAAATTCCAGATGCCGCCCGGGGCGACGCTGGTGAACGGGGAGGCCGGGCAGTAATGGCTGAATTTGTTTTGAAATACGCCGACCCCCGGGGCGAGATCCATCAGCAGGTAGCCGAAGCCGGGTCCGAGCGCGAACTGCGCGAGAAATACTCGCAACAGGGTTTTCTCATTTACTCCATCAAGCCTCGCGGCGAAATCGCCGGCGTCTCGATGAGCGGCAAGAAGAAAAAGGTCAACCTCGAGAAGTTCCTGATTTTCAACCAGCAGTTCGTCACGCTGGTCAAAGCCGGACTACCCATCCTGAAGTCCCTCGATCTGCTGTCAGACCGCCTGGCCGACGCCAAACTGGCGCCGTATCTTAAATCCGTGCGGGACGAAGTGAGGACCGGCGCATTGCTGTCGGAGGCTTTCGCGAACCAGAAGGTATTCCCCGCCATTTATGTGACCTCGGTGATGGCCGGTGAGAAAAGCGGCGCCCTGGCGGAAGTTCTGGAACGCTACATCACCTATCAGAAACTGTCTTTGGCGATCCGCAAGAAGCTGATCGTTTCGCTGATCTATCCGTGCCTTTTGCTGATTCTGGTGTTGTTGTTGATGGTGTTCCTGATTACCTATGTGGTACCAAGCTTTGCGGAATTGTATCGCAGCATGTCGGCCCAACTGCCCGCGGCCACAGTGATTCTCATCGCCATCGGGACCACCGCTCGCAGCTACATTCTGGCCGGATTTGCGGTGGTGATCCTGTCGGCAATCGCGTTCCGATACTGGGCGAAAACCGAAAAGGGCCAGGAACGCATGGACCACGTTCGCCTGCGCACGCCCGTCTTTGGCGAGATTTGGATCAAGTATCAAGTGGCGCAGTTCTCGCGTGTGCTGAGCACGCTGCTGGTGGGGGGCATTCCGCTGTTGCAGGCCTTGGACACGGCCGCAAATTCCTTGGGAGCCAACTTACTGAAGACCACGCTGAGCAAAGCGGCCAAAGGCGTCAAGGAAGGCCAGTCGCTATCTTCCGCGCTCGAAGAGACCAAGATTTTCCCGGAATTGTCAATCGACATGATTGAAGTGGGCGAATCCACGGGCGCGCTGCCGGCCATGCTCACCAGCGTAGGCGAGTTTTACGAAGACGACGTCAATACTCGTATGACCGCGGCACTCTCCTTGATTGAACCGGCCATCATGATTTTCATGGGATTTTTCGTCACGTTTGTATTGGTGGCGCTGTACCTGCCGATCTTCTCATTGGCAGACACGTTGAAGTAGGAATATATGGCAACCGTTGACCGTCTGAAGCTGATCGATCCGAGCGAGGAAATCTCCAAGTCCAAGAGCTTGGCCGACCGCTACCGCTGCGAGTTTGTGGATCTGCGGGAAGTCCGTATCGATCACGATCTGTTCCACTCGGTGCCGGTGGATCTGATGTTTCGCTACAATTTTGTACCGATTCACTCGGAAAACGGTCATCTCGACATCGCCCTTGCCGATCCCCGCAATCTGAACCTGATCGATGAGCTTTCGATTCTGCTGCAAAAGAAGCTAAAGGTCAAGGTCGCCACGCTTTCGCAGATATCCGACCTGCTGAAGAAGACGGAGCAATCCCAGCGCGTGCTGGAAGAAGTGACGGAAGGCTTCACGCTGGACGTAGTCGGCGATGACGAAAACCAGGACGAGACGCTTTCCATCGATAAGCTGACGGCGATCGACAACGACATCGCGCCGGTAATCAAGCTGGTGGACACGACCATCTTCAACGCACTGGAGCGGCGCGCCAGCGATATTCATATCGAAACGCGCGACCAGGAAGTGGCCATCAAGTACCGCATCGATGGCGTGCTGACGTATGCCATGCCGCCCATCTCCAAGGACTGGCATTCCACCATCATTTCGCGCATCAAAGTGATGTCGGAGTTGGATATTTCCGAGCGCCGCGTCCCACAGGATGGCCGTTTCCGGGTTCGCTACAAGGGCCGGTTAATCGATTTCCGCGTCTCGATCATGCCCACGGTGCATGGCGAAGACGCCGTGCTCCGCGTGCTCGACAAGGAATCGATGAGCGAGAAGTTTTCCAATCTCTCTCTCGACGTGGTTGGGTTTGGCGAAAGCGACCTGGCCAAGTTCCGCCGCTACATCAAAGAGCCCTACGGAATGGTGCTGGTCACCGGGCCTACCGGATCGGGAAAAACCACCACGCTCTACGCCGCGCTCAGTGAGATCAAGAACGACGAAGACAAGATCATCACCATTGAAGATCCGGTGGAGTACCAAATCAAGGGAATCACGCAGATTCCGGTGAACGAGAAAAAAGGTCTGACGTTCGCCCGCGGTCTGCGCTCGATTCTTCGTCACGACCCGGACAAAATTCTGGTCGGCGAAATCCGCGACCAGGAGACCGCGCAGATCGCCATCAACTCCGCGCTGACCGGACACCTGGTTTTTACCACGGTCCACGCCAACAACGTGTTTGACGTGCTGGGGCGGTTTCTCAATATCGGCGTCGACCTGTACAACTTCGTTTCGGCGCTGAATTGCATTCTGGCGCAGCGGCTGGTGCGCATCATCTGCCCGCATTGCAAAACCAAGGTTCACTATCCCGATAGCTACCTCGAAGAGAGTGGCCTGGATCTGAAGATCTGGCGCGACTTTGATTTCTACGAGGGCCCTGGCTGTTTTGAGTGCGGCGGCAGCGGGTTCCACGGACGAACGGCCATCCATGAACTGCTCGATCTGAGCGAAAAAGTTCGCGAAATGATTCTGGCGCGCCGGCCGACGCCCGAGATCAAGCGTTTTGCGCGGGAAGAAGGCATGACGTTCTTGCGTGAGTCGGCGCTCGATCGTGTCCGGTCGGGGATTACCACGCTGAAAGAGATTAACAAGGTCACCTTCATCGAAAACTAAATGGCGAACTTTTTATTCAAGCTTTTGCGAGACTCGCCGCCCACCCACGTCTTCGAGGTGTCGGAGGCGGGCATCGCAATGGCAGTGCTCAACGGAGCCCCACACGTGGCTTGGCAGCCGCTGGATGCGGGTTTGATTTCCGTTTCGCCGGTAAAGGACAACATCCAGAATCCGGACCTGGTGCTGGAACGCATCCGCACGTTGGTGCCTGAGAATGGCGGCCGCAAACGGCGCATGGCTCTAGTGCTGCCGGATTATTGCGCGCGCGTGGCCGTGCTCGATTTTGATTCGTTCCCTACCGGTAAAGAGGAGCAGGAGCAGTTGATCCGCTTTCGGATGAAGAAGAGCGTGCCATTTGACATGGATTCGGCCATCGCCAGCTACTACGCTCAGCCTAAAAAGAGCGACAAGATCGAAGTGGTGGTCGCGGTGATTGCGATGGAGGTTCTGGCCCGCTATGAAGCGCCCTTCCGCCAAATGCTGTTCCATCCTGGCGCCGTGACGACTTCTGGTTTGGCAGCGCTCAATATGGTGAATCCGGGCGGCGTTACCCTGGTGGCCAAGCTGAGCGGCCATACGCTCACGGTCTTCGTGCTGGACGGCAGCATCGTGAAACTGGTGCGGTGTATGGAAATGGAAGCGGGTAGTGAGGAGGAAATCGAAGCAATTCTGCATCCCACCTTCGCTTACATTGAGGACGAATTGCACGCGAAGCCAAGCCGCTTGCTGACTTGCGGCTTCGGCGGAGCTTATCAGGAGCTGACCGGCCACTGGGAGGCCAACTGGGGCGTGGATGTGGAACCGCTGCGATCCCGCTTCGGTACGCCTGGGTCGAACGATGCGGGTTTGCTCGGCTATTGGGAAGGCGTGGAGAACTAGATGGCGGTAAGAATACCCATCAATCTGGCCAGCACGCCGTTTCGACGGGACCGGCCGCTGTTTGTGGCATCGGTCGCGGTTTGCGCGCTGCTGGCGATCCTGCTGTCCACGCAAATCGGAACCATCCTTTCGCATCGGCAGCAAGCGGCAGCCACTCGCGCGGCCATTGAACGTTCCACAGCGCAACTGAATCGCATCGGCGCCGAACAGCGCAAGTTTGACTCGACGCTGGCCCGTCCGGAGAATGCCGAAGTTCTGGAACGAAGCCTGTTCCTGAACACGCTGATTGAGCGCAAGGCGATCAGTTGGACCAAGCTGTTTCACGATCTGCAAGGAGTGGTGCCGCCGAGTGTGCGCCTGGTTTCGGTCCGGCTGCCGGAAGTGGACAATCAAAACCAGGTTTTGCTGGACGTGGTGGTCAGCGCCAAGGAACCGGGCCCTGTACTGGACTTGCTTCGTAAGTTTGAGGCATCGCCCCAGTTTGGTCCCACCACGCTGGTCAATTCACTGCCGCCGTCGCAGACCGACCCTTATTTTCGCTACCACGTCACGGTGAGTTATGCTCAGAAGCTTTAATCTCGACTACAGCATCTGGCCTCTGAACAACGCCGGAGCGATTACACGGCTGGTGCTGGCGGTGCTGTTGCTGGCCAATCTGGTGGCTGTCTATTTCGTATTGCGCCCCCCGGGCGGGTCGCCCCAGGAACTCAGCGACCAGCTTCGTGACTTGCGCGCTCAAGTGAATCAGCGGCAGGCGCTGCTGGATCGGACCCGTGTGCTGGCGAGCAAGATCGAAGCCGGACGGTCGCAGGGAGAGAAATTCCTGGTTCAATATTTTCTGCCCCGGCGCTCGGCGTACTCGACCATTCTGGATGAACTGAGCGACGCGGCGCAGAAGAGCAAAGTGCGGCCCAAGGAGAGTTCCTTCGGAACCGAACCGGTGGATGGGAGCGACAATTTCAGCATGATGCAGATTTCGGCCAACTTCGAAGGCAAGTATGACGACATGCTCCAGTTTGTCAATCTGCTGGATAAATCCAAACGCCTGCTGATCATTGAAGGGTTGAACGCCACGCCCGAGCAAGGCTCGAACCTGCTCAACGTCAATATCAAACTCGACACGTTTGTGACCGAGGGAGGGGCGACGCCGTGAACCTCAAATTGAGCGGAGTGGGCGCCGAGCCCAAGAAACTCGCCATACTCGGGGCGCTGGTTTTAGTGGCCTTGTACTTCATCTTTTTCAGCGGCCCGAAAGAGGAACCGGCGGTTGCGACGACACATCCGGTGGCGGCATCGCCTGTGCCGGGTCTCCCCACTCCCACTGCGCCAACCACCACTCGCCCGCGCCGGGGACAAGGCCGCAGCCTCAAGGAATTCCGGCCTTCTCTGAAGCCGAAAGACGGGCCGCCGCGCGACAAGATCGATCCAACCTTGCATACCGCTTTGCTGGCCAAGTTACAGGGCGTGGCTGCGGAAGGGGGCAGGTCGCTTTTTGATTTCGGCACCGTGGAAATGGCGGTTAAGGGGCCAGCCATCAAAGAGCCGGCGCCCATCAAGCCGACGTTTCTCGCTTACGGTCCGCCCCCTCCGCCGCCGCCAACTCCGCCTCCGGCTCCGCCCACTGCACCGCCAATACAGCTCAAGTTCTACGGCTGGATTAATCCTCACCAGACTTCGGCGCCCAAGCGCGCCTTCTTCCTGGACGGCGAGGAAATCATTGTGGTGACGGAAGGTGAGACAGTGAAGAAGCGCTACAAGATCGTGCGCATCGGACTGAACTCTGCCGTGGTGGAAGATACGCAATTCAAAACCAACAACCAGCAGACGCTGCCGCTGGTGGAGGAGCAGGCCGGATGAAGCAGCGGGGTCGCAGCAACGAGTCCGGGTTCGCCATGCTCATGGTTTTTGTGATGGCGGCAGTCATCGCCGTCGGACTGTACTACGAGATGCCGCGCATCGCGTTTGAATCGCAACGGGCGCGCGAGCAGATTCTCGTCGACCGGGGCATGCAGTACCGCCGAGCCATTCAACTGTTCTACCGCAAGTTTGGCCGCTATCCGGCGGCCATGGACGATCTGGAGACCACCAACAACATTCGCTTTCTGCGCCACAAGTACAAAGACCCGATGACCGGCAAGGATGACTGGCGCATCGTCCATATGGGCCCCGGCGGCATGCTGACGGACTCGCTGGTGCAGAAGCCCCAAGATCCGCTCAAGGCGGATAAGGACAAGCTGCAGGCGTCGAGTACGGGGACGACCGGAACGGGCGCCAACCCGGACGATGCGACCGCTGGGTTGAATTTGGCCACGGTGCGGCGTCCGAGCGATCAGATGGCCGGCGGTCCTCCGGTTGGTACCGGGCAGCCGGTTGATCCCTATCAGCCTTTACCGCCTCCGACGCCGTCGCCTTTCCCCGGACAACCGGGTCAACCAGGTCAACCGGTAAATCCCAATCAGCCCGTTCTGCCGGGGCAAGTGCCCGTGAATCCGGTTCAGCCCTACGATCCGAATAGTCCCAATCCCCAGCCCCAGCCGCAACTGCCGCTGCAGCCCTACGATCCGAATAATCCCAATCCGCCGCAGCCTCCGCCCGGGTTTGTGCAGGGCCGCGGCGGTTTTGTGCCGCAGTCGCCGGCCTTTCCTGGCGCACCGACGCCGGCGCAGCCGGCACAACCCGGCACTCCCGGTAATCAGGCAACCTCACTCATACAGAATTTGTTGAACACACCCCGCCAGCTACCGTCGGCCGCCAGCGCTTCCGGCGCCGGCAGCACTACAACCGGTGGCGGCATCGCAGGCGTCGCCAGCAAGTATGAAGGCGCGGGGATCAAGGTCATCAACGATCGCAAGAAATATAAGGAGTGGGAGTTCGTCTACGACTTTAAGAATGACGCCAGCAAGCAGCAGATTCCCGGACAGCAGGCTGGACAGCCCGGTCAGCCGGGGGCAACCAATCCGCCAGGCACAATCAACACCCCAGCGCCGACAGGCATCCTCACGGCTCCTCCTGTAAAGTGAGGCCGGATTGCTGGTTGTTCTTGCGGCCGGCGTGGCAAAGTGTCAGGAGAAACCGATCCAGCGGCCGCCAATTCCTACTCCCGTCCACAACAAGACCGCAATCAGCGCCACTAACCGGCTCGATCCGGGTCCGGCGTTCCCGGACAGCACCACTTTGCGCTGCACCGTAAACGTGAACACGATCGCCAGCACCAGAGAAGCCATCTTGAACCAAAAGGCCCCGTGGTCGTAGAGCTTGGTGGCTTCCGACGTAAACAGCAGCGCGCCGGAGACCAGCAAGACCGCCAGGCTGGCGATCAGATAGGGCCAGGTATCGCGCCACAGTTGCTCCACGGACGCGGTTTGTATTCCGTAGCCGAACATGCGCAGACAGACCATCAAGACCGCGCCACCCATCACCGCGAGCGCCAGCAGATGGAACGATTCGATCACGGGAAACAGCCACAAGGAGGCTCGGATCGATTCGCCGATAGCCGAGTTTTCACACCACGAGAACATCGCATATACAGACATTTTTGGCAAATCTCCTAGGGTTGTTTGTCGAACCAGTTATAGGCGATCATTCTTCCGGTTACGATAATTGCCGACCACAGCGTCAGCGACACTGCGGCCGCCAACCGTGCCCGGAGAGGCGGTACGGGAGCGACGTCCCATTCCTGTTTTTTACGGTCAATGGTGGTATGAAAAATAAACACGTTCATTCCCGCCAGGATCAATAGAACGCTCTTAATCCGGAAGAAAATGTTCAAGTAAGTCTTTACCGGAATTGCGTAAAACAGGAGGACACCGCTGACCACCATCACCGCAAACCCAGCGATGGTCCAGGGCAAGAGCCGCCGTTCGACTTCGGAAACGGGCGTGTTACTCATCACGACGCCTAACAGGCGCAGGTCCAGCATGACAGCCAATCCCATAAACAGGCAAAGCGTCAGCACATGGACCGACTCGACAATGGGATAACCCCATATCGATTCGTGGAGCGCAATGCTCCATGATTGGCCTTCCAGCCATTGGCAAAACCCTAACAGAGACACTTACCGGACTCCTTCTTACTTATCGAAATCCCAGTGTACATCCGGACTGGCGCAGGAAGACTTGGCGACTGCCTGAACAGACTGCCCTTTGGGCTCAGAAGAGCCGAACTTCGGGCCATCTCCGAAAACCAGCGTCCATCAACTCAGTCACCGGCGCGCAGAACGTCATTCTGCCCGACAATGGAAGGCTCGGGTTTCTTCAGCCTGGCGAAGCGCTGAATGGTCTTCAGCAATTCCGCCCAATCGGTAAGCGGCTTGGAGAAATAGGCATCCACGCCTGCTTGCAAGAACTCTTCTTTCATCCCCGCCATGGCGTGCGCGGAAACCGCGATGACCGGCGTCACTCGAAGGGCGCTCTGCATCCGAAGCCGCCGTAGCACCTCCAGGCCGGTCATGTCCGGAAGCGACATATCCAGAAGAATCACGTCGGGGGCCAGCCGCGGCAAATCCTCCAGCGCTTCGGAACCGGACTCATAACTGCGGAGAACGTGCGGCGGGACCAGCATCGCTTCCATGAAGAGCCGACTGGCAGGATCGTCCTCCACCAGAGCGATCCGGCAGGGCTCGCCATCCACGTTCGGACGCACAGCCGCGGATGCAGCTCCTCCGGATTCCCCTTGCGGCAGCGACTCGCAGAGGGTGAAGCTGAACCGGCTTCCCTCCCCCGGCGCGCTCTCCACCCAAATGGTTCCGCCCTGCAATTCCACCAGCCGTTTGGCAATGGCCAGTCCCAGCCCGCTGCCTTGCCGGATGGGAGTGGGGGACCCGACCTGAAAGTATTTGTCGAAGATCGCCTGCTGATCTGTTAGCGGGATGCCTTTACCCGTGTCGGCGACCGTCACGCAGACCTTGCCATCGCTGGCGGCGGCGATGACGGAAACGCGCCCTTTTTTCGGCGTAAATTTCAATGCGTTGCT
>Ga0075015_100000609_pt1 | contig 12582 bp, 10 predicted proteins | sample AleBraG_ABR_2013_FD_71476 | JGI IMG/M metagenome (GOLD analysis project Ga0075015, IMG submission 71476) | Freshwater sediment microbial communities in response to fracking from Pennsylvania, USA - Alex Branch Run_MetaG_ABR_2013 | ecosystem: Environmental > Aquatic > Freshwater > Creek >...
CCGATGCCGCCGCCGTCCGGCGGATAGCCGAAGTTACCGGAGGAGTTGAACTTGGTGTTCAGCGCCTTGCCCCCGGTCGTCAGCTGCTGCAGCAGGTCGCCGAGGGTCTCGAGCCCGGTCTTCTCGATCGCATCGCGGTCGATGATCGACACGGGCTGCTGCGTCGACGCGCCCGACCGCATGATGCGCGAGCCGGTCACCACCACGTCGAGCGGCTGGTCGCTGGCCTGCGCAAACGCCGCAGACGTCGGCGCGGCCATCAGTAGCGTCGCCGCGACAACTGCAATACGATCGGAAAAGTGCTCGAGTTTCATAAGTATCCCCGTTCCAGATTAGTACTTTGGCGGCTTGATCATAGCCTATTGCGCGCCTCTGTTGGCCCGCGCCCCGCCGCCAGCGAAGCATTGGCCGAGAATCGCCGCAGATCGATATGTTGCTGAGGAGCAACACCCATCCCGTGTGCCGCGGCGAACCCAGACCGAATCGAGCGCGCGCAGCCAGACGCCCGCGAATGACGGCAACGGGTTTTGCAGCCGACGCTTGGCCGATCGGCGGTGGTGGCGACGGTCGCCGTGGCCAACGCGGCAGGGCCGTCAGGCGCTGACCGGCCAATGGTCAGCCGCCGAGCCGGCGCGCGCGTGCGTTGGCATGCAACGCTGCGTCACGGGCGACCCGGAATGGGATCGCCTCTCGGCCGGATGGGGCATCTATGAGGACGGCGGCGCGCGCGAGCTGGCATTCTGGGTTGGCACGCCGTTCGACGAGCAGCCGGCCACTGCGGGCAACGGCAGCATGGCCGCGTTCCGGGCGCGGTCCTGGAAAGAGGTCGACGATTTTCACGCCGCTGCTCTCGCCCATGGCGGTGCTTGCGAGGGTGCCCCGGGCGTGCGAACACGACCGAGCGCCCCGGAAGCCGGCTCCGAGACCCAGGCCGGCGCCTCATTACAGGCGGCCGCGCTCGTACCGCATCAGCAGGCCGGCCCCGACGGTGGTCAGGAACACCACGGCCACGAGCAGCAACAGGACCGCATGCACGCCGGCGGTTTGCTTGAGCCAGCCGATCGCCGGTTCCTGGACGATCGGGCCGATCGACCCCAGGCCGTTGATGATCCCCGCTGCGAGCGCGGCTTGTCGGCGGGTTCCCGCATCCATCGCGCACGCCCCGGACAGCAGCGAGTCGGGGCCCATTGCCGCAAAGCCGATCAGGCCGAGCAGCACGACGAAGACAGTGACCGACGACAATCCGACGAACCACATCAGGGACGTGAAGCCGAGACAGCCGAGCGCCATCCAGAAGATCACCGGTGTCCGGCGTGCGCCCGGAATGCGGTCCGACCAGACCCCGCCGGCAATCACGCCCAGGAATCCGATCCAGTCGAATGCGGCAGACAGGTACCCGGCCCGGCTCGTCGACATGCCGAATTGCTCGCCGAGTATGAGGGCGGACCAGCTGTCGAGCGCGTAGCGAAGGAACTTGAGGCCGAAGTAGATCAGGCCCATTGCGACGATCGATCCGACCCAGCCGGCCGGTAGCGGCGTCGGCTGGACGGTGGCGGTACCGCTTGAATCCGACGGCACGTCGGGCTCGGCCTCGTCCGCGAGCGACAGCCCGACCGACTGCGGTCGCTCGCGCGCCCAGAACGCGAACAGCACCGTAATCGCGAGCAGCAGGATGCTCGAACCGAAGAACGACCACGCGAGGCCGAGCCAGCCGAGCAGGAATGCGGCCAGCCCTTTGCCGGCGACCCCCCCGAGCTGGTAGCAGGTGCCCCAGATGCTGAACAGCGTTCCTCGCTCGGAGCGGTGCGTCCAGTTCGCGAACAGGCCGACGTTGTGCGGCCAGCCGGTCGCCTGGGCGAATCCGTGCACGCCCATGGTGACGCACATCCACGCGTAGGCACTTGCCTGGTGCGAATCGACGAGCCATCCGAGCCCGACGTTGCAGGCCGCGGCGACGACCATGCCGTACACGAGCACGCGCCGGCTCTGCATGTGCCTGCCGAGCCACGCCGCCAGGAACTGACCCAGCATGTAGGTGATCAGATAAATGGTCCAGGGGTACGCGATGTGGATGTCGTCGAGACCGAACTGCTCCTTCAATGGCCTCTTCACGACCGCATAGGTCTTGCGGACCAGATAGAAGCCGAAGTAGGACAGCCAGGTGACCGTGAACATTTGCGCCCGATAGCGACGCAGCAACGCCGAGTGCGCGGCGGTCACGTGAACGATCTGCCGCTCAGGTCGGCGGTTCCGGAGGCCAGCTGATCCCAGAAAGAGGGTGGCAACGCGCGGTAATCGGTACAGCAGGCCGTCGCGAGCGCGGCATTCGCGGCGATCTCCGCCGCGCAGCACGTGACGAACATCGAGCGCATGCCGGCCGCTCGCGCCGCAAGCAGGCCGGCGCGGCTGTCCTCGAACACGAGCGCGTCGTCGGGCTCGACTTCGAGCGCGCGCGCCGCCATCAGAAAACCTTCCGGGTCGGGCTTGCCGTTGCGCACGTCGTCCGCCCCGATGCGCGCGTGCTCGCCGACCAGATGGGCAACCCCGAGCTTGCCGAGAAACTGCCCGATCACGGCACGCGGACTCGAGGACACGACGGCGAGCTTGAGCGCACGGGCCGCGGCCGCCCGCAGCGCCGCGGGTGCCCCCGGAATCGGCTTCACGTCGGCGGTGGCCGCGCTCCATTGCGCGAGCAGCTCGGTCGCCAGCACGGTTGCCGAATCGTCGATCTGCGTCCGCGCACGGATGACCTCGGCGACGTGCGCCCAGGTGCGGCCCCGCGTCTCCACGGCCGGAAGCGCGAAGCCCGCGATCCCGTGCCGGGCGACGACGACGTCGATGGCCTGGTCGGTGTGCGTCTCGGTGTCGACGAGGGTACCGTCCAGGTCAAAGAGCAGCGCCCGTACGCGTCTGAAGTGGCTCACATCACCTGCTCCGCCCGCTCAGCAGCGCCAGCCCGATCACTGTCCGCTCGCAACATATCATGAGGCTGCTGCCATGTGCGCCGGGCCCAGTTGGCGTCATGCTGCGTGACGATCGCTGCGCGATCGCGAGCCTGAGCAGACGGGCCAAACGCGCCACCGGATGATTCAATCGGGCCGCAGCCGGCATCAGCAGCGGTTGACTGCCCACAAAACGTATTGCCGCGTGTTGCGCGCTGGCAGAAGCTCCGCGTGACGCCCGTGGCAGGCGCGGAAGGAAAGGACCGTGACCGGAATGCACAGCCGCATGCTCGCTGCGCTCATCGTCGTGCTGACCGGCGGCATGGCGGGTCCTGGCGCAGCCCGCGCCGCCGAGGCACAGGACGATTGCGTCAGGGCGCTCGCTCAACTGAAGATTCTCGATCAGCAAGCGCCGGTCTACCGGCAGGGGCCCGGTGGCTCACGCAGCTACCTGGCGGACCAGGACCGACCCGCTGAGGTCGCGCGCCTGAAGGAGCTCGCGGCCGCCTCGTGCAGCAGCAATGGCGACTCGCGCCAGCAGCAGGACGCGCAGGCAAGGAAACTGGTGGTCGCGCTCAGCGTGCGCTGCGTCGAGTACCGCGAAAAACTCGCGACGCTGCGGCAGCCGGGCTCGCTGGCGCCACAGCAGGACATCGAGCGCCATCGGGTCTTTGTCGAGAAATACTGCCCCGACGTGTCCCGGCAGGATATCTGGCTGCCAGGCCGGCGGATCGCCCGTCGCCGGTACTGATGCGGGCACTGCGGTCGGTCGCCGGCCGGCCGACAGCAGCAAGCCGGCGCGCCGAATCGTGCCGCCAGGCGGCCGCGCGCGGATCCGCCCGGGTCCCCAACTAACCGGTAATCTCGGCCGCCGCGCGCTGTGCGGAATCGATGGCCTTGTGCGCATAGGCCATCCAGGCGGCATCGGTGCCGGCGAAATGAATCCGCCCCACCGGCGCGGCGCTCGCCTTGATCTCGCGCTCGGCCGCAGATGCGTCATCGTAGAGCGAGTTCGGGTCGTAGGCGTAGCCGTGTCCCCAGCGATTCACCGTGATCGCGGCGATGTCGCGATCCGCATCGAAGCCGCCCGGACCGAGGATCCTCGTGAGCTCGTCATGCGCGTGCGACTCGAATTCGTCGAAACGACGGGCGTATACGAGGGCCCGACCGGCGCGCCAGGCGCTGCGCAGGTCCTTGACCGGGCCATCCGGCCACGGCACGTGGAGCAAGTGGAGAATGATCGGCTCCTGCGGGTGCGTCGGGCACCGGTAGTCGCCGAGGCTCACCGGGTAGTCGAGCTTGAGGTGGCTGTAGAACCCGGCCGGATTGTTCACGTAGTGAATTCCGCGATTGACCCAGGCACGCCAGTTGCGGATGGCCACGTTGACGTAGACGAGCGGCGCCTTGACCTGGTCGGACACGGCCTTGCGCTGCACGGCACCGAGGTCCGGGCAGATGTAGCGGAGCATCGTCGAGTAGCCCGCATAGACCGCGTGGTCGGCGGAAATGCGCGTGAGCTTCTCGCCCTGCGCGTACAGCACGTCGACGCCGGCGCGGTGGTTCGCGAGCGCGACGACCGTCGATGAGAGCCGCAGGCGCACGTCACGCCCGGGCACGTCGAGCTGGCTGTAGTCGAAGCGCGCGCCGACGATATCGTCCATGCCGCGTCCGGGCGCCACGCCCGGAATGAGCTCGCGCACGAACAGGCGGGCGAGCGATGCGTTGCCGTCGGGAAAGTGGTAGATGTACGGATCGCCCTCGAGAATCCCGGCCTTTGGCATCTGCAGCCCGAGACCCTGGAAGCCCGGGTATTCGCAGCCCCATGCGAGCAGCGCGGGCACCGCCTCGCTCTTGCTCGCAAACAGGTCGAGCGTGCGTCCGTCGAACATCGCGAGCGAGCGCTCGTCAAGCCCGTAGTAACGCTGCAGGTAATCGCGGTACGAGGTCGTGCGCAGCAGGCGCTCTTTCTCGGCGATCGACTGGCCCGCGAGCACGTCGCGCGTGTCGGTGTACAGGGTGAGCAGGCGCGCCCTCTGCGCCTCATCGACGGGGCAGTCGGCGATGAAGGCCGCGGCCGGCCGGCCATTGTGAAGGTGCGCAGGCACGTCGCTCGGCAGCGAGCGCACCGGGTCGCCGGTCACGAGCCGGTCGACGCCGTACACCTCGCGCGGAAAGAACAACCCCGACGAGAGGCCCAGCCCGGGGTAGAGATGGACGTCGAGGGCCTTTTCGAATCGATCGAGATCGACGCCGAGGCTCGCGACGCATGCGCGCGCGACATTCGTCCAGCGCGTCTTGGGTCCTTCCATCGACTCGCTGCCGCCATACCCGAGCAGCAGGCGACCGTCGACGTTGAACTCGTTGCGGCGCGCATGGCCGCCGAAGTCGTCGTGGTTGTCGACGATGAGGATGCGCGCCCGCGGCCGGGCCTTGCGCAGGTAATGCGCCGTCGCGAGCCCGCCGATACCGGCGCCGATCACGACCACGTCGTAATGCTCGGCGACCGGCTGGCCGAGCAGGTCGTAGCGACGACCGTCGCGCACCCCGTGCGCGATCGAGAAATCCGCGGGCCCGCTGCCGCCGTAGCCCGTGCGCGCGGGCGGATAGGGCGCGCCGGCGGCCTGCGCGTCGCTCAGACGTGGCGCCACGGTGCTCGCGACGATCGCGCAGGCAATCCCGTCAATGAAGTCGCGCCGCGTTATTCCCTCCCCCATATCGACCCCCGGGCTCTTGCGGGCTCTTGCGACCTCATCGTCCCGCGTCGCCGCACCGTCACGGGCCCGGCTGCGCATGGGTTGACCGCCCCGTGCGCCGGGCCGTCGACGCGATACTACTATGCGATCGGCGCGCGCGTTCGCAAAAGCGCCGCGCGCCCGCGACGAGCCAGGGGGCGAGTCGGCGCAGCCGACAGCCCGTGTTCCAGAAGCGTGACGGCGCTCACGGGCCATGCGCCGTGGGCCGACTATGTTGCTCTGGGCATCACAGGCGCTGCAGACAGCGACACCCGGCCGCCGAGGTAGACAGATCATGAGAACGACGTCACTGGCCTTGATCCTCGCTCTGCTGGGCCTCGGCGGCTGCGCCGCGATGAGCAAGAACGAGTGCCTCACGGTGGACTGGCGGACGGTGGGCTACGAGGACGGCGTTGCAGGACGCTCCGGCGATACCATCGGGCGCTACCGCACGGCCTGTGCGGACTACGGAGTCGCGCCGAGCCTCGACGCCTACCAGTCCGGTCGGACTGCGGGGCTGCGCGAGTACTGCCGGCCGCAGACCGGATTCAGGATTGGCGAGAGTGGCGGGGAAGATGCCGGCCTGTGCCCGGCGGATCTCGCGCCGGCCTTCACCGCGGCCTATCAGGCCGGTCGGGAGCTGTACCGGCGCGAGTACCGCGCCCGCAGCGCGGCGTCGCGGATGGAGTCGGCAACTCGCGAAATCGCGAGCATCGAGCAGCAGCTCACGAGCCTGACATTCGTCGTGATCGACCCGCAGACGACCAGCGAGCAGCGCGCACACGCACTGATTGAGACACGGCAGCTCGCCGAGCGGCACGAGCGCCTGCAAGCGGAGCTCCCGGAACTGGAGCGGGAGACGCAGCAGGCCGATCAGGAGCTTGGGGAATACCGCGCCCAGCTTGCATCGGCGAACTGAGACCCCTGCCACCGCCTGATCCGTTGCTACCCCGTCGCCGGGGCGCGCCCACGGGCCCGGATCCGGCCAATGTGTCGTCCGGCCGCACTGCTCGGCATGCCGGCCGGTGCGGCATGGGGCCGGCGCCCCGATCGGGATCCACGCGATGACCACGCCGGATGGCGGCTCAGCCGGCAGCACCGGCCGGCCGCACGCGGTCCGCACGCGCCGCGTAGCAGCCGGGCTTCGCGTTGTGCAGGTGCAGGTAGCCCACGCGCGGATCGTCGAGCCAGCGGTGGATCAGCTGCTGGACAGTCGCGCCCTCCGCGACGTCGGCGTCGACCATCATCCCGTCGACGGCGAATGCGCGCACCGACAGCAAGCGGATCCTGAGCGCATCCGGGACTTCGTTGACGTCCGGCCTGCATTCGACGGCGTGCTCGCGCACGTAGATGGCGTGGCGTGATCGGTACGGACCCGGGACCGCCAGGTGCTCGTAATTGAGCAGCAGGACCGGCTCACCGAGGTCCGCATCCCGCAGGCTGACACGACACGGGAAGCCCGGACGCTGGTCGGCGATCCGGCGCACGACGCCCCGGGCTGCCAGGTCTGGAGCGGGCAGCCCGAACAGCGACGCGAATGGTGCGACCGGCAGGGCGGAAATCCGAAAATCCATGGGCGCAGCCTCCGTCCAGAGGTGCCCAGCTTGCCCGCGGCCTGTGGCGCGCGCGCTCCGATTCTTGCGCTTGGATTCCGACCGGCGCCGACGCTCGTTCAGACGGCCCGAACGGCGCCGCCCGCGGCGCGGGTCGCCGCGGGCGGCACTCGACCCCGCGCGCTCACTCCGGCAGCGTGATCCCGGAGCCGCCCATCTCCTTCGGGAAGTCCTTCAGCTTCGGCAGACCGTCCTTGATGCTGAGGACCTTCTCGCCATAGGAGACGTGCAAGGCCGGCTTGAAGGCGAAAGTCGGCAGCATCGCGGCATACACATCGACCAGTTTCATGGGCGGATGATCGGTGAACAGGTGCCCGCCGCAGGTCTTGCACCACTTGCGGAAGCTGTTCGGTGTCTTGTTGTACGTGCCGATGTTGGTGGCGCCCTTCGTGATCTTCAGGGAGTCCGGCTTCCACAGCACAAACGCGTTCACGGGGCCCGCCGACCAGTGGCGGCAGGAATTGCAGTGACAGAAGCCCATCGCGACGGGCTCGCCGCTGACCGAGAATTCGACCGCACCGCAGAAGCATTTCCCCTTGTGCTCGCTCATCGGACCCTCCTCCCCGTTCACGGGCTCTTTAAGATTCAACTCTTGCATCGATACCGTCGGCAACCGGTCGCGGCAGACATGGCCCGGACGATGGCCGCACTACTTGACGGTCGCTGCGCCCGCCTTGCAGGCTACCTCGTCCGGCGAGCCCGTGCCACCGGGGCGGCCGATCACGCCGGCGAGCTCGCCTTACGCGACGACGGCGTCCAGGAACCGGCCGGCCGCGGCGAGGTAGCGATCGATGTCCGCCGGCGCGTGCGCGAACGAGGCCTGCGGTCCGGCCGACGCCACGGCGTCCCAGATGCCGCGATTGGCCATGTACACGCGCCGCGCCTCGATGAACTCGCAGTCGAGCGAGCGATCGGCCTCGGCGCCGTTCACGGGCAGCTTCGCCGCCAGGCAGAAACCGGCACGCGGCCCGCAGCGGAACGCGCGCCACGACAGCGTCCGGCGTGCGAACTCGGCCTCGAGGCCGTCCGCGAGCCGCGCCCCGAGGACGCAGACGCGGGCATAGGCATCCTCGGTCAGGACCTGCTCCAGTGCCGCGCGCGCCACCGCCACGGCGAGCGCGCTCGCGTAGGTCGTGCCGCCGGTGGCGATCCCGCGCGGCCCGGGGTCGAGGTCGATGTGACGTGCGTACACGCTCGCGACGGCCTCGCTCATGCCGTACAGCCCGAAGCTGACGCCCGAACCGAAGCCCTTGCCAAGCACGACGAAGTCGCACGCCAGTCGCCAGGCACGTGTCAGGCCGCCGAACGCGAACTGGAACGTGTGCGCCTCGTCCAGGCACAGCAGCGTGCCATGGCGCCGCGTCAGATCGCGCAGCCCGGCATGAAAGCCCGCCACCGGCAGCACGACGTTGCAGTTCGTCAGTGCAGGCTCGGTCAGCACGAGCGCGACGTCGCCGCCGGCCAGGGCCCGCTCGAGCGCGTCGAGGTCGTTGAACGGCAGGACCAGCGTGTGCGCGGCGGAGCCGGGCGGGAGCCCCGGGGTCGCGGCTACGGTCCGCCCGTCCTTCAGGCTGACCAGCGTCTCGTCGATGTGGCCGTGGTAGTGCCCGCCGAAGATCACGATCTTGTCCCGCCTGGTCAGGAACCTCGCGACGCGGATCACCTCGGTGTTGGCGCCGGAGGCGGACAGCGTGAATTGCCAGCTCGGAAGCCCGACGCGCTCGGCGAGCTGCTCGGCGACCACGATCGCGTCCTCGGTGGGCAGCAGAAAGTGCGTCCCGCGTCGCGCCTGCGCCGCGAGCGAGGACGCAATGGCCTCGTTGCCGAACCCCATCGTCATGCTGAGGTCGCAGACGTTGAAGTCGAGGTACTCGTTGCCGTCGACGTCGCTGAAGCGCGCGCCGGTCCCGGACGCGACATAGACGGGCGGGGTCCGGTAGAGATTGCTCATCCAGGCCATCGGCACGCCATTCGGGAGGTGCGCGGCAGCGCGGGCGCACAGCGCTGCGGACCTGGGGGTCCGGCGTGCGAACTCGGCCTGCTCGGCAGCGCGCAGCTGCGCCAGTCGGCGCCGGTCGATGCGCGGATCCCGCGCCCCTGACGTATCCATGCCGGAGCCGCTCCTACGTGCGAGCGGGCATTATGCTTGAGCTTCCCGGTCGCCAGCGCGGCAGGAATCTCTGCAGCGCCTTTCCTGCCGGCACCGAGCGCACAGCCCGGCGGGCGGGCCCTGGCATGCGTCGCGATGCCCTGCCCCCGGGAGCTGCCATGAGGGCGCCGGGGCGCCGCGGTTCCGCCCGCTCGTGGCAATACCCTATCGCCTCGGGTGCGCCGCTGACGCACAATCCCGCGGCACGCACGCCGCACTCCCCTCCGGACGAAGGACACGCTCCATGCCCGTCTCCCCCACCGCCGGCGCCGCCTTTCGTGCCGCGCTCGCGACCGAAACGCCGCTGCAGGTCATCGGCGCGATCAACGCGAACCACGCACTGCTGGCCCGGCGCGCCGGCTACCGCGCGATCTACCTGTCCGGCGGCGGCGTGGCGGCCGGCTCGCTCGGCCTGCCCGACCTCGGCATCAACACGCTCGACGACGTGCTCCTCGACGTGCGGCGCATCACCGACGTGTGCGACCTGCCGCTGCTCGTGGACATCGACACGGGCTTCGGCCCGAGCGCCTTCAACATCGCGCGCACGGTCCGGAGCCTCATCAAGTTCGGCGCCGCGGCCTGCCACATCGAGGACCAGGTCGGCGCCAAGCGCTGCGGCCATCGGCCCGGCAAGGAGATCGTGCCCACCGAGGAGATGGTCGACCGCATCAAGGCGGCCGCCGACGCCCGCACCGACCCGGACTTCTTCCTGATCGCGCGCACCGACGCGATCGCCGTGCAGGGCGTCGATGCGGCGATCGAGCGCGCCGTCCGCTGCGTCGAGGCCGGCGCCGACGGCGTATTCGCCGAGGCCGTCTACGACCTGCCGACCTACGGCCGCTTCGCCGGCGCGGTCGGCGCGCCGGTGCTGGCCAACATCACCGAGTTCGGCCAGACGCCGCTGTTCTCGGTGCCGGAGCTCAAGGGCGCGGGCGTCGCGATCGTGCTCTACCCACTGTCGGCATTTCGTGCGATGAACAAGGCCGCCGAGGCGGTCTACACTGCGATCCGTCGCGACGGGCATCAGCGCAACGTGCTCGGGCTCATGCAGACGCGCGAGGAGTTGTACGACCGCATCGGCTACCACGACTACGAGCGCAAGCTCGACGCGCTGTTCGCCGCGAAGCGGGCGTCCTGAGGCACCTGGAGACCATCATGAGCGAGATCCCGGCCGCTACCCCCGCAGCCAAGAAGTCGGTCGCCCTGTCCGGCACCGTCGCGGGCAACACCGCACTGTGCACCGTCGGCCGCACCGGCAACGACCTGCACTACCGCGGCTACGACATCCTCGACGTCGCGACGACCTGCGAGTTCGAGGAGATCGCGCACCTGCTCGTGCACGGCACGCTGCCGAACGCGGCCGAGCTTGCCGCCTACAAGCTCAAGCTCAGGTCGCTGCGCGGCGTGCCGGCCGTGGTCAAGCAGGTGCTCGAGCTGCTGCCGCACTCGGCGCACCCGATGGACGTCATGCACGCCGCGGTCGCGGCGCTCGGCTGCGTGGCGCCCGAGAAGGACGACCACAACCACGCGGGCGCGCGCGACATCGCCGACCGCCTGCTGGCCAGCCTCGGCTCGATGCTGCTGTACTGGTACCACTACAGCCATGACGGCACGCGCATCGAGGTCGCGACCGACGACGACTCGATCGGCGGTCACTTCCTGCACCTGCTGCACGGCAAGGAGCCGAGCGAGCTGTGGGTGCGCTCGATGCACGCCTCGCTCGTGCTGTACGCCGAGCACGAGTTCAACGCCTCGACCTTCGCCGCCCGCGTGATCGCGAGCACCGGCTCGGACATCTACTCGGCGATCGGCGGCGCGATCGGCGCGCTGCGCGGCCCGAAGCACGGCGGCGCCAACGAGGCGGCGTTCGAGATCCAGGGCCGCTACGACACGCCCGACGAGGCCGAGGCCGACGTGCGCCGTCGCGTCGCCGGCAAGGAGCTCATCATCGGCTTCGGCCACCCGGTCTACACGGTCAGCGACCCGCGCAACAAGGTCATCAAGGAGATCGCGCGCCAGCTGTCGCAGGCGGCCATGAACATGAAGCTGTTCAACATCGCCGAGCGGCTCGAGGCCGTCATGTGGGACGCCAAGCGCATGTTCCCGAACCTCGACTGGTTCAGCGCCGTGAGCTATCACATGATGGGCGTGCCGACGGCGCTGTTCACGCCGCTGTTCGTGATCTCGCGCACGAGCGGCTGGAGCGCACACATCGTCGAGCAGCGCATCGACGGCAAGATCGTCCGGCCCAGCGCCAACTACGTGGGTCCCGAGGACCTCACGTTCGTGCCGCTCAAGGACCGTCCGTAGCGCCGCGCGCGCTGCCCGCAGCATCACGACGACAACCGCCGAGGGCCGCGACCGATGTCCACCGCCACCACGAGTGCCCGCCCTGCGCCCGACCAGGTGCTGGTCGACATCGCCGACTACGTGACCGGCTACCGGATCGACAGTACGCTCGCCTTCGAGACCGCGCGCAATTGCCTGATCGACACGCTCGGCTGCGGGCTCGAGGCGCTCGGCTACCCGGCCTGCACGAAGCTGCTCGGCCCGATCGTGCCTGGCACGATCGTGCCGCACGGCGCGCGCGTGCCGGGCACGCAGTTTGAGCTCGACCCCGTGCAGGCCGCGTTCAACATCGGCGCCATGATCCGCTGGCTCGACTTCAACGACACGTGGCTCGCGGCCGAGTGGGGCCATCCTTCGGACAACCTCGGCGGCATTTTGGCGACGGCCGACTGGCTGAGCCGCAACGCGGTCGCGGCCGGCCGGCGGCCGCTCGTCATGCGCGACGTGCTCGCCGCGATGATCAAGGCACACGAGATCCAGGGCTGCCTCGCGCTCGAGAACTCGTTCAACAAGGTCGGGCTCGACCACGTCGTGCTCGTCAAGGTCGCCTCGACCGCGGTCATCGCGCACATGCTGGGCCTGTCGAAGGACGAGGTCATCAACGCCGTTTCGCTGGCCTTCGTCGACGGCCAGTCGCTGCGCACCTACCGCCACGCCCCGAACACGGGTAGCCGCAAGAGCTGGGCCGCGGGCGACGCCACGAGCCGCGCGCTGCGGCTCGCGCTGATGGCCAGAACCGGCGAGATGGGCTATCCGTCGGTGCTGACGGCCAAGGGCTGGGGCTTCTACGACGTGCT
>Ga0075015_100000611_pt1 | contig 12564 bp, 13 predicted proteins | sample AleBraG_ABR_2013_FD_71476 | JGI IMG/M metagenome (GOLD analysis project Ga0075015, IMG submission 71476) | Freshwater sediment microbial communities in response to fracking from Pennsylvania, USA - Alex Branch Run_MetaG_ABR_2013 | ecosystem: Environmental > Aquatic > Freshwater > Creek >...
GGCCGCACAGCGCTCGGCTGGCGCAACAGATCTTCGCCCGCCTGGGCAGACCTGGGCAGAAGGCGATTTACGGCATGGCCAATCTCCCGCGCCGGTACACGCGCGAGGCCGTCGAGACGGCTTGCGAGCGGGTGCTCACCTTGAGCGCGCCGACCTACCAGGCCCTCAAGCGCGTGCTGGAGCATCACGCCGCAGAGCAGGAGGCGCGCGCTGCCGCCGACCCGGTGACGCTCCAGCAGAGCGGCGCACACATCCGCGCGATCGAGGAATACCACGCCTTCTTCGAGCGCCACGCTGCGCAGCCCACCCTCGATCCCACAACTCACACACCGTAACCTTAAGGAGCATAGAGCATGACGATGTCGACGACAGAACTGGAGCGTGCCCTGCGGGGCCTGCGCCTCTCGGGCATGACGGCCACGCTGGAGACGCGCGCACTGCAGGTGGCGCAGCAGCAAATGGACTTTTTTGAAGCCTTCTCGGCCCTGGTGCAGGATGAACTTGACCGGCGCCGCTCGCGGCTCCTGGATCGGCGCTTCACCCTCTCTGGGCTCCCGGAGCGCAAGGACCTCAAGGACTTCGACTGGGCCTACAACCCGAAAATCCCCCGCCGCGATATCCTCGAACTCGCGACGCTCAAGTTCATCGATGCGCGCGAGGACGCGCTGCTGATCGGCGCCCCAGGCGTCGGCAAAAGCCACATCGCCAAGGCCCTCGCGCAGCTGGCCGTGCAGCGCGGCTACAAGGTGTTCTACCGCGAAGCCCACGTGCTGATCGACGATATCCACCAGGCCCGTGAACTCGGGGAACTGCGCAAGTATCGCGCGCTGCTCAAAGCCGCCGATCTCATGGTCATCGACGATCTGTTCCTGCGCAAGCTCCCGACCAACGCGGGCGATGAACTGGCCGACGTCATCATGAGTCGTTACGAAAAACAATCCACACTGATTACCTCGAACCAGTTATGCGGTGCGCCGCATAAGCGATTTGATGCGGCGAGTATTGTTATGCGGAGCTCGGGCCTCCGCGCGCCCGCTTCAGCTGCATTTTAGCGTTCGCCCGCACGTTTCCTGAGCAGGAGTACTCCGCATAACAATGGCCTCCTTCGTGCCTGGGTACGGGCACTCCGAGGGAGATTGTCATGCTGTCAAAGTATTTTCACGCTGCGGCTCGCATCCGGGAGATCCGCAGCAGTCCGGCAGGAACGTTCATCGAGGGATTCGCGGAGGCGCTGTCTCTGCGCGGTTATGCGTCGATCACCGCTCGTAAGTACATTCGCTCCGCAGAGCACATCGTCTGCTGGGCCGGTCGGCGAGGTCTTGTCGCCTCTGGTTTGGATGACGAGGTCCTTCGGCGCTTCGGGCAGCACCTCATCCGGTGTAATTGCGGCCATTATGCTTGCGCCGGTCGCCGCGAGGTCGTCGGCGGGGCCCGACTGTTCATTCGGCATCTGCAGGGGATCGACGAACCTGCGATCAAAGAGCGGGCGACCACCGCAGTCGATTCGCCGCTGTTGCAGGAGTTTTTTCAGTGGATGCGAGCCCAGCGCGGCACCCATGAGCTGACGCTCTACAACTACGGTATCCCGATTCGAGCTCTGCTGCGAGATTGTGGTGAAGAACCTCGACGGCTTCATGCTCGGCGCCTGCGAAGGTTCGTACTGAAGCAAAGCCGCAGCATAAGCCGCTGGGGGACTCAGCGGTGCACGACGGCACTGCGGATGTTTCTACGGTTTCTCATCGCCAACAATCGCTGCCGCGCAGGGCTCATAGGCGCCATACCCGTGATTGCGCATTGGCGCCTCGCAACTCTGCCGAGATATCTGCCGCCAGAAGATATCGAGCGCATCATTGACTCATGCAAGCCGTCCTCGACGACAGGCAAGCGCGATCGGGCGATCCTACTTTTGCTAAGCCGCCTGGGATTGCGGGCCGGCGATATCGTGCACATGCGATTGCAGGATGTCGACTGGAAGGGTGCATGGATACACGTCGCCGGTAAAGGTCGACGACAGACCCGACTTCCGTTGACCCAAGAAGTCGGACAGGCGATTGTAACTTACCTGCAGCAAGGTCGGCCGCCGGCTTCAACAGATGCACTCTTCCTGCGCTCCCGCGCTCCGTTCCGAGGGTTCCGATCACACGCGACCGTTTCCGTGATCGTCGCGAGCGCCATGCGTCGCGCTGGGATCAAGCGTCCGAGTCGCGGCGCCGCACATCTCCTGCGTCACTCGATCGCCAGTTCGATGCTACGACACGGAGCATCCCTGCAGGAGATTTCAACGTTGCTGCGGCACCGCTCCATCGAGACCACTGAGATCTATGCCAAGGTCGATGTCCGGGGATTACAGCAAATTGCCCAGCCGTGGCCGGAGGTTCGGTCATGCTAGCGCGAGCGGTTCGATCCTACCTGGCGCTGCGTCGCGCGGCTGGGTTTCAGCTCAAAGACGCTGACTGTCACCTTAGTAGTTTTGCATCGTATTCGGACGCTCGCCGTCGAGGCCACATCGATGCCCACACTGCTATCGAGTGGGCGCGCCGTGGTGGCTCGGTCGTACAGCGAGCGCGGCGCTTGGGCCACGTCATTCGCTTCGCTCGACATCTACACGCCGAAGACCCTCGCCACGAGATTCCGCCCGCAGCTTTCGGTACCGAGCACTTCCCTCGCAGGCCTCCATACATTCTTACCGACGAGCAGATTTGTGAGCTGATCGAGCGGGCATCGAAGTCGGGGTACAGGACCCTGCGTAGACAGACATACAGCACGATGTTTGCTCTGCTGTCGTGCACCGGACTTCGTGTCTCCGAGGCGATCAGGTTGCGATACAAGGACATCACGCCGGATGGTCTGCTGATCTGCCAGACCAAGTTTCAAAAAAGCCGGTTGGTTCCTTTGCATGAGAGTGCTCGCGCTGGTCTCGAGTGCTACTTGCGACAGCGTCGGCCCTACGCCCCCTTCGACGACCATGTATTCATCTCGCTCCGCCGCAAGCCGCTGTTGATTTCCGATGTCGAGTCCGCGTTCAAGACGGTCGCCAAGGAGATGGGGCTTCCCTGCGGACGCGGGCGGCGTCGGCCGACGCCCCATTCACTGCGACACGCCTTCGCAGTGCGCGCTTTGCAGAGTTGTCCCGACGGTCGCGATCACATCACCCAGCACATGCTCATGCTCTCGACCTACCTGGGGCATAGCAAGCCCGCGATGACATACTGGTATCTGGAAGCCGTCCCGGAACTGATGCGCAGCATTGCTGCACATTGTGAGGAGCACCTATTCGGAGGTGCTCCATGACCGCCTTGGCACCGCATCTTACTGCGTTTTTCCAGGAACGTTTGGCCGTCGAACTCCACGCCAGTGTCAATACGTGCGACTCGTATGCCTACGCGTTTAAGTTGTTCCTGAGCTACGCTAGCAAACGCCTGAAGTGCACGCCCTCACGGATTGAGCTCGAGCAGATCGATGCACCGCTGGTGGTCGCCTTCCTCAACGATTTGCAGGTGACGCGGGCGAACGGCAGCGGCTCCCGCAATGCACGACTTGCCGCCATCAAGTCCTTCATGCATTACATGGAGTATCGCGTGCCCTCGGCCATGGACCAAATCCACCGCGTGCTGGCTATCCCCTTGCGGAAGACCGACACACGACTGGTGCGACACCTGACAGCATCAGAGATCCAAGCGCTGCTCAATGCGCCGAAGCCGGTCAACTGGCTGGGGGTTCGAGACCGCGCAATGCTGCATCTGACCTTCGCAGCGGGCTTGCGAGTCTCAGAACTTACTGGTCTGAGGCTTCAGGATCTGACCTTGCATCCGCACGCCAGTGTCCTCATCCACGGCAAAGGACGCCGCGAGCGCTCGCTACCGCTCTGGAAGGAGACGACCGCAGCGCTACGGGCGTGGTTGGCCATCCGCGGAACCGCCCCAGCACCGGAGATCTTCGTCAACTCCCGCCGCGAACCCATGACGCGTGCAGGATTCGAGTATGTCTTGGAGAAGCACGTCCGCACCGCCATCAAACATTGTCCATCCCTGGCCTCCAAGCGCGTATCTCCGCACGTGCTCAGGCACAGCTGCGCATTGACCGTGCTGGAAGCGACGAAGGATCTTCGTAAGGTCTCGCTGTGGCTGGGTCACGCCAACATGCAAACCACCGAGATGTATACACGCGCCGATCCGTCCATCAAGCTCGAGGCCTTGGATGCTGTTACCGCGCCGAAGCTTCGCACCGGCCGCTTCCGCGCTACCGATAAGCTCATCGCCTCCTTGAGCCCGTGTCTTTTTATGCGGAGAGATGCAGGTTTAAAATAGCGGCAATTGCGGACTCTCAGGGACGAGAGTCCGCATAACAATACTCGCCGCATTAAATCGCTCGATCGACGACTGGGGCAAATTACTTGGTGATGTCGTGGTGGTCGCACCGCTCCTGGACCGGCTCATGCATCACGGCCATCTGCTGAAGTTCGAGGGCAAGAGCTGGCGGTTGCGAGAATCCGCCGCCCGTCTTGCCAAGAGCGCCCACGCCGCGTAATCATCCCCTGTCCCACCGCGGCCAGGTGGGGGAGTTTACCCCGGCCTCAGCTGGGGGAGTTCGAGGTGGCCGCCGGGGCCGCCAGCATGCTGTACGACACCTCGTGTGCCCGCACCAGGTCGCCAGATGCATAAGACGCGACTTTTGGACGCCGAGGGAAAATTGGAAGTAAAATTGGGCGGAATCTGATTTTTAGCTTGAATGGGAGTTGATGATGGCAGCAAAGCACTTTCCGAAGGGACTCGATCACCGACAACGCGATAGAGATGGCGAGATTCGGCAAAAGCGCGGGGACACTCAGGTCAAGACATTGCGCAAGGAGTATGGAGATCGCTTTTTGCCGGACTTTAGGCCGGCAACACGCCTTGATACTGTGTTGAAAAAGACCGGCGCCGAAAGTCTGCATCAGCTCTTAAAGAAAAAATAGCGCGGAGCCGATGTTGGAGAGGGCGGCGGTTGGGCTAATGCGCCGATGAGACAGCACTTGGCCGAGATTGCTATCGCGTTTTTATTTGGTGTGGAAGAGATCAACGAGTTCGCCATAGGAAAAATAATCCCATGGCTTGTCGCGGACCAGATGATCCACAGTCGAATTCACCGCATTGTGCGAGCGACCCGCCAGTCTTAATAGCAATACTAGAGCGTCAGCCACGTCGGCTTTCTTCACACTTCTCGCCGTGGTAACGCGATGTGCGATTGACCCCCGCAAGGTGACGAGCGCATCGAGGGCTTCCTGAGCAGCCTTAACGGACCTCCCCTTCCATTTCCAGTCTGACGACAGATTCTTGTGTCCCAAAACCTTTTCGAACAGCTCATTGACTTGTGCAGTCTTTGGCGTGTTAAGGGTCCCGATGGTGCGCGCCAAAACCTCCTTCAAATGACTTTTGCATGCCGTCTTCCAACCATCTCCGGCCAGGTCCCATGCCTTCGACCCTTGTAGTTTTGTAGCAATTCGCTCGCGGACTTCGGCGGGAATAACCAGCGGGTCGGTCGCCACTGCGATCACAGCGGACAATGCATTCTCGGCAAGATCCTCAACGAAAGCTTCCCAACATGCCACTAGGAGCACAACCGTGCTCTTGTGCAGAATCTCCACATTGTGTTTTCGGCCCGGCCCAGGCTTAGTTACGGCGGTATGGATGTCCGCTAATCGATAGACTTGCTTTAAGTTGGAGATGAAATTGTTCAAATGTTCGGAATTGTGCACGACCATCGAGACGTCCTCTCACCCAGGAAAGGCATCTGCGGTAACTCAAAGCCTTGGGCGTGGATGCATTGTAGCCTGATGTTATCAGTCAATTCGAGACGGCCGCCGCTTCGCGGCCCGTCAGCACTGCTGACAGGAAGGGTGGCGCTGTCGTGAATGTTGCTGGTGTGGTCACGTTCATGCCGCGATTGCGATATGAGTGAACGGAACGCTGCCGTCATCGGCCACGACGGCCCGTGCAGCGTCTTCCCCGCCTGGTAGATATGCACAGGCCGGAGAGTCTTGGGCGGATTCAAGCTGGTGCCCTCCGGCGAATCAGCCGGTCGTGATTCGCGAGGGCATCCAGGCCTACGTCAAGCTTCATGGCTCCTCAAATTGGTATGCAGCAGACGGTAGCCGGATGTTGATACTCGGCGGCTCTAAACAACAAGCAATCGGCACCTCTTCGATCCTTCGCAGCTACTTGGACGCCTTTGCGGACGCAGTTTCGGCAGCAGATAGTCGGCTCATGGTGATTGGGTACGGGTCTCTGGACAAGCACGTTAACGAAGTTCTTGAGAGAGCGATCGCCAAAGGGCTGCGACTTTTCGTGATAGACCCCAATGGCGCTGAGCTTGCTTTCAAGCTTAATCGAACTCGGTCGGCCGGGATTGCAACATCGACGATGCTCGAAGCAATGCTGAAGCAAGCAGTTGTCGGCGGATCAAGACGCCGGCTCAGTGATATATTCGGAGTCGACAAGACCGAGTACAACAAGATAGCTCGGTTCTTCGAATCGTAGATGCTACCGCGCGGCTCTCAGCAGATTTCCAACGACAAGTAACCGGACGCCGCCCAACCTTCGCGAATGTCGGAAGAGTGGGGAACGCGATAGCGAATGAGTGACCAGCTGCCCTGAGACTCGAGGATCTCCACGGCCGTTCCGTGCGGTAGCGAATCGATGATCGTGCTCGTCGTGCTCGCTTCGCCTCTCACTTTGAGTGCGGAGGCCTTGATGCATCTCAAGCGCCGCGCAGTATCTGCGCCGAAGTTTTGGGTGATTTGATTGTAAATGAGCTGACGCTCATCCCCGCTGTGCGGCGCCGTCCAGACCTTCACGTGCTCGGCGATGTATGCGTCCGTTACCGACTTGACGATGAACAGGAGCAGCAAGAAAAGAAACTTGACCTGTATCGGTTGCTTCTCCCACCAAAGCTCCAAATCGGACGCAGTTGCTGGTTCCGTCTTCCTCTTTTGTACTGAGCCGCTCGCCGCCACCGTGTCGGCCGCTTCCAATATGCTTCCTATTCCCGATAGGGTGGCAGCATTCGCCTGAAGATCGCCCAAGGCATTGAAATTCCGCAACGCTTCGGCGATACCTTCATCGAATTTGGGAAGGCTATTGGCCAAAGACTGCGCAAGTTTCATCGCAGAGCTGTTCCAGGCATTCTCGGCTGCCGTGCTGGCCTCCAGAAGCTTGGCCGAGAAATCGCGGCCTACCGCTGCTTCCATCTTCGACAGTTGCTTCAGGAAATTGTCGCCAATCGAATCCATGGCTGCCACTTTCTTCATGAAGTCCCCGGCCAGCGTTGACTCCATCTTCAGCAACTTCTCCTCGAAATCGGACCGACGGAGCGTGCCCATCGCGGCCTCCTTCAGATGCGTTGGCCACAATTCCTGCGTTTTGACGGCCGCGAGTAACGGGCTTTCGATGTCGCGCATCGCCTTCATCAGGCTCGATTCCGAGATCGCTTGGTACTTCCGCTGCCATTCCTCGAATTCGCGCGATGCGGATAGGTTTTGTGTCGCTTGCAGCGCCGTCGCCGCAAAAGACCGTTCGAGAGCTTTTTTCGCTTCGACGGCAGGGCTATTCAGTTTGTGCTCGACCGCCTTGGCGAGCGCCACCGCGTCTTCTGCAAGCTTGTCTCGAGCATCTTCGCGAATTGACATGGAAGTAGACCCGTGGAGGTAAAAAAGCAACCTACCGCCTCCAAGCGCGACCGGCAAGCTTTGCGGCAATTTTGTAACCAATTGCACGGCCCAACTCCCTGGAGCAGCGTAAAATTCCAAGATGTACTACGAAATCGATGGCACGGCGGTTCGGTTGGCGGGATCAATGCATTTGGGTCCGACAACCTCGCCGAATCTGCCCGACTGGGTGTGGGGCGCGTATGACTGGAGCGAGGAGGTCATCTTCGAGGCCGACCTCGCTACGGTGAGGGACCACATCTTTTTGCAAGAAGGAGATTCGCTCGATCACCACTTGTCAGCAATGGAGAGACTGTGGCTGTGCAGCGCGCATGAATCGGGCCGATTTCCGGGGGTTCTGGCGCAGCAGACCGCCGAAATCCAGTCACACGATTTATGAGACGCGACGTGTCGAATCTCATAAATCATGAGACTGCCGCCATCCTGAGCGACCACATCGTAACTTCTTGATTCCCGGCGTAGTTTCCCCCATCTCCTCTGAACAAGGGCACGGCGGTTCCGAGCGGTTACCGATGCCACGCCAATCTGCGGGAAAGTCTCACTATTGGTGAGACGACGTCACGCGGCCGTCGCGCTGCCGACGAGTGCTGCGGGCTTGTCGGCTCCTGATCGCAGGCACCTGGTCGCCGCGTGCAGGAGTCAAGGCGATGAACAACCCTATTGGGCAGAACGCGGCGGTCGAGATCAAGGAGAGCAGGGCACGGGATGTCGACGTGGGGTCCGAGGAGTGGCAGGACGCCCGCGGCTGGGTCCGGGACCTACAGGAGCTAACGCAAGACGGTCCGGTCTCCGCCGAGAGCATACGCAAATTGGCGGCGCGCTGGCAGGTCTCGCGAGCCACAGTGTGGCGACGGATTCAGGGGCACCAGAAAAGCGGGAACCTATCGGGCCTGTTGCCGCGACGGCCAGGTAGAAAACCTGGTGTTGCAACGATCGACGCTGAGGTCGACAACGTGATTCGCGAAGCTGCGCGCCACCGGTGGCGCCAGACCGAGAACGCGACAATCACCGAAATCGAACCGTCGGTGGTAAAGGAATGCGTTTCCGCTGGCCTTCGGCCGCCCTCGCGGGCGACCATTGCCCGCCGCCTGGGACAACTGCGGCAGGATCCGGAGAACTTCAGCGGCGAGGTGCGCAAGAACCTGCGAGAACGGCGTCGGCTAATGCGCTCCAGCTACGTCGTTGAGCGACCACTGGATGTCGTTCAGATCGATCACACGGTGGCCGACGTGTTCATCGTGGATCCTGTGACCCGACAGTGCATCGGGCGGCCCACATTGACTTTGGCCATTGATGTCGCGACCCGCTGCGTCCTTGGGCATTGTCTCAGCCTGGAAGCGCCATCAGCGTTGCTCGTCGCGCTCTGCCTTGAACAGGCCGTGTTCCCAAAGGAGGATTGGCTGGCGGCGCTTGGGCTCGCCATCCAGTACCCAATGTACGGGCTGCCAAAAGCCTTGCACTGTGACAATGGCGCCGAATTTCACGGCGCAGCGTTCCGTCGTGGGTGTGATCTTAATAACATCGATACGATCTATCGGCCGCCCGGCACGCCTCGATTTGGCGGACATATTGAGCGGCTGATCGGCACCTTCATGCGCCGCGTGCGCCTCCTTCCGGGCAATAGTTACTCAGCGATCCTGGGGCGCCGGCTGCGTGATGCCGAATCTGATGCGTGTTTGACCCTGCGAGACTTGGAATTGTATTTGGCTCAGGAGATCGTCCGTTACCACCATCGATCGCATCGCGGGCTCGGGATGTCGCCGCGGCGAGCGTGGGAGCTGGGCTGGTTACGCATCCCCGACGGGGCCGCGCCCCATGCGCCCAGTGACCGACTCAATTTTCGCGTCGGCTTCCTGCCGGTCCGGCGCCGCGTGGTCGGTCGGGAGGGCATCGAGCTCTTCGGGCTCAAGTATGCCGATGGCGATCTGGCCCCGCACGTGGCGCCGGGAGCTCAGCGCGTTGTGCGGTTCGATCCTGCGTATTCCAGCGATCGTGAACAGTGATTCCACGCGATGGTGAACGGGGCGTGGAGTGGTCAGCTGGAGATTGCATTTCTACTTCAGGTGTTCACGATCCGTCAAGCGAGCGTGCGAACGCCGGCGTGACGGGCTGAGTTTTGTGTGCTGTATTTCTGCCTCAACATTCCAGAACGCAGCGCGGTCTGCCGCGGCAGCGGCAGATTGCCTGTTCTGGCCGTCAGCCGGACGGAGTCGACCGCATAGGAGCCCGCAGGAGCGGCGATCGTGGGGTACCCCTTGGGTCTGATACCCCAGGATTTCCGGGTTTTGCACCTACCTGCGGTGTTCATGCTGGTACCGGCTCACGTGACTTGCGCATCGATTCGCCGGGGACTTTCAGTTCGATGCGGTGGCTGTGGTGCACGAGACGGTCGAGGATCGCATCGGCCAGGGTGGGTTCACCCAGATACGCATGCCAGGTATCCACGGGGAGCTGGCTGGCGATCAGTGTCGAACCGGTTTGAACGCGGTCGTCGAGGATCTCGAGCAGATCGGCCCGATCTTGGGTGGACAGCGCGGTCAGACCCCAGTCGTCCAGGACGATGAGCGAGGCTTTGGAGAGGGTTTTAAGGAACTTGATGTAGCTGCCATCCCCGTGCGCGACCCGCAGTTCCTCGATCAGGCGTGGCACGCGCCAGTAGAGCACCGAGGCGCCCTGGCGACAGTTCTGCTGGGCGAGGGCGCAAGCCAACCAGGTCTTGCCCGACCCGGTCGCACCGGTGATGAGCAGGTTCTGGGCGCGGCGGATCCATTCGCCCGTGGCCAGCGTGGCGATCTGGCGTTTGTCCAGTCCGCGGGCGGCTTTGTAGTTGATGTCCTCGACACAGGCGGCGGCGACCTTCAGGTGCGCGCCGCGCAGCAGCCGCGTCCGCCGCAGATTGTCGCGGTAGAGCCGCTCGCGATCGACGATGAGCGCGATGCGCTCCTCGAAGGACAGCGCCTGGACGGTGGGAGATTGTTGCTGCTCTTCCAGGGCTTCGATCATGCCGTGCAGCTTCAGGCTCTTGAGGGTCTCGATGGTCGGGTTCGCCAGCATCGGGTGTACTCCGTGGGTGTCAGGGATCGTCAGTGGTAGTAGCCCGGCCCACGCACGTTGCCGTGGAGCGGGAGTTCGAGCTCATGCGGTTCGGTCTGCTTCCCTCGGCGCAGATCCCGGCCGCTTTCCAGGATCGACTTGACGCTCTTGCGCGTGGGGCTGCCCAGATGCACCGCCAGGGCGCTGGCGGCCTCCACGCGCGCCTCGCCGTATTCGCGGCTGAGGTTCAACAGCCCCAGGCAGGCTCGATACCCCTGCTCGGGATGGGGCTTGGAACGCAGCAGATGCTCAACGACCGCGCCGGTGTGCGCTCCGATCGATACGCCCCATTGGATCAAGCGCTTCGGAGACCACTCGGCGTGCGCCCGGTGGCTCTTGGGCATGTGCTCGGGGACGGTCGTGTGGGTGCCGCGCTGGTAGGAGCGCACATGCGTGGCCACGCGCTCAGCTCGGAAGAACACCTCGACCGTGGTGGCGCTGAAGCGCGCCCACACGCTGTGGCCGACCAGCGCGTGCGGCACGCTGTAGAAGTGCCGATCGACATCGACGTGGTAGTCGAAGGCGACGGTGCGCTCCTTCCACTCGGCGAACACGTACGGCGTGGCCGGCAACGGCCGCATCGCCGGCCGGTCGAGCGCCTCGAAGACACTGCGCCGGGAGCCCGGCAGGCGTTGGAACGGCCGATCGTTGAGCTCGGTGAGCAGCGGCTGGATCGCCGCGTTGAGTTCATCCAGACTGAAGAAGCGCTGGTGACGGAGCCGGGCCAGCACCCAGCGACACACCAGCAATACCGTCAACTCGACCCGACTTTTATCCTTCGGCCGATAAGGCCGTGCCGGGATCACGACGCAGCGGTAGTGGCTGGCCATCTCCTCGTAGGATTTCTGCAGCTCCGGCTCGTACCGATCGGCTTTGGTCACCCCGACCTTCGGATTATCGGGCACCAGGATCGTCGGGGCGGCCCCATAATACTGCAGCGCCCGCACGTGACTGCCGAGCCAGTCGGGCAACGACTCGCTGCGCGTGGCCTCCGCATACGCACAGCCGCTGGCGCCCATGGCGCTGACAAACAGATGCGCCCGGAACGCCTCCTCGCCGCGTACCCCGTAGATCGGCACCGTGCGACCGGCGTAATCGACGAACAGCTTCTCCCCGGCAAAGTGGCGCTGGCGCATCGAGCGCTTCAGGCGCTTTTCCCAAGCCCGGTAGATCTGGCAGAAGGCGCTGCGGCGGTAGGCCGCAGCGCCGTACCGCCCCTCGTATTCCTCCCATAACAGCTGCAGCGTCACGTGCCGGTGGCGCTTGAGTTCCCCATGGATCCAGGCGCAATCGGGCGCCACGAACGCTCCGGGCTTCCCAGGCGCCGTCGGCCCGAACACCCGCTGCTCCAGCTCCGCCTCCGAGAGCGCCTCGGCATCGGCAGCGCCGATGCCGCTCCGGCGCACCGCTCGCAGGTACTTCGAGACCGCCCCGACGGACAGCCCCAACGCCCGAGCGAGCGCCCGGATGCTCAAATTACTCGCCTGCAGCCCGATCAGCTGCTTCAGCTTCGACATGGAGATCCTCTCGTTCGGCATTGACCGCGCTCCCTGGGGCAAAAAACACCCAGATTACGCGCTCTACCTTCCGATCAACCTCCAGCCGACCCCCTCCCTCGCCACGACCGTGAACACCTTTCCACGATCGTGAACAGTGCGCCACCGGGCGTCCTCAACTGTTCACGATCCCGTGGAAAACTGTTCACGTTGCCGTGGAATCCGTGTTCACGATCCCGTGGAAACCCTGTTCACCATCGCGTGGAATACGCA
>Ga0075015_100000613_pt1 | contig 12553 bp, 11 predicted proteins | sample AleBraG_ABR_2013_FD_71476 | JGI IMG/M metagenome (GOLD analysis project Ga0075015, IMG submission 71476) | Freshwater sediment microbial communities in response to fracking from Pennsylvania, USA - Alex Branch Run_MetaG_ABR_2013 | ecosystem: Environmental > Aquatic > Freshwater > Creek >...
GCGGCGGCAAGGTGGGCCAGCTGGCCAAGCGCGTCGGTATGGAGCGCACGCACCTGTATCGCAAGCTCCGCTCGCTGGGTATCGAGATCAGCCACAGCGCTGAGGACTAGCACGTGCTGCGGATTTCCACCTCTTGAGCGGCGTCTCCGGGTGGCTGCATCGCTCGTTGCCGTGGCTGTTTGCGCTGCTTCCGGTGGGAGTGGTGCTCGGCGCGAGCGCTGATGGATCCGACCAGGCCGGGTTGGCCCGTATAGGGGTGGATCCATCAGAAGTTGTGGTAACCGCGACGCGCGCGCCTCAACCGAGCTTGCGCCTGCCGGTATCGATAGAGCGGCTCGACGCGGCACGATTGCGCGAGGGGCAGCCGCAGCTGAGCCTGGCCGAATCGCTCCAAACGGTGGCCGGCGTTTCCGCGCAGGATCGCCAGAATTTTGCGCAGGACCTGCAGATGTCCGTACGCGGGTTTGGGGCGCGCTCCAGTTTTGGAGTGCGCGGCATCCGCCTGTTTGCCGATGGCATCCCCTTGACCATGCCCGATGGTCAGGGCCAGGTCTCGAGCGTCGACCTGCGCTCGGCTGATCACATTGAAGTCCTGCGCGGACCGTTTTCGGCGCTGTACGGCAATGCCTCGGGCGGCGTGATCAATATTTTCAGCGAGGAGGGTGCGCCGGGCAATCGACAGGAGCTGAGCGCCGCCGGCGGGAATTTCGGGTCACACACGCTGGCTGCAAAATTCTCCGGTGGGAGCGGTGGCGCGGGCCCGAGCGGCGGCAGTGCCGGTGAGGGCACAGGGCCTGCCAGCTACTTGGTCGATCTCGTGCATTTTGCGACGGATGGGTATCGCGACCACAGTGCCGCGATGCGCGATACCTTCAACAGCAAGCTGCGCTGGAGTTTCGCCGATGGCGCCCGTCTGACCGTGATTGGCAACGCCGCGCGTCTGCCGCAGGCCCAGGATCCGCTGGGATTGACGCGCGCGCAGCTGGTCGATCCCACTCAGGCGGGCACCAATTCGCTGGCCTACAACACGCGCAAGAGCGTGAGCCAGGCGCAATTGGGGGCGATCTACGAGCGGGAGAGTGCGACGGGCACCGCAGTCACTGCCAGCGCTTACCTCGGTCGACGGGCCACCACGCAGTATCAGGCCATCCTGCAGACTACGGAGGCGCTGTCGCCCACACATCCGGGTGGGGTGATCGATCTGGGGCGCAGCTTCTTCGGCACAGATATTCATGTCAGCCGATTATTCGGTACTTCCTGGGCACCGCTCCGACTCACGGGCGGTGTGGCGTTTGACCGCCTCGATGAGGCGCGCAAGGGCTATTTGAATTTCATCGGGACGGAATTGGGAGTCATGGGAGCGCTGCGGCGCAACCAGAATAACCGCGTCGATGATGTGGACGAGTACCTGCAGGCGCAGTGGGTGCTGGGAGCAGCGCTGGAGTTGCTGGCCGGCGTGCGCCACAGTCAGGTGTCCGTCTCGAGCGATGATCACATGAGTCTCGCGACATCGAATCCACATTCCTCGGTGGGATTCGCGGCCCTTAATCCGGTGGCCGGCGTCAGTTACCGCTTCGGCAGTCTGGCCACGCTCTACGCTTCCTTTGGACGAGGCTTCGAGACCCCGACGCTCAACGATCTGGCCTATGCGTCCATCAATGGCAACCCGCCTGGCCTGAACCTTGGCTTGCAGGCGGCGCGCAGCAACAACTACGAGGTGGGCATCAAGACGGCGGGCCCCACCCGCTCGGCGGCGTTGAGCGGTTTCCAGATCGACACCCGCAACGAGCTGGCCGTACTCCTGAACAGCGGCGGCCGCACGGTCTATCAAAATATCCCGGCCACCACCCGGCACGGTGCGGAACTGAGCTTCAATCAGGCGTGGGGCAGGGCATGGGGCGCGCATTTGGCCGTAACCTGGCTGGATGCCGAAGTGGCGCAGGCCTACAGCACTTGCATCACGCTGCCCTGCAAGCTTAACCCGGTGGCGGTGGGGAGCCGTCTGCCCGCGGTACCAGGACAGAGCTTCTTCGCCGCGCTCACCTGGCATGCGCCCGGCTGGGGTCCGGCCACGACTTTGGAAGTGGTCGATCGGGCACGCATTTTCACCAACGACCTGAATACGGACGCGGCGGCCGGCTACGTGCTGGGGAACTTACGCATCGGTTTCGCGCAGCACCGCGGGCTCTGGCGCTACAGCGAGTACCTGCGTGCCGACAATTTCACCAACCGGCAATACATCGGGTCGGTCATCGTCAACGAGAGCAACAGTCGATACTTCGAGCCGGAGCCGGGACGGACTTTTTATATGCTGCTGAGCCTGCAACACGACTAGCGGCGCGTCAGTCCTCGACGCGAATCACCAATGAGTCGATCTGCGCGGCCTGCAGCCGCTGGCGCAGGCGATTGAGCTGCTCCAAATCCTTGATCGGACCCACGCGGATGCGAAACCACACATCCGCGTCCAGCGCGACGCGTTGCACATTGGCGCTGATGTCCTGGCGCGAGAGCTGCGCGCGCACGCGTTCGGCCTCGGCCTCATTGCGGTACGATCCGACCTGCAGGAAATAGGTGCCGGGGCGCTCCACGCGCGCAGCGGCATCGACGTGTACGCCGTGCTCCTTTTCCGGCACCACGACCTCGAACTTGGGCAGCATGTCGTAGAAGGCGTAATTGGCATCTGCATCGGTGGCGCCGGAAGTGGCGGTGCCGGCGGCCGCCTTGGCGCTGGCATGGGAGGCGGCGCTGTGGCGTGCGCTCATGGTGCGATCCGCCTGCTCGTCGCTGGCGCGATGATCGCTGACATAGACCACCAGCGCCACCAGCAGGCCCAAACTCAAACCCAGACCCAACTCGCGCCAGCGCCGCCAATCGAAGCCGTTGCGCCGCACGCTCTTATAATCGCGCGCGCTCAGGCGCCTGCCGCTCACATGCTCTCCGGCGCCGAGATGCCCAGCAGTGTCAGACCATTGCGCAGCACCTGTTGTGCGCCCAACGCCAGACTCAAGCGTGCATTGCGCGTCGGGGGATCCTCGACGATGAAAGTCGCGGCGTTGTACCAGGTGTGAAAGGCCTGGGCGAGTTCCCGCAGGTAATGGACCAGCGTGTGCGGGGCACGATTCGCCGCGGCCTGTGCGATCACTTCCGGATAGCGGCCGATGGCGGTCAATACCGCACTCTCCTGCGCGCCATCGAGCCGCGTCAGATTGGCCAGTGCCTCAGTCAGATCGAATTTCAGATCGCGCGCCGCGAGCTGCTTCATCACACTGGCAACGCGCGCATGGGCGTACTGCACGTAGTACACCGGGTTGTCGTTACTGCGCGTCTTGGCCAGCTCGAGATCGAAATCCAGCGGCTGATCGTGGCTGCGCAAGAGATAAAAGAACCGACAGGCATCGTTACCCACTTCAGCACGGAGCTGGCGTAGGGTGACGAACTGACCGTCGCGCTTGCCCATAGCCACTTTCTGGCCGGCGCGGAACAAATTGACGAACTGCATCAGACAGACTTCAAAGCATTCGGCTGGGGCGCCCAGGCTTACCAGCGCGGCGCGCATGCGCGGGATATAGCCGTGATGATCGGCGCCCCACACATCGATGAGGCGCGCGAACCCGCGCGCGCGTTTGTCCAAGTGGTAGGCCAGGTCGGGTGCAAAATAGGTTTGTGCGCCGTTGGCGCGCACCAGCACGCGATCCTCGCTGTCACCGTGCTGGGTGGTGCGCAGCCACAGCGCGCCGTCCTTCACATAGGTCTGGCCCTGCGATTCAAGCTGCGCCAAGGCGCGCGTCACGGCACCGGAGCGCGAGAGGGCGCGCTCGGAAAACCACTGTTCGAACTCCACGCCGAATTCGGCCAAGTCCGCGCGGATGTCGGCCAGCATCGCCGCCAGCGACAGTTCCAGCACGGTCTCGAAGCCGGCCGCACCCAGGAGCGATTGCATGCGGGCAATCAGCGCATCAACATACTGTTCTTTGTCGCCCACCGGCGCGTCAGCCGGCAGACCGCTGAGCACGGCAGCGCTCGGGCGTTGCAGATCGGCTCCGTGAACCGCACGCAGCTGCGCGGCAATGGCCTGCACATAGTCGGCGCGGTAGCCGTTATCCGGAAACGGCACGGCTTCGCCCCCCGCCTGCAGGTAGCGCACCCAGACGCTGACCGTGAGAATGTCGACCTGGCGGCCGGCGTCATTGATGTAATACTCGCGGTGCACCCGGTAGCCGTTGGCGCGCAGCAAATTCGCCAGCGTCGCGCCATACGCCGCCTGCCGCCCATGCCCGACGTGCAGCGGGCCGGTGGGGTTGGCCGACACGAACTCGACCATCACCGGACAATTCGCGCCGGAGGTATTGGCGCCGTAGCGCTCCAGAGTGCTGAACACCTGACGCAGCGCGGCGCTGTGCGCGCCGCTCGCCAGGTAGAAATTGATGAAGCCGGCGCCGGCCACCTCGGCCCGCAGGAGCAATGGGCTGCTGGGCAGGGCGGCGACGATGGCGGCCGCCAGTTCCTGCGGGCGGCGAGCGGCCGCCTTGGCGAGCCGGAGCGCGATGTTGCAAGCGTAGTCGCCATGGGCGGCGTCGCGGGTGCGCTCGACGTTGATCCAGTCGCGTGCCACCGGCGCGCCGAGCATGCCGCTGGGCAATCGGGTCAGGGCCTGCGCCAGCAGAGATTCGAGTTCGAGTTTCAACGGCCGACCTTTCGTGCTTGAGGGCCGGGCAGTTTACTGGATATCGAGTGGATCCACGTCAAGCGCCCAGCGCACGCGTCGCGCCAGCGGAAGGCGTTCGACAGCCGGGAGCCACTGCTCCAGAAAGCGATGCAGTCCACCGCGCGCGCCATGTTCGATCAGGAGCTGCGCATGGTGCCTGCCCGCGCGCCGCGCCATGGCGGCGTTGACCGGCCCGAGCAAGCGGGCTTCGGGAGCCGGACCGGCACAGGCCCGCGCCGCACCCAGGAATTCCAACGCTTGCGCTGCCGTGCCGGCCGAGGCGCGCAGCAGGGCGAGACGGGTAAAGGGGGGCCAGTGCGCCGCGGCCCGTTCGCTCAAGGCGCCGGCGGCAAATGCTTCATACCCGCCCTTGAGGAGACTTTGCAGTAGCGGGTGCTCGGGATAGGCCGTCTGAATCAACACCTCGCCGGCGCGCGCGCCGCGGCCCGCGCGGCCGGCCACCTGCACGATGGTTTGGGCGAGGCGCTCGGCGGCGCGAAAATCCGTGCTGAACAAGCCTTGGTCCGCATTGAGTACCGCGACCAGGGAGACGCCCGGGAAATGGTGCCCCTTGGTCACCATCTGCGTACCCACCAGGATGCGGGCCCTACCCTCCAGGAGCGAGTGCATCACGGCATCGATGTCCGCCGCACCCCGCACCGTATCGCGATCGAGCCGCTCTTGCGGCGCCTGCGGGAACAATTCCGCCAGCGTCTCGGCCACGCGTTCAGTGCCCTGACCCACGGGCCGCACCGCAAAGCCGCAGCGCGCGCAACGCTCCGGTAGCGGCTGCGCAGCGCCGCAGTAATGACAGCGCAATTGCGCGGCGCCGCGATGCACAGTCAGGCGCGCATCGCATTCCGTGCACGGGGCAATCCAACCGCAACTGGTGCACAGGAGAGTGGGCGCATAGCCGCGCCGGTTCAGATACACCAGCACCTGCCCGTCACTGGCCAGGTGCCGCTCGATGGCCTGAATGACCGGTCCGGCAAGGCCAGCGTGCACCGCGTGCGCGCGCAGGTCGATGAGCGCGATGCTGGGCGCCGCGGCCTGATCCTGGCGGCGTGGGAGCGGCAGGGCCTGATAGCGAGCCTGCAGCACATTCTGGAGGGTCTCGAGCGAGGGCGTGGCGGAACCGAGCACCACCGGGATGCCCAGCCGCTGTGCGCGGCGCACGGCCACATCGCGGGCCGAATAGCGGCAGCCCCCTTCATGCTGTTTGTAGGAGCTGTCGTGCTCCTCGTCCACCACGATCAGGCCCAGGCGCGGTACGGGTGCGAACACGGCTGAGCGTGTGCCGATCACCACGCGGGCACGTCCGGCGCGCGCCGCGCGCCACGATTCCAGGCGCTCGCCCGCGCTCAAGGCCGAATGCAGCACGGCCATGGGCACCGGCAGTCTGGCCCGGAATCGCTCCAGCAACTGGGGGGTGAGACCGATCTCTGGCACCAGCACCAAAGCGCTCCGACCACGCTCCAGAGCTTCCACCACCAGCCGAAGGTACACCTCGGTCTTGCCGCTCCCCGTGGCGCCCTGCAGTACGAAGGCCGCGTAGTGGTCGGCGGCCGAATCGATGGTGGCTACTGCCGAGGCTTGCGCAGGGCTCAGCGCAGGCCCCGCGGGCCAGGTGATGTGCGGCGGCGCCTCAGCGCGCGGCGCGTCAATCGGCGCATGAGCCTGGCGCCGGTCGAGCTCTACCCAGCCGCGCGCCTTGAGGGCGCGCAGCGCGCTGCGCCAAGCCGGCAGCTCGGCATCGAGCTGCAGGGTGCGCATGCCCGCACCGCGCACGCCAGCGCCGCGCACGCCCGTACTGTCCGCGGCTTCGCAGCCGCCGTCCGCCAGGCACTGCAGCAGTTGCAGCTGCTTGGGCGCACGCCGCAATTCGCCCGCCACCAGCGCTGCGCGACCCGCCGCCGTAATCTGTACCCAGGACTCCTGGGCCTCGGCCAGTGCGCCTTCGCGCAGGGCCGCGGGCAGCGCGGCGCAGAGTACTTCGCCCGGCGGATGGTGGTAATAGCTGGCCGTCCAGCTCAGCAGCTCCAGAGATTCGCGGTCGAGCAGAGCTTCGCCGTCCAGCCGTTCGTCCACGACGCGCAATTTATCGGGCGCATGGGTCGATGAGTGGACGTGGCCGACCACGATGCCGATGGCGGCACGGCGGCCCAGCGTGACCCGGACGCGCCCGCCCGCCGGATAGGACAGGGCACTTTGACCTACAGCGGGCAGGTAGTCCAAAACGGTCCGCAAGGGGCAATCCACTGCGACCTGAAGTATGCGGGGCGACTCGGTTCGGTCCTCGTTCATTGTGGATAAGTCTGTGGACGGAATAGATGCTCACCGGAGCAGCTGACGCCCAGCCCCGCTGGCCGCGCTCCTCCGTTTTCTGACAGACTTGCGAATAACAACATAACTATCAATATCTTACAAAGCTTCTCGCGCTGCTTTCAGGCACCGCTTGCTTCATGGCTCACAGAGGTTGTGCGGGAGAGCGTCCAAGTGGATGATTTTAGGCGAGGCTTCCCGAAACCCAGCCTGTCAACCCGAAGGCGCTCAGGCCGTTTAACTGTGAGAACCATGCGTGCCTTTGCCACTTTGCTGCTTGATACTGCGGGCTACGAAGCGCTCGAAGGCACGGAATTGCAGGATACGAGGCAGAACGAATCTCGTTTACTGGCGGATTTTCTCGCTGGAGTGGAACGCAAGGGATTCAGGATCGCACAGATCGCGCTGCGTCACGAAGAGGATGCGCTCGACGCGGTTCAGGACGCAATGCTCAGGCTGGTGAAGGGTTACGCCAGTCGCCCGGCCGAGGAATGGCGGCCGCTGTTTTATCGCATATTGGAAAACTGCATTCGCGACATGCAGCGCAGGCGCCGGACGCGGGCGCGGGTCCTGGCGTGGTTGCCGTGGCGCGGGGGCGATGACGAGGACGCGGGTGAACCTGATTTGATCGAATCGGGGCCGGATCCGGCTCCGACTCCGGCCGTTCAGGCGCAGACTACGCAGACCCTGCAGGCACTGGAGATGGCGGTGGCCGATCTGCCGGCGCGGCAACGGCAGGCATTTTTACTGCGCAGCATCGAGGGGTTGGACGTGAGCGCAACAGCGCAGGCGATGGGCTGCACCGAGGGGAGCGTGAAAACGCATTATTTTCGCGCCTTGCAGGTGCTGCGCGCGCGGCTTGGGGATTTCGCACCATGAATCGGCAGGATGAGCTGGAGTCGGAAGAGCAGCGGGTCTTGGACGCGTTCGCACGCCGCGCCAGCGCACTCTTGCAGGCCAGTGTCGCTGATCTTGACGGCGCGACGCGCTCGCGCCTGACGCGGGCACGCTTCGCGGCGCTGGAACAGCGAGCGCGCGCCACTTCGCACACCGCGGCGCTCTGGCAGCGTTGGCTGCCGGCGGGGGCTATTTCCGCGGCTGTATTGTCGGTGCTGCTGGTGGTGGGACAATCCGGATCGCCACCCATGCTGCCGGCCGCCAACAGCGGAGCTGCGGACGATATCGAACTGCTGGCCGATGCCGATGGCCTGGCGCTGGCGCAGGAGCAGGACGTCGACTATGAATTCTACGAGTGGGCGGTGGGCAGCGCGCGGGACGCAGCACCCGGCGGCACCGTGAACGACACCGGCAATGGCAGCGCCGGCGTGGGTGGCAGTCCATTGAGCGTTGGGACGTGAAGTGGCGGCTGGGCGTGTGCGGAATTCTGAGCGCCTCGGCGTTGGCCGGCGCGCCGCCCGTGGACAGTGCGCTGTTGGAGTTCCTCGGCTCTGTGGATTCAAACCAGCCTGGCTGGCATGCATACTTGGCCAGTGCAGATCCCCAGAAGGTGGCAAGGGTTCCGGCCAGACCCGCGCTCACGCCGCCGACGCCACCGACGACGACGCCCTCCACTCCTGCGTCACCCGCGCCGACGCCGGCGGTGCCCGTGAACGCACCGCCGTCCAGCAAGGGGAACAACACGTGAGGCGGGTGAAAGGTGTGGCCATGTGGTTGGCGGTGGCCGCGTTGGTGGGCGTGCCAGCGGCGTACGGGGCCGAGCCGGAGGTGGCCGGGGCGCAGGGTATTGAAACGCCGCTGGCCTGGTCCAATCTCAGCGCGCCTCAGCGCCAGCTGCTCAAGGGCCACGAAGCGGATTGGGCCTCGCTCCCGGCGGCTCGCCAGAGGGCGATGGCGCGCGGCGCCCAGCGCTGGCTGAACATGGATACAGGGGCGCAAGCCCAGGCGCAGGAGCGCTTCAAGACTTGGAACAGTCTGCCCGAATCGCGTCGGGCGCTGATTCGACAGCGGTGGGAACATTTTCAGCAGCTCAATCCGCAGGAGCGTTCGCAGGTGCGCGAGAATTTTCGCGCCTTCAAACAATTGCCGGCTCAGCAGCGTCAACAGCTGCGTCAACGCTGGTTGCAGGCAACGCCCGCGGAACGAACACAGATGCGAGCGGCCGCGCAGGCGCGTCCCCTGCTACCGCGTGCGCCGCCCCGCGCTCCGCTGCGCGCACCGCCGCGCCCGCGGCGAATGCCGCGCTAGCTTAAGCGCGGCTGGGGTTCTTTACTGCATTCAGTTAAGGCATGATGCCTCGCGTAACCACCGGGAGGCGATCATGGGTTTATTGGATGGGTTGATCGGCAATGTACTGAGTTCTGCCATGGGCGGCGGGGCCCAGGCGGGCGGAAATCCACTGGGCTCGCTGCTCGGTAGTTTGGCGGCGAGCATGGGTGGCGGCGGCGCAGGCATGGCTTCGAGCACCGGCGCTATGCCCAATGCCGCGTCTGCCGGCGGGTTGCTGTCGGCGGCCATGAGCATGGTGCAGAGTCAAGGCGGACTGACTGGCCTTCTGGACAAAATGCGCCAGAGTGGGCTGGGACAACACGCTGATTCCTGGGTGGCCGGGGGTCCGAACCTTCCGGTCAGCGGCGCGCAGCTCACGCAGGCGGTGGGGAGCGATGCGGTCGGTGCCGTTGCGGCGAAGCTCGGCGTGCCGGCGCAACAGGCCGGCGGCTTGATGGCGCAGTTGCTGCCCGAACTGATCAATCAGCTCACGCCTAATGGGCAGGTGCCGGCCAATCACGGCAGTTTGCTGAGCGATGGATTGAAGATGTTGCAGGGGCTGGGCCATTAGTCGGGCGCCGCTATTTCTCCTGAGTTTTCTGGCAACGGCAGTCACGGCCGCGAGTGCAGGATTGATACCGCAGGTCGATGATTCGGTGGTGCAGGCCGTTCGCATCGAAGGCAATCAGGCGCTGGGGGACACGGCGCTGCGCGCCGTGGTGCGCTTGAAGGCAGGCACGCCCCTCACCCGTGCGGCGGTGCTCAGTGATATGAGCGCGCTCGAGGCGCGTTACCGTCAGGCGGGCAAGTCGGTGCAGGTCTGGCCCGAGCTCACGCATCCGGGTGAGGGCCAGGGACAGCCGATCACCACCCTGACGTATCGGCTCTTCGAAGGAGCGCGCGCGCGCCATTACGACGACGCGGCGGATCCGCTGGCCAATTACTATGACAATACCCTGGTGTGCGCGGCGGCGCAGACGGGCAACGACCTGTGCCACCTTTGGCTCAATCGCGACAGCAGCTTCATCAACTTCGATGCCGGCGAAGCCAAGAGCGGGCACTACCAAGTGGGCCCGCGCCGTGCCGACGGCAAGGTGCCGGTGTGCCAGTACTGGGATACCCCCGACATGGTGACACCCGCGGAAATCGCGCCGCACATGGGTCCGCCCCCGGCCGCGGCGGGCAAGGCTGGCGCCATGGTCTGCAAGAATCATAACTTCAGAACTACCTGTGTGCGCGGCGTCGATCCGGCCGCCTTGAGTGCCGAGGAGAAGGCCTTGATCGCAGGCAGCATGGGCGAGCGCTTTTACGGCGGCATGTGTTATCCCATCGGTCCGCATGATCCGGGCGACATCTGGTTCGAGCAGGATGATCCGCTGCCCGGGCAGCTGGGCAAGGACAAAGTGCTGCTGCTGCAGGGACGGCAATAGTGTTGCGCTGCTGCGGCCTGATGGTGCTGGCAATGTTGGCCGACGCGCTGGCCGTCACCGTTGGCGCTCAGTCGGCGGCGCCGAGTACGGATCCGGATCCGCTGGCGAACTACTATCGCAATACGCTGATCTGGCAAAACCAGACCACGCATGCGATTGGCCGACTGTGGCTCAACCCGGATGGGCGCTACTTCGCCTTCTTCAACATGGGGCCGCAGGCGAAGATGCCCGACACCCATGGGCCATTCCAGGTGCAGGGGCGCGAGGGCTCTTACACGCTGCGCGCCGCGGGGGCGCAGTATCGGCTGTGTCTGTGGCCGCAGGCACCGCGAATCACCTTGGGCGCGCAGGTGCAGGGCGAGCTGTATGCGGGCGCGGATTGCTACCCCTTGGCGCCGCACCCGGTCGGTGACTTGTGGAGTGAATCCACCGACCCGGCGGGCCCGGTCTACAAGTTCTGGTTCGTGCGCGGGCGCTAGCCGCGGTACTAGCGCCAGCGCCAGCGCCAGCGTTAGCGTTAGCGTTAGCGTTGGCGCGCGGTTACCCCGCCGCAGTCGATGCGGCCGCCGCCGCCGCCGCTGTCGTGGCCGTCGCGGCGGTCTGTAAGCTGCGCTGCGCACCCGGCGTTCCATGACTGCCCAGTGTCGCGAGTGCGGGCAGCAATGTCATCGTGCTGGTGACGACAATGCTCAAGAGCGCCGCGCGCAGAGCGAAGGGGTGGTTGATTTTGAGTGACAACATAAGGGCCTCCTGCACCCCTGAAGCAGGTGCTTGTGTGATCGGGTTGGGGCAGCGGTCAATGCCCGCTGCGGTATGGTTTCAACCCGGGAGTCGCTGAAAAGTTTCAGCGTCGGAGGGGGCGGGCGGCGGTTTGCGCCGCCGGCCCGTTGCCGTCAGACGGCCTTGACCGCCTGGATCAATTCGGACGCCGCGGCCTGGCCGTCGCCGTACAACATGCGGGTATTGTCCAGATAGAACAGGCCATTCTCGATGCCGGAAAATCCAGCGCCCTGACCACGTTTGATGACAATGACGTTCTTGGCCTTATCAGCGTTGAGTATGGGCATGCCGTAGATCGGGCTGGACTTGTCGTTGCGCGCCACCGGATTGACCACATCGTTGGCGCCGATAATCAGCGCCACGTCGGCCGTGTCAAATTCGGCGTTGATCTCATCGAGATCGCTGATCAGATCGTAGGGCACACCGGCCTCGGCCAGCAGGACGTTCATGTGGCCGGGCATACGGCCGGCCACGGGATGAATGGCGAAGCGCACCATCACGCCGCGTTCGATCAACAGCTGGCACAGCTCCCACACCTTGTGCTGCGCCTGGGCCACGGCCATGCCATAGCCGGGAACGACGATAACCTTCTGCGCGAAGGCCATCATCACGCCCACATCCGCGGCGTCGATGGGCTTCATGCTGCCGGCAACGGCGCCGCCGGCCGCCGCAGTGGTGCCGGTATCGCCAAAGCCGGAGAACAACACGTTTCCGAGTGAACGGTTCATGGCGCGCGCCATGAGCTGGGTCAGCAGCGTGCCGGCCGATCCCACCACCGTGCCGGCGATGATCATGGCCGCGTTGCCGAGTACGAAACCTTCGAAGGCCACGGCGAGGCCGGTGAGCGCGTTGTACAGGGAGATCACCACCGGCATATCGGCGCCACCGATGGGCAGAGTCATCGTGAGTCCCAGGAGCAGTGCGAGAGCAAATACCAGCGTGACGTGCAGTGGCCCGATATCAAAGCCGCTGATCACGACCACGCCGGCAAACAGCGCGGCGGCGAGAATCAGCAGATTGACGATCTGCTGTCCTTTGAAGCGAATCGCGCGCTTGATCAAGCCCTGCAACTTACCGAACGCCACCAGGC
>Ga0075015_100000614_pt1 | contig 12553 bp, 9 predicted proteins | sample AleBraG_ABR_2013_FD_71476 | JGI IMG/M metagenome (GOLD analysis project Ga0075015, IMG submission 71476) | Freshwater sediment microbial communities in response to fracking from Pennsylvania, USA - Alex Branch Run_MetaG_ABR_2013 | ecosystem: Environmental > Aquatic > Freshwater > Creek >...
ATCGAAACCGGTCGAGAGGGACAGGTCGAACTCCTCGTCGGTTCCGGGATGTACTCGGGTTGGTGTCCCCCACCGAAGTCTCAGTCGAGGCTGAGCGAAGCGACGGACAGGTCAGCCCATCTGTCGCCGACGGCCAGGTCGCCGAAGTCGACATTGCCGGTCCACTCGCCCGAAGCGGAGATGATTGTGTTCGGCGCGCGAGCATCGCCGTGAACGACGACCGGATCGTCCAACGGCGGCGGTGGACCGAGGCCGCGATCGAAGACCGGCTAGGCGAGAGCCACCCAAGCGCTGGCCAGAGTCGGACCGCTCCGCCGTCGCCTTGCGGGTGAGCACTCGGCGCGGTCGTGTGGTCATCGGGCGATGTCCTCGTTGTCGCGCTAGTCACGATGGGACGCGTGGAGACGACACGGCAGCGATCGTCAGGCTTCGCAGCCCCAAACCGCCTGACATCGACGCTCGAGTCAGTCCAGCGCCTGGTAGGTCATCACGCGTCGAGGTCGCCGGTGATGCCGAACGCGCCGTACGCGTCGGAGATCGCCGACTCGTCGCGGTCAATCTTCGGCATCGCCGCGGGCTGGGACTCGGTGGTCATCGGGGCGCCTCGTCGTGGTGGCTGGTGCTGATCCTGACCCACCGAGCCGCGGTGGATCAGCCCGGCCCGATCATCGGCGGTCCCCTCAGGCCGTCGAGCCGGCACCGTCGGGCTTGAGGACGTCCTGCGGGAAGCGGAACACGTACGCCGGGTCGTACTCGCGCTTGATGCGCTCGAGCTCGGAGACGTGGCCGCCGTAGTACGCCTTCTTCCAGTCGGGGAGCTCGGCCTGCATGTAGTTCACGTACGCCGCGCCCGACAGGTAGGGGCCCATGGCGTTCAGGAACCCGTCGGCCCAGGTCTTGGTGTCCTGCGACCAGCCGGTGTTCTCGGGATCGAAGACGCCGATGAACGAGAAGCTGAAGAGTCTGTCGCGCCAGTAGAACGCGGTGTCGTCGCGCGGCACCTCCGCGATCGCGCCGCCCAGCGACTCGATGAAGCCGAAGCTCAGGTCGTTCTGGGGCTGGTGGGTGAAGCCGTGGCGCTTGGACTCGTCCGTGGGGGGCCGAGGGCAGTCGTTGAACCACGTCAGCATGGTGTTGATCGCGGCGTCCGGGAACGCGTTCTCCAGGAAGCCGTTGCGCCAGTATTGACCGCTCCCGGGCCAGGCCGTCGTCGACTCGGTGCCGGTGTAGGCGGGGAGCGTCCCCGGCGAGAACACCGTGTCGAGCGGTCCCTGCACGGGGTCGCCGACCTTCTTCGTGTCGAGCAGGCTCGTGAGCTCGGACATTCCCGTGTCCGGGTCTCCGTTGTAGAACGCGCTGACGGCGGCCATCGGCTTGTTGTCCCCGCCGAAGGCCACCATCGGCAGCGGTGTCAGCCGCGGGTCGCCACCCTTGAGCATCCAGTCCCGGTAGAGCACGAACAGCTCCTGCGCCTGCTCCCAGGGGTAGACGGCCATGCCGCCCAGGAGCTGCGTGCCGATCGGGTGCAGGCGATAGGTGAACTCGGTGACCACGCCCCAGTTGCCGCCGCCACCGCCGCGGAGCGCCCAGAAGAGCTCCGCGTCGTTGTCGGCGTCGACCACAATCGCCTTCTGGTCGCGCGAGGTCACGACGCGCGCGGACACGACCTGGTCGGCCGTGAGACCCCACGTGCGTGAGACCGGTCCGAAGCCGCCGCCCTGCGTGAGCCCGCCCGCGCCCACGGCCGCGCACCCGCCGCCTCCGGCCACGCGCCCGCGCGGGTACGTCGCGATGTCGACCTGGCCCCACTCGCAGCCGCCGGTGACGTGGACGAGGTCGTTCTCGAGGTCGACGCGGATGCGCTGCATGCCGCTCTGGTCGATCACGAGGGCGCCGTCGACGGAGCTGTAGCCCTCGGCGCCGTGGCCGCCCGACCGCATCGTGATGGCGATGTCGTTCTTGACTGCGAAGCGCACGCAGGCCACCACGTCGTCCTCGTTGAGGCAGCGTGCCACGGCCGCGGGGAACGGGTCGATGCGGTAGTTGAACGGGCGACGCAGCACGTCGTACGTGCGCTCGCCCGGCAGCACGAGCGGGCCTTCGAGAACGCGGCGCAGCGGTGTCCAGTCCATGGGGTGCTCCTCGGGCGACAGGTCAGGTCTTCGAGCTCGGTCAGGACATGTAGCGGCGTGCTTCGACGAGGTCGGCGTCCTGCCCGCCCTCGGTGAAGCGCGCGACGATCGGCTCGAGCAGTGCGCGAGCGTCGTCGCCACGGCCGTGCGCCGCATGCAAGCGCGCCGCGGCGAGGGCGCTGCGCAGCTCGAGCGACAGCGCACCGTCGCGGGCAGCGATGGCGCGGCCCTGCTCCATCCAGTGCAGCGACTCGTCCGCGGAGCCTCCACGGACCAGCAGCAGCTCGCCGCGCAGCCGGTGCAGGTCGGGCAGCAGGCTGACCTGCCCGTTGCGCTCGAAGACGGGGACGTTGTCCTCGAGGACCTGGAGCCCCTCGTCGAGCCGGCCCGCAGCCAGGTTCGCCTCCGCGAGCAGCGACACCATGAGCGGGTCGACGAGCTTGGAGCCGAGCGCCTGCATCTTGGCGTACTGCTCCTCGAGGAGCGACAGTCCGGGAACCGCCTCGCCCGACCTCACCTCGGAGATCGCGGCCAGGGAGTGGGCGAGCGCCGTGTAGAACGGGTTGCCCGAGCGCGTCGCCGTCCCGATGTACTCGTCGACGCTGCCGCGCAGCCGCTCGCCGTCGCGACGGAAGAGGGCCACGAGCGGACGTCCGAGGAACGCGATCGTGTAGGTGAACTCGTGCCCGAGCTCGCGCGCCTCGGCGATGCACTCCTCGGAGACGGCGTCGGCACGTTCGGGGAACCCCGTCATGAACAGACCCCAGAATGCCGAGTTGCCCGCGGTGAACCGCGGGTTCTGGGCGTACTGCGTGACGTAGGCCTGGTGGTCCTTGGGGTCGTAGAGCCTCATGACGTCGTCGTAGTGCTCGAGCGAGCGGGACCAATCGCCGGTCCACATGTGGGTCTGCGCCATCGCGAGGTGGGCCATGATGCGCACTCCCACGTCCGGGGACATGGCCGTGAGTGCCGTCGCCTCGTCGGCGAGCTCGGCCGCGGGGTGCATCATCCCCTGGAACAGGTAGTAGGTCCAGAGACCGAATACCGCGCGGCCCACGGCCGGGCCCGGCGGCACCGAGCGGCTGAGCTCGCGAGCCCGGTCGTACGTCGCCTTCGCGGTCGCCGACCCCTGGCCGTCGGTGACCAGCTGGATCGAGCCGAGCAGGAGCGTCAGCTCGAGGAGCTGCTCATCATGGTCCTGTCCCGCGGGGAGCGCGTCGACGATCTCCATCGCACGGCGCACGTGCGCGAGCGCGTCGCCGTAGGCGCCGTTGCGCACCGCGAGCTCGGCCGCGCGCGTGCGGTAGAGCGACTCCTTCGAGGCGTTGGGGCTGTGGGCGTAGTGGTAGGCGAGCAGGTCGACCGGCGGCGGGGTCATGACGCGCTCGAGGTAGTCGGCCAGCTGCTCGTGCAGGTCGCCGCGAACACGGAAGCTGAGCGTCTGGTAGGCGACGTCGCGCACCAGCACGTGCCGGAACAGGTGCGCCTCGTCGGGCGGCGGGGAGTCGGGCACGGTCAGCCCGCTGACGTCGAGACCGAGCAGGTCGGCGCCCACGTCGCGCCCGTCGATCGTGCGGCCGAACGCCTCCTGCAGCAGCCGGCTCTCGAACCGACGACCGATGACGCTGGCCATCTTGGCGGTGTTCTGCTGCGAGGCGGGGAGCCGGTCCATGCGCTCGAGGATCAGCTGCTCGAGGCTCGCGGGCAGGTCGTCGGTGCTCCCCCCGCGCTCGTGGATCTCGCGTGCGAGCTCCTCGAGGTAGAAGGGGTTGCCTCCGGCGCGCGCGACGACGGTCTCCACCAGCTCGTCGGAGGGATCCTCACCGGAGACCGACGCGAGCTGCAGCCTCGCCAGCGCGGCCGAGTCCTGCTCGGTCAGCTCCGAGAGGTCGAGCTCGCGGTCGGGCGGCACGACCACTACCGGGGTGCCGTCGTCGGCGGGCCGGTAGGCGAGCACGAGGAGCACCGGTACGTCCCCGATCGCGCGGCTCAGGGCGTCGACGAGATCGCGCGACAGCGAGTCGATCCAGTGCAGGTCGTCGACGACGATGCACACCGGGCCCATCGAGGCGCGACCGCGCAGCATGCCGGTGAGCAGCTGCTCCAGGACCTGCTTGCGGACCGGCGCGGGCATCCCGCGCGTCACGTCGTTGTCGTCGAGCGGCAGGCCGAGGACCGGGGTCAGCAGCGGCGCCAGCGGCAGCGCGTCGGGCGCGGCCTGCGACAGCATGCCCATGAGCGCCTCACGACGACGGTCGTCGTCGCCGTCGACCGGCAGGCCGAGCATCGCGTTCCAGATCGGCTGCCACGCGGCGTAGGCCGTCGATGAGTCCTGCGACTGGCACTCGCCCACGAACGTGGCGAAGCCCTCGTCGAGCGCGAGCATGAGCGCGCTGCCTAGGAGTCGCGACTTGCCGAGCCCGGCGTCGGCTCGCAGCCCGAGCACGCCGCCGTGGCCGTCCTTCGCCGCCGCGAGCGCGGACGCGATGGCAGCCTGCTCCCGCTCCCGTCCGACGAGCACCATGGTCTGCCGCGGCTCGCTGAGCGTCCCCGCCTGAGCCGCCCTGCCGACCAGATGGCACACGGCAACGGGCGCGGCGTGGCCTTTCACCGCGATAGGGTCAAGGGCCTCCACCACGAAGCGGCGGTCGAGCATCGACCCGAGGCGCGCGCTCATGAGGACCTGTCCCGGCGCGGCGCTCGTCATGAGGCGCGAGCCGGTGTTCACGACGTCGCCGACGACCGTGTAGGCGCTGCGCCGACGACCGGCGTACAGGCCGGCGAACACGCGACCGGTGTGCAGACCGATGCGCACGCGGTCGCCGAGACGGCTGCGCACCCGGTCGGCCGCGGCTGCCGCTCGCCGCGCGTCGTCGCCGTGCGCGGTCGGGGCGCCGAAGACGGCGAGGAGATAGCTCCCCTTGTCGCCGAGGCTCACGTCGAACACGGAGCCTCCGCGGTGGTCGACCGCGTCCTGCACCTCGGCGATGTCGCGCCCGAGCTGCTCGACGGGGTCGACGGTGCGGTCGCCATCCGCGAACGCGACGAACATGACGACGACGGGGCGGAACTCGCTGAGCAGCTCGCTACGACCGGTCTGCAGTCGCTCGCGCACCGCGGGGTTGACCCAGGGGCGCACTGCCTCCTCGTCGAGCTCGGCGATGCGCACCCAGGGGTCGGGCGGCACCTCAAAGGACAGACCCTGCACGCGCCGGAAGCCACCGCGGACCTCGTCGAGAACGAGCAGGTCCGGCAGGCTCGCCGCGAGCACCTCGTCGACGAGCACCTCTCCTGGGAGGCAGAGCTTCTCGCCCTCGCCGGCACGGTCCACCGGTGCGCCGACCAGCAGGTCGAACATCTGGGTCTCCGGGTCGCCGAGCACCACGCGGCGCACGTCGCCCTCGGCGACCGCGACCTTGAGCCGGAGCCGGGGGCCGTCGACGCCGCCCGGTGACGCTCCGGCGACGCGGTCCATCTCCTCCTGCATCTCGAGGGCGCACGCCACGGCGTGGGGACCGTGCTCCTGGTCGAACCAGCAGGTGACCGCGTCGCCCGCCACGGCCACGATGCTGCCGTGGTGGCGGTCGACGGCGTCGGCGAGCGCGTCGAAGATCGCGTGGATCGTCGACGCCACCTCCTCGGCGCCCTGCTCGGAGCCGAGCGCCCCGTCGAGCGCCTCGGCGAAGGGCGTGAAGCCCCCGATGTCGGCGAAGAGCACGTGGCCGTGGGCGTCGTCGGGCAGCCAGGTGCCCTGCGACACCGCGCGCCGACGGTCGGAGGCGATGAACCGGCTCAGGCTCGGCGCACTGTCAACCGCGTCGTCCACGGGGCTCCTCCGGCGTGTTGGTGGTGGCCAGGTCGCCGTCGACGTACGACGCCCACAGCTCGAGGATCCGGCGCTGGCCCGCGCTCATCGAGCGGGTGACCGGCATGTAGCGGGCCGACTCGAAGCCCGCGGGATCGGTGACGTCGAGGACGCGACCGCGCCACGCCTGGAACCGGACTGGGTCCTCGAGGAAGCGCATCCGCGGGTACATCGTGAGGTAGGTGCGGAACACCGCGTCGACCGCGCGCTGGGTGGCGATGTCGACGCTCGGGCCTGACGTGAGCCACGCCTCGTAGGAGGCGGCTGCCGCGTCGTGGAAGGGCAGCACCCGCACGTTGGCGAAGTACTGGTTGATGAGCACCGGGAACGCCAGCGTGGGCAGAGGTGCCTGGATCGGCGGGGAGGGAAGCGCCGGGTGGACACGCAGCACCGCCGCACCCGGACGGATCGCACCGACCTCCACCACGACCTCCGCATGGTCGGAGCCCTTCGCCGCCCCCGGGACGACGACGGTGTAGTAGGCGCCGTTCGCGCTCGACGGCGGCGCGTCGGAACCGGTCCGCATCGTGACGAGCGGCGACTGCGGCGCGAGCGAGTCCGGTTCGGCATCGGCCGTCGAGACGAGCACCCAGTTCGACTCGTTGAACTGCACGGGCGACGGCGAGTACTGCGCGATCTGCAGCTGTGTCCCGGCCGGCGGCGCGGCACCGTGCCAGCGGACCTCGACCGTGATGGTGGCCGGACCGCCTGACTCGTCGAGGTAGACCCCGCGGTCGTCGGTCTCGGCGGTGAGCTCGGACTCGGTCATGACCGTGGGGCAGGTGCCGTCGCCGGGCAGTCGGCGTAGGACGAGGGGCGCCTTGAACGCCGACATCGTCAGCGACGTCAGCTTCGAGCCCGGGACGTCGATGATGCCGGCCCCGGCCTCGTACGCGGTCCTGCCGTAGTCGCTCGGCGCGAGGGTCACCACCGCCACGACCGTGCCGTCCGGTTGCGTGAGCCCGAGCTCGAGGTCGTCGAGGTCGGCCTTGGCCAGGCTGCTGTCGACCTCAGGGATCGTGGAGCCCAGGTCGATCGCCAGGCGCGCGACCTTGCCCGCGTTCGCCGCATCGGGCACGACCTCGACCGCGACAGGCCCCAGAAACCACGGCCCGTGCCCGTTGGGGGTGACGCCCTGGGGAACCGTCGCGCTGGAGCCGTAGAGCAGACGGCCGGTGGGCGCGCTGCGCATGTCCGACGACGTCCAGGGCGCCAGCCAGCCCACCGTCCGGCTGTAGGCGCGGTTCACCGGCAGGCGGGGGGCCTGCTCGCGCTCCCCGCGCTCGAACTCCGCCAGCTGGTTGCGGTAGGTCTGGTAGATGGCCGACACCGTGTCGAAGCACTGGTCGATGCTCTTGTTCAAGAACGCCTCACCGGTGAAGTACTGGGTCGCGTAGGTGACGAACCGCACCATCAGCCCGCGGTCCTTGCCCGTGCTCCGCAGCCTCGCGAGAGCCTTCTCGATCCCGGACGACGACGACCCTGGCAACAGGGTGATGTCGCTCCACTCGAACGCGAACTGCCACATGGCCGAGGCGATCCCGGCGATCCACATGCTCCCGTCAACGTTGTAGTTGCGCGCGAAGTTGGTCCACCGCGAGTGCGCCCGGCCCTGAAGGGTGGCCTCGAGGCCGCCCGTGGTCGCGTCGCCCACGGAGAACCGGTCGGCGAAGATCTGCGAGCTCCACGGAGCGACCGGGTCGACATCGACCAGCTTGGGCTCGACGGCGGCGCCACCGACATCGGTGCCGTTCGCCAGGAGCTGCACGGGCAGGCCGATCCACGGGTCGCCCGATGTGACCGGCTGCCCGGCCTGCAGGCTGTAGCCGGTGACCGTCGTGCTCGGCCCCGTCGGCAGCGCGAAGGTGCCGGGCCACTCGATGCCGGGGAAGCCGGGCTGCACGAAGCCGCACCCGTTGCCGCCGTAGAAGTTCCACTCGGCGGGCGGCACCGAGGCCACGTACCCCTCGTCGCCGTCGTTGGCGGTCGACGGGACGTTCGGCCGCGTGACGTAGTCGTCGAAGCCGGAGACGTCCGAGAGCCCGTGCCGTTCGAGGTAGGCCCACGACAGCGTGGCGGTGGAGGGCTCGTACGTCGGCTGGTAGTCGTTGTTGTTCATCGTGCTGGGGTTCCAGTAGGTCCAGCCCTGGAAAGTGACGCGCGGCAGATCGGCGATTCCCATCAGAGGCCCTCTCCGGTGCCTGGGTCGAACGTGGGTCCCGCCACGAGGCTCTGGCCCCGTGGGCTGATGACGGGCCCGAGGCTGCGCAGCCAGGCGGCCTGCGCCGTCAGCCGGCGCATCGACTCGCTCGGCCTGCCGAAGGGCTGCGGGCTCGGGTCCTTGAACGCCGCGAGCAGCTCAGCGAGCATCTGCGCGTACGTCGCGTTGAACGCGTCGTCGGCGGTGCGCTGCTCGGCCGAGTACAGGTCGCGGTGCGGGTCGGCGACGACGGCGTGCAGGTCGCGCACCGGCGTGATGATCGCGGCGGGGTTCAGGCCCGCCACGTAGCCGTCGATCGTCTGGAACTGGTAGTAGTGCGCCACCTCGTGGTCACCGTCGAGCTCGCCCGAGGGGTCCGTGCCGTCGGGGTCGGGCGGGCTGCCCTCGCCTTGCAGGAGGATCATGCGGACCGCCTCGTCCGCGGTCTCCCGGTTCGACACCGCGACGAGCGTGCCGGCCCCCGGGTTGCCCGAGGGCTGCATCTGCCGGCCGTGCCCGAAGTCCTTGTCCGTCAGCTGCTGGATCTGCTCGCGGATCCTGGCGTAGAACGCGGCCAGAGATGTCCAGGGCGCCCCGGCGCCTGCCGACGGGCCGTCGAAGTCCGGCTTCTCGATCGTCATGAACACCGAGAGCGCGTCGCGGTCGAGAGGGCGCAAGGTCACCGTGAACGCGTCCGGTCCCGACACGACGTGACCCGGGAGGATGCCGGGGTAGCGCATCGGCGCCAGCTCCGTCACGTCCTCCCCGAGGGCGTGCAGGAGATTCACGACGAGCGCGGCGTGGAGCATCTCCTCGTACACCACGCTGCGGATCGCGGCGGCCGCCTGCGTCGCCGCCCAGCCCGCGCCCTCGGCCGGCGTCCGGATCGACCACAGGGCGTAGAGGTAGGGCGGGATCACGCTGAGCTCGATGCGCAGTGCGAGCCGCAGGTTGGCTGGAAGGTCGTCCGTCACCCCGTGCACGTCGAGCATGCGCCACCCCCGTCCTGTCGTCTGGTCCGTCGCACGGCACGCTGCCGCCAGCAGCCGCTGCGGGCGTGGGGAGGTCGCAGCACCTGCGCCGGGTCCGGTCACGGGTGAGGTGGGTCCGTCTGCCGCAGAGCGCATGCTGCCCGGACTCCCGGGCACCTCGCACAGGCTTTGGCGAAACTCGTAGCGCTCGGTAGTCGCGGCTCAGCCCCGCGCCGCCACAGCCGGGGGGCGGAACGGGCGGATCACGACTGCGATCACCCTGAGGCCCCTCCTACCGCTCACGCGCCATCTGTCAGGTAGTCCCTGTATGGGGGCGCAGCGGTGGTCCGCAGGCTCGGCGGGTCTGTCATGCACTGATGATGACGCCACGCGACGGGGTTCTTCGGGTTGGTCGTCGGTTGGTCGCGCGCCCTGCGCCGAAACGAGTCCTGGCGCGCCATCGTGACCCCACCCGGCAAACCCGCCGGCAACCGCCCCGCCGGGCTCGTCCTCGCCGCCATCGTGTCGTTCCTGCAATGAGCCGTCGGGCACGCCCTAGGTCGGGATGATGCCGCGGACGGCGCTGTGGTTGCTGTGTTGGGGTGAACCGTTCATCGGTTGGAGTGAGACGTCGACCGCGGTGTATTGGGCGAGGTTCAGGCCGGGTGGCACGAGGTAGGCGCCTCGGCCGTCAGCGCCGAGTACGCCGAGGGACAGGAGGTGGCTGTTGGCGGGGTCCATGAGCCAGACCTCGTAGAACGTCCCCGGTGGGGTGGGGAGGTTCGCGACGGTGACGGTCACAGTGCGTTGGTCGGCGGACAGGACACGCAGGACTGCTGTGCCGCTGGCGGCGGGGGTGTCGAGTGGGTGGAGCGCTGCGACGGACACGTGGGCCTGTGCGGTGGGCTGCGGGGGTGGGGTGGTGGTCCGGGTGAGGGTCCAGGTTCCACCGACTCCCACGATCAGGCCGACGGCGGCCGCAGCGCCCAGGGACAGCAGCCAACGGCTACGTTGTGGCCGTTGGCGGCTGCTGGTGATGGGCACGACCGCCGCGACAGGCGCGTCGGACGGCGAGGGGGCGTCGCGGTGGATCTCCGCGACGATGCGGTCCCATACCGCGGCGGGTGGTGCGACTGGGTAGTCGCTGTCCTGGATTGCGCGGCTGGTTGCGACGACCGCGCTGAGTTGGTCGACCTCGGCTCGGCATCGGGTGCAGGTGGACAGGTGGGCGGCGTTGTCGGCCGTTGCCTGGGTCTCGCCCAGGGCCAGCAGGGCGAGGGTTGTCTGGTCATAGTGCGACACCGTCCACCTCCAATCGCAGTCGTAGCCGGTCCAGGGACCGCTTGATGTGGCTCTTCACCGTGCCGAGCGGCATGCTCAACGCTTCGGCGATCTGGACGTGGGTGAGGTCGTGGTAGAACGCCAACTCCATGATCTGCCCGGCGGGGTGACCAAGTGCTGCCAGTTCTGCCGCGAGCAGCACCCGGTCGGTGGCCTGATCAGTGGCCGCCGCCACGACGGGGTCAGGATCGGTCCTGGCGATCACCGCATGTACGACCTTTCGCTCCCGTGCCGTCGCTGCCCACCGGTCAGCGACGGTGTTGCGGGTGATACCGAGCAGCCATCCCGGCAGCGTTCCGGCGGCTGGGTTGTACTTCTCGCGGCCGCGCCAGGCACCGACGAACACGATCTGGGTGACGTCCTCGGCGTCCTGTCGGTTCCCCAACGACCGCAACGCGATCGTGAAGACCAAAGACGACCAGCGCAGGTATGCCTCGGACAGGCACTCCTCGTCGCCGTCGCGGAAGCCGAGCGCGATGTCGGCGTCGGACAGCATGCGCTCATGGTGCCAGACCTGAGGGACCCCACGCGGTGAGCGCCCTGCTGGGACTGTGCTCCACGACTGGTGGCCGGTGACGGCAGCCAGCGCGGTGCTCACCGGTTCCACGCTCCTCTCCCGCCAGCCCACTAGGTGGGGGTCCGACGCGAATGTCGGACCCCCACCCGGCAGTTCTTCCGTCGCTCAGTCGTCGTCGCCCGACGGCACGATGCAGGCGTCCCCGATGAACGCGGTCTTCGTGGAGTCGCCCAGAAGTGCACCAGCAGCGGCCGGGGTCAGGGTCAGACCGGCGGCCACCCCCGCGCAGGTGGGTGTCACGCCGGGGCTGGTCTCCTGCACCGGACCCAGCTTGAACACGGCGATGCGGCCGATGCGAGTGCCGTTCACCGAGGTCTTCGCGGTGAGGAACCCGGTGTGGGTGTCCACAACGAAGCGGGTGATCTTCACGTCGCCCGCGGCCGCCTTGCTGAAGTCCAGGCCACCGCTGTGCCCGATCCGGCCGTCCTCGATCCTCGTGATGGGGAATGCGACCTGGTACGTGCCACCCGGAGCGGTGAGCGTGCCCGGCGCGACCGGGGCGACACCGAGTCCCACGAGCGCACCCACGAGACCCTGGTTGAGAACCACGGTCGTCAGGCCCGCGGACTCGGCCCGATGCTCCCGCTTGCCCCAGTGGTTCTCGTTCGCGGACGCGGGGGCGGCGGTCGCGACCACGGAGAGAGCAGCGGCCGCGGCCACAGCGCCCGCAGCGATACGGCGGTTGATCTTCATCTCGAGCTCCAAGATGTTGGTGGTCACTGGGCGCGACCTCTATACCTCTCTTCGGTTGCTCACTCCGATTCGGATGCAGTCAGGGGACGCGAGTCGCTGGTCTCGGCTTGTCCACCGCTCACCGCCTCCCACCGGTCACCGAGTGCTCGCCTGCCGTGCCAGTCACGGCGATGGCGGCGGTGGCGGCGCGACGGTGGGCAGGGCCACTTCACCGCGCGCCAATCGCGGTGAAACCCGATGACGGCGGGTGCATCCAACCAGCGACGTTCGGGAGAAGTCGTGCCAAGAGCTCAAACCGATACTTGGAGGATTGATGTCCCGCACCCGTCGCCTGTTGGCGGCCGCGACGCTCGCGACCGCTGTGGCTCTGCCCGTGGCCGTGTTCACCGGAGGTGCCGCCCAGGCCTCCTCGAACGCCGAGGTGTCGGTGTTCCACGGCATCCCCGGTGTTCCGGTGGACGTGTTCGTCGACGGGAAGAAGATCCTGACCAATTTCCAGGCCGGTACCATCGCGGGACCGCTGTCGCTGCCGGCCGGGACCCACACGATCGCGATCAAGACCTACCCGGGCGACGCGACGGTTGTGTTCAGCGGGAGCCAGGCCGTCGAGGGTGGCATGAACTACACCGTCGCCGCCTACCTGAACACCTCCGGCAAGCCGGCGGTCAAGGCGTTCGTCAACGACATCAAGACCACGATGCCCGGTCAGGGTCGGGTCACCGTCCGCCACCTCGCCGACGCCCCGACCGTGGCGATCACCGCGGACGGCAAGAC
>Ga0075015_100000615_pt1 | contig 12549 bp, 11 predicted proteins | sample AleBraG_ABR_2013_FD_71476 | JGI IMG/M metagenome (GOLD analysis project Ga0075015, IMG submission 71476) | Freshwater sediment microbial communities in response to fracking from Pennsylvania, USA - Alex Branch Run_MetaG_ABR_2013 | ecosystem: Environmental > Aquatic > Freshwater > Creek >...
GCTGGTCACCGTGGCCGACGCCAGCGTCCCTGCCGGCCAGGTCGAGGTCCTGCTGGACCAGCTGCACGCCGACGCGGTGGGCGGGCGGCTCAGCTTCGACAACCTGCCCACCCATCCGCTGGACATCGGGGGCTCGACACCGGCACTGGTGGTGGACAACGGGGCGCTGCCGGCCTTCGTCCGGTCCAACTTCGCGCTGTCGGTGCCCACGAGCGCCGCCGGTGCGCCGTTCAGCGCGCTGGTTCAGAACGGGGTCGGCACCCCGGGCCTGGACGAGAAGGCCCGCCAGCGGCTGGCCGGCGCCGGAATCTCCTACATCGACGGGGCCAACGCGTCCACGTTCTCCAACCCGACCAGCACGGTGCTGATCGCTGACGGGGGGCAGAGCGCGCAGCGCCAGGGCGCCGCCGTCGCCCGCGCGCTGGGGCTGCCCGCCTCGGACGTCAAGATCACCAGCCAGGGCCAGACCCTGGCCGCGGTGGTGGTGATTCTCGGGGACGACTTCAAGCCGTGAGAGGCTTGAGGTAACTGCCCACCGACCGGAAGCTCCCTTGTGACCGCCTCTGATGACGCGCTGGCCCTGGTGGCCGTCGCCGCCCGCGCCGCCTCGGACAAGCTCGCCGACGACATCGTCGCCTTCGACGTCAGCGACCAGCTGGTGATCACCGACGCCTTCGTGATCTGCTCGGCGTCCAACGACCGGCAGGTAGTAGCGATCGTCGACGCCATCGAGGAACGGGCCCGCATCGAGCTCGGCCAGAAGCCGGTTCGCCGCGAGGGCGACCGTGACGCGCGCTGGGTGCTGCTGGACTTCGTCGACGTGGTGGTACATGTGCAGCACGTCGAGGAGCGGGTCTACTACTCCCTGGAGCGGATCTGGCGGGACTGCCCGCCGATCGCACTGCCAGCCGACGTGGTGGCCGGCGCCGGCTCGGGGCCACGTGCCTCCGGCGGCCTGCGCTGAGCGGCCGCAAGGTCGTCTTATGGCGGCACGGACGCACGGCATGGAACGAGGAAGGGCGCTTCCAGGGCCAGCTCGACGTCGACCTTGACGAGGTCGGCGCCGGTCAGGCGGCCCGCGCGGCCCGGCTGCTGGCCGCGATGCCGCCGCAGTCCATCGTCAGCTCCGACCTGGCCCGCGCCCAGCAGACCGCGGCGCCGCTGGGACAGCTGTGCGGCCTGCCCGTCCACCTTGACCCGGGGCTGCGGGAGACCTACGCCGGTGACTGGCAGGGCCTGCTGGCCACCGAGATCGCGACCACAGACGGGGCCCGGCTCGGTGCCTGGCGCGCCGGCGCCGACGTGCGCCCCGGCGGCGGCGAGACCCGCGCCGAGATCGCAGACCGCGCCGAGGCGGCCCTCTACAAGGGGCTCGCGCAGGTGCCGGACGCCGCAGTCATCGTCCTGGTCACCCACGGAGGCACTGCACGGGCGCTGATCGGGCGTCTGCTCGGCCTGCCCGTGGTGTCGTGGGCGGTCCTGGGTGGGCTCGCCAACTGCTCCTGGTCAGTCCTGGAGGAGTGGGGGGAGCGAAGCTGGAGGCTCACCGAGCACAACGCCGGCACGCTGCCGGAGCCGGTCATGGGCGACGACGGCGCCTGAGCCGGTTTCTCCCACGGTCACCGGACCGGCTATCCTGCTCGGGCCCGCCCGCAGGAACGGTGCAGGCATCCGGGGCTATAGCTCAGCTGGTAGAGCACTTGCTCGGCAGGCAAGGGGTCAGGGGTTCGAATCCCCTTAGCTCCACCGGAGACCATGCAGCCCGTGGCGGGTGACGTCGCTGGAAGTCGTCACCCGCGCCGGCGGCCGCGCGGCCGGCCGTCATCACTGCAGGCAGACGGGTCCAGCCGAAACTGCGTGCCCGCACCGAACAGGCCGGGCAGCGGGGTCGGTGGAAGTGCCTGGCGCGCCGCGTCTGAAACGACCCACGACGGCAGCTGAGGTGAGCCACAGATCCCGCGGGCATGCCTTGCGGACACCCCGCTGCCGATGCACACTCAGCACTACCGACGCTACGCGCAGTGGTGATGGGCTCTCAGGATCGGGGTTTGGTCATGTCCCCAGTGCGGGATGCCCGGCAGGAAGTCCCCGAACTTGCCGGGCGCACCGCGTTCGAGCAGCTTGTCGATGAGAAGGCCTGGGAGCACCTGGGACTGACCGGCGAGGAGTTTCGGCGCCGCTGGTACGCCGGCGAGTACAAGCTGGACCTCAGGCAGCCAGTGCGGCTCCTGGACCATCTGATGCGCTCCGGGCACTGGGGCCTTCCCGGCTGCGACACCTCGTCGCCGGCGCCCCGGACCCGCCCCGAGGCCAGCGGCGGCTAGAGCCGGCCCGCAGGCCGGTTTCGATCCGGGCTCTGGCGCCGGGCAGTGGGTTGTCGGGAAGGACGTGCTGGAAGTCGTTGAAGTCGCTCTTGGTGGATGGCTGCGGCTGCCCAGCGAAGTGTGCGGCGGCGGCGACCGGCCGCGGGCGTCTGCGGATTGTCCGGCGCCCCTCGGTCAAGGCCGAGCCCGGCGCGGCCGACGAATAGACGGTGGAGCCTGCTCGACGCGCTGAGCGCTACGACGAGGCCGTCAGCGCAGTGCTGCCCGCGGTCAGCGGCCTGCTGGCGGTCGTCGCGGCATGTCTGGCGATAGGCAACCTGTTCCTTCCCGACCACAGCATCCGAGTCGCGATGGCTGTGGTGGCCGGCGGCACCTCGATGGCGTACTTCGTGGCCTGCGGTGTCCTGAGCCGGCTGCGGCTGCCACCTGGGTGGGGGCACCCGGTGATGGCGGTTGTCTGCCTGCTGGCGGCGGCCGCCTCAGCGGTCCACCAGCACCTGGGCAGGGCTCCGTGGATGACCAGCAACATGATGCTGATCATGACCGGATGTGGCGCCGCCTTGCTGAGCGTGCGGTGGGTGACGGCCACTCTGGTCGGGGTGTGGGCACTGTGGGTGGCCGGCTTCTACGACGACGGTGGACCGCAGGCCACCCACTGGGTCCTGGGCATGGTGGGGGCGACCGTGTTGGCTCTGGTGATCAACAAGTCTCGGCGCGGGCTGCTGGACCGGCTCCTGGACACTCTCGAGCGAGCCGAGCGGGCAGCGGTCGAGGACGACCTCACGGGGCTGCTGAACCGGCGCGGCATCGCGCTGGTCGGGGACCAGATCGTCGCCTCGGCGCGTCGCTCCGGCAACGCGGTCCACTGCGTGTTCCTCGACGTCGACGGATTGAAGGACGTCAACGACCGCCTCGGTCACGCCGCCGGTGACCGGGTCCTGCTGTCGGTCGCCGACGCGGTCCGGGCTGCGGTGCGAAGCGGCGACGTCGTCGCGCGATGGGGGGGCGACGAGTTCTGCGTCGTAGGCCCCGGGCCCGGGACCGCACCGATCGACCTGGAGAAGCGGGTCGCGGGCAAGATCTTGTCGATGCCGCCGGCCGACGTGCCGGGGTGGGTGCCGCAGGTCAGTGCCGGGTCGGCCATGCTGGCCCCGTGGGACGACGGAGACCTGGCCTCCCTGCTGGACCACGCGGACCGGGAGATGTACCGGCGGCGTGGCCTTCGCCGGGAGTCGGTGCAGCTGGAGCACCACTCGTTCCCGGACTGAGCGGCCGCGACGGCGGCCCGGAACGGGCCGGACAGCAGCCCGGCGCGCCGGCGGCCCGCCAACGGCGGGTGCTGGTGTTCGGCGACTCGTTGACCTTCCACGGTCCGGCCAGCCCGGTCGCGCTGACCGACCCACGGCTGTACCCGAACGTGCTCGGGGAGGCGCTGGCCGGCACCGGCCCGCCGGTGCGGGTCGACGTTGTGGCCCGGCTGGGATGGACGGCGCGGGACGCCTGGTGGGCGCTGACCAAGGACCCGTACGTGGCGACGGTTCTGGCCCCGTCGGCCACCGCCGTCGTCTTGGCGGTCGGCCAGATGGACCAGCTCCCGGCCGCCGTGCCCACCTATCTGCGTGACGGCATCGCCTACCTGCGCCCGGGGTGGCTTCGCCGCGGCGCACGACGGGCCTACCGCGGGGCCGGGCCGGTGCTGATCCGGGCCAGCGGCGGTCGGATGCGCCAGCTGCCACAGGCCGCGACCGACACCTACCTGCAGCGGATCACCCAGGCGGTCCGTCTGCTCAGCCCGCTCGGCGCGGACCTTCCGATCGTGCTGCTCGGGCCGGCGCCCTATGCGGCCGCGGCCTACCCGTCCCAGCGTCCGCACCGGCCCGCTGTCGCGGCCGGACGTGCATGGGCCGATGCCGCCGAAGTCACCTTCGTCGACCTGGACCCGCTGGTCGGGCCGGGGCTGGCCGACGGCTCGTCCAACCCGGACGGGATGCACTGGGGCTGGGGCGTGCACCGGCAGGTCGGTATTGCGGTCGCGGCGGCGATCGCGACCAGCGCCGACTAGGGCAGCGGCGGCCAGCTGACCAGATCGTCCCCGGCCGGCCATCGTCGTGGGGCCGCTGCCGGCGTGCGGGGGCGTGCCGGCCGACCCGGGCACCCTGGCTGCGCTAGGCTTTGGCTGTGCGTCACGGACTGCTTCTTACCGGGCCGCGCTGACCGCAGCACCACGTCGGCGCGGCGACCCCTCCTGAGCGGGGGGTTTCTTCATGTCCGAGCCTGGTTGGATCCCTGGTTCGCACTGCCGGACAGCTAGCAGCGATCACCGACCGGCCGCAGGCCGGCGGCGGAACGAGAGGCAACCATGACCGACAGCCAGGCCGGCCGGGCCGGCCCCGCCGCCGAAGCCAGCCCCGACGGCGCCGTCACGGTCGCCCCCTACCGCTACACGGCGGCGGTGGCGGCGGTCATCGAGGCGCGCTGGCAGGACCGGTGGGAGTCCGAGCACGTCTTCGAAGCCCCGAACCCGGCTGGGCCGCTCGCCACCGGCGCCGACGTCAGCGGACCCAAGCGCTACGTGCTGGACATGTTCCCGTACCCGTCCGGCTCCGGTCTGCACGTCGGTCACCCCCTCGGCTACATCGCCACCGACGTGTACGGGCGGTACCTGCGCATGTGCGGGTTCAATGTGCTGCACGCGCTGGGCTACGACTCCTTCGGCCTGCCCGCCGAGCAGTACGCGGTGCAGACCGGGCAGCACCCGCGCCTGACCACCGATGCGAACGTCGCCAACATGCGCCGCCAGCTGCGCCGGCTGGGGCTCGCGCACGACCCGCGCCGAAGCGTCGCCACCACCGACGTGGGGTTCTACCGCTGGACCCAGTGGATCTTCCTGCAGGTCTTCAACTCCTGGTACGACACCGAGCAGGGCAGGGCCCGGCCGATCACCGACCTGCAGGCCCAGTACGAGACCGGGGCGCGCCCGACCCCGGACGGCCGGGACTGGGCTGCGCTGTCGCAGGCTGAGCGTCGCCGGCTGGTCGACGACCACCGGCTGGCGTACCTGTCGCAGGCGCCGGTGAACTGGTGCCCTGGGCTGGGCACCGTGCTGGCGAACGAGGAGGTGACCGCCGAAGGTCGAAGCGACATCGGGAACTTTCCGGTGTTCAAGCGAAGCATGAAGCAGTGGATGATGCGCATCACCGCCTACGGTGACCGGCTGATCGAGGACCTGGAACGGCTGGACTGGCCAGAGTCCATCAAGATCATGCAGCGGAACTGGATCGGGCGGTCGACCGGCGCCCAGGTCGCCTTCGACGTCGCCGGCGCCACCCCCGCCGTCACCCTGGAGGTGTTCACCACCCGGCCCGACACGCTGTTCGGGGCGACCTTCATGGTGCTGGCACCGGAGCACCCGGCACTGGACGCGATCGTCCCCGAGCAGTGGCCGCCGGGCTCTGCGCCGGCCTGGACCCAGGGCGCGGCCAGCCCCAGGCAGGCCGTGGACGCCTACCGCGGGCAGGCCGCCGGCCGCACCGACATCGAGCGCCAGGGCGACCGGGCGGACAAGAGCGGTGTCTTCACCGGCGCGTTCGCGGTGAACCCCGCAGGCGGGGCCCTGCTGCCGGTGTTCGTCGCCGACTACGTCCTGATGGGGTACGGCACCGGCGCGATCATGGCGGTCCCCGGCCAAGACGAGCGGGACTGGGCCTTCGCCGAGGCGCACGACCTGCCGATCGTGCGCACCGTCGCCCCACCGGCAGGCTTCGACGCACAGGCGTACACCGGCGACGGTCCGGCGATCAACTCCGGCTTCCTGGACGGCCTGTGGGTCGCCGAAGCCAAGGCGGCGATGATCGACTGGCTGGTCGCCCACGGCCACGGCACCGCAACCACCACCTACAAGCTGCGGGACTGGCTGTTCTCCCGGCAGCGGTACTGGGGTGAGCCGTTCCCGATCGTCTACGACGACACCGGCCTGCCGATCGCGCTGCCGGAGTCGATGCTGCCGGTCCAGCTGCCCGAGCTCGCCGACTTCAGCCCCCAGGTCCTGGACCCCGACGACGCCGGCAGCGCGCCGCTGCCGCCGCTGGGCCGGGTCCTGGACTGGGTCGACGTCGAGCTGGACCTGGGCGACGGCCCTCGCACCTACCGCCGCGAGCTGAACGTGATGCCGCAGTGGGCCGGCTCCTGCTGGTACGAGCTGCGCTACCTGGACCCGACCAACGACGAGGTGTTCGTCGACCCTGACGTCGAGCGGTACTGGATGGGCCCGGCCTCACCCGGTGACGTCGGTGGCGTGGACCTGTACGTCGGCGGCGTGGAGCACGCTGTGCTGCACCTGCTGTATGCGAGGTTCTGGCACAAGGTGCTGTACGACCTGGGCCACGTCAGCAGCGAGGAGCCGTTCCGTCGGCTGTTCAACCAGGGCTACATCCAGGCCTACGCCTACACCGACGCACGCGGGGTCAAGGTGCCCGCCGAGGAGGTGCTCGAAGGCCCATCTGGGGTGTGGACATGGCAGGGGGAGAAGGTCGACCGCGAGTACGGGAAGATGGGCAAGTCGCTGAAGAACTCGGTCACCCCCGACGACATGTTCCGCGAGTTCGGGGCGGACACGCTGCGGATCTACGAGATGTCGATGGGTCCGCTGGACGTGTCTCGCCCGTGGGAGACAAGGGCCGTCGTCGGCTCCTTCCGGTTCCTGCAGCGGGTCTGGCGGTGCGTCCTGGACGAGGACACCGGTCAGCTGCGCGTGGTGGAGACCCCGGCCGACGAGGCAACGGCGCGTGCGGTGGCCCGCACCATCGAAGGCGTCCGCCGGGACATGGAGCACCTGCGGTTCAACACCGCTGTCGCCAAGCTGATCGAGCTGACCAACACGTTGACCAAGCTGCCTGCGGTGCCGCGGGAGTCCGCGCAGGCGCTGGTGCTGATGCTGGCACCGCTGGCCCCGCATGCCGCCGAGGAGCTGTGGACGCGCCTGGGCCACTCCAGCACCTTGGCCCACGAGCCGTTCCCGGTCGCCGACCCCGACCTGCTCGTGCAGGACTCGGTCACCTGCGTGATCCAGGTGGCAGGCAAGGTCCGGGAGCGGCTGCAGGTCCCGCCGTCGGTGTCCGCCGAGGAGCTGGAGGCGATGGCGCTGGCCTCGGATGCGGTGGTCAAGGCCCTGGACGGTCGGGGGGTGCGCACCGTGGTGGTGCGCGCGCCGAAGCTGGTCAACGTCGTCCCGGTGTGAACGGGCGCTAGCCTGCAGCCCATGCCGCCAGCCGGGTCCGACGCTCGCCCGCACGGCCCGGTGGCGGTGGTGACGGACTCGACCGCCTACCTGCCGGCCGACCTGCTCGCCGCGAACGCCATCACCGTCGTGCCTGTGCAGGTCGTCATCGGCGGCACCTCCCATGACGAAGGGGTGTCGGTGTCGTCGCAGGCCGTCGCCGACGCCCTGCGCGAGTGGCGACCTGTGACCACCTCCAGGCCGTCACCGGAAGCATTCCTGCAGGCCTACGCCGCCGCTGCCGCCGCCGGCGCGACCGGCATCGTCTCCGTGCACCTGTCCTCGGAGATGTCAGGCACGGTCACCTCTGCGGAGCTGGCCGCCGGCGAGGCCGCGGTGCCGGTGCGGGTGGTGGACTCCAGGACGTTGGGGATGGCGATGGGGTTCGCGGTCGTGACCGGTGCACAGGCCGCTGCCGCAGGCGCCGACCTCGACGCGGTCGCCGACGCGGTCGCGGCGCGGTGCGCCGCCTCGTCGGCGTTCTTCTACGTCGACACCCTTGAGTACCTGCGCAGGGGAGGGCGGATCGGGGCCGCGGCGGCGCTGCTGGGGTCTGCGCTGTCGGTCAAGCCGCTGCTGGCGATGGCCGACGGGCGGATCGCCCTGCTGGAGAAGGTCCGCACCTCGGCCCGGGCGGTGGCCCGCCTGGAAGAGGTCGCCGTCGAACGCGCCGGCGAACTTCCGGTCGACGTCGCGGTCCACCATCTGGCCAGCGCCGAGAAGGCCGCGGCGCTCGCCGACCGCCTGCACACTCGGATCCCGAAGCTGAGGTCGCTGCTGGTCGCCGAGGTGGGCGCTGTGGTCGGTGCGCACGTCGGACCGGGAATGCTGGCGGTGGCGCTCGCCCCGCTGTGACAGGCAGCCGTGGCATGCTCTGCCCGATGCCGCCCACACCGCAGACCCCGCAGACCCCGCAGAGCCACGCGCCGGGGCCGGTCACCTTGGTGACCGGCCCAGAGGAGCTGCTGGTCGAGCGGGCGGTCGGATCCATTGTCGCCGCCGCCAGGGCCGCAGATCCCGATGCTGACGTGCGCAGACTGACGGCCGCCGACGTTGAGCCGGCGCGTCTGCGCGAGCTGACCAGCCCGTCGTTGTTCGGGGATAGCACCGTCTTGGTGATCGAGAACTCCCACGAGCTCACCGCGGACGCGGCGGTCGCGGTCGCCGCGTACATCAAGGACCCAGCCGACCACGTCGTGGTGGTGCTGGTGCACTCGGGGGCGTCCAACCGGGCGAAGGCGGTCCTGGAGGCGTGCAAGGCGGCCCGGGTGCCTGAGGTCGCCTGCCCGAAGGTGACCCGCGTCGGCGACCGGGTTGACTTCGTCCGGGCCGAGGCCCACGCCGCCGGGCGCCCGTTCAACGACGACGCCGCCCGCGCCCTGGTCGACGCGGTAGGCAGCGACCTGCGGGAGCTGTCCGCGGCATGTGCCCAGCTGATCTCCGACACCGAGGGCACCGTGACACCGGAGGTGGTCAACCGCTACTACGAAGGCCGCGCAGAGGTCACCAGCTTCCAGGTCGCGGACCTGGCGATGGAGGGGCGCACCAGCGAGGCTCTCAAGCAGCTGCGGTTCGCTCTCGGCTGCGGGGTCGCGCCGGTGCTGGTCACCAGCGCTCTCGCGCAGGGCCTGCGCTCGATCGGCCGGGTCGCTTCGGCGCCACGCGGGGCCCGCCCCGCCGACCTCGCCCGCGACCTCGGCATGCCGCCGTGGAAAGTCGACGTGGTCCGCCGTCAGGTCCGTGGCTGGAACGGTGACGCCCTCGCCGAGGCCATCGCGGCCGTCGCTGTCGCCGACGGCGCGGTCAAGGGAGCCGGTGGCGCCGCTGACCCCGGCTACGCGCTGGAGAAAGCCGTCGTACAGATCTGCCGGGCCCGCGGCGGGTCGTAGCCGCACCGTCGCCAGGTCGCAGCGGGCACACATGGCGAAGGCGCCGACCCGTTGCCGGGTGGCGCCTTCAGTGAGCGCGGGCGCAGCTCAGGCGGACTGGCCGCTCAGCGCCTTGGCGAGCGCCGACTTGCGGTTGGCCGCCTGGTTCTTGTGGATGACGCCCTTGCTGGCAGCCTTGTCCAGGCTACGGGACGCGTCGGCGATCAAGGTCGCCGCCGCGGCGTTGTCGCCGGCCTCGATCGCGGCGCGGGCCTTCTTCACCGCAGTCTTGAGCGAGGACTTGACCGCCTTGTTGCGAAGGCGCGCCTTCTCGTTCGTGCGGTTGCGCTTGATCTGGGACTTGATGTTCGCCACGAAAGTCAGCCTCGGGTAGTCGTCGGGAGTCCGGGCACGCTCAACCAGCGCGCGCACGCGAAACCTCAAGGTACCAGCCGGCCCACACCGCACCCAAACCGGGCACCACCTCACCAGTGGTGCAGCTGGCGCAGCGCCGACCCGACACGGTCGAAGCGCTCACGCTCCAACGCGGCCCCCTGCCGGCGCACGGCATGCGGTGCCACCACCAGCACCCGGTCCAGCCGGACACTGCTGACCCGACCCTGCCGGTCCCAGGCTCCGGTGCCCAGCACCAGCCACCGGCGGTCCCCGGCGTGGTCCTTGCTGGACAACATCACCACCGCCAGGTCCTGGCCGCGGCCACCGACCGGACGCCCGACGACCACCACGGGCCGGTCCTTGCCGTGGCCGGGGTCCTCCTCGAACGGCACCCACGTCCACACCACCTCGCCCGGGTCGGCCTTGCCGTCGTCGTGCGGGGCCCAGCTGATCTGCACCGGGCCGGCCCAGTCGCGGGCCCGCCCCGGATCCGCCGGCGCCGGGACCGGCCCCGCGGCCGGTGGCCGGGCCGGGCGTCCGGTCGGCCGCGCCGGCGGCAGACCACCCAGACGGCGCAGCAGCCGCCGCAGCCACCCCTTGTTGAGCACCTCGCGATGCTAGGGCGTGGGACCATGGTTGCGGCCGGCGACCCGGCCGGCCGTTCCCCTAGCCCCCGAGGTCAGCCAGCGTGACGCCGATCCGCCCAGGTGCAGTGCCCCAGCCGGGTTCGACGCCGCCTGAGCTCATCCGCAACTTCTGCATCATCGCGCACATCGACCACGGCAAGTCGACGCTGGCCGACCGCATGCTGCAGCTGACCGGGGTGGTCGACGGACGTCAGATGCGCGCCCAGTACCTGGACCGGATGGACATCGAGCGTGAGCGTGGGATCACGATCAAGAGCCAGGCGGTGCGGCTGCCCTATGCGGCGACCGACGGCACCAACTACGTCCTGAACCTGATCGACACTCCCGGGCACGTGGACTTCACCTACGAGGTGTCCCGTTCGCTGGCCGCCTGCGAAGGGACCGTCCTGCTCGTCGACGCGGCGCAGGGGATCGAGGCCCAGACCCTGGCCAACTTGTACCTGGCTCTGGACAACGACCTTGCGATCATCCCGGTGCTCAACAAGATCGACCTGCCCGCGGCGCAGCCCGACAAGTACGCCGCCGAGCTGGCCCACATCATCGGCTGCGACGCCTCCGAGGTGCTGCGGGTCAGCGCCAAGACCGGGGCAGGGGTCCGCGAGCTGCTCGAAGAGGTCGTCAGGGTCGTGCCGCACCCGGTCGGGGACCCGCTCGGACCCGCGCGGGCGATGATCTTCGACTCCGTCTACGACACCTACCGCGGCGTGGTGACCTATGTGCGGGTCATCGACGGAGAGCTGACCACCCGCGAGAAGATCCTGATGCTGTCCACCCGCGCCACCCACGAGATGCTCGAGGTCGGGGTGATCTCCCCGGAGCCGGTGGTCTCCGCCGGGCTCGGGGTGGGGGAGGTCGGCTACCTGATCACCGGGGTCAAGGACGTGCGACAGTCCCGGGTCGGCGACACCGTCACCTCGGCGGCGCACCCGGCGACCACCGCGCTGGGCGGCTACCGCGACCCGGTGCCGATGGTCTTCTCCGGCCTGTACCCGATCGACGGCGACGACTACCCCGACCTGCGGGACGCACTCGAGCGCCTCCAGCTCAACGACGCGGCCCTGGTGTGGGAGCCCGAGACCTCAGCCGCTCTCGGTTTCGGGTTCCGGGTCGGCTTCCTGGGCCTGCTGCACCTGGAGATCGTGCGTGAGCGCCTCGAGCGTGAGTTCGGTCTCGACCTGATCGCCACCGCGCCCAACGTGGTGTACCGGGTGGTCCTCGAAGACGGCCGGGAACCGGTGGTGACCAACCCGAGCGAGTTCCCCGACGGCAAGATCGCCGCCATCTTCGAGCCGATGGTGCGCGCGACGGTGCTGGCACCGAGTGAGTACGTGGGAACGATCATGGAGCTGTGCCAGAACCGGCGCGGCACCCTGCTGGGCATGGACTACCTGTCCGAGGACCGGGTCGAGCTGCGCTACACCCTGCCGCTGGCCGAGATCATCTTCGACTTCTTCGACGCCTTGAAGTCCCGCACCCGCGGCTACGCGTCGCTGGACTACGAGCCCACCGGCGAGCAGGAGTCCGACCTGGTCAAGGTCGACATCCTGCTCCAGGGGGAGGCGGTGGACGCCTTCAGCGCCATCGTCCACAAGGACAAGGCCTACGGCTACGGGGTGTCCATGACCGGCAAGCTGCGCAAGCTCATCCCCAGACAGCAGTTCGAGGTCCCCATCCAGGCGGCGATCGGGTCACGGGTCATCGCCCGGGAGAACATCAGCGCGATCCGCAAAGACGTGCTCGCCAAGTGCTACGGCGGTGACATCACCCGCAAGCGCAAGCTGCTGGAGAAGCAGAAGGAAGGCAAGAAGCGGATGAAGATGGTCGGCCGGGTGGAGGTCCCGCAGGAGGCGTTCATCGCCGCCCTGTCGACCGAGGTCGAGGTCGGGTCGGGCTCGGGCAAGGGACGGTAGGCGATGGCGCTGAGGCGGGCGGTCCACTGGTCGGGGGAGATCTTGATCACCGCCGGGGTGGTGGCCCTGCTGTTCGTCGGATATTTGGCGTTCTGGACCAACGTGCAGGCCGACGCGCGCGCCCAGACC
>Ga0075015_100000616_pt1 | contig 12536 bp, 8 predicted proteins | sample AleBraG_ABR_2013_FD_71476 | JGI IMG/M metagenome (GOLD analysis project Ga0075015, IMG submission 71476) | Freshwater sediment microbial communities in response to fracking from Pennsylvania, USA - Alex Branch Run_MetaG_ABR_2013 | ecosystem: Environmental > Aquatic > Freshwater > Creek >...
TGCAGCAATGCCACATCGACCTGACGCAGGAAGTCGCCCACCGACACGCGCGGGGCCCGCCATTCGCTGATGCCGGCCCGAACGTCGACACACAGGCGCAAGGCGTCGACCACGATGCCCGCACGCAACTCATCACTCAACTGCAGGACCCGGTGCAGCAGCTCGCTGTCGTGTAATGCACAGAGCGCCACAAATTGGTCGGCACCTACTCGCGCGCACAGCAGCGCGCCGCCTCCCAATTGCCCCAGTCTGACGGCCAGCTTGCCGAGCAGTTGATCGCCCACCAGATGCCCGACCGAGGCATTGATATCGCGAAAGCGCTGCACATCGAGCATCACCGCGCTGAAGGGCTCACCGGGTGGCAGCGCGGCCAGCCGCTCCCGCAAACCCTCGCGATTGGGCAGACCCGTGAGGGCATCGTGGTTTGCCTGGTGCACGATGCGCGCCTCGCGCTCGCGGATGCTCGTGGCCATGCCGCTGAGGGTGCCGGCCAGGTGCTGAAACTCCGAACCGCCGGCAACCTGAATGCTCTCGCAGTAGTAGCCGCGCTCGATCTGCTGAGCCGCCTTCACCAGCATGTTCAGCGGCCGCGCCGCACTGCGGCTGACCAGCAGCGCAACCGCGATGGCCGCCACCAGGGCGGCGCCGCCGATCAGGAGCAGGGCCATTCGCATTTGCCGAAACGGCGTCATCGCCGCGTCCTGGGACTGCTGCGCGATCAATTGCAGCGAGCCGCCCTGCGTGCGGAGCGGTGCGCTGAGGGCCAGGTATTGGGTACCGCCGAGCGTTACCAGGAACGGTGCCGCACTGGCGCTACCGAACGTCGTGGTGCCGGCCAGCGCGTGCGCCGGTGTGGGCGTCAGCGTCGAAATGATGCCGCTGTCCGCTCCAGGTTCCCGGAACACGATGCTGACATCCGTGCCCGCCAGGGTCGCCAGCTGCTGCGCCAGTGCCCGATCCAGCGCGAAACCCAGCGCCACCCAGCCGACCACTTGCGGTGCGCGGAGCGGCGCCAGCACGATCTGGTATGGGTGGCCGCCGATGAGCGCAAAGGGCGCGAACGCCGCAGTCTGCTCCTCGCTGTCTACCAGTCGCAGACTGTGGCGCGCCTGTACGGCCAACTGCGGCGTGTTGGCACTGATCACCTCGCCGGCCAGGGAGTAGAGTACTGCCAGATCCGCGCCGACGCGCTGCGCGTGATTGCCAAGCGCCGACTGGATGGTGACCTGATCGGCGCTGGCCACCGCCTCTTTGAACCCGTAGTCTCTGACCAGTACGTCGGCGGCGGAATGGAGTCGCCGCGAGCGCTCGGTGAGCGTCGTCTCCAGCATGGCGCGCGTATCAACGAGCTGGCGCACCGAATCCGAACGCACCTGAGCGCGGATCGAGGCCAGCGCCAGCGCCATGGTCACGCCCTGCGCCAGCGCCATCAGCGAGACGATCAGAATGAGGAGTCGGTTCTTGAAGCTGTTCACGATTGCGCGCTCTAATCCACCCGCTTATGGATAGTAAAAGCGCCCTACTCCTCCTTTATGTGACCGCCTGCACGGTTCTGACCGTGCCCGCTGTGGCAGGTGGTGCGGCCGAGCTATCGGTCACGGTAACCAGCAGTGCTCGGGCCGGCGCAGTCGGCACTGGCAGCGCCATCGAGGGGGCCGTCGTGATTGCCGAACCGCTCCACACTCAGTCGCAGCCCCGCGGCGGCCAGAAGGCCGTCATGGATCAACGCAACCTGCAATTCGTGCCCGAGGTGCTGGTGGTGCAGACCGGCACCGCGGTCGACTTCCCCAACAGCGACCAGGTGCGCCATCAGGTGTATTCCTTTTCGGGCGCCAAGAAATTCGAATTGTCCCTATACGCCGGGCGCGCCCACGCCCCGGTGGTCTTCGACACGGCAGGACTGGTGACGCTCGGCTGCAATATTCACGACAACATGCTCGGCTACATCGTCGTGACCGATTCGCCCTGGTACGGACGCACCGCTCCTGATGGCCGCGTGCAGCTGCACGAGCTCCCGCCCGGCGAGTATCGGGTGCGCGTGTGGCACGCACTGCTGAATGAAAGCGGTCCACAGTTGGAACAGCGGGTCACCGTCACTGACGGCCAGCTCAGCACCGTCAACTTCCAGTTCACCAAGCCGCTGCGCACCGCCGTTCACAGTCACGGCTCGGACAAGACCTGGACAGACTATTGAGCGGCTGAAGTCGCGCGCGCGTTACAGCAGCACGATCAATAGATCCTTGGCGTCCACCTGACTGGAGGGCCGCACCAGCACTTCACCCACCGATCCGTCCAGTTCGGCCCGCACCGCCGTCTGCATCTTCATCGCCTCCAGCGTCAGCAGCACGTCGCCGCGCGCCACCTTTTGCCCCACTTTGACCGCCACCGTGGCGATCGTTCCCGGCATCGGCGCACCCACATGGCGCGGATTGCCGGCCTCGATCTTGCGTTGCGGCGGGCGCGAGGGTATCTGGGCGCGATCCAGCACACGCACCGAGCGGGGCTGACCGTTGAGTTCGAAGAATACCGTGCGCGAGCCATCCTCATGAGGCTCGCTCCGGGTCACGTAGCGCACGATCAAGGTCTTGCCCGGCTCCAACTCGACATTGATCTCCTGGCCCGCTTCCAGTCCGTAGAAGTAGGCCATGGTGGGCAACGTGGCGACATCACCGAACTGGGTGCGCGCCGCCGCGTAGTCCCGATACACCGACGGGTACATCGAATAGGAGGCCAACTGCCGATCATCGACCAAGTGTCCAACCTCGCTGGCCGCTTGCACCCGCAAGGCGGACAGATCTGCCGCCGGGAGCGCCGCGCCCGGACGCTCGGACAGCGGCACCCGACCTTTGAGCACCTTGCGCTGCAGGTCGGCCGGAAAGCCGCCGTAAGGCTGCCCCAGATCGCCGTTGAAGAACTGCTCCACCGAACCGGGAAACGCCACCTCGTGGTTTGGATCCAGCACCTCTTCGCGGCTCAAGCCGCTCGAGACCATGAAGATCGCCAGATCCCCCACCACCTTGGAACTGGGCGTGACCTTGACGATGTCGCCGAACATTTCGTTGACCTCGGCGTACGCTTGCGCTACTTCGGGCCAACGCGTGTCATCGATGCCCAGTGACCGCGCCTGCTCGCGCAGGTTGGTGTATTGCCCGCCGGGCATGCCGTGCACGTACACATCGGAAGTACCGGAGCGAATATCGCTCTCGAAGGCGGCGTAATACACGCGCACCTGTTCCCAGTAATGCGAAATCAAGCGCAAGGCCGCCGGATCGAGCTGCGGGTCGCGCGACCCGAAACGCAGGGCACTGGCCATCGAACCCAGATTCGGCTGCGAGGTCAGTCCACTCATGGCGTCCATGGCGGCATCCACCGCGGTGGCCCCCGCACTGATCGCGGCGAATACGCTGGCGGCCCCGATGCCGCTGGTATCGTGGGTGTGAAAGTGCACCGGCAGGCCGATCTCCTCTTTGAGGGCCTTCACCAGCGTGTAGGCCGCCTGCGGCTGGCACAGTCCGGCCATGTCCTTCACACCCAGCACATGCGTGCCCGCGGCTTTGAGTTGCGCCGCCATTTTCAAATAATAATCCAGCGTGTACTTCACCTCGCGCGGGTCGCTCAAGTTGCCCGTGTAGCACATGGCCGCCTCGCACAGCTTGCCGCTGTCAAGCACCGCATCGATGGCCACGCGCATGTTCTCGACCCAGTTGAGCGAGTCAAAGATGCGAAACACATCTACGCCGGTGGCGGCCGCCTGCTGCACGAAATTGCGCACCACATTGTCCGGATAATTGGTGTAGCCCACGGCATTGGCAGAGCGCAACAGCATCTGCAACAGGATGTTGGGCACGGCCGCGCGCAGCCGCTCGAGCCGCTCCCACGGATCCTCCTTGAGATAGCGCATCGCCACATCGAAGGTCGCGCCGCCCCAACATTCGAGCGAGAACAATTGCGGCAGCAGCTGCGCGTAGTACGGGGCAATGCGCAGCATGTCATAGCCGCGCAGGCGCGTGGCCAGGAGCGACTGGTGGGCATCGCGCATGGTGGTATCGGTGATCAGCACGCGCTCCTGCTGCAGCATCCACTGCGCGAAGCGTGCCGGCCCCAGCTCATCCAGGCGCTGTTTGCTCCCGCTCGGCGGCGGCGTCAAGGCTCGCGGTGGGAGCCTTGCTGTGACCACGTGCTGCGGCAACGGGCGGCCGCGCACCTCGGGGTTGCCGTTGACGATGGTCTCGGCGATGAAATTCAGGATGCGTGTGGCCCGATCGCGGCGCGCCGGCGAAACGAACAGCTCCGGCGTCTCATCAATGAAGCGCGTGGTGTACTCGGCGTTGATGAAACGCGGATGGGTGATCACCTGGTCCAGAAAGCGCAGGTTTGTCACCACGCCGCGGATGCGAAACTCCCATAGCGCCCGGTGCATGCGCGCGATGGCTTCCGTGGGCGTCGGCGCCCAGGTCGTGATCTTCACCAGCAGCGAATCGTAGGAGCGGGTGATGACCGCGCCGGCGTAGGCCGTCCCGGCATCCAGCCGCACTCCAAAGCCGGCCGGGCTCCGATAGGCCGTGAGCCGGCCATAGTCCGGCACGAAATGATTCTCCGGATCCTCGGTGGTGACCCGGCATTGGAGCGCATGGGCACTCAAGCGGATTTCGCTCTGCGCCGGCACGCCGCTGGCGGCCTCGCCGATGCGCGCCCCGGCGGCGATGCGGATCTGCGCCTTGACCAGGTCGATGCCCGTCACGCATTCGGTCACGGTGTGTTCCACCTGAATGCGTGGATTCACCTCAATGAAATAGAACTGGCCGCTGTCGGCATCCTGCAGAAATTCCACCGTGCCTGCGTTGCAGTACTGCGCCGCGCGCCCGATCTTCAGTGCCGCCGCGCACAGCTGCTCGCGCTGCGCGTCGCTCAGGAACGCTGCCGGCGCGCGCTCGACCACTTTTTGGTTGCGCCGCTGCACGGTGCAATCGCGCTCGTACAGATGCACGAGATTGCCGTAGCTGTCGCCCAGTATCTGCACCTCGATGTGCCGCGCGCGCCGCACCAGCTTCTCGAGGTACACCTCGTCGTTGCCAAACGCCGTCAGCGCCTCCCGCCGCGCCAAGGGCAGCAACTCGGCCAGCTGCGCGTCGCTCGCGATGACCCGCATGCCGCGACCACCGCCGCCCCAGCTGGCCTTGAGCATCACCGGGTAGCCCACGGCCGCGGCCAGCGGCAGGCACTCGTCCAGCGCCGCGGGCAGAGCAGGCGTTGCCGGCATCACGGGCACGCCGGCCGCCACAGCCAGGTTGCGCGCGGCGACCTTGTTGCCCAACGTTCGCATGGTGGAAGGTTGTGGACCGATGAAGACCACGCCCGCCCGCGCGCAAGCGTCCGCAAATTCCGGACTCTCGGACAGGAACCCGTACCCCGGGTGAATGGCATCGCACCCGGCCTGCCGGGCCACCGCGACGATCTCCTCGATACCGAGGTACGCCTGCAGCGCCCCCTGTCCCTCGCCCACCAGGTAAGCCTGATCGGCCTTGGTGCGATGCAAGGAGAAGCGATCCTCCTGGGAAAACACGGCCACGGTGGCAATGCCCAGTTCGTTGGCCGCTCTCATTACGCGGATCGCGATCTCGCCGCGATTGGCGACCAGTATTCGACCGAAGGGTGGAGTGCTCATGGGCGCAAGTTCATGCAGGATTGGGGCCAAGTGTCCGCTGCAGGTACTGCTCGAAGCTGCCGGTCTCAGTTCGCTCCAATACCGCTTGTTCCACCAGGGATTCGGCCGCCTCCGCCTCGAACTGCGCCTGTCCGCTGGCCGAGTGTCCGGTCGGATCCAGGAGCCGCGCCCGATGCTGCGCCGAAATAGTGCGTGCGTATTCGGCGAAGTTACCCTCTGCACGCCGCAACTCGCGCAGCAGCCGGGCCGAGGGCGTCAGATCCAGGTCTCGCAGCTTATCCATCTGTCGAGTCAGCGCCCGCTGGTACCGACGCGATGCGTCCGAGCCATCGAGCACCTCGCAGATGCCCTGCAGTCCGTCGAAGATCTCAGCAGCCCAGTCCGTCAGCGCCACCGCGCGCCCCGCGCGTTCCAGCCGCAATCCCGGCTCGCGCCCGCGGCGCGCCACCAGCAGGTGATTGCGCTCCAGCGCCTCCTGCTCACTGGGTTCGATGGGCGCGCTCTCACGCATCAGACACAGGGCCAGCAGCGCCTCCATGAAGTGCAGCTCATCCGGACAGGCGCCCACCGGCTCGAACACGCAACTGTCCAGCGCCCGCACTTCCACATACTCCACCCCGGCGCGCCCCAGCGCCTGGCTCTGCAGCTCACCGCTAGCCGCCACCCGCTTGGGCCGGATATTGCTGTAATACTCATTGTCGATCTGCAGCACATTGGCGTTGAGCTGCCGATACTCGCCGTTCACGCATACGCCCAGCGCTGCGAACGGCGGATGCACCGTGTGGGTGGCGTGGCGCAGATCACGCAGGTATTCCTCCAGCGCATTGACCGATACTTCCACTCCCGCCTGATTGCGATTCCGATAGCCCAGATCGCTCATCCGCAGCGAAGTCGCGTGCGGCAGATACAGCGTGCCGGACCCCAGCGGCTGCAGCTGCTCATCGACGCGCTCCTGCATGAAACTGCGGCACAGTGCCGGCGACACACCGAACAGGAGCAGGGCCAGCCAACCAAAGCGCCGGTAGTTGCGCAGCACATCGAAATACGACACGGACAGGAATCCGGCGTCGGCCGCGCGCACCTCCCGCACCTCGGCCCACACCGGCCACATTTGCGGCGCGAAGGAATAATTGAAATGCGTCCCCGCGATGGCCTGCATCATGCCGCCGTAGCGGGTCTGCAGACCGCGCCGGTAGACCTCTTTGAAATGACCGCGATGCGAGCGGCCGTAGCGGGCGATGGGCACCTCGGCCTCGCCGCTGATCTCCCCCGGCATCGATGCCGCCCACAGCAGCTCATCCTCCAAATGGCGGTACACGAAATGGTGCAGATCGCCCAGGTACTGGAGCAACTCCCCGTTGTCGTTGAAGGTCGGGGTCACCAGCTCGAGCAACGACTCGGAATAGTCCGTGGTGACATGCGGGTTGGTTAAGGCCGCGCCGAGCGCAACCGGGTGCGCGCGCGCCGAGACACGCCCAGCGGGCGTGACCCGCATGGTCTCACGCTCCAGCCCGCGGCGCCCACCCGCCAAAGCCGCCTGCTGGCGGCTGTTCACCAGCGCTGCCAGCCGCCGCTCGTAGACGCGATCCACCACCGCTCTAACCATCCGTCCACTCCCTGAACCTGCCACCACGGCGAACTGCCGCCACGGCGAAACTGCCGCCACGGCGAGTCCCTCGCCATGTCTCGCGCCACAGCTTGCCCGCCGTCGCGCGCTCGCGAGCGCCGCAATCTTGCCCGTGCAGAAATTATACCGAGGTGGCATCCTACGCGAACTTCCACCGCCACCCGCGGCGAAGCGCCCGCCTTGACCCGGAGGCCATCATGCTGGTTGGATCTGCTCCCCGTCGCGTCGCCATAGTCGGTGGCGCCCGCATCCCCTTTGCCCGCTCTCATAGCGCCTATCAAGGCCAGAGCAACCAGGATTTGCTCACCGCGGCCCTGCGGGCACTGGTGGAGCGCTTCAAGTTGCACGGTCAGCGCCTCGGTGACGTGATCGGCGGCGCGGTCATCAAACATTCCAAAGACTTCAACCTGGTGCGCGAATCGCTCCTGTCCACGGCGCTTCACCCCCAGACGCCGGGACTGGACATCCAACGCGCCTGCGGCACCAGCCTGGAAGCGGCCATTCTGGTGGGCAACAAGATCGCCCTGGGGCAGATCGATGCCGGTATCGCCTGCGGCGTTGACACCGTCAGCGACCCGCCGGTGGTATTCCCCAATTCGTTCCGCGATCTGCTGATACAAAGCTACCGCGGTCGCAGCTTCGGGGCGCGGTTTTCGCCCTGGCTCAAACTTCGGCCGCGCGACCTGAAGCCCGTGCTGCCCGGAGTCATTGAGCCGCGCACCGGACTGTCCATGGGCCAGGCCTGCGAGCAGATGGCCAAGACCTGGAAAATCAGCCGTGCCGAGCAGGATCGGGTGGCTTTTGAAAGTCACCGCAATGCCGGCGCCGCCTGGAAGGCCGGCTTCTACGACGAGCTGGTGGTGCCGCATGCCGGGCTGGCGCGCGACAACAACGTGCGGGCCGATACTTCTGTGGAAAAGCTGGGCACGCTGCGCCCGGTGTTCGATACCAGCGGCGCGGGCACGCTGACGGCGGGTAACAGCACACCGCTCACCGATGGCGCCGCCGCCGTGCTGCTCGCCTCACCCGAGTGGGCGCAGGCGCACGATCTGCCCATACTGGCCTACTTGCGTGCCGGTAAGACCTGGGCGGTGGATTTTGCCACCGGCAACGAGGGGCTCCTGATGGCGCCCGCCTACGCGGCCTCTGCCATGCTGACGGATCTGCAACTCCAGCTGCAGGAGTTCGATTACTACGAGTTGCACGAAGCCTTCGCGGCGCAAATGTTGTGCACGCTCAAAGCCTGGGACTCGCCCGAGTTCTGTCGCGATCGTCTCGGCCGGCAGAGCGCACTGGGCACGATTGATCCCGCTAAGATCAATGTCAAAGGCGGCAGCGTCGCCTTGGGCCATCCTTTCGGCGCCACCGGCGCGCGCATATTGGGAGGCCTGGCCAAGCTGCTCGCCTCCGACTCCAAGGCGACGCGTGGCCTGATTTCCGTGTGCACCGCCGGCGGCATGGGAGTGACCGCAGTGGTGGAGCGCGCCTGATGCCGCGACAGTATTTTTCCTCGGGTTCCACCTGGGAACCCATCGTGGGTTACTCGCGTGCGGTTCGAGTCGGCGACTACGTGCACGTCTCCGGCACCACTGCCACCGGCGCGGACGGTAAGATCGTAGGCGTCAATGATCCGGCTGAACAGACGCGCCAGGCGTTGCGCAACATCGACGCCGCGTTGCAGCGGGCCGGCGCTACGCTGGCACAGGTGGTGCGCACGCGCATATATGTGGTGAACATTGCGGACTGGGAACTGATTGGGCGCGCCCACGGAGCGGTGTTCAGTGAAATTCGCCCGGCCACGGCCATGATCGAGGTCAGCCGCCTCATCGCCCCGGAGATGTTGATCGAAATCGAAGCCGACGCCTGGCTGGGCGCCTAAGCGCGGTCGGGCGGGCGAAGGTACCTTGAGCATGGCTCGCTGGGAAACGCTGATGGCGCGCGACGGGCACGAATTCGCCGCCTACCTCGCTCCCGCGTATGACGATGCGCCGAAGGACGTAACCAGCGCAGTTCCGCCTTCCGCCCGGCGTGGCGGGCCGTCGCCATCCCGGCGCGGCGCCGTGGTGATCCTGCAGGAGATCTTCGGCGTCAACGAACACATTCGCTCGCTCGTGCGCCAGTACGCGGCGGCGGGCTTCGTGGCCATTGCTCCGGCCTTGTTTGACCGAATCGGCCGCAACATCGAACTGGGCTACAGTCCGCTGGAAGTCGAGCAGGCACGAGGCTATAAGCTGCAGGCTGACCAGACCAAAGCGCTGCTCGACATCGCGGCGGCGGTCAATGTCGTGCGTCATGTGGGCAAGGTGGCGCTCATCGGCTACTGCTGGGGCGGCATGCTCAGCTGGGTGGGCGCCGGGCGACTGCCCGTGCAGGCGGCGGTGGGCTATTACGCCAGCCGCGTGTGGGAACAACTCGATCGCCTGCCTGCCTGCCCCGTGCTGCTGCATTTCGGGGATCGGGACGCGAATATACCGCGCGCGGAAATTGATCGCGTGCGGGCCGCCTACCCCGAAGGTCAGTATTATTTCTACGCGGCCGACCACGGCTTCAATTGCAGCGCGCGCGCCAGCTATGACGCACCGAGCGCCGCGCTCGCCTGGCAGCGCACGCAGGATTTTCTCAAAACTTACCTGGGCTGAAGAGGCTGAACCGTCCATGCAACTGACCGATTCCTCGCTGCTGCGCCGCCACTGTTACGTCAATGGCGAATGGCTCGAGGCGGCCGATGGCCGCACCACCGAAGTACGCAATCCCGCCACCGGGGCGCCGCTGGGGACCGTGCCGATTCTCGACGCCAACGCCACGCGCCGCGCCATTGCCGCCGCCGCGGCCGCGTTCCCCGCCTGGGCGGCCCGCACTGCCGGCGCCCGCGCCCTGCTGCTGCGGCGTTGGTTTGAACTCATGATGGCCAACCAGAAGGATCTGGCCACTCTCATGACCGCCGAACAAGGCAAACCCCTGGCCGAAGCCATGGGCGAAATTGCCTATGCCGCCTCATTCGTGGAATGGTTCGCCGAAGAAGCCCGGCGCGTGTACGGCGAGATCATCCCCGGTCACCACGCCGACAAACGGATACTGGTATTGCGCCAGCCCGTCGGTGTGGTCGCGGCCATCACGCCGTGGAATTTTCCCGCCGCGATGATCACGCGAAAGGCCGCGCCAGCGCTGGCGGCCGGTTGCACCTTCGTGGTCAAGCCGGCCGGGCAGACGCCCTTGTCGGCCCTCGCCATGGCCGAGCTCGCCGCCCGTGCCGGTATTCCCCCCGGCGTATTCAATGTCATCACGGGCGGCGCCCGTGAGATCGGCGCTGAGCTGACCGCCAATCCCACGGTGCGCAAGCTCAGCTTTACCGGCTCTACCGAAGTCGGCCGCGTGCTCATGGCGCAGTGCGCGCCCACCTTGAAGAAACTGTCCATGGAACTGGGCGGCAACGCACCCTTCATCGTCTTCGAAGACGCCGACCTCGACGCCGCCGTACAGGGCGCCATCGCCAGCAAGTACCGCAACACCGGACAGACTTGCGTGTGCGCCAATCGACTGCTGGTGCAGGAGAGTGTGTACGAGGATTTTGCCGCGCGCCTGGCCAAGTCCGTGAGCGCGTTTCGTGTGGGCGATGGTCTGCAGGGCGTCACCGACATCGGCCCCTTGATCGACGCCAACGCGCTGGCCAAAGTGCAGGAGCATGTGGCCGACGCGCGCGCCAAGGGCGCCACTGTAACCCTTGGCGGCAAGCCTCACGCCTTGGGCGGCACGTTCTACGAGCCCACCATCCTTACGGGTGTGAACAGCACCATGCTGATGGCCCGCGAAGAGACCTTCGGGCCGGTGGCGCCGCTATTTCGATTTCGCGATGAGCGCGAAGCCCTGCAGATGGCCAACGACACCGAATTCGGCCTGGCCTCTTATTTGTACACGCGCGATCTCGCACGCTCTTTTCGCGTGGCCGAGGCGCTGGAATACGGCATCGTAGGTCTGAATACTGGACTCATCTCCACTGAAGTCGCACCCTTTGGCGGCGTCAAGCAATCGGGCTTCGGCCGCGAAGGCTCTCGCCACGGCATTCTCGATTACACGGAATTGAAATACCTGTGCATCGCCGGTATCAGCCCGGTATGAGTGCGGGTAGGCTCGCGTGCTAGGCATACTGACCGTCAACACCGGCACCCCGGACGCCCCGCGCGCCCGCGAAGTGCGCCGGTTCCTGCGCACTTTCCTGGCCGACCCGCGCGTCGTCGAATTGCCGCGATTCCTGTGGCTGCCGCTTCTGAACGGTGTGATCCTGCCCCTGCGCGCCCCACGCAGCGCCCGCAACTACCAGCGGGTGTGGATGCCGGAGGGCTCACCGCTGGCAGTTTATTCGCGACAACTCGCCGCGGCGTTGGAGCAGGAGCTGCGCGGCGGAGGCGCCCAGGCGCTGCACTTCGAGAACGCATTCCTGTACTCGGCGCCGCAAGTGGCGACCGCCTTGGAACGCCTGCGCGCCGCTGGCGCCAGCGAGATCGTCGTACTGCCGTTGTTCCCGCAGTGCAGTGGCACCACCACCGGCGCCGTATACGATCAGATCGCCGCGACCTTGCGCAGCTGGCGCGACCTGCCCGCTCTGCGGTTGATCAGCAATTACCACGCCGACAGCGCCTATATCCACGCCTTGGGCCAGAGCGTGCGCGAATATTGGCGCCCGCAGGATCAGCGCTCGCATCTACTGCTGTCTTTCCACGGTATCCCGGAACGCTGCGTGCAGCGCGGTGACCCCTATGAGCGTCAATGCCGGGAGACCGCGCGGCTGCTGGCCGCAGAACTTGAACTGGACGCGAGCGCCTGGACTTTGAGTTTTCAGTCGCGCTTCGGCAAAGCCCGCTGGCTGACCCCGGCAACTGATCAGACGCTGGCCGAGCTGCCGCGGCGCGGCGTGCGCGACTTGGTTGTCCTGTGCCCCGGTTTTGCGGTCGACTGCCTGGAGACCCTGGAAGAGATCGCGATCGGCGGACGGGAGATATTCCTGCACGCCGGCGGCGAGCGTTTCGCCTACATTCCGGCCCTCAATGCCAGCGCTGCCCATGTTCGCGCGCTCGCCGCCCTGGTGCGCGCTGACCACACCCCTGCAGGCACGGCGATCGCGCGCGGCCCTGACGCCGCGTGACAGTCTTATCTTGCGCATGGAGTCCGCATGTATCACTACCCCGCCGACATCTACACCGAACCTGATCCTGATCCAGACACTCTGGCCAACCTTGGGCCACTCAC
>Ga0075015_100000617_pt1 | contig 12535 bp, 8 predicted proteins | sample AleBraG_ABR_2013_FD_71476 | JGI IMG/M metagenome (GOLD analysis project Ga0075015, IMG submission 71476) | Freshwater sediment microbial communities in response to fracking from Pennsylvania, USA - Alex Branch Run_MetaG_ABR_2013 | ecosystem: Environmental > Aquatic > Freshwater > Creek >...
CCTTGTCGTTTGGATTAATGCTAAGTGCGGTCTCGATAGCCGGTGATGCCAAGACCGCCGGCAAGTCCGGAGCGAAGGCTGCTCCGGCCCCACCCAATCCAGCCGACCTGATCTGGCCCCTGTCGCCCGACCCGCCGCGCATCCGGTGGGTGTCCGCCTACAGCGACATGGCGAAAGTAAAGAACCCGGCGGCCAAGAAATCCAGTTGGATGGACAAGGTTACCGGGACAAAGACCGCGGAGGAGAAGCTCGAACTGCGCAAGCCCTACGGCATCACGACGGATGCGCGGGGTCGAATCTACACGGCGGACACGGAGCTGAAAGTCGTGTTCATCATTGACCCGGTAGCGAAAACAGTGGAGCGTCGCGAGGGCAATAGCAGAGCTCCGCTAGCTTTGCCCGTGGGGGTGGCCGTGGATGCAGAAGACCGGCTGTTCGTATCCGACGCGGAGCTTCATTCTTTGATCTGTTTCAGTGCCTCCGGTCAGCCGATCAGCCGATTCGGAACCACCAATTTGGGCCGGCCGGGCGGCATTGCACTCGACCGCGCGCGCAATCGTCTCTATGTCGCCGACGCCAAGGAGAGCCGGATCGCCGTGTTCGATTCGGTATCGATGAAGCTGCTGGCTTACTATGGCAGCCCCAGCAAGCCCGGAAAGAGGGACAACGGCACGTTCCTGGCTCCCACCAACGTAGCGGTGGATAGCAAAGGCATGATTTACGTCGCCGACACCTGGAACTACCGGGTGCAAATCCTCGATGCCGATGGGAAGTTTGTGCGCGCGTTTGGCGCACAGGGCGACCGGCCGGGCGAGTTCATTCGCCCCAAAGGGATCGCCGTCGATTCCGAGGGCCATGTCTATGTCGCCGATGCGGAGTTCAACAACTTCCAGGTCTTGACGGCGGAAGGGCAACCCCTGCTCGCCGTGGGAACGTTGGGCAGCGACCCTGGCCAGTTCGCGTTGATCGCCGGGTTGTACATCGACGCCAAGGATCAGATCTACACCACTGAGATGTTCAAGGGCCGGGTGCAGATGTTTCAGTACATCCGGCAACCGGCCATGGGCCCCGGGAAGGGAGGTGACCACTAACAGGTGCACAGGCTTAAAGCCTGTGCCGCCAGAAATAAAAAGTGCACCAGAGACACAAAAGTGGCACAGGCTTTAGCTTGTGCTGATTGATGTTCCACTTCTTTGAAACAGGAGACTATTGAATGAAGCTGAAGTTATTCAGTTTGACAGTTGCTGCGGTTGCGATCGCATCAACTCAACTCGCTGGCGCTCCGACCAATCTTCCCAAGACGGGGTTGGCCGGGTCGACACATGACATCGGGGGCAACGGATGCAAGTCCTGTCACGCTCCTCACAACGGTTCCACGGCCAACGGAGGATCCCAAAACACGGGACTCATCTTGTTGTGGGCCCGTTCTTTTCCGGCCTCCGCAAATACGTTCGGCGTCTACGACTCTGCCACCATGCAGAACAAGGCGGTGGAGCTGGGCGGAAGCGCCTTGACCACATCGACGGACGTCCGGATGTACTCCCTGCTCTGCCTAAGCTGCCATGACGGCGTTACGTCCAGTTTCTCGCCGGCCATGCAAACCAAAAACCAGGTTGGTTCAAAGGCGGCGTTTGGGGCAGGCGCATATGAATCGCTCGGTCTGACCAACGACCATCCGGTGAATATGCCCTATGACCCGACGAAGAACCCATCGTTACAAGCGGTGGCCACGGTCTCGTCAACCCTGCCGTTGTTCGGCTCAACCAATACCGTACAGTGCGCTTCCTGCCACGATCCGCACAGCGACGTAAACACCAACTATCTGCGCCAGGCGAACAATACTGCGCACTGCACCACTTGCCATCTGTAGGCATTCACAGGCGTGGTGGGTGCGGCCGTCCATCCTCACCCACTGCGTATTTCAGGAGACCATTGTTGAAACTGCGACTTGATCTCGTTTGTCTGCTGCTAGGGGCGATCGCGCCTCCAGCGGCGCTGCGGGCACAAGAGAAACCTTTGAATATTTCCGCCACCGTCTACACCGGTTTCTACAGCACCAGCACGAAGGGCGAGGCGAACCAGTCGCTGGAATTCGTCCCGCTGGGAGCGCGCTTTGACATTGACGGCTTCGTCATGTCGCCGGACTTACTGTCATATTCAGTACAACCGGAGCTGGCCGTAGGTCCGCAAGCCAGTGAAGCTGGGATTCAAGGCGGCAACGGAATCCGTCTGCGGTTTACCCTGTTGCGCAAGCGAGCCTTTCCGCTCACTTTTCGTTACTCGAATACGGAAGTGCAGGATGTCTATTTTGGCGGTCTCTCACAGATCTCCGGCTACCGGTTGCAGAACCGGACCAAGGATATCGGCGTAACCTGGGAGGTGCAGCCGTCCAAGAATCTGGGGCTGATTCTCGATTGGGGCAGAGGATCGGTCGATTCCAAGTCGGATATCGCAGAGGTTCCCGACTACGTTTCTCACCAGGATCATATAAATGCCGATGCCAAATATGAACACGGCGGCTGGGACCTCGAGATCTTCGGACATCGCCAGCAACAGCAATCGAACCTGCTGGCTCCGATTCAGGGAACGGGCACGGCCGGTACGTTGACCCAGACCGTCGAGCAATTTCAGGCATCCGCCCGCAAAACACTTTTTAAGGATTCCGAACTCTACGTCGATGGCGGGACCCAAGCCACTTCCACGCTTCTGTTTACGCTGCCGATCGACCTCTTCACGCGCTATGGAAGCGCGAGCTTGCGCTTGTTTCAGCGGAGACGGTGGAAGGCTTCGTTCCGCGCCGGGTACTCTTCGAATGTCGCCAGCCAACTGTTGGCTCAGGCCGCGGCCAGTCTCTCTGCGCCCGGCGCCGTGGCATCGGGCGACACGGTGTTAGTGCCGTTCTCTCACGGCGTGTCAAACCTCAATTTGAGTGGAACGACGTCGGCCGAACTGGCCTATGGAATCGGCGTTTACGGCAGCGTCGAACGCAACGAGATTCTCGCTTCCAATCAGGGCGGCCCGCTCAATTCCAGCTACTTTTTGGCCACTGCGGGAGTGAACTACTCGAAGAAATTCGATTGGGCAAGCTTCAATGGACAATACGGACGGGAATTGGGATACGGGTCGGTAACGGGCCAGTCCGGAACGATTCAGGGCCAGATCTATCGTGTGAGCGCTCAGCACACAGCCACGAACGGAATGGTCTTTGAAGTGACCGTTCACGGTTCGGACCAATCCGTGAACAACGTGCAACCGTTCTCGAACGACAGTCTGGCGGCAGATGCCAGCGTGGCTTTCCAGGTTGCGGGCGGCATCGGTGCGCGCCTCGGTGGCGGTTGGCAGCGCAGTGCGTTCATCAACTCCGCAAATGAATTCCGAACCAACGGATATACGGTGCTGGCGAGCATCGAGCATCCGCAGTATCAGTTCAGCGTTGCTTTGAACGACAGCTTGAGCAACTCGCTGCCGCTGTATAACGATCTGCTCGGCCTCGGCCCCGGAGCAGCGTCGTTATTCGGCCTGCAGGTGATTCCCAGCGACTATCGCGCCTTGAGTTTCTCCGCGCACGCCAACCCGCTACGGAAACTCGAGTTGTCGGCAACCTGGACCCGCTCCCGCCAACATCTTGGCGGCGTGCTGAGCAACGACTTCGAACTGTTGAACGCCTACGTCACCTATCACTTCCGCAGGCTGCAACTGGAATCCGGATACATTCGCTTCAAACAAACCTTCGCGCTGTATCCGAGCACCAACCGCATGCGCTTCTACGTACGCGTCCAACGGACGGCACGGATTTTGTGATGAGACTTCTTCTGTACGCCGCAGCACTCGTGCTGGCCTTGGCCACAACGGCGCCAGCCTTGACGCCCACGCGGGGCACCGTGGAGTACGTTCGCACAATACCCTCGGTGCGGGAGTTCACCAAACCGCGCAAGCTCCTGACGAAGCTGGTGAACTGGATCGCCGGCCCGCCCGAGGACAAGCCCGAGATTGTGCGCCCGTACTCGACCACTCGAGACAGCACCGGCCGGCTGTTGGTGGCCGATCCCGGGCAGCGCGGCGTACACATTTACGATTTTGAAAAGCACAAGTACCAGTTTCTGAAAGGGCCGCGCGGCAACGCCTTCCTCTCACCCATGGATGTGGCCTGTGACGCGACCGACAAGATCTACGTGAGCGACTCCGCGCGCGGCCAGGTGTATGTTTTCGATCCGCGCGGGCGCTTTCTTCGCGCCTTCGGAAAAGGACCGGAGGCGCGTCTCGAGCGGCCGACGGGTATGTTCCTCGATCGCGCCACAAAGCGGCTCTACCTCACCGATACGCTCCGGCATCAAGTGCTGGTGTTCGGTTTGGAGGGCGGGCTTCTTCAAGCGATAGGCAAGCGCGGCGCCGAACCGGGCGAGTTCAACTATCCAACGGCGCTGACCCTGGCGGGCGGCAAGCTCTACGTCGTCGATGCGATGAATTTCCGGATTCAGACATTCACCGCCGATGGGCAGTTCGTGAGCGCCTTTGGGCAGTTGGGGAACAGCACGGGAACTCTGAACCGCCCCAAGGGTATTGCCGCCGACACGGACGGCAATTTGTACATCGTCGATGCGCTATTTGAGACCGTCCAGATCTTTGACGCTTCCGGGCGTTTGCTGCACTACTTCGGGTCCAGTGGCGCGGCGCCCGGCCAGTTTCAACTTCCGTCCGGCATTTCCATCGACGACCGCAACATCATTTACATAGCCGACTCTATGAACCACCGCGTTCAAGTGTTTCGTTACCGGAGGCAGGCGGAATGAGCCGTCTCGCCGCTGCCGGAATTCTCGTTGGGACGATCCCGCTGTTTGCCGCCAGTAACAAGCAAGCGGTGATCGGAAGCCAGCATGACCTTTCGATCAGCGGCAGCGGCCCCGTGAAGTCGGCAAGCGGCAGCGCCTGCCTGTTCTGCCATGCGCCCCACAACGTCAATCCGAATGTCACGCCACTCTGGGATCAAACCCTGTCTTCGCAAACCTATTCCACATACACCAGCAGCACTTACAAGTCCGGCGTCGAGACGCCAGGCGCCGGTTCCTCCAAGCTGTGTTTGAGTTGTCACGACGGAACCGTAGCCGTTGGATTGACCGTGGCCCAAGGACTGATCCCGACCTCGGGCACTATGCAGGCTGCCGATGTATTCGGCTCAAACCTGTCCATCAGCCATCCAGTCAGCATGATTCCGGCGGACGATGGATCGCTGGTCACCTCCTTGTTCACCAACCCGCCCTCGACCAAGGACCCAGCCGTGAAACTGGTGTCGGGGAAAGTGGAATGCACCACCTGCCACGATCCGCATACGCCGAACTACGATCCAGCCGTGCCAATGTTTCTGGTGCGCTCCAATTCGGGCGGGACGTTATGCCTGGCCTGCCACGACCCGTCCCGCGGACAGCCTAATTTTCTGAATGGCTGGACTACCGGGGCTCATGCGACCGCGGCCAACACCGTTCCGGCCACGGCCAGCTTCGGCAAGTACGGGACCGTGGCGGCCAACGCCTGTTCCAACTGCCACAACGCCCACAACAATGCCGCCGGGCCGCGAAATCTGCGCGGGCTCGAAGAGGCGGCGTGCACGCCGTGCCATGGGGGCGCGAGCGTGTCGCCCGCTTTGCAAAATATCACGGGCGTCTACGCCAAGACCTACTCGCATCCGACGATGACGGTTTCCGGCGTCCACGATCCGGTGGAGGCGCTGCCCGTGAATAACACACGCCATGCCGAATGCGCGGACTGCCACAACTCTCACGCCGCCTATGCACAGACCGGAGTTGCCGTGGCACCCGCCGCCCAAGCCAGCCTTGCCAATGTGAGCGGTTATGATACATCCGGTTCACTCACGGTGGCTGCCACGGAGTATCAGGTTTGCTATAAATGTCACGCCGACAGCACCAACAAACCCACCAGCAGCATCTATGGCCGGACCGCGAGCCGTTATCCCGCCGGACCGATGCCGGCTGCCGATCCAATTCAACCTCCGAAACCCGCCGATCAGTACAATCTCCGCCTGAAATTCATGAGTTCCATCGGACACAATGTGGCGGGCGCCAGCGTCGTGACTACGGCCAACACATCGCTGCGGCCGTATATGCTGAACGTGGACGGAGTCACCAACAACACCAGCCGCCCGCTGTCCACGGCGGCCAGGCTCTACTGCACGGACTGCCACAACAACGACCAGGCCAGATCCTCCAATGGCACCGGGCCGAATGGGCCGCATGGATCGGCATTCCCGCATCTACTTCAGCTCAACCTTTTCCAGGACGCACTCGGCGGCGGAGGCGGTGGAGGTGGCGGGACAACGGCGGGCGCGCTGTGCAACAAATGTCACAATCTGACGACGGTGCGCGGGATCAGCCCTCACGGAGATCACTCCGGCGTGGGCTGCACCACCTGTCACGATCCGCATGGCGTCATCGGCGGCACTCCCGGAGCCAATCGGGCCATGATGAACTTCGATACGGGTGTCGCCGCGAAGTCGACGACGTATTTCGGCTACTACTACACCGGGACGACGAAGGGTTGCTACACCAGTTGCCATGGCGAAAACCATAACCCGCACAACTACTAAGAAAACCTTTTTCCATCAGCCTGCTCTGTGGACACTGGCCGGGATTTTGATCGCGAGCGTTCTGGTGGCCGGACAACCATCCGCCGACGCGACCGTGGAACTGCGCTATGTCTGCACCTATGGCGCCAAGGATGGCATCCATCCGCCTCGTCTCTCGAACAAGAAGCTGGCAGTGGCCGCCACCGGTCACGGCGACCATCCCTATGGACTGGGATTCCCGGCAGCGGTGGCTACCGATCTCGAGGGCCGCATTTGGATCGCGGACAGCGGCACGGCGTCGGTGCACGTGTTCGACCGGAAAAGCGGAGCCTACCGGGAAATTCGCAAGGCTGGGGCGTATACACTCGAGCAGCCGGCCGGGGTTGCGTGCGATCGCGAGGGCAGGATGTACCTGGTGGATACGGCATTGTCCAACGTTTTCGTTTTTGAGAATGGCGAGTATGCGCGAGCCCTGATGAAGCCGGCAACGCGGCATCTGCTGACGGGTCCAACGGTGATTGCGTTTTCCGAAGATGAGCATACGATCTATGTCGCCGATCCGCCCAAGAACGCGATTGTCGCTCTGAACCGGGAGGGCGAAGTGGATGCCACCATCCGGCTGACAGATGCGACCCGGGAACCGTCGGCGATCGCCGTTGTCAACAACCAGATCTATGTTCTGGGCAGCCGGGAGCACCGGGTGGAGTTCTTCAGCCCCGCCGGGGAGCGCCGCGGCGAGTTGCGGTGGGAGGGCGTGCAATTTCCAACAACGTTTGCTTTTGACGCGGCGAACCGGCGATTTCTAGTGGCCAACCCAAGCGTGTCGGCAGTCGAGATTTTTGACGAGGAGGGACGCGGCCTCGGCGCGTTTGGACAGTTGGGAGACCGTGCGGATCAGCACCGGCGCGTTGATGCTGTGCATGTCGACGCCCGTGGTTTGGCATATCTGGTGGACTCCCATCATGGGAAGGTGTTGGTGTTCAGAGGCCAATAATAGGTCTTACGGCTGACCTCAGTGGTGGGTTGGCCGGATGGCGCCGATCGGAAGAAGCCTTCTGACCGGCAGCCGGACGACTGCCGGAGCATTTAATTAGGCAATCTGATTGGCTCCCAACAAGCTGGGCGCTTGTGGAGGACTCCCCATCCGGGTGTCAGAGCTAAGTCTATCCGATCGGAGAGCGGATACATCCTGGATGACAGGGTACACTTCCAGTAATTGCATTTCATCCTCAACGACCAGGCCGGGATGGTTTCTGAGAAGGGGTTCGCTGGACGGCTCGCGCGAATATTCGAAATACTCCTTGCAACCATGTGCTGGGCTCGGAACCGCCCGGTTCTTGCAGCCGGAAAGCGTCTTCGCCGCTACGCGAAACTCCGCAATGCGTGTGCTTCGTCGTCATGCACGTCGAAGACGGTGTAGAGTTTGGTGATCTGCAGCAGGTCTTGCACGCGTTTGGTCAGTCCCAGCAGTTTCAGGGTGCCGCCTGCGTTCGCAACTGAAGTGTATCCTGCGACCAGCTCGCCGATACCAGAGCTGTCGATGTACGAAACATCTCCCAGGTTCAGCAGGATCTTCTTGTTTCCCTTGGTTGTCAGCTCCCGCACCGCGTCGCGGATCACGCTCGACCCTTCGCCGAGAGTGATCCGGCCAGAAACATCGATCACCGTTACGTCGCCCACTTGACGGGTATTCAATTTCGCGCTCATTGATATTCAGGTCTCCTCGTCCTTATCGATTCAGCCTAAGTTTACTCGATCAAGAAGCCGATAGGTCCTGGATGACGCGCAATCCGGAAGTTAGCATCAGCAAAAAGTAGGGGAAGTATCCGACCACTCGTTCCCTATCCAGACAACAGGTTCCAATGAGAATGTTGCCGGAAGTTTCCGCCGCCATCGTCAAGTGACGTCATTCGAACCGGCACTTTCCCGGCCAGCTCGTCGAAGAAACTCAGCAGCGGCGCGTGAGCCAAAGGGTGTATCCTCGGGGAACATTCATCATGAAGCTGACTCTCAAAGTGCCGTGTGGGCTCTGCTTGACCTCGGTTCTGTGGTCCCAATCCATGCTGACACTGCAAGAGGCACTCGAAACCACTCTTCGGCAGCATCCGCAAGCGCAGATTGGCGAGATGCAGGTTGCGGCCAGCCGCGGAGTCCAGCGCGAGGCGTCGGGCATCTTCGACCGCGTTTACAGCAGCGGGTTGCAGCAAAGCTTTGCGCCGACGCCGCTCAGCACGGCCCAACAGGAAGCCGCTGGAGTCGGATTCAAGTCCGCCGACACCAATCTCACCAGCCTCAGTGCGGGCGCGACGCAATTGTACCGGAACGGTATCACCGCGGGACCCGTGATCGAACTGGATCGCTCGCGCGACCGGCTGTTGAATCCGGCCGGCATCAATCAGTCCCGCGTCGCTTATCAAATGACTATCCCTTTGCTACGCAACAAGGGGCCGCAGGTGGTGGCCGCGCAAGAGACCGCGGCCGGCGTGCAAATCGAGGCCAGCCAACTGGACCTGATCCAGACCTACACTGATTTGTTGACGAACACGGCCGTCGGCTACTGGGATCTGGTGGGCGCAATCCGGCTCCTCGAAGTCGCGGTGAGCTCGGAGCAACGCGGGCAGACGCTGCTCGAAAACGTCATTGACTTGATCCATGGGGAGAGGATTCCGCCCAACGACATCCATCAAGTGCGCGCCAATCTGGCCGATCGGACTGCCGCCCGGCACGCCGCGCAACAGCAGGTCGCCGTGGCGCGCCAGCAGTTGGCGCTGGCCATGGGCCTCCCTCCGGAAGGCATGGCTTTATTGCCCGATCCAGCGGAGGATCTTCCCGATGGAATCGGCGCGCCGCCGAGCGATCCGGAATCGATCCGGCGATACCTTGCGCTGGCGCTTGCCCAGCGCGCCGATTATCTGGCGGCGCGGAAACGCGTGGACGCTCAACGCGCGCTGCTGGCGCAGGCGAAGAACGGTTTGCTCCCCGCCGTTGATTTGACGCTGTCCAGCGGATACAGCGGACTGCGCGAAGGGGTGTACCCATCCAGTTATCTCACCGCTCCTTTCCAGGGTGTTCGCGGCCTGGATGCAGCCGCCGGCGTGCGTTACCAATTTGCTCCGCGCAACAATGCGGCTGCTGGACGGTTGGCCCAGACCGAAGCGGCCATACGCCAAGCCGAACTTCGCGCCGCCGACACCGCCCGCAATATCACCGCCGCGGTGCTGGTTGCGCTGGACGGCGTGCGAAACGCCGGCCTGCGTCTGGCTCGGGCGCGCGAATCCGTCATCGCGTTCCAGGCGGCGCTCGACGGTGAACGCGAGAAGTACCGGCTTGGGTTCGGGTCGCTGGTGGACATTCTCACCACAGAGGACCGCTTGACGGCTTCGCTGGCGGTTCAGGTGCAAGCGCGGCTGGATGCGGCGGTTGAGCTGGCGCGCCTGCGGCAGGCCACCGGTACTCTGGTGGAGCCGTTGGCGGCCGCGCCGCGGGCGGACCGCCAGGCTTTTGTGACGCTTCCCGCGTTCGGCGGAGTTCAGCCATGAACACAGAAATCTACCGGAAAGTGTCCATCGAGCGTCTTTCCTCTCCGGAACAACTCGACCAATTGCTCAAAGTCAACTCGGCGCGAAGCTGGGCTGCGCTGCTGGCCATCCTGCTGCTGTTGGCCCTGACCGTGGTATGGGCCTTTCAGGGATCGATCGCGACCACCGCGCCGGGGCAGGGCGTGATCGTCCGGACCGGCGGCGTGCTCAACGTGTCCGCCAGCGGTTCGGGCGTCGTGGCGTCGTTGAATATCAAGGTAGGCGACCGGATCAGCAAGAACCAGGTGATCGCGCAAGTGGCGCAGCCGGCCTTGGTGGAACGGATTCGCGCTACTACGGAAGCCATCAGCGAGGCGCAACGCGCGCGGTCCGTGGCCGGACAAATGCGCGGAGGCAGCGCGAAGCTCCAGTTGGAGGCTCTGGATCGCCAACGGGAGAACGCCCGGCGTGAGATCAAGGTATTGGAAGATCAAGCGAAGCTGGTGGCCGAGCAAGTCCCGCTGGAGGCCGAGTTGCTCGCCAAGGGACTGTTGACGCGTCAGCAGACCTACGCCACGAAACAGAAGCTGGTGGAGATCGAGGGACGGATCGCCGGTCTCAACGCCGACCTGAAACGTTATGACTCGGAGCAATTTGCCATCGAGAACCAGCCGATGCAGGCCGATGTCGAGATGAAGTCGCGCGTCGCCAGCCTGGAGCGCGAGTTGGCCGGACTGCGCAAGGAATTGGAAGTCGCAGGAAACGTGGTCAGTCCGTACACCGGAGAGGTGATTGAACTCCGGGTTACGCCGGGTTCGGCAGTCACCGCGGGCGTGCCGATGCTCAGTATTCAACCGGATCTTGATCAACTGGATGTGCTGGTCTATGTCCCATCGGCATTGGTCAAGCAGATCCGAGCGGGCATGGAGGCGCAGATTTCGCCATCGACGGTAAGGCGGGAGGAATACGGCTACCTGAGGGGCGAGGTGACCTCGGTGGCCGACTACCCGGCGACTCCGGCCGCGCTCATGCGCAACTTTCAGAACGAGCCGCTGGTCGGCGCGATCACGGGAGGAGGTCCGGTAACCGAGCTGCATGTGCGCCTTCTGCCCGATGAGAAGACTCCCAGCGGCTATCGCTGGTCTTCGCCGTTGGGACCCCGGATCAAACTCTCGAGCGGTACTTTGGTCTCGGCGCAGGTCGTCACCCGGCGTCAACGGCCCATCAATCTTGTGATCCCTTCAGTAAAGGAGATGCTCGGCTTGAGCTAGCGCGACTGCCATGGCACTCCCTAACTTCCGCCGGTCGCGCGCGCGAACACCCACGGTGCTCCAGATGGAGGCCGTGGAATGCGGCGCGGCGTCGCTGGCGATCGTTCTCGGCTATTACGGCCGATGGATTCCGCTCGAGCAACTCCGCCTCGATTGCGGCGTGTCGCGCGACGGCAGCAAGGCCAGCAATGTTCTGAAGGCCGCGCGCAAACACGGGCTCACTTGTAAGGGACTGAAGAAAGAGCCGTCCGACTTACGGAATATCCCGCGGCCGGCGATCCTGTTTTGGAACTTCAATCACTTCGTGGTCCTGGAGGGGTTCGGCCGCGACAAGGCGTACTTGAACGACCCGGCGACTGGTCCGCGAACGGTCACTCTGGAGGAACTGGACCACGCCTTCACCGGCGTCGTTCTCGTGTTTGAAAAGAGTCCCGAGTTCGAACGCGGCGGCGAGCGCGCGTCGCTGGTGCGCTCGCTGGCGGCTCGGCTTCCGGGGACGCGCCTGGCTCTGCTCTACGCGCTGCTGGCAACGCTTGCACTGGCCTTGCCGAACCTGGTTGCGCCGGTGTTCACTCGAATCTACATCGACAACATCCTGGTGGGCGGGCTTCATCACTGGCTGCACCCGCTGTTGCTGGCGATGACGGCCGCCATTTTGATCAAGGCGCTGCTGACCTGGCTGCAGCAACATACCTTGTTGACGCTGGAAACCCGTCTGGCGCTCGGGTCAAGCGGGAAATTCTTTTGGCACGTGTTGCACTTGCCGATGGAATTTTTCGCGCAACGCTTCGCGGGCGAGATCGGCTCCCGCGTCGATATAAACGACCGGGTGGCGACGGTCCTTGCTGGAGTGCTCGCGAGCAACGCCGCCAATATCCTGCTGATCGGCTTCTACGCCGCATTGTTGTTCCAATACGACAGCAGGCTCACCGCCATTGGAATTGCCATCGCCGCGCTGAATTTTATCGTGCTGCGATTGCTCACCAAACGCTATGCGCGCCAGAGTCTCCGCCTAGCCGCGGAGCACGGCAAGATGGTGGGCTGCTCGATGAACGGGCTGCAAATCATCGAGACGCTGAAGTCGACGGGTGCGGAGTCGGATTTCTTCGCTCGTTGGAGCGGCTATCAGGCCAAGGTGGTGAACGCCGAGCAGGAATTGGGGGCATGGT
>Ga0075015_100000618_pt1 | contig 12528 bp, 10 predicted proteins | sample AleBraG_ABR_2013_FD_71476 | JGI IMG/M metagenome (GOLD analysis project Ga0075015, IMG submission 71476) | Freshwater sediment microbial communities in response to fracking from Pennsylvania, USA - Alex Branch Run_MetaG_ABR_2013 | ecosystem: Environmental > Aquatic > Freshwater > Creek >...
CGGGTCCGGCCGCCGGTAGGATCGTCGCCGTCCGGCAGGGGCACCTGCTCGCGACGTCCTTCCACCCGGAACTCACCGGGGACACGCGTGTTCACGAGTACTTCGTCGAGATGGTGAGAGAGCAGGCATGAGCGGCCACTCCAAGTGGGCGACCACGAAGCACAAGAAGGCCGTGGTCGATGCCAAGCGCAGCAAGATGTTCGCGAAGCTGATCAAGAACATCGAGGTCGCTGCGCGCATGGGCGGCGGCGACCCCGCCGCGAACCCGACGCTGTACGACGCCATCTACAAGGCGAAGAAGAGCTCGGTCCCCAACGACAACATCGACCGCGCGGTCAAGCGCGGCTCCGGTGCGGAGGCGGGCGGCGCCGACTACCAGACGATCATGTACGAGGGCTACGGCCCCAACGGGGTCGCGGTGCTCATCGAGTGCCTCACCGACAACCGCAACCGCGCCGCCTCCGACGTCCGCGTCGCGATGACGCGCAACGGCGGCTCGATGGCCGACCCCGGCTCGGTGTCGTACCTGTTCAGCCGCAAGGGCGTCGTCATCGTGCCCAAGGGCTCGCTCACCGAGGACGACGTCCTCACCGCCGTGCTCGACGCCGGAGCCGAGGAGGTCAACGACCTCGGTGAGGCGTTCGAGGTCGTGAGCGCGGCCGGCGACGTCGTCGCCGTGCGCACCGCGCTGCAGGCCGAGGGCATCGACTACGAGTCGGCCGACACGTCCTTCCTGCCGAGCATGTCGGTGGAGGTCGACGAGGACACCGCGCGCAAGGTGTTCCGCCTCATCGACGTCCTCGAGGACAACGACGACGTCCAGAACGTCTACGTCAACGCCGACGTGCCGGACGAGATCCTCGAGCGGATCGACGCGTAGATCCGCGGCCGCGCAGCCTCGCCGCGGCGCCCGTTCCGCTGCCGCGTGGGCACGGCGCTGCGCGACCACGGCGTCCCGGCCCGCTGGCCCGCTCTCGGCGTGGCGGGTGTCCGGCGCGGGTCTTCTCGGTTAGCATCCGAACACCTGTTCGGTGCGGTGGAGGGAATCTGGCTCATGCGTGTGCTCGGGGTGGACCCTGGCCTGACCCGGTGCGGGGTGGGCGTGGTCGACGGGGCACCGGGACGTCGGCTCACCCTGGTGCGGGTCGAGGTCATCCGCACCCCGGCCGAGGCGGACCTCGCGCACCGGCTGCTCGGCATCGAGCGGGCCCTCGAGGTCGTGCTCGACGCCGTGCGGCCCGACGCCGTGGCCGTCGAGCGCGTCTTCAGCCAGCACAACGTCCGCACGGTCATGGGCACGGCTCAGGCCGGGGCGGTCGCGATCACCTGCGCCGCGCGTCGCGGGATCCCCGTCGTCCTGCACACGCCGAGCGAGGTGAAGGCCGCGGTCACCGGCAGCGGACGCGCCGACAAGGACCAGGTCGGCGTGATGGTGGCCCGGCTCCTCGGGCTCGCCGAGATCCCGAAGCCGGCCGACGCCGCGGACGCGCTGGCGCTGGCCATCTGCCACCTGTGGCGGGGCGACTCCTCGGCCCGCCTGGCGGCTGCGGCGGCCGCCGCGCCGCCCTCCCGCGTGCCCCGCACCGCGGCGTCCGCCCGCGTCGCACCCGGACGCCGGGTCGCCGTCGGTGGCGCCCGGTGATCGCCTACGTCCGTGGGTCCGTGGCGTCGGTGGGCGCCGGGTCCGCCGTCGTCGACGTGGCGGGCATCGGGCTCGAGCTGCAGTGCGCCCCGGGAACGCTCGCCGGGCTCCGCGTGGGGCACCCGGCCACGCTGGCGGCGACGCTCGTGGTCCGTGAGGACTCGATGACGCTGTACGGCTTCGCCGACGAGGACGAGCGCTCGGTCTTCGAGATCCTGCAGACCGTCAGCGGGGTCGGACCGAGGCTCGCCCAGTCCGTCCTCGCCGCACTCACCCCCGACACGCTGCGCCGCGCGGTGGCCGCCGAGGACCTCACGGCGCTGATGAAGGTCTCCGGCGTCGGCCGCAAGGGCGCCCAGCGCCTCGTCCTGGAGCTCAAGGACCGGCTCGGGTCGCCCGTCGGGGACATCGTGGACCTGGGCGCCGGCTCCGCCGCCGCACCGTCGTGGGAGGGCCAGGTCCGCGAGGCGCTCATCGGGCTGGGCTGGTCGCCGCGCGAGGCCGACGCCGCGCTCGCCGTCGTTGCCGAGGACGTCGAGCCCGATGCCGACGTCGCGACCGTGCTCCGCCTCGCGCTGCGATCGCTGGACCGCGCATGAGCGGTGACCTCGATCGCACCGACCTCGAGGTCGTCCACGACGCCGGGCCCCGCCTCGTCGACGGTGAGCCGGTCAGCGACGACGCCACCATCGAGGGTGCGCTCCGCCCGCGCACGCTGGACGCCTTCATCGGCCAGCAGCGGGTCAAGGACCAGCTCGGGCTCGTCCTGGAGGCCGCGTCCGCCCGGGGACGGGCGGCCGACCACGTGCTGCTCGCCGGTCCTCCCGGCCTGGGCAAGACCACGCTGTCGATGATCATCGCGGCCGAGCTCGGGATGCCGCTGCGCGTCACCAGCGGCCCGGCGCTGCAGCACGCCGGTGACCTCGCCGCCGTCCTGTCGAGCCTGATCCCCGGCGAGGTGCTGTTCCTCGACGAGATCCACCGGATGTCGCGCGCGGCGGAGGAGATGCTCTACCTCGCGATGGAGGACTTCCGGGTCGACATCATCGTCGGCAAGGGGCCGGGAGCCACCGCGATCCCGCTCGAGCTGCCAGCGTTCACCCTGGTGGGCGCGACCACCCGCGCGGGCCTGCTGCCGGGTCCGCTGCGCGACCGCTTCGGGTTCACCGCCCACATGGACTTCTACGACACCGCCGACCTGCGCGCGATCCTGGCCCGCAGCGCGGCGCTGCTCGACGTCGCCCTCACCGCGGACGCCGCGGCCGAGATCGCCGGCCGGAGCCGGGGCACGCCGCGCGTGGCCAACCGCCTCCTGCGCCGTGTGCGCGACTTCGCCCAGGTCCGCGCCGACGGCGACGTCGACCTCGTGATCGCTCGGGACGCCCTGGCCCTCTACGAGGTCGACGAGATCGGTCTCGACCGGCTCGACCGGGCGGTCCTCGACGCCCTGCTCCGTCGCTTCGGCGGCGGCCCGGTGGGCCTCAGCACCCTCGCGGTGGCCGTCGGCGAGGAGTCGGAGACGGTCGAGACCGTGTGCGAGCCGTTCCTCGTGCGGGCCGGCCTGCTGGCCCGCACCCCGCGCGGCCGGGTCGCCACGCCGGCGGCCTGGTCCCACCTGCGTCTGGTGCCTCCGGTCGGCAGCACACCGCCGCTGCCGCTGCCGTTCGGCGCGGCGGTCCAGGCGGATCCGGAGCCGGTCGACCCGGCCTAGACTCCTGCGACGACGCCGGATCCACCGGCACGACCCGGAGGACCTCGCGTGACCATCGGCTCCCTGCTCCCGTTCCTCGTCCTGATCGTCGCGTTCTACTTCCTGATCCTGCGGCCCGCCCGCGCGCGGCAGTCGGCCCAGGCGACGGTGAACTCCCGGCTGCGTCCCGGAGTCGAGGCGATGACCACCTCGGGGCTGTTCGGGACGGTGGTGGACATCGACGGGGACAAGGTGGTCCTGGAGATCGCTGAGGGCGTGCGCGTGCGGTTCGTGGCGGCGGCCATCGGCCGCGTGATCGACCCGCCCGACAGCGGTGGAACGTCCGAGGAGACCCGGGCGTCGATCACCGAGGACGACACGCCTGGTGGCTAGCCCCGGGTTCGGGGGACGGCGCGGCCGTCGTCCATACTGCTCGGGCACTACCTCGGCGTCCTCCGGACGCCCGGGGAGCGCTCGGGGAGGGCCGACCTGGCCCGAACGGACATCGGCGACCCCCGGGTCGTCACGGGAGGTCCCGCGCTCGACGGCGGGCACGACGGATCCCGCGGGGCCACGGCCGCCGCGGATCGCACAGGAGACACGACGGTGGCAGCACCGACCCAGAAGCACACGAACCCCGGACGCACGCTCGCGATCCTCGGCCTCGTCGTGCTCGTGCTCGGCGTCTGGACGTTCTGGCCCGGCCAGTCGCGCACGCCCAAGCTCGGACTCGACCTCAGCGGCGGCACCCAGGTGATCCTGACGCCCACCGCGAGCCAAGGCGGCCAGCAGGTCTCCGACGACCAGCTCAAGCAGGCCGTGGAGATCATCCGGCAGCGCGTCGACGGCTTCGGCGTCGCCGAGTCCGAGGTGACCACGCAGGGCAGCGGGCAGAACGCCAGCATCATCGTGTCGATCCCGGGCAAGACGAACTCCGCGATCCTCAACTCCCTGGCCACCACCGCCAAGCTGGACATGCGCCCGGTCCTCGAGGAGGCCGTGGGCGGAGTGGCTCCGGTCGCCTCGCCGACGCCCACGCCGTCGGGCAGTGCCTCGCCGAGCGTGTCGAAGACCCCCGCACCGGCCGGGTCGCCGAAGGCCACCGCGAGCGCCGCGTCGCCGAAGGCGACGGCGAGCGCCGCCTCGCCGTCGGCCTCCGGCAACGGCTCCGTCATCACCGGCGCGCTGCAGGGCACGGCGACCTCGCCGAGCCCGAGCGCCTCCCCGAGCGCGTCGACGCCACTGAGCCCGAGCGGGTCACCGAGCGCGTCGCCGTCGCCGTCCGCCACCGGCACGGCGACAGGCGGCGTGGCGAGCAACGCGGGCTTCCCGCCGATCCAGTCCCCGACCAACGGCGCCGCGCTGCAGGCCGCGTACGCGGCGCTCGACTGCACGAAGACCGGCGCCACGAAGGGCGGCCTGGCCGACCCCACGCAGTTCCTCGTGACCTGCTCGAAGGACGGCTCGCTGAAGTACCTGCTCGACAAGGCCGCCGTGCGCGGAACCGAGATCGCCAGCGCGTCGGCAGGCCTGTCGCAGACCGGGGGAGGCTGGGAGGTCAACCTGACGTTCACCTCGACCGGCGCCCAGCAGTTCGCCGCGGTCACCGGGCAGCTGGCCCAGAACCCCTCGCCGCAGAACCAGTTCGGCATCGTCCTCGACGGTCTCGTCGAGTCCTCGCCCTACGTCAGCCAGGCCATCCTCGGCGGAAGCGCCGTCATCACCGGCTCGTTCACCGCCGACGAGGCCAAGGCGCTGGCGAACGTGCTCAAGTACGGATCGCTCCCGGTCTCGCTCGAGGTGTCCTCGGTCGAGCAGGTCTCGCCGACGCTCGGTCAGGACCAGCTCTCCGCAGGTCTGCTCGCCGGCGCGCTCGGCCTGCTCCTCGTCGTCATCTACCTGATCGTGTACTACCGGGCCCTCGGCCTGGTCGCGACCGCGTCGCTGCTCGTCGCCGCGGCGATCACCTACTTCGTCTTCGTGATCCTGAGCCGTCAGCTCGGGCTCGCGCTCTCGCTCGCGGGCGTGGCCGGTGCGATCGTGGCCATCGGCATCACGGCCGACTCGTTCATCGTGTACTTCGAACGGATCCGCGACGAGATCCGCGAGGGACGCAGCCTCCGGGCCGCCGGTGACGCGGGCTGGATCCGGGCGCGTCGCACGATCCTGGCGGCGGACTTCGTCTCGTTCCTCGCCGCCGTCGTCCTGTACTTCCTCTCCGTCGGAAGCGTCCGGGGCTTCGCGTTCACCCTCGGTCTCACGACGATCGTCGACGTCGCGGTCGCGTTCCTGTTCACCCGTCCGCTGGTCTCGATCCTCATGCGCAGCCCGGCGTTCACCTCCGGCAAGCCGTGGACCGGCCTGTCGCCCGACCGGCTCGGGGTCAAGCCCGCGGTCGTCGAGGTCCACCAGCCCGGGCACCGCGATGCCGGCACCGACTCGAAGGAGTCCTGATGTCCCGCCTGGGTTCGCTCGCGCACCACCTGTACAGCGGTGAGGTGTCCTACGACTTCGTCGGCAAGCGCCGCCGTTGGTACGCCATGTCGGGGATCATCCTGCTGCTCGCGCTGATCGGCCTGTTCGGCCGCGGCCTCAACCTCGGCATCGAGTTCAAGGGCGGGTCGGAGTTCACCATCCCGAACACCACCGCCACGGTCGAGGAGGTCCGGGCCTCGGTCCAGAAGACCGGGATCCAGGACCCGATCGTCACGCAGGTCGGGACGAGCAACATCCGGGTGCAGACCATCGCGCTCACCCCCACGCAGTCCGTCGCCGTGACCATGCAGCTGTCGAAGGACACCGGCGTCGCCCAGGGCGACATCGCCGTCACGCTGGTCGGTCCGAGCTGGGGGGCGGAGATCACCCAACGCGCCGTCCAGGGCCTCGTGGTGTTCCTCGTGCTCGTCGTCGTCTTCCTCTCGGCGTACTTCGAGTGGCGACTCGCGGTCGCGGCGGTCGTCGCGCTGATCCACGACCTCGTCATCACGATCGGCATCTACGCGCTCACCGGGTTCGAGGTCACGCCGGCGACCGTGATCGGCGTGCTGACGATCCTCGGTTTCTCGCTGTACGACACCGTCGTCGTGTTCGACAAGGTGAAGGAGAACACCCGCGCCATCACGTCGGGCAACAGGGTGACCTACAGCGAGGCCGCGAACCTGGCGCTGAACCAGACCCTGGTGAGGTCCATCAACACCTCGGTCGTGGCGCTGCTGCCGGTCACCGCGATCCTCGTCATCGGCGTGGGACTGCTCGGCGCGGGGACGCTCAAGGACCTGGCGCTCGCCCTGTTCATCGGCACGGCGGCGGGCACCTACTCGTCGATCTTCATCGCGACCCCCGTGGCGTGCCAGCTGCAGGAGCGTCGTCCCGAGATGAAGGCGCTCACCGCCCGGGTCGCGCAGCGTCGGGCCGGCGGTGGCGACCCGAAGGGCCGCGCGTCGCGCAAGCCCGGCAGCAGCGGCACCGCGACGGCCGTGCTCGACGACGTCGTCACCGGCGTGGACGAGACCGGGAACATCACGCCCGACGACATCGCCCAGCCGATCGCACCGACGGGACCGCGGACCCAGCCGAAGAAGAACCAGGCACGCAGCAAGCGCAAGCGGAGCTGATGACCGGGCCCCGCGCGGATCTCGACCGGCTCCTCGACGAGCGGGTCCGGTCCGTGCCGGACTGGCCGCTGCCCGGGGTGACCTTCCGTGACATCACGCCGCTGCTCGCCGACCCGGCCGGGCTCCCCGCGGTCAGTGACGGCATCCGGTCGGCACTGCTCGATGCGAGGATCGAGGGCATCGACCTGGTGGCCGGCGTCGAGGCCCGTGGCTTCGTCCTCGGCGCGCCGCTCGCCGTCGCCCTCGGCGTCGGCTTCGTCCCGGTCCGCAAGCAGGGCAAGCTGCCCGGCGAGGTCCATGCGGAGACCTACGACCTCGAGTACGGCACCGCCACGCTGGAGGTCCAGGTCGGCGCGGTGGCTGCCGGGCACCGCGTGCTGCTCGTCGACGACGTGCTCGCGACCGGCGGGACGGCGGCGGCGTCGATCGCGCTGCTGCGTGCCGCAGGTGCCGACGTTGCTGCGTGCGCCGTCCTCCTCGAGCTGGGGGCGCTCGGCGGGCGCGGGCGTCTCGGAGACGTGCCCGTGGTCTCGCTGCGCGTCCTGTGATCCCCCGGGCGGGGGCAGCCGGTCGCATTCCCTAGACTGAGTCGCCACAGCACCCGCGAGGAGAAGCGTGGCCGAGGACGTCGTAGCCGGGACGGGCACCCCTGTGCCCTCCGTGCCGACTCCTGCGCCGTCGCCCGCGTTCGAGGCGACCAGCCGACGCTCGCTGCTCCCGCGGATCAACGCGCGGCGCGGATCCGCGCGCCAGAGCATGCACCCCGAGCTCGAGCCGCTGCTGCGCACCGTCAAGCAGTTCCACCCGAAGGCCGACGTCAAGATCCTCGAGCAGGCCTACGAGCGCGCGGCCTACCTGCACCGCGACCAGGTGCGGCGTTCCGGCGACCCGTACATCACCCACCCGCTGGCCGTGGCGACGATCCTCGCCGAGCTCGGCATGACCCCGCCGACGCTGGCGGCCGCCCTGCTGCACGACACGGTCGAGGACACCGAGTACTCCCTCGACGCGCTGCGCGAGGACTTCGGCGACGAGGTGGCTGCGCTCGTCGACGGCGTCACGAAGCTGGACAAGGTCAAGTACGGCCAGGCGACCGCCGCGGAGACCGTGCGCAAGATGGTCGTCGCGATGGCGCGTGATATCCGCGTGCTCGTCATCAAGCTCGCCGACCGGCTGCACAACATGCGCACGCTGCGCTGGATGCCGCCGGACAAGCAGGAGCAGAAGGCGCGCGAGACCCTCGAGATCTACGCGCCGCTCGCGCACCGGCTCGGCATGAACACGATGAAGTGGGAGCTCGAGGACCTCTCCTTCGCCACGCTCTACCCGAAGATGTACGACGAGATCGTGCGCCTCGTCGGCACCCGCGCACCGGAGCGCGACCACTACCTCGCCGAGGTCCGCGACATGGTGGAGAGCGACCTTCGGGACGCGAAGATCAAGGCCACCGTGACCGGCCGACCGAAGCACTACTACTCCGTCTACCAGAAGATGATCGTGCGCGGCCGCGACTTCGCCGACATCTACGACCTCGTCGGCATCCGCATCCTCGTGGAGTCCGTGCGCGACTGCTACGCGGTCCTCGGCGTGATCCACGCGCGATGGAACCCGGTCCCCGGCCGGTTCAAGGACTTCATCGCGATGCCCAAGTTCAACATGTACCAGTCGCTGCACACCACGGTGATCGGTCCGACCGGCAAGCCCGTCGAGCTGCAGATCCGCACGATGGACATGCACCGGGCCGCGGAGTACGGCGTCGCGGCGCACTGGCGCTACAAGCAGGGGAACGTGGGCGGCAAGTCCGGCCCCGACGACCTGGGCTGGCTGCGCCAGCTGCTGGAGTGGCAGCGCGAGACCGACGACCCCGACGACTTCCTCGACGCGCTGCGCTACGACCTCGGCTCGACCGAGGTGTTCGTGTTCACGCCCAAGGGCGACGTCGTCGCGCTGCCGGGTGGGGCCACCCCGGTCGACTTCGCCTACGCCGTGCACACCGAGGTCGGCCACCGCACCGTCGGAGCCAGGGTCAACGGCAAGCTCGTGCCGCTCGAGTCCTCGCTCACGAGCGGCGACGTCGTGGAGATCTTCACCTCGAAGGCGGAGACCGCGGGCCCCAACCGGGACTGGCTCGCGTTCGTCAAGAGCCCGCGCGCACGTTCGAAGATCAAGGCCTGGTTCTCCAAGGAGCGTCGCGAGGAGGCCGTGGAGAGCGGCAAGGAGTCGCTGACCCGCGCCATGCGCAAGGCCGGGCTCCCGCTGCACCGGCTGCTCGCCGGCGGGGCGTTGCAGGCGCTGCTCGCCGACCTGCACTACCCGGACGTCACGTCGCTCTACGTCGCCGTCGGCGAGGGGCGAGTCTCGGCGACGAGCGTCGTCCAGCGCATCATGGCCGCGCACGGCGGTGCGGAGGGCGCCACGGAGGACCTCTCCGAGGTGATCAACCCCACGCGCGTCTCGCTCGGCAAGGCGCGCCCGCAGGGCGACCCCGGGATCGTCGTCGACGGCGACGACGACGTATGGGTGAAGCTGGCCCGGTGCTGCACGCCCGTGCCGGGCGACGAGGTGCTCGGCTTCGTCACGCGCGGGCACGGCGTCTCCGTGCACCGGCTCGACTGCGTCAACGTCACGTCGCTGCGCCAGGAGCCAGACCGGATCGTGCCCGTCACCTGGGCACCGAAGGCCACCAGCGTGTTCCTGGTCAACATCCAGGTGGAGGCGCTGGACCGCTCACGCCTGCTATCGGACGTCACGCGTGCGCTCTCCGATCAGCACGTCAACATCCTGAGCGCGTCCGTCAGCACCACGCGCGACCGCATCGCGATCAGCCGCTTCACCTTCGAGATGGCCGACGCCACCCACCTCGGCAGCGTGCTCAAGAGCGTCCGCGGGGTCGAAGGCGTCTACGACGTGTACCGGATCTGAGGTCTCGGGGCTAGCCGGAGAACTCGGCCGCTGCCTTCTCGGCCGCGTCGAGGAGGGCCTTCGTCGTGGCGATGCGGCCCTCGAGGTCGGTCGCCTTACGGGCGTCGCCGGCGGTGAGGGCGGCCGCGTGCTGCTTCTCGAGCTTGTCCAGCGAGGCGCTGAACTGCTCCACGGTCGCGCTGGCGCGCGCGCGCGACTCCGGGTTCGACCGGCGCCACTGCTCCTGCTCGCCGTTGCGGACGGCGTCCTCGACCTTGCGCAGCCGACCCTCGACGCGCTCCTTGTCGCCCCGGGGGACGTGACCGATCTTCTCCCAGCGCTCCTGGATCGAGCGGAGGGCGGCCTTGGCGCCCTTGAGGTCGGACGCGTCGATCGCCTCCGCCTCGGCGAGCAACGCCTCCTTGGCGGCGAGATTCTCGGCGAAGCCGGCGTCCCGCTGCCCGAGAGCGGCGTTGCGAGCGGCGAAGAACGCGTCCTGGGCCGCCCGGAATCGGGTCCACAGCGCTTCCTCGTCGGACTTCCCGGCGCGGCCCGACGCCTTCCAGCGCGACATGAGGTCGCGGTAGGCGCCTGCCGAGGCGCCCCAGTCGGTCGAGGTCTGCAGGCTCTCGGCCTCCGCGACGAGGGCCTCCTTGACCTGCTTGGCCTCGCCGCGCTCGCTGTCGAGGCGGGCGAAGTACTGGCGACGGTGCTTGTCGAACTGCGAGCGCGCGTGGCTGAAGCGCTTCCACAGCGCCTGCTCGCTGGTGCGGTCGGCCCGGGGGGCCGCCTTCCAGTCGTCGAGCAGCGTCTTGAAGCGCTCGCCGGTGGACTTCCACTGGGTCGACTCGGCCAGCGCCTCAGCCTCGGCGACGATCGCCTCGCGCGCGGCGAGCGCGGCTGCCTTGGCGGCTGCGCGGGCCTCGGCGGCAGCGGCGCGCTTCTCGACCACGACCGCGTCGAGGGCGTCGACGCGGGCCGTCAGCGACCCGAGGTCGCCCACCATGGACGGCGACGCCAGCGACTCGCGCGCCCGCTTGACCACAGCGGCCGCCTGCTCGGGCGTCGCCTTGCCCTCGGCCAGCCGGCGGGCTGCGAGGTCGACCTCGACCGACAGGTCGTCGTACTTGCGGACGAAGAACGCCAGCCCCTCGGTGGGGGTGCCGGCGGCCCACTGCCCGACCGGGTGCTCCGAGCCGTCGGAGAGGCGCACGTGCACCGTGCCGTCGTCGTCGACGCGGCCGAACGTCTCGGAGTCCGTGGGGCGCGGCGGGGCGTCCGGATCGGGTGCCACGACCGGTGCCTCCGCGGCCGCGGGTGCGCTCGCCGCGACCGGACGGGGCGGCGCCGGCCGGGTCAGACCGGCGAGCGCTGCGGGGGACGGGCGCGGACCGGACAGGGTCGGCGCGCTCGGCGCAGGCGACTCGACGACGGCGGGCTCGATCACGGCCGACGCGGGCTCGACGACACCGGGCTCGACGACACCGGGCTCGACGACGGCCGACGGGGGCTCGGCGACGGCGGGCTCGATCACGGCCGACGGGGGCTCGGCGACCGGGGCCTCGGCGGGCGCGACCACGTCAGCGGTCGCGGCCTCCACGATCGGGTCCTCCACGCGGGACGGGTCCGGGGCCGCGGCCGCGGCGGGCTCGTCGACCGGGAGCGCCGCGGCGGGCGCGGACCCGACCTCGGCCGCCACGAGCGGCGTCTCGACGACCTCGGGCTCGATCGCGGGTGCCGCGGCCTCCGAGGTGGCGGGGGCGGGCTCCGCCGGGGTCGCGTCGGTGCTGCTCAGCGCCTGCTCGGCGACGGGAGCGCTCTGCGACGCCAGTGCCTCGGCCTCCTCGCGGGGGGCGTCGTCCGTCGTCGCCACGGTCGGCGCGTGCGGCTCCGGCGTCGGCACGGCCTCGCGGACCGGTCCGGCCTGAGTCTGCGGGGCTGCGTCCGGATCAGGGACGTCGGCGCTGGCGTTCAGGTCGTTGCTCATGTCCTGATTCACTCCTCAGCCCGCCAGCGTGGTGCCGGTGGTGGCCTTCGTGATGACGATCGTCTGGTTGGGGGCTCCGTCGCCCTTACCCCCTTGCACTCCTGCAGCCGCGACCTTCGAGACGACGTCGAGACCGGACACCACCTTGCCCCAGATCGTGTAGTTGGGCCCCAGAGTTGTGTCCTTGTACACGATGAAGAACTGGCTGCCGGCGGTCCCCGCGCCCGCGTTCGCCATCGCGACCGTGCCCGCCGGGTAGTTGTTGGAGCCGGAACCGGGGAGGTTCTCGTCGGGCAGCTGGTAGCCAGGACCGCCCTGACCGTTGTTGGTCGGGCTGCCGCACTGCAGCACGAAGATGCCCTGCGTGGTGAGGCGGAAGCAGTCGGAGTCCGTGTAGTACGACTGCGCGGCGAGGAACGCCATCGACTGCGTGGTCTTCGGCGCGGCCGTCGCGTCCATCTGGATGATGATGTCGCCGCAGTTGGTCGCCAGCTTCATGAAGGTCGGCGGGGTCGCCGGCAGCGGTGAGCCGCCGGGCGCGGACCAGGTCTGCGTCTTGGTCGTCGGGGTCGGCGCCTGCGCGCAGGCCTTGGCCGAGGCGCTCGTGCTCGCGGTCGCGGACGACGACGCGGTCGGGCTCGCGTTCTCCGCGGAGGAGGCCGTCGAGCTGGCCGAGGCGCCCGTGGTCGGCGTC